>WNFD01001983.1_pt1 | contig 46504 bp, 50 predicted proteins | sample 5400491 | NCBI WGS metagenome assembly WNFD01 (sample SAMN13153343, study PRJNA577476) | soil metagenome | isolation source: 120 cm saprolite under Douglas fir tree site 2 hole 2 replicate 2 | place: USA:California | collected 2015-04-18
TGGCTGAACTCCGACAGCAGCGTCAGCCGGTTTTGGCCCCGGGCGACGACGTCGAGGGAGATACCAACGCGGAAGAACACCGGCAGGCCCCAGCTCGACGCCCGCAGCCGGGCGGGCTGTCTCTCTTGCGGGATATCAACCGTCCCCAGGGGCGGTGTCCGCGGCACCCCCGCCTCCAGGCCCGAGCCGTCGGCCCGCAGGTTGGTGCCCAGATTCGCGATCACGAAGGCCGCACGGATCGGTCGTTCTCCCAGCATGGCGTGGAAGTTGGTCCCGAAGTCGAGCGCGAACCCGGTCGCCTTGGTCGCGCCCAGCGCGTCCGAAATCAGTTTCGCCGAGAACCCGGCCGAGAAGCGGTCGGAGAAGTTCTGGCTGTAGGTGGCCGACAGGAATGTTTCGGCCACCGAATAGGTCTCGCCCGTGCCGTCCGGGTTGTCCAGAGTGTAGACCGGCTGGTTACTGAAGCCGAAGCTGCCCCCGGAGATGCCGATCGCTCGGGACCCACCCGACATCGGTAGTGCGAACCCGAGCCAATTATAGCGCGTGTTGGCCACGTAGCTGTAGGTGGAGACCATGATGCCAGGGCGGGTCATTTGGCTGAGCCCGGCGGGGTTGTAGTACAGCGACGTCACGTCGGTCGTCAGTGCGGCGAATGCGCCGCCCAAAGCCGCGCCGCGAGCGCCGGCGCCGAGGAGCAGGAACTCCCCGGACGCCGTGCCGAAGCCAGTATTATCCTGCTGGACCTGCGTGGCCGCCGGCGCGAGCGCCAGCGCCGTCAGGCCCATGAGCGTGCCGAGCACGCGAGACAGTCGAATCGTCATGGTGGAGTTCCTCACGGCGCGAAGTTGACGACGGTGAACCGCCCGACCTTCGTTTTGCCGTCCGGCGTTTCGACGTGCCAGAAGTACACGCCGGAGGCCACGAACTGGTTGTTGCGGTTGCGGAGGTTCCAGAGCTCCTCGCCACCTCCGGCGGCATCGTTGTGCGTGACCACCTGCACCAGCACGCCGCTCACCGAGTAAATCCGGATGATCGCCTGCGCCGGGAGGTTGACGAACTTCAACACCTTCGTGTTCGCCGTGGCTTCGAGCGCGTCGGTCACGTAGTAGGGATCGGGCACCGTGTGCACCTTGGCCAACGCGGCGTCCGTGGTCTTGGTCGGGTCCACCGTGGTGCCAGTGAATGTGGCCTTTATGGTAAGCCCGGGGACCGCGGGCGGCCGCACCGCCGGCACGAACGCGTAGCTGCCGGCGCTACCGGTGATCGCCCCGGAGTAGAATCGAGCGTTCCACACCGTGCCAGCCGCCGGGAGCGCGTTCATCTGCATCAGGAAGAAGGCCCCGTTGAGGTAGAAGATGAAACCGTTCCCTGTGGCAGTCAGGCCTGGAGTTTGCGACAAGTCATGGGTTGACGCGACTGCGATCGGGGTCAACGTCGCCGTATTCTGCATCGACGCGTTGGCACCGCACTGGCCGATGTAGGCCGGGGCGGGACGGACGCAATAGATGTCCGCCCACGTCAGCAGGTGCGGCTGGGTGAAGGACGCGTCGGTGAGCAGTCCCCACGACGCCCGGATTCTGATATTGAACGGCACGGTCACGTGGTGCGTGACGTCGTGCACCGAGTCGATTTTGCCGGCGGTGCCCCAGAACACCTGGAAATCGGCGGCGCGCGTCACGCCGGACAGGATGGTCTCCAGGTCGCGCTGCGGCACGCTCCCGACGGTGGAGTACCCTTGCACGTGGAACAGCCGAACCGTGTCGTTCCCGGCGTTGATAAGACGACCGGAGTTCTGGCTTGCGTTAGTGATCTGGGAGAACCCGGCGACTCCTGGCGCGCAGCTGCCCCTGCTCGTCACGCACATGTCCCGGTTCGGGTCCGCGGTGTTCTCGTTCGGCGTCCCCGACCACCAGCGTGGACCATTATTGGACGAGTTGGGCGGGCTGGAGTTTGCCTGACCCCGGCCCCACCCGATGATCCGCCAGGTCCCAGGGATCGTCACGCCCGCGCTGCCGTAGATGGGGAATGTCGAGTCGCCGCCGAAGACGCTGGCCTTCTTCTGCACCGCCTTCAGGGCCGAGAAGCCCACCGACGCGGCCACGACTGTGGCGCCCACGTCCTGGAATATCGGCACAGCGAAATGCTGCGTGCCGAACGACAGGTAATACGTCAACGGCAGCGCAGGGGAAAAGTCGACGCTCCCGTATCCCGGCACCACCGAGTCGATGCTCAGCTTCAGCGTGCCGGTGTCCAAGATCTGCGGCAGGAACGCCGCCAGGCCAAGGGAGACCCCGTTGGTCGGTGGGATCGGTCCCGCGAACTCCCCTGTCGTCGCGTCGAGCGACGGCATGGGAGCGTTCGCGTTGAGTGCCGTGCCGTCCTGGCCCAGCAGCTGCAGCGGGGACAATTGCCCATTGACTACCTGGGCCGACGGCGCCCGCGGCGTGACCAGCTTGGTCACGCGGGGCGATTCCAGCGAGCTCGGCCCAGACTTCAGGGAGTTCACGCTGAACGCCGTGACGGCGTAGTAATAGGCGAAGGAGTTCCGGACCCCGAGATCGGTGAACGCGAAGTTGACGCCACCATTCGTGAGGGCCGGGAAGCCCGATCCGCCGCCGGTGATCGCAGTGTCGGCCTTGAGGATCAGGCTGCTGCTGTCGGCGAGCAGGACGCGCCCGCCAGCCGGAATCTGGATCAACGGGCTGGAGATGGACACGGGGTTGCTGTTGATATACGGCGGCGCCGTCTGGAAGTGCACCGGGCAGTCCGCCTGGACGCCGAGCTCGGGGGCGCATTGGAGCTTGCCGTCGCCGCTCAGGTCCGTGGTGTAGGCGAAGGCACCGGTAAAGTCGGTGATGGTCTTGCCCGCGTAGTCGAACTGCGCCACCAGCGACAGCGCACTCGTCGTACGGCCGCGGTAAATCCGATACCCTTGGGTGTCGATCTGGCGGAAGTTCGGGTCGTACAGCGGCGATGTCGGATCGGAGGCGACGACGAAGAAGGGATTGCCCGTCGTCTCCGACTTACTCTTCTGCCACACCACGGTCACCTGATTGTCGCCCGGGATCAGGAAGAACGGGGGCGCGTCAGGCGCGAACGGCAGCAGGAACTTATTGTCGAAGATCGCCTGCGCGACCAGGGCCTTGTCGAGCAGCGAGCGCGGCACCGTCTTCACCTCGTTCTGCTGGATGATACCGTCGGGCCCAGGGTTGCCCAGCGCATCGTGCGTGTCGTTCTGGCTGACCCACCCCATGGCGTTTTCGATCGGACGCACCAGGGCCCCGTTCCCCGCGATCTCGGCACCCGACGCCGGAATGCCTGGCTTGAAGTCGCCCCCCACGTACGCCGACACGATGGGAGTCGGCGCCGCCTGGAGGTACCCGACGACGACCGTTTTCGCCTCACCAGGCTTGAGGGTGAACGGACCGGAGGACTGGAAGAACCGCGTGTCGGCGAAGTTTTGCGCCTGGAAGCAGAAGTGCTTCGCGAGCTGTTGCCCCTGGAAGGTGCAGGGGAAGTCGCCCGCGGCCGGGCTCGAGGTCCCCGACAGGTAGCGATACAGCTGCTTCACCCCCACGGGATCGGGGTAGCCGGTCGCCGAGTTCAGGGTGTTAGACCAGAGCGTCAGGCCGAGCTGCTTGCCGGTCGAGTCGGTCGGCGAGCGCAGGTACTTCACGCCGAGGAACCCGGGCGAGGCCACAAACGGCGCCCCGAAGATGTCCGCCGGGAACGTCCAGTTCTTCTCCAGGAAATCCGACTTGTAGCACGCCGACATGTTGAAGGGGACGATCGGCGTCGAATAGTTCTTGCTCGCGTCGCCGACGTCACAGTCCATGAAGACCGCGGCGAACAGGTTGGTAAATGTGTAGCCCTTGGCGGGAATTTGGATGTTGAACCGTGCCTGGTTGCGGGCCTGGAAGTCGGCGCCGATGGCGGCGACCCCACCCTGGATGGCGGGGGGGATCGACGGGTTGTTGTAGACCGACGCGTCACCGGCGGTCACGTTCGTGAAGGTGAAGACGAAGTAGATGATGTCCTCGTTGCCGGTCGGATAGTTCCATCCCAGCACGCGCTCTTCCACCAGCACCCCCATGGGATGGGTGCGGCCGGCCAGCAAGGCTGGGTTGCCGTCCCACGTGCGGACCCACAGGTCCTCCTGCGATGCGCTCTGGCGGTTTTGCAGCACGCTGGCGAAGATCGCGGTATCCCGGATCATACCGGCGTCCGGCCAGCTCGCGGCATCGCCCGGGTCGAGCGAGTTGTAGGTCAGGGTGATCGGGTCGCCCTCGAGCTGATCGCCGCGCGGGTCCATGAAGAACGCGCCGATCGTGTCGCCCGCCCAGGCGAACCCCGCCGTGCTGGGGATGGTGCCGGCCAGCTGCAAACCGGCGTTGAAGTTGTACTGGTCGGGCGTGCCCTTGGGCCAGAATCCGCCGCCGACCACGGGCGACCCGGTCGGGTCGACGCACAGCTCGCCGATGTTGTTGATGCCGCAGAAGATGCGGTTGACGTTCATGACGCCGAACACCAATGCGAAGAGATTGGTGCCGCGGCTCCTCGCCGCGCGGTTCGGCGCCGGCCCGGCCGACGCCACCGACGCCCCAATCGTCGCCGCGAGCAGCGCCCCGGCCAGGCCAGAGCGAGCTGCACGAATCAACCAAGTTGAACGCATATCATCCCTCGAAGTAGAAAGGCCAGCGGGCGGCGCCCGAACGCGGGCGCCGCCCAGCATCAACCGTTTAGAAGCTCAACTCGAAGCCGATGCGAATGTTCCGCGGCGCGCCGTAGAAGTTCTGCACGCCGCTGAACAAGTCGTAGTAGGCGTTGAGCGCCTTGGTCTGCTCGGCCAACGTGTAGCTCTTGTCGCCGTTGCCGAACCGCGCCTCCACCCGCTGCAGCATCACACAATCCACAGTCGAGGCGGCCGTCGCGGTCCACGACGTGCAGTCGCCGATGTCGATCGAGCCATCCGAGCCCAGCTTGCTGACGGGCTGAGCCGCCGCCTCGTTCGCCAGGTTTGAGAACTCCGAACTTAGCGCAGTCTGGCGGTGCAACGCGTTGACGACGTCGTCGGTCTCATTGAAGATCCGGACGATGTTCCGGAAGTTGAACACGTTGCGCAGGTCCGCGAACAGCGTCACGTCGGTCCGCCCGAACTTCACGGCCTTGTTGATGCGCATGTCGACGATCTTCTGCCACGGCATCGTCGAGCTGTTAATTGGCTCCAGCGAGTTGGCCTCGAGGCCGAACCCCACGCGCGGCGCGGTCGAGCCCGCCCCGGAGTTCTGGACCCGGGTGAAGGGCAGCCCGCTGAACGCCCGGAAGGTGGCATGCACGCTCACGTCGCGGAACACTTTGCCGACGGTCGTGTTCTTCTGCCAATCCGTCGGGATGGTGAGGGAGAACGAGCCCACGATGTTGTGCTGGCGCTGGTCGTCCACCGGCAGCGGCTGCTCGGGCGGCGGCACCCGATCCCCTGTGACCTGCGAAATCTGCCGGGAGGACGTCCGCAAGTACGAGAACGGATCCGACCCGGTGTTCTTGGCGACCTGGAAGGTGTAGGCGACCGAAGCGTTGAGCCAACTGCCCACCCGCCGATCGAGCTTGAAGTCGAGGCCGCGCGCGTACCCGAAGTCGGCGTTGGTCAGCACGTTGACGTTGAGCGTCCGGCCCGGATTGCTGGGATCATCATACGGTTTGATGCGGTACGCTAGGTCGGAGACCTTGTCCTTATTATATGCCGCGACGTCCAGCACCAAGTCGGCGTTGAAAGCGTGCCGCACGGCGAACTCGAACTGAATCGTCTTGCCGAAGGTGACATCCCTACCGAACGAATCGTTGCTGTTGGTGAACGACAGGTCGTTGTTCGTACCTGACAGCATGGTACCGAAGTCCGGCGTCTGTACCTGGTGCGAGTAGGAGAGTCGGAAGTTGGTCTGCTCCGAGATCGGGAAAGAGACTCCCAGTCGCGGCGAGATCGTGTGGTGCGTCTGGGCGGGGGTGAACACCGCGGCGAGTGACTGGGCATAGGCCGCGTCGTTCGTGGCCGCGGCGGGGTTCTGCCAGAGCGGGTTGGTGAAGATCCGCCCCGGGGTGTTCGCGAACAGCGACTTGGCGTTCATGTAGTCGTAGCGCGCCGCCAGCTCCACCACTACGTCGCCCAGATCGAGGCGGTCGGCCGCCCACGCCGCGTACGTCACCGGCTGAGCGATATAAGCGGTCATGAAGATCTGGGTGATCATGCTGCTGGCCCAGAAGTTCAGGCTGGAGTGCTTGCCCTCGGCGCCGAAGTTGAACCGGTGGAAGCGGTTGGCCTGCCAGTCCACCTGCACCCGGCCGGTCACGCGGGACTCGCTGCTCAACGCACCGCCCGCGTCCAGGCCGTTGGTGGTCCAGCCACCCGACTGCATCCCGAAGGGGTTCATCCGGTAGGGCTGGCTGTTGCGCAGGTCGGTACGGTTGAGGAGCGGGGTGCGCTGTCCCGTGTTGGTGCGGATGTTCCGGATGATCTGATCGGTGATGGGGAACGGGAAGTCGCCGAACCCGGCGAAGTTCAGGTTCGAGAACTCCACGCCCATCTTGGGGCTACGGGTGGAAAGCTCGCTCGCCGGATCGAGCGGACCCGAGATGCCCTTGTCCGACTGCCAGCTGAAGTTGGCGTTGATCGCCAGCTCGTGCTCGGCAGACTTGTAAATCGTATGGCTCAGGTTCAACGCGGCGAAGCGGGTCCAGACATGGGCACCGGTGAACAGCTGCGGGTCGCCGATATTTCTGCCCGGCCAGGCGCGGAACTGGTTGCCCTCGGCGCTTCCCGTGAGCGAGACGTTCGAGCCGTTGCCGTACGAGTATGAAAGCTTCCCGGTGAAACTGATGTCGCTGTTCCAGTTCATCGGGAAGCGCGCGCCCTGGCACTCGTAGCCGAAGTTCTTGGACGCGTCGCACGCCCCGCCGAACTGCGCGAACCGCGGGATCAGGACCGACTGGCTCGACGACGTCCCATTCACCGTAACGGCGGTGTCGATGCCGGCCACGACGTACGTGGGGACCTGGTCCCACCCCTTACCGCGGAACGGTGAGACCTGTCCTTGCAGCACACCGGAGGCGAAGAAGCGCAGGTTGGAGATGCTGGGGATCGGTCCACCGATCGAGCCTTCGAAGCGGTTAAACCCGAGCGAGATCGAGTTGCCGAACGGCTCGTCCGTCGATCCTGAGAGCGCGGCGGAGAGCTTCTCGCCGCCGCTCCTCGTGGTGTAGGAGATGATCCCCGACTGCGCGTCGCCGAACTCGGCGCTGATCGCGCCGGTGGTCACCGACGCCTCTTCGACCGCGTTCGTGCCGACGTTGATCGCCTGCGACCCGGAGCTCGTGCCACGCACGGGCGCGCCGTCAATGTAGACGTTCGCCTCACCGGGGCGGCCGCCGCGGATCACCAGGCCGGCGCCCGACCCGGACTCAACCACGCCCGGGGTCAGCGAGACCACGTTGCGCACGTCATCGACCGGGAGGTTGTGGACCCCGGTGATGATCACCTTGGAGCTCACCTCGTCGCGCGGCACGATGGGGTTGGCCGCCGCGGTCACGTTGATCGTCCCGACCTGCACGGCCGAGGCTGTCATTTTGATGGGGAACTCGACGGTCTGCCCGCCGAACACGCGCGCACCGGTAAGCTCGCGCGGTTGGTAGCCGATGAACTGCGCACGTAGCGTATACGTGCCGACCGGCACGTTGTTAATGAAGTAGTAGCCCTTGTCGTTGGTGACGGCGCCGAACGAGGTCCCGACAATGAACACCTGGGCGTTGGCGATGGGGACGCCTGCCTGATCGGTCACCGTACCTTCGACCTTGCCGGTCGTCTGCTGCGCGGCCAGGGGTGCCATGGCGAGGAGCGCCAGGATCCCGACGGCCACGAACGACGGGCGGAAGCAGCCGAAAGCGCTTCGCACACGATGGGTCATGGAATGGTCCTCCAGAGTCGAAAATGCGTGGAGACTACCGGACAGAAAACGTGCGTAAGCCACGTCACCTCCATTCCGGTGCGGGGGCGGATGAGCAACGGCTACGAGAGGTCAGACGAGCAATAGCTCGCGCTGCGGCGTCTGTGGCGTCACCTCGGGGCCGGTTTCCCCCAGAAATACGTTGATCTCGCTACGCATACCGAAGCGGCCTTCGAGGTAGACCCCTGGCTCCACGGAGAAGCCGATCCCGGCCACCAGGGTTCGATCGTCGGCGGTCTCGAAGTTGTCGAGGTGTGGCCCTGAGCCATGCAGGTCGCGGTCGATCGAATGGCCGGTACGGTGGGTGAAGTTGGCGGCGTAGCCGGCGTCGCGGATCACGCCCCGCGCCGCGTCGTCGAGCTCGGCCCCGGTGGCGGGCCGCCGCGCCGTCCAGCGCGCGCGGAGCAGCGTTACCGCCGCCTCCCGGGCCCCGCGCACGGCGCTCCATACCCCCTGCACTTCGGCATCCGGCGCGCGGCCACTGAAACCCATCCACGTCTGGTCGGCGAACACGCTACCCAGCGCCGGACCGGCCCAGAGGTCCATCAGGATCACCTGCCCCGCAGCGAGTCGCCGGTCGCTGCCTTCGCGCGGCTCGTAGTGCGGATTGGCCGTGTTCTCCTGGAAGCCGACGATCGGCGGATGGTCGGTTACCAGGCCGGCGCGCTCGAACCCCTCCAGCACGCGGCGCTGTACCACCGTTTCCCGCACTTCGACACCCCGCGTGGTCTCGGCGCCCGCCCAGCGCATCGCTTCCTGCGCGATGCTGGCGAGCGCCTCCGCGGCGCGACGGTGCCCCTCGAGCTCGGCATGGGTCCAGCGCGCCGCGAACCGCGTGACGAGCGCCGCCGACGACACGATGTGGGCGCCGAGCGACTCGAGCAGCTGCACCACGCCATGCGGTACGCGGTCCACATAGGGCACGTTGTCGTTGGTCGACACTTCCAGCGCCAACGTCTTGCCCGCGACGAGCGCGCGCAGGCCGGCGTGCAACTCGCGCCATGCCGCGTACGGGCGCACCTCGCCCGGGAAGTTCGCGAACGGCCCGAGCTCGATCCTGTGCGCCAACGCGACAGGGGAGCCGTCGCGCGGCAATAGGACGAAAAACCTGCGGGTCGACATCCCGTGCAGGCCGAGCACGTGCGGCGCGACAGGATTCACGCCGCGGAAGTCGTAGAGCAGCCACCCGTCGGCGCCCAGGTCGGTGAGCGCTTGGCGCAGGGCGGCAAAGTCGAACCCCTTGAGGGGAGGAGGCGGGGGGAAGGGCAGAGCGCTCATCAGTGGTGTCGGGGATCCGGGGGCGCCGCGCGCCACTCGCACTGCGCGCCGCCGGTTGCTCGACAGGAGGTATGCAGCATCGCGCCCTCGAAGCCGACGAGCAGCCGGAGCAACTCCGCGAAGGCGGCGCCGTACACACCGCAGGCGGCGCCGTCGGGCGTCGCGCTCACGGCCAAGGTGTCCCGTACGAGTGCCACCGGCACCTGCTGTTCGCGGTGCAGGTCGCCACCGAGCACGGCGCGCGCGGCCCGACGCGCCATCGTGTAGCCGAGGGCGCTCGGGGCCAGGTGCGCCGCCAGGCGGGAGAGCCCGGACAGTCGTCGCACCGCGCGCCGCGCGGCGCGCCGCCCCGCGTCAGAGAACACGAGGTCCGCATCCGGCCGCCGGCCCACCAGACGCAACAGCGCCTCGACGTGGGCCGGGTCGACGCGAGCGTCCCGACGGACCAGGGTCTCGTATTGGGCGAGCTGCATCGCCACGGTGCTGGAGAGACCGAGCCGCTTGACCAGCAGCTCGTCGGCGAACTCGGCTAAGCCGTCCTCGACGGGGGTGTCGAGGTTGCGAACCGCTTCGAGCACGGCGAGGGGGAGGATGCTGTGAACCACGGCGCGCGAAACGTAGCACCCCGACACCCCATTGCGGAACCCGGGAACCCGCATCAGCCTTTATGCAGCTATGGCCACTCCGACGCCCACCCCGGTCGACCAGAAGAAGCGGGCCAGCTTCGAGCAGGAAGCGCTGGTCCACCTCGACGCCCTGTACCGCGTCGCCTTGCGACTCACCGGCAACGCCGCGGATGCCGACGACCTGGTTCAGGAGACCATGCTCAAGGCCTACCGCGCGTGGGACCAGTACGAGAAGGGGACCAATGCGAAGGGGTGGCTCCTCACCATCCTGCGCAACTCCTTTATTAATGAATACCGGCGCCGCACCCGCCACCCCGAAACCGTAGACGTGGACACCATCGAGCCGTTCGCGGTGTTTGGAGAGGTACAGGAAGACGATCCCCAAGGGGCCTTTTTCGACCAGATCGTCGATGACGAAGTACTCAAGGCCATCGATGAGCTGCCGGTAGCCTTCCGGGAAACCCTCGTGCTGAGCGACGTCGAAGGGATGAGCTACCAGGAGATCGGCAAGATTCTGGGTGTGCCGGTGGGCACCGTGAAGTCGCGGCTGTTCCGCGCCCGGCAGGCGCTGCAGGGGAAGCTCTACGGGTACGCCGTGAGCATGGGCTACATCAAAGGAAGCCCCGCATGAACTGCCGCGAGTGCGAAGAGCATCTGTACGAGTTCCTCGATAAGGAGCTGACCCCGGAGACGGAGCGGCAAATCCGGGGACACCTGGCCGATTGCGAGCCGTGCGGGGAGCACTTCGACTTCGAAGGCATGTTTCTGCGGTTTCTGCGCGCCCGGTGCCGCGCCCAGGGCGCGCCGCAGGAGCTCAAGCGCAGGCTGCTACACGACCTGTTCGGCGAGTGAAATGGCTGACCCGGGGTGGCCTTCTGGCCGCCCTCTGCGTCGGCGCGGCGATCGGTTGGGGGCTGGGATGGCGAGGGCTGCTGGTGCTGCTCGCCTTTTTCATTTCCGGGAGCCTGCTCACGCAGCTGGCCGTCGGGCCTGGGGGGGGGGCCCAGCGCACGGCACGTCAGGTGCTGGCCAACGGCGGCGTGGCGGCTGGTGCCGCCCTCCTCGGAGGAGCTGAAGCCTGGTCCGTGGCAGTGGCTGCGCTGGCCGCCGCCACAGCGGATACGTGGGCGACGGAGATCGGCTCCTTCTCTCCATGGACGCCACGAATGGTCACAACGTGGGCCTCCGTGCCGGCGGGTACGTCGGGGGGCATCACGCTGTTGGGGACTGCGGGGGGGGTGGCGGGGGCGGCGGGGATGGCCGCCCGGGGGGGAGGGGGGGGCGGTGCTCCAGTGTCGGCCGCCATCGTGGTAGTCGCAGGCCTGGCAGGAATGGCCGTCGATTCGCTCCTCGGTGCGACCGCCCAGGGCCTGTTCGAGTGCCCAGCATGCGCGGCGCGGACAGAGCGGGCGGGAGCCGTGTGTCACGAGCCGGTCGTGCTCATCAAGGGCTGGCGATGGCTGGACAACGACGGCGTGAATCTGGCCGCGACGCTCACCGGAGCAGGAGTCGCGGTCGGCTGGCGACTGCTCCACTGACGGGCCTGTGAGACGACTCGACGCTGTCGTCGTCGGCGCTGGCCCGGCCGGGTCAGCGACTGCGCTGCTGCTTGCTCGAGCGGGCGCCGATGTACTGCTGCTCGATCGCGCCCGGTTCCCGCGCGACAAACCGTGCTCGGAGTACCTAAGCCCCGAGACCATTCGCATCCTGGGGCGGATCGAGCCGAACGTGCTCACTGCGGTTGAACGGGCCGCGCCGGCGAAACTCTACGGCATGAAGGTCGTCGCACCCGACGGCACAGCGATGGTTGGGCGGTTCGCCGCCCGTCACCGCTGGCCCAGCCCGAGGCCCTACGGGCTCGCGCTGCCCCGCACCGCGCTGGATACGATCCTGCTCCGCGCGGCCGAGCGGGCCGGCGCGGTCGTACGCGAGGAGACCGCGGTCGAAGAGCTCGAGTACGATCGTGGCGCGGTGGGCGGGGTCGTTGCCCGCTCGGACGGCGGGAGGCGGGAATCGTATCACGCGCGCGTGGTCGTTGGGGCGGACGGACTGCACTCCGTCGTGGCCCGGCGACTCGGGCTGCGACGCGCGGGGGTGCCCCGACGCCTCGCGTTCGCGGCGCACCTGACCGACGTCGCTGGGGTCGAGGAGCAAGGGGAGCTGCACGTGAGCCGCCTGGGCTACGTCGGCCTCGGCCCGATCGGGCACGGCGAGACGACCGTTGCTCTGGTGTTGCCGCTCGCGGCCGCACGGCGCTGGGGCAAGAGGGGCGGGCTCGGGCTCGAAGCGCGATTCCTCGCCGAGCTGGAGCGTTTCCCCGGACTGCAGGGCCGGTTTGCGGTGGCGCGGCTGGTGCGTGAGGTCCTTGTGACCGGGCCGTTCGCACAGTGGTCACGCAATCCGGTGCCCGACGGCAAGGGAGGAGGGGGAGGAGGGGGGGGGGGCGCCTGCCTCGTGGGCGACGCCGCAGACTTCTTCGATCCGTTCACCGGCCAGGGGATCTACAGCGCCGTGCGTGGCGCCGAGCTCGCCGCCGGTGTGCTGCTCGCGGCGCTGGCCGGTGGCGGCGGCGGTGCCCTGCCCCAGTCGACGCTCGCCCCCTACGCGCGGGCGCGGCGCCGCGTATTCGGCGGCAAGTGGGTCCTCGAACGGCTCATCGGATTGGGCGTCGGGTGGCCGGCGTTGGCCAACCGGGTCATCGGGCGCCTGGCGCGGCGTCCGGATCTCGGGGATCTTGTGGTGGGGGCGACCGGCAACTTCGTGCCGACTCGCGCGGTGCTCGCACCCCGAACCCTCGCCCGGCTCCTCTGGTGAGTGCACCCGGCGTCGACCCCGCCCGATTTCGCCAGCTGCTTGGGCGCTTCGCGACCGGCGTGACCGTCGTGACCACCCGGGCGCCCGACGGGCGCCCACTCGGCATGACGGCAAGCTCTGTCGCTTCGGTGTCCCTCGACCCCCCGCTCTTGTTAGTGTGCGTCGATCACGGCCACGACATGCACGAAGCCCTCCATGCCGCGACGGGCTTTGTCGTCAACGTCCTTGCCGCAGACCAGGAAGCAATCTCCCGCCGCTTCGCAGAAGAAGAGGAGGACCGCTTCGAGGGCCTCGGCTACCACGAGAACAAACAACGGCTGCCGGTCCTGGACGGGGTGCTGGCCCATATCGAGTGCACCAAACAAACGGCGCTGGCGGCCGGGGACCATACCGTGTTTGTGGGGCTCGTCACCGGCGGAGCGGTAACCGACCGGCGGCCTCTCCTTTATTACCGCGGCGGCTACGCCAACCTGGCGGGCGGCTGATGCTCGGGACCGAGCTGCTCGACGACCCGCACGCCGATCCGGCGCTGGTACGGGCGGAGCTGAGGGACATCGAGCGCCTGAACACCATGTTCGGTGGCACAAGGGCCGTGCTTGACGCTCTCCAGCCGATCTTCGAGCAGGTGGGTAATGGGCACAGGAGAGCGGGGAGTGGTGCGGCCCGCTGGACGTTACTCGATGTGGGCACGGGGTCCGGCGACATCCCCCGGGCCGTACGGCGAGCGGCTCGGCGGTATGGGGTCGCGCTCGAGCTGCTGGGCGTGGAACGCAATCCTGCCGCTGCGCAGATCGCCCGCGCGGGCGGCCTCACGACAATTATCGCCGACGGCGCCGCCCTGCCCCTGGCCCCGCGTTCGGTGGATGTCGTGTTGGCGAGCCAAGTGCTGCATCACGTCTCGCGCGAGGTTGGCGTGCGGTGGATCGCGGCGCTCGATGGGATCGCCCGACGCGCCGTTGTGCTGGCGGACCTACGGCGCTCGCGACTTGCCATGGCAGGGATGTGGGCCGTGTCATTCCCACTGGGCCTCTGCCGCCACACGAGGCGTGATGCCATGCAGTCGTTGCGACGCGGGTTCACACGCGCGGAGTTGGCCGCGATGGTCCAGGACGCCGGCGTGGTCGCGGATGTGCATTACGCTCCAATCGCCCGCGTTGTAGCGGTCTGGGAGCCGTCATGCTGACCGTCGACCGTATCTCCATCAGCGCGCCGATCGATCGAGTGTTCACCGCCGCCCGCGAGGTGGAACACTGGCCCGCGATCCTGCCGCACTACCGCTGGGTGCGGTTTCTCGAGCGTCACGCGAACGGGGGGGGGGTCGTCGAAATGGCCGCTTGGCGCCCCTTCGGTTGGAGGAGTGCGGCACTGCGGTGGCCCGCGTGGTGGGTGTCAGAGATGGCGATCGACCCCGGCCGCGGAGAGATCCGCTATCGCCACCTGCGGGGTATCACGTGCGGCATGGACGTGATCTGGAGACTCAGAGGCACAGACCGCACGGAGGGTACAGACGTGGAGGTGGAGCATGACTGGGTCGGCCCAGCCTGGCCCCTGATCGGGCGCGCCACCGCCGCACTCGTCATCGGCCCCGTCTTCGTCCACGGGATCGCGGCCCGGACGCTCGCGGGCCTCAAACGATTCGCAGAGGGTGGCCAGTGATCAACGGACGACGGCGGGTGGTCATTACAGGCGTGGGCGTCGTCACGCCCATCGGCACGGCGGCCGACGGGCTGTGGCGCGGCCTGCAGGCGTGCCGCTCGGCAGTGCAAACGCTGACGCGGTTCGACCCGTCGCCGTTCCGGAGTCACATCGCGGCGGAGATCCCCGACTTCCGGCCGCAGGATCATCTGGACGCTAAGCGGGCGAAGCGGCTCGACCGCTTTTCCCAGCTCGCCGTCACCAGCGCCCGACTGGCGGTCACGGACGCCGAGCTCGCAGCCGAGCGGGAGGACCCCGACCGCATCGGGGTGATGATGGGCTCGGCGCTGGGCGGCGTAGCGTTCGCGGAGCAGCAGGTCCCCAAGTTCCTCGCGGAGGGGCCGCGTGGGCTCGACGCGTCACTCGCCCTCGCCGTGTTCCCCGGGGCGGCGAGCTGCAACATCGCGATCGAGTTCGGCTTCACGGGACCGAACGCGACCAATGCGATGAGCTGCGCCTCGGGGACGATCGCGGTCGGTGAGGCGTTCCACACAATACGTGACGGCCGCGCAGACGTGATGCTGGCCGGCGGTGCGGAGGCTCCGCTCGCCCCGCTCACCTTCGCCGCGTTCAGCAACATCCGGGCGATGAGCACCCGCAACGACGATCCGGCGACCGCCTCCCGCCCCTTCGACGTGGGCCGCGATGGGTTCGTGATGGGAGAGGGAGCGGCGGTGCTCGTGCTGGAGGAGCGGGGGCGGGCGCTGGCTCGTGGGGCGAGGCTCTATGCTGAAATCGCGGGCCATGCCTACACCAACGACGCCTACCACATGACCGCCCCGCGGCCCGACGGGCGCCAGGCCGCTCGCGCCATGCGGCTCGCCCTGGAGGACGCCGGCGTCGCGCCGCACGAGGTGGGCTATGTGAACGCCCACGGCTCCTCCACGCCGCTCAACGACAGCACCGAGACGGCGGCGATCAAGCAGGTCTTCGGCGAGCACGCCTACCGTCTCGCGGTGAGCGGCACGAAGGGCTACTACGGCCACGCCCTGGGTGCCAGCGGCGCGATCGAAGCGGCGATCTGCGCGCTGGCGCTAGCGCGCGGCTGGTTGCCCCCCACGATCAACCTGCAACAGCCTGACCCCGCCTGCGACCTCGATTGCTTGCCGCAGGCAGGTCGACCGGCACACCCAGAGGTCATTGTGACCAATTCATTCGGGTTCGGTGGGATCAACGCCACCCTGGTGTTGCGGCGCGCGCAGGCGAGCGCGTAGATTGGCGCCGCCTTCACTTCCTTCGAGGATGCGCTCGTGAATCCCAAGACCCTGCGGCCGCTCGCGGCCGAGTTGCTCGGCATGGCGCTGTTCGTCTTCCTCGGCGCGGGCAGTGTCGCCGCGGGCATGGCGGCCGCCCAATCGGGGGCACCGAACTCGCTGATGATCGCGCTTGCGCACGGCGTCGGCATGGCGGTCATCGCCTCAGCGACAATGAACATCTCCGGTGCCCACATCAATCCGGCGGTGACATTCGGGCTGTTCGTAGCGGGCAAGGTGGACGCAGGCACACTCGGCCGGTACTGGGGTGCGCAGCTGCTCGGGGCGGTCCTGGGCGCGGCGCTGCTGAAGGGGGTGCTGCCCTGGGGGGCGGTGCACGCAACCTCTGCCGGGACGCCGATGTTGTCGTCCACCATCACGTTCCTCCAAGGGATCTTAATTGAGGCCATGCTTACCTTCTTCCTGGTGAGTGCGGTGTTCGGGACGGCGATCTCCCCCGAGGCGCCCAAGATCGGCGGCTTCGGCATCGGCATGGCGATCTTCGTCTGCATGGTGGTCGGCGGGCCGTTCACCGGCGGGGTGATGAATCCCGGTCGCGCGTTTGGCCCAGCGCTGATCGCCTGGCAGTGGAACGGGCAGGCGGTGTACTGGATCGGCCCGCTGATCGGAGCAGGACTCGCGGGGTTGCTCTGGAAGATGGTTTTGCTGCCGAAGGATCCGACCAACATCTGACGGCGTCAGAAGCGAGCGTGGGAGTGAACGGCGGGGGGAAGAGCCGCACCCTCTTCTCCCTACGCCGCTACGCCGTTCTCCGTTACGCCGTTACAATTGCTCCGCAGCGGTGGGTGCGAAATAGGAAAGGATGATATCCGCCCCGGCGCGGCGGATGGCATATAGCGTCTCCCACATCGCGCGTGTCTCGTCCACCATACCGCGTTGCCCCGCAGCCTTGATCATGGCGTACTCCCCGCTTACCTGGTAAGCCGCGAGCGGCGAGCCGAACTCGTCCTTCGCGCGGCGGATGAGATCGAGACAGGGCAACGCTGGCTTTACCAGGATGATGTCCGCTCCCTCGGCGACGTCGAGCCGGATCTCCTTCATCGCTTCGTCGGCGTTCGTGCCCGGCATCTGGTAGCTCTGCCGGTCCCCGAACTGCGGCGTTGACCCGGCCGCATCACGGAATGGCCCGTAGAACGCTGACGCCAGCTTCACGGCGTACGACATGATCGGCACCCGAGCGAAGCCTGCCGCGTCCAGCGCTTTGCGAATCCCCGCCACTCGGCCGTCCATCATGTCGCTGGGCGCGACGATGTCCACGCCGGCCCGGGCCTGGGCGACCGCGACCTTGCCGAGGAGGTAGACCGAGGCGTCGTTGTCCACGTCGCCGTCCTGGATCACGCCGCAGTGGCCGTGGTCGGTGTACTCGCACAGACAGACGTCTCCGATCACGAGCAGCGTGGGCACCGCACGCTTCACGGCGCGGATCGCCTGCTGCACAATTCCCTGGTCGTCGTAGGCCTCCGAGCCGGTGGCGTCCTTCGTCTCGGGCAACCCGAACAGTATGACCCCGCCCAGGCCGAGCTGCGCCGCCCGCGCGGCGTCCGTCACGAGCGCGTCCACCGAGGTCTGGAAGACGCCCGGCAACGCTGCGACCTCCGTGCGGACGCTTTCGCCGTGGCGGACGAACAGCGGCCACACGAGCTGCGAGGGAACGAGGTGCGTCTCCTGCACCAGCCGGCGAAGCGCCGGGGTGCGTCGTAGCCGACGCATCCGGAGGATAGGGAACTGGCTCATCTCGCGAGTAACTCTAGCGCCCCGTGAGCCTCCAGCAAGCGGGCGAGCGCCTCGCCAGCCGCCGCGGGCCGATCGGGATCGACATCCACCGAGGCGGTGAGCTGGACCGCTCCATCGGGCGCCAATACCCTTCCAAACAGTCGTCTCCCTTTTCCCGTTTCTCGATTCCCCGTGTAGGAGGCTACCGCAGCCTGACAGCCGCCGCCCAACGCCGCGAGCATGGCTCGCTCTGCCGCCACCGCTTGGGCGCTCGGAGCGTCTTCCAGCGGCCGCAGTGCCTTCCACACGATCCGGTCTCCCCGACGCAGCTCCAGCCCCAGCGCCCCCTGTCCCGGCGCCGGCATCACCTCGAGGGGATCGAGCCGGCTCGCGACCGCCTGCTCGAGCCCCAGCCGACTGAGCCCGGCGGAGGCGAGCAGAGCGGCATCGAGGGCTCCGCCGGTTTTCACTCTCTCCACTCGGGTCGGCACGTTCCCTCGCAATGGGACGATCTCGAGATCCGGGCGTAGGAATGCCACCTGAGCGAGCCGTCGCAAACTGGACGTGCCGAGCCGCGCACGCGCGGGCAGCTGCGCCAAGCTCGTGACGCCAGCCGCGCGCACCACAAGCACATCGACAGGATCGGCACGCTCAGGCACGGGTCCGAGCTCTAGCCCGTCCGGCAACGTGGTGGGAAGGTCCTTCATCGAGTGCACCGCGACGTCGATGCGGTCCTCGAGCAGCGCCTCCTCGATCTCTTTAGTAAAGAACCCCTTTCCTTCAAGTTGTTGCAGCGGCCGGTCCACCTCGGCGTCGCCGCGGGTCTCGATGATCACGATGTCGCTCGGGGCGCCCTGGGCCGCGAGCCGGCCTTGAACCCATTCCGCCTGCCAACGCGCTAGCCGGCTGCCCCGCGTTCCCAATCGCAGGCGCTTCACGCTCCCTGCTTCCCGCTCGGTCCCCGCGCGAAATAGCCGACCAGCGCGTCCACCAGCCCGGCGGCGGTGAATTCAGCCGCCTCGATCTTCACCGGCAACCCGTACTGTCGCGCCGTCGCGGCCGTGACCGGGCCGATGACCGCTGCCCCGAACTGACCAGAGCGGGCCGTCTCCGCGCCGACGGCCTGCACGAAGTGGTGGACGGTGGACGAGGAGGTGAAAGTGACGAAGTCGATCCGGCCGGCCCGAAGCTCGGCCGCGAGCGTCGCGCGTTCCGGCCCCGCGAGTGCGGCGACCGTGCGATACACTGGGATGACGTCGACTTCGGCACCGCAGGCGCGCAGCCCTTCCGGCAGGGAGTCGCGCGCGGTTTCGGCACGGGGCAGCAGGATTCGTGCCCCCCGCAGATCACCCTGGGACGCGATCACGGCGACCAGCGATTCCGCAATGAAACCGTCGGGGAGCAGCTCCACACGCACCCCCCGGGTGGTCAGGGAATCCGCCGTCGCCGGGCCGATGGCAGCGATACGCGTCTTGTCGAAGTCACGCACGGAGATGCCCCAGGCTGGCAGTTGCGCGAAGACGGTCTGGACGCTGTTCTGGCTCGTGAACACGGTCCAGCGGTACTCGCCCAGGTGGGACAGCGCGCGGCGCAGCGGCTCTAGGTCGGCAAGGGGCTCGATGCGGATCGTGGGCACGTGCACGACGTCTGCTCCGAGGGCCTGCAGCGCATGCACCAGGTCACCTCCCTGCTCGCGCGGGCGGGTGACCACGATGCGCCGACCGGCAAGCGGCGCCCCAAGCGGTTTGGCCCTCACTCCCCCTGCGTTGGCCATGACGAGGTTGCAATCTCACCGGCCGCAAAACCATAATCAAGCAATGTGGCGATCCTTTCGCGCCGCGCTCGCTCGGTTTGCCGTGCGGCGCGCGGCCGCCTGCCAGGGACACGCCCCGCGGCGCGCCGTGCGGTGGCTGCGCCTCGCCTGCGGCCTTTCCCCTACCTTCGCCGAGCCGTATCCCGCCCTCGTGGCGCTGTGCCGCACGCTCGAAGACCGATTCGGCGCGCTGGCCGCGGGTCAGGAGGCGGCGGTGCGATTCCCCGGTAACCCCGATGCCTGGATGCTGCTCGGCGACGCGTACTTGATGGTGTTCAAGCAGAAAGAGGCGCTGCACGCCTACGAGCAGGTGCTGGCGCTGGAAGAGCGCGCCGACGCGGCGATGGCCGCCGGCCAGCTGTATCGGCGCGCCGGCCAGCCGGCCGAAGCGGCGGCGCGGTTCGCGCGCGCTTACGCCGCGGGCGGCGGCGCCAGCGCCCTGTGGGAGAACGCGCAGGCATTGTCCCAGGCCGGCGACCATCACGCCGCCGACGATGCCCTCGCCCTATGGGCGACGCAGGTGCCGGACGGGATGGAGAAGCTGGCAGAAGCGCGGGCGCGCCTCAGGAGCGGGGAGGCCGGGGGGCGGGAGGGGGAGGAGGGAAGCGAGGAGGCTTCTGACCCCGGAGCCAGAGGGTGACCGTATAGAGCAGCAGGATGACGGCGGCAACGACGTAGGCCGCCACCATGTAGGCCGCGTTTTGGGGCACCTCAGGCATGGCTTCCCGCCTCTCCCAACTCCTTCTCTCTACCGATGGCGTAACGCTGCGTCACGAAGCCCACATAAAGCAGTGTGAACACAGCAAACGAAGACAGGAACGTAGTCAGCATGCTGCCCGGCAGCGATGGTGTGCTAGGCTTCAGGACGATGGGCTGAGGGTGCAGCGTAGGAAAGAAGTACACGCTGAAATGAATGAACGGGACCAAGCATGCTCCGCAGATGCCGAGCACCGCCCCGTAGCGGGCAGCTAGCGCGGGATCTCGCACCGCCCCTCGCATGAGCAGGTAGCCGAGATAGAGGAAGAAGAGGAGCAGCATGGAAGTAAGCCGCGCGTCCCACGTCCACCAGGTCCCCCAGATCGGTTTCCCCCAGATGGGGCCCGTCGTGAGCACGATCGTGGCAAACACGGTCCCCACCTCCGCCGAAGCTTGAGCGAACAGATCAAGGCGCCGGTCCCCAAGGAAGAGATAGAAGGCCCCCGCCAGTCCCACCATAATGATGGCGGTCTCTGTCCAGATGGCAGCGGGAACGTGGAGGTAGTAGATCTTCTGCGCCGGTCCTTGCAGCCGCTCCACGGGGGTGAACGCCAGCGCCCTGACATACACGCCGCCTAGTAGGGCAAGTCCCACGAGCGTGATCCCGCGGCCCTTCTGAACGAGGCTCATTCTTCCACAATAGAAGGAAACAGGAGTGTTGCGAGTGTCACGAAGACGATGTCGTAGGCCGCAAGCAACTTAAGGGACCCCATCATCTCGCTCAAGGGACGCGCCGCGAGCAGGGCGCTAGTCGCCTGCACCGCCCATCTCAGCGGCAGCATCAGGAACGGCAGCAGCAGCACCGGCAGCATCAGCTCGGCGAAGCGTGTGCGGAGCACCATGGCGCTGAACAGCGTGCCCACCGCAATGAACCCCAGGGTCGCGAGCGCGATCACCCCGACAAGGGCCCCGAGGACATGCCAGATCGGGACGTCGAATAAGACCGCGAACAGGAACAGTCCGATCGTCTCTACCGCCGCGACGAACACGAGGTTCGCCGCCAGCTTCCCCAGATAGAGACTGTGGCGGCTGATCGGCGAGAGCAGCAGGCCATCCAGCGCCAGGTTCTCGAGCTCGAGCTCAAAGGCGCGGTTCAGCGCCACCATGCCGGCGAAGGTGAAGGTCACCCACAGGATGCTCGGCGCGATCGTCAGCGTCGGCACGGCGGTCGGGTCGCGGCCGAAGTTGAAGACGACGAGGACCAAAGCCGTGAACACCGCGGCGGACATGATCGCCGTGCGCGAGCGGAACTCGAGCAGCAGGTCTTTGCGGGCGATGGTCCACGCCTGCCGCAGCAACTCAGCCACCGGCTACGGCTCGGCGATAGGCATCGGCAATCTGAGCGGGCCCACGTGTGCCGCGCGGCGCGACCTCCACGAAGCGGCCGCGGTGTAGGAAGGCGATCTCGGTCGCGAGCTCCACTCCCTCCTCGACGTTGTGGGTGGCGAGCACGACGGCGCGGCGCCCGTGCGTCAACTCGGCGAGCAGGCGGCGGAACTCGCCCGCGGCGGCGAGGTCGAGTCCGGCGAATGGCTCGTCGAGCAGCAGTACCTGCGGCTCGTGAACCAGGGCACGGGCGATGGCGACCCGCTGGACTAGCCCGCGCGACAGGTCGGCGACCGGCTGGGCCGCGCGGTCGCTGAGGCCGAGGCGGCGCATCAGGTCGTCGGCACGAGGGCCACGCTCCAGCGTCGGCACACTGTACAGCGTTGCCCAAAAGAGCAGGTTTTCGCGCACAGTGAGGTGGGAGTACAAGTGCGAATGGTGGCCGATCCAGCCGATCGCGCGGCGACCGCCCTGGACGTGGGCGCGCCCCGACAGCGGGCGGATGAGCCCCGCGAGCACTTTCAGAAGGGTGGTCTTTCCAGCGCCGTTCGGGCCGAACACCGCGAGGGTGTGCCCAGCATCGAGTCGGAAGGAGATGCCGTCGAGGGCGTGGACGGGAGGGGAGCCGAAGGAGTGGGCTAGGCCCTCAGCCGACAGCATCTATGCGCGCGCCGAGCTCGCCCAAATCGAATGGCTTGACCAGATAGCCGCTGTGCCCGAGGTCCAGGACGCTCATGAGCGGCTCCATGCTGACGTAGGCGGTCGTCACGACGACTGGCAAGTCGCGGTGGCCCTGCCGGATCTGCTGGAGCAACGCGATCCCGTCGGTGTCCGGGAGCCGAAGGTCAAGCACGAGCACGTCGGGGTGAAAGGCGACGAGCTGCTGCAGCGCCTCGGCGCCGGTGCGTGCGAAGGCCATCTGATAGCGGGTGTCGAAGTAGCGCTCGTAGGACGCGACGAGCGTCGGCTCGTCTTCGACGAAGAGGACCTTCGGGCGGGGCGGCTGGTCCGGCATGATGGAACTAATATATGTTAGGCGTCCGCGCTCTCCAGCTCGAACAGATCGTCCAGCTTGGTCAGCACCAACAGGAAACGCAGCTCCTCGTTCGCGCCGCGCAAGCACACGCTCTGACGACGTTCGGCTGCCTTGCGCTGGATCAGCATCAGGGCTCCCAGCCCCGCACTGTCCACCTGCCGCGTGGCGCTGAGGTCGATGACCAGGCGTCCCGCGCCCTCGGCGAGCTGCTCCAGCAGCTCCGTGGCGGCACGGCGGAAGGCCGTACGGGTCTCCAGGCCGAGCGCTTCAGGGGCGCCCAGCACCTTTTCCGTTTGACGCGTGGACATCAGGACCGACTCCTCCATGTGCGGCTCCAGTTCAGCCGCCCGTCCCAACGCCACTTTGGTGCCATGTGACTAAGGTCAACTAGATCAAGCGCTTGTCCAAAGCGCGTGACGATCCTCACGTGATGCGCCGCCGCAGGCCGAAATGAGCAGCGCAAACTGCGGTAGCGAAGAACACAGGGATTCAGAGGGATCCGGCTACCGGCCGATGCTGTCGGAGATCAGCTAGGCGGGCGCGCAGGCTCTAGTGATGTGCCTCATTCAGCTTGGCCGAACTTCGCGATGTCCTCCGGCAACTCGTCCTTGGTGGCTATGACGTCCTTGCCTTGAACCAGGGTGCGGATCTGTTCGACTACGTCCGGGTTCGCGAGGGTCGTTACGTCGCCGACATCGCGACGATTCGAGATGGACGCGAGCACACGGCGCATGATCTTCCCAGAGCGCGTCTTGGGCATATCGGGCACGATATATACGTGCTTGGGGCGCGCGATCTTGCCGATCACCTCTTCGTTGGCCCTGATCACGCGGTCGATGATGTCCTGACTTGGCTGCACGCCGGGCTTGATCGCGATGTACACCTCGGGTACGCGTCCTTTGACCTCATCTGCGACGGGGACGACAGCAGCCTCGGCGACTTCCGGAACGGTGAGACAGGCGGACTCGATCTCCTTGGTTCCGAGGCGGTGACCGGCGACGTTGATCACGTCGTCGATGCGGCCGAGGATGCGGTAATAGCCATCTGCCGCCTGCACCGCGCCGTCGCCGCACATGAATGGCCAGTCGCGCCAGTCCTTGCTGCTCGGATTCCTGTTGTACTTGGAGAAGTAGGTCTTGACGTAGCGATCACGGTCGCCCCAAAGCGTCTGCATGATGCCGGGCCACGGATTGCGGATGCAGATGTTGCCCGCCTTACCGGACCCTTTAGGAACCTCCGCGCCGGTCTCGTCGTAGATGACCGGATGGATCCCCGGCGCGCCGGGACCGCAGCTGCCAGGCTTCATCGGATGGATCGCCGGGACGGTCACGCCGAGAAAGCCGCCCGTTTCCGTGAGCCACCACGTATCAGTAATCACCGCTTCGCGCTTGCCGACCTCGTCGTAGTACCAGCGCCACGCCTCCGGCTCAATCGGCTCCCCCACCGTCGTCATGGACTTGAACCGGTATTTGTACTTGCGCGGCTCTTGGGGACCGAGTTTGCGTAGCATCCGGATCGCCGTCGGGGCGGTATGGAAGATGTTGACGCCCAAGCGCTCGGCGATGCGCCAGGGCCGCCCGGCGTCGGGAAACGTGGGCACGCCCTCGTACAGTACGCTCGTCGCCGCGTTGGCCAGGGGACCATAGACGATGTAGGAATGCCCGGTGATCCAGCCGATGTCCGCCATACACCAGTAGACATCCTCCGGATGAATGTCGAGGATCCAGCGGGACGTGGCGGTGACGTAGGACAGATAGCCCGCGATACTGTGTTGCGCCCCCTTGGGCTTGCCCGTCGTGCCGCTCGAGTACATGAGGAACAGCGCCCCCTCCGACGGCAGCGCCACCGGCTCTACGGTCCGGCCTGTGTATTCCTTGAGCAGGTCGTTCATGAAGAAATCGCGCCCCGGAACCATCGGCGTCTTGGCGGAATATGTTCCGGGATAGCGCTGCCACACCAAGACCTTGTCGACAGCCTGCCCCAGGTCTTTGGCCGTCCGCACCGCGATGTCGGCATTCGCTTTGTGATCAATCAGGGAACCGTTCCGCCAGTAGCCGTCCATCGTCACGAGCACCCGACTGCCCGAATCCTGAATGCGCGAGCCGCACGCTTGACCGCTGAACCCCCCAAAGACTTGCGAGTGGACGATGCCGAGTCGCGCACAGGCCAGCATCGTGATCGGCAGCTCGGGAACCATCGGCATGTGAAACGTGACGCGGTCTCCCGTCTTCAGTCCCAAGCCGCGGAGCAGCGCAGCCAGCTCATTCACGCGGGCGTACAGCTCCTGATACTTGATTGCCACGGGCGGCTGGTCTTCCGGCTCGGGCACGAAAATGAAAGCGGCTTTGCTGGCGTGCTTGGCGAGGTGGCGGTCCACACAGTTGTAGGAGGCATTGATCTTGCCGCCGACGAACCATTTCCAGAACGGCGCGTCGCTGGTATCGAGAACGGTGCGATAGGGCTCGAACCAGGTCAGCATGTCCGCATACTCTTTGAAGCAGTCGGGGAACTTGTCGAGGCCGAACTTTTCGAGGATGTGGGCATCTCGCATGTTCGCTTGTGCTTTGAATTTCTCGGAGGGCTGATAGTACGCCTCCTCCTTCCAATGCACGGCGATCTGCGCTTCGCTGACCTCGGTGCGCTCAGTATTGGCAGTCGTTTTTGCCATGTGACGTGCCTCCTGGCTGGAACATATCCCCCGAGGGGCGAGAGGCTAGTCCTGTCGGACGGTCGGATTGTAGCTACAGCTCGACCTGGGATCCGACTTCGAACACCTGGTTCGGCGGGATCTTGAAGAAGGCAGTCGCCCGCAGGGCATTGCGCGACATGAACGCGAACAGTTTCGCGCGCCAGTCGGCGATGCCGGGCCGCTCGGAGGCGACGAGGGTCTCGCGGCCCAGGAAGAAGGTCGTTCCCTCGATCCGGATGTCGAGGGCTCTCCCGCGGGAGGCTGCCAGGACGTCCTCGATGTGGGGATCGTCCATGAATCCGTAGCGGGCGACCACGGTGTGAAACCCCTTGCCGATGCGCTTCACCGTCACCCGCTCCGCAGCCGGGACGTGAGGGATATCGAGCGTCACCACGTTCAGAAACACAATCCTCTCGTGCAATACCTTGTTGTGGGCCAGATTGTGTATGAGCGCCGGAGGCGTGCCGTCGGTGGTCCCGTACATGAAGACCGCCGTGCCGGGGACACGGACCGGCGGCTCCGCCGCCAGGTCGGCGAGCAGCATCTTGAGCGGCACGGTCTTTTCCAGCATGCGCTTGGCGAGGATCTCCCGGCCGCGCTTCCACGTGCTCATCAGCGCGTAGACGACCGCGGCGATGACTAGTGGGACCCAGCCGCCATAGCGGATCTTCAGCATGTTGGCCGCGAAGAACGGGACATCCATCAAAAGGAAGAGTCCCACGACGAGCGCCGCGCGTGGGATGCTCCAGCGCCATACCTCGCGGCTCATCACGTAGAACATGAGCGTCGTCATAAGCATCAGAGTCGATAGCGCCACGCCGTACGCGCCGGCGATGTTGCTCGACGTCTGGAAGCCGAGCACCAGCACGCACGTGAGCAGCATCAGACCCCAGTTGACCGACGGGACGTAGATCTGCCCGAGATGTTGAGCCGCGGGCTGTAGCCGAGCTGCACCGCCTGGCGGGTGAGGGAAAAGGCACCCGAAATAACGGCCTGCGAAGCGATGATGGTCGCCGCAGTGGCGAGCACAATCAGGGGGTAGAGGGCCCAGTGCGGGGCAAGGTGGTAGAAGGGGTTTTCCGCCGCAGCCGGGGTCCGCAGCAGGAGCGCTCCCTGCCCGAAGTAGTTGAGCAACAGGCAGGGGAGCGGGACGCTGAACCAGGCGATCTGGATCGCGCGATGCCCGAAGTGGCCGAGGTCTGCGTACAGCGCCTCGCCGCCCGTGACGACGAGGAAGACGGCGCCCAGCACCACGAAACCACGCCCCAGGTTCTCGCCGAAGAAGAGCACCGCGTGGTAGGGGGAGACCGCTGCCAGCACCCCCGGTTGTCGGACGATCTCGCTCAGCCCAAGGATGCCGATGGTGCCGAACCAGACCAGCATTACCGGTCCGAAGAGCGCGCCGATCCGTGCCGTCCCGCGGCTCTGCAAGAGGAACAGGCCGACCAGGATCATGAGCGTCACTGGGATCACCCAGGAAGCGAGTGCCGGCGTCGCGACCTCGAGCCCCTCAACGGCGCTCAGCACGGAGATCGCCGGCGTGAGGGCACCGTCGGCATACAGGAGCGCCGACCCGAAAATTCCGAGCACGATCATGACGCGGCGGGGCGAAAGGCCCCGGGCGAGGCGGGTGCCGTTGACGAGCGCCATCAGGGCCAGCACGCCCCCTTCACCCTTATTGTCCGCGCGGATGATCACAACATGGTACTTGATCGTGACGACGAGGATCAGCGACCAGAACACGAGCGAGAGGACCCCCAGCACGTTGCCGGGACTGACGGCGATCCCGTGGGTCCCGTAGAAGGACTCGCGCATCGCGTACAATGGGCTCGTGCCGATGTCGCCGTAGACCACGCCCAGCGCGGCGAGGGAGAGCGTGGCGAGGTAGCGACCGCGCGGAGCAGCCACCGGTTCCGCCCGTGAGGTCATGGCGGCGGTAACGATACAGGGAGGCGGTCCTCTTGTGCAACGCCGACACCTCCCGCTCCCCACGTCTTCAGTCCGATCATCGACACCACCCAGATCACGGTGATGATGACCGCGCTCCCCACGCACCAGCGGCAAATCGCGTGGATCACGGCCAGCTCGAGGTAGGTGAGGTACAGGGTGAACAGCAAACCGCTGCTGGCGAGCACGGCGAGGATGACGGTGGGGGCCCGGCGCGTCGCGAAGGCGGGTTGGGCACCCACGAGCGCGACGAGGAACAGCACGGCGTAGCCCACGACGCCGTACAGGGCGACCGGCGCACCGAGGAAGTCGGCCCAGCGGCTCGTCTGCACAGCCTCACAGGCGCCGGAGCCGCACTTCAGGACGCCGATCGCCCCGATCTTATAGAGCCACAGATACAACGCGATGAAGAAACCGATCAGCGCGAGCAGCGCGATCGTCTGCCGGTGGCGCATCTCAGCGTTTGTGCCGAGCCGCGATGACGCTATCCACGACCTGCTTGAAGCGGTCCGAGCTGACGTTGCGCTCGTCCGGCCACGGCCGGCCGTTCACGAAGAAGGTCGGTGTTCCCGTGACGCCGCGGGCTTCTCCCTCCTGGTGGCTCGCTTCGATGCGCCCGGCGTAGCGGGCGCTCGCCAGGCAGGCGTCGAACTTATCTCGATCCAGGTTGAGCCCACGGGCGAGATCCCGGAAGTATCCGCTGGGGTCCCGGGAGCTGCGACCCCACTGGCTCTGCGTGAGGAACAGCGTGTCCGCCATCGGCCAGAACTTCCCCTGTTCGCCGGCGCAGTGCGCGGCGAGGGCCGACACGCGCGACCACGGAAAGTTGCCGATCGGATAGTCGCGCAACCGCCACCGCAGCTTTCCCGTGGCGATCAGCTGTTGGCGGATGGTCGGCAGCTGCAGCACGGCGAACTCGCCGCAGTGCGGGCACTGGAAGTCGGCGTATTCGACCACTTCGACCGGCGCCGAGTCGCTCCCGAGCACGTATCCCCGGAATCCATCAGCCGCGACGGGCACAGGCCCGCTCGTCGCCGGTGGCGCAGCCGGGGTCGTGCGGGACGCCCACACCAGCCACCCCGCGCCGGCCACGACCACGACGCCGAGCACTGCATAGAAGGGCTTCATACGTCCGGGTCCTTGCGCCAGGGTACGTCGTCGTCGCCGGGCTCGTCCAGGTCGAGGTCGTGGAAGCGCTGCTCGGCTTCCTCAACGATACGGCGGCTCTCGGCGATCTCCGGGGTGTCGTAGGTCTGCCGCACTTCGTAATGGAACAGCTCGCTGCGGGCGTTGCCGAGCAACTTCTGCAGCTCCGGGGCAGCCTGGAGCAGCCGCCCTCCCCCTGCGCGGTCCAGCTCCTGGATCCGCTCGGCCAGGGCGCGCAGCAGCGCGACCAGCCGCTCGGCACGCTCCGGACCGTACGTTTCGTCGCTCATGAGTACACTATGATTATACCACGATCACGGCCAACGGGGCCCCGTTTGCCTCCGGCGGACGGCTCTCTTATATTGCGCCGCCACTTCCCCAGAGCCCCAGACCAGGAGAGGAGCCGCCCCGCATGGCCAAGAAACGTAGCGAACCCCGCAAAACGCAGACTCCCACGACGTTTGAGCAGGCACGCGACGAATTGTTCTCCCACATCCTCCGCTGCGGCGTTCTCGAAGCCGGCCCCGAGCACCAGAAAGAGTGGTTCGACGACACCATGCTGTATCTGCGAGACCGGTTCGAGGGCCTGAGCGAGGACGAGATCGCGCAACTGCGCCTCCTGGGCGAGCGCTACTGCCAGCCGGTCGTGGCGCGGACCGCACCGGTCGGCGCAAGCGTCTGAGCAGCATCTCTCACGGCCACCACGCCGGTACACGCCGCCACCGCAGCCCCGCCGCAAACCGTACCCCGCCGCCGAGCCCGATCTCGGCGTACACTCCCCGCGTCCGCCACGCCGCCGTCTCGACGCCAATCGCGGCCGTGAGATAGGCGGCGCCATGCCGCCGCTCGGCGCCCGCAAAGGCGAGCCCGAGGCCAGCGTAATAGCCCGCCGGAGTCCTTCTACCCCCCGCCGCCGGTAACAAGAGGAACTGCGCTCGCGCCTCGGCGCGCAGCGCGGTGCCGCCATCCTGCCAACCGCCGGCGCCGAGGAATGCCACACGGCCCTGACCCACGCGACGCGCAACACCGGCCTCGGCACCCCAGAAATCCGCGCGGGCGAGCAAGCACACAGCGCCGAAGGAGGTCTCGCCGACCGCCGGCGATTGCGCAGCCGCCCCGCCCGCAGGAACCGTGGCGGCGAGCACGGCCAGTAGCCAAACCGTGCTACGCGACGGTGAGGTCGTAGGTGATCGGGATGTCGGAGGCCAGAGAGGCGACCACGGAGCAGTATTTTTGCAGCGAGAGGTCGATGGCGCGGCGCGCCTTGGCCTCGTCGGCACCCTCGCCCGTCACAGTAAAGCGAAAGTGGATCGCGGTATAGCGGCGCGGCTCTTCCTCGCGGCGCGTCCCCTCCACGGCGACCTCGAGCCCGCGCAGCTTGACACGCTGCTTCTGCAGAATCAGGACGACGTCGGAAGCCGTGCAGGTGCCGGCGGCGAGCAGCAACAGCTCGACTGGCGAGGTTGCCAGCTTGGTGTCGCCGTCCACGACGATCGAGGGCCGGCCCGCCCCACCGCCCTCGAAGACGAGTCCCCCTCCTTCGCGCCAGCGCAGCGAGATGGCAGCGGTCCGGGCCACCTCAGTTCCCCCGCCGCGTGGTGAGGCCGAGATACAGGCGGCTCCGCCGCAGCACATCCATGCCGTGGTACTCCACCAGCCAGTTGAACGTCGACTTGTAGTGGAGCTCGAAGCCGAGGACCAGGTTGATCCAGACCGCCGGGCAGCCGGGATCGACTCCGCAGTGGTCGTGGCCGGCGACCGATACCCCGGCCCCGAGGTAGGGGATCGCGACCTGGTCGTCGTCGGTGAAGCGGTACAGAGTCTCGAAGCTCGCCGCGTAGGAGTTGTTGCCGCCGTTGAAGACCCCGATCTCTCCCGAGGGGCGGAGCCGCAGGCGCGCCGTGAAAAGGTCACCGACATCGAGTGTGGTGCCGACCAGGAGTTGGCGGTTGCCCAGGTCGACGCCGCCCCGCACGCCGAACCCGAACAGGCCGATGCGTGTGCCCGACGGCGTGACGCCCACGCGTGGCGGCTTGAACTCCTGGGCACCGAGCCGCACCGCGAGCAGCGCTGTCCCCACAGTGATCCACACGCGTCGCATCACGTCTCCTTGCCGGTTGGGGAGGGCGGCGGAGGTGGCGGCGCCTGTGCGACCCGCGCCGCCACCCGGCCGTAGTCCCAGATCGCGTAGCAGGCGACTGCCGCGGTCGCCCAGGCGAGCGGCCGCACCAACGGCGACTCCGCGATGAACGCCACCAGCGTGAGCACCTGACCGACCGTTACCGCCTTGCCGCCCGCGCGAGCCGGCAGTGCAACCGGCCGTCGCAGCACCCAGGAGGCGGCGAACCCGACGGCGGCGACGATGTCCCGCAACAGTACCCCGACCACCTCCAGGGGGTGCAGCAGCCCCCCCCGTGCTACCGTGAGGAACGCCGCGGCCATGAACAGCTTATCGGCGAGCGGGTCGAGGATGGCCCCGGTGCGCGAAGCGCCGAAGCGGCGCGCCAGCATCCCGTCGAAGAAATCCGACGCGGCCGCGACGCCCACGATCGCGAGCTGCCAAGCGGGCGTGTGCACGAACGGAAACACGACGGCCAGGGGAACCCGAAGCGACGTAAGCACATCTGCCGGTGTCACCCACGGTTTCACTTGTGCCCCCTCCGAGTGCCGCGTAGCTTCACCGCGTGGATCTTAAGCTGCTGAAGCAGGCCGCGATCTTCCAGGACCTGGACGACGGCGAGTTGGCCCGCGTCGCTGAGGTCTGCCGCGAGCAGAAACACGCCGTTGGGCAGTACGTTTTCAAAGAAGGCGAGCCCGGCAACCGACTCTTCATCATCTCCGAGGGAGAGGTCCGGATCTCGCGGACCATTCCCGGCTCCGGGGAGGAGGCGCTCGCCGTCCTCAAACCCGGATCCTGCTTCGGCGAGATGTCCATCTTCGATCGCTCCGAGCGCTCCACGGACGCGATCGCCAACACTTCCTGCACGCTGACCACCATCTCCCGGTCCGATTTCGAGCTACTGCTCGACTTCAACCGGGACATCGCCTACAAGGTGCTGTGGTCGGTCGTGCGCCTGCTCTCGGCCCGGCTCCGGGTGACGAACGACAACCTGCGGTCGTTCCTCGCCATGTCCATGTTCTAGCTCGTCACCAGGTGACGACGGCCGTCATTCCGTGCGGCGGCAAAGGCACCCGACTCGCCGCGATCGCCGGTGACACCCCCAAAGAATTGTTGCCCATCGGCGGCAAGCCGTTGCTCCAGTGGACGCTGGAGGAGGCGGCCGCGGCTGGCCTCGAGCGCGTGGTGGTGGTCACGAGTCCGCAGAAGCCCCAGCTCGCGCGCTTTCTGTCCGAGCGTCAGCCCATCGGACTGTTCGTGAGCATCGTCGTGCAACCAGAGCCGCGCGGCCTCGGTGACGCCATCACCTGCGCCCGGCCGGCCATCGACTCGGGCGACGTCGCCGTGCTGCTGCCCGACAATCTGTTCTCTGGCGGGCCGGCCATCGCGCCGGTGCTCGACGCCCGGCGACGCACCGGATGCGCTGCGGTGCTGCTGGCGGAGATCGGCGCCGCCGATGCCGCCACCAAGGGGGCGACCGGGCGGGTCGCATACCGCCCGCGGGTCGACCCAACGGGGCAGGGCCTCGTCCAGATCGTCGCGCTAGCCGGCAAAGGGGCGCGCGAGGCCCGCTTCGACACCGGAGGCACCCCCTCGGCCTTCACCGCGATCGGACGCATGGTGTTTGGTCCCGACGTGTTCGACCGCCTCGAACGGCTGCGGCTGCGTATCGCCCAAGACCAGAGTGCGAGTACCGAGCTCGACGACGTGCCGCTGTTACAGGAGCTGGCTGCCCAGGGCCAGCTGGTCGGCGTGCCGCTCACGAAGCCGGACGCCTTCTACGACGTAGGCGTCCCCGAAGGCTATCATGGCGCTCTGGCTGCGCTAACCTAAAGGGTTTTACACTTAATGCCACGTATGCGACGTCTGTGTCTCCTGAGCGCCCTCGCCGCCGTCCTCTCTGCCTGCCATGACACGACCAACCTGGGGCTTGCCAACCTCATCGTGTACCCGATCCTTGACTCGCTGTTCGTCGGGGACAACGCTCCCGCGCGCCACCTCATCTATATCAACGATCGCGGCGACACCGTCGCCCCTGTCGGCGTGAGTTGGACCAGCTCCCGGCCCACCGTCGTGTCCGCGGACAACAACACCGGGGCGTTGACCGCCGTCGGTTCCGGAGTCGCGGTGGTCTCGGCGCAGATCCGGAGCACCATCGGCCAGGCGTTGGTTGCAGTCTCGAAGACGCTCGACCTGCAGCTGTTGCTCGACACGATCTACTTGATGCCGGGCGACACCTTCACCGTGCCGGTGCAGGTCAAGAAGAAAGGCGGAGTCGCACCGCCCGCTTGGTTCAAGACCGTCGCCAGCAACGCGCTGTTCAGCATTGACTCGGCGACGGGACGGATCACGGCTTCTACGACCCAATCGGGCGGGCCCCTTCCCTTCTTCGCCCACGCGGACACGCTCGTCGACACGGGCGCCGTGGAAGTCGTCAGCCTCTCGGACACGACCGGTGGCAAGGCCTATTTCACCATCCTTGGCACCTACATCGCCCGCCGCGGCGTCCCCGCCCGCGGCGTCAATTACCTGCGTCGCGGCGACACCGCCACGTTCCGGCTGCGCATGGCTCTCATGAGCGGATCGACCACCGTAGAGGCGGTGGTGCTCACCGTCCGACAGCCGGTGCTCGCGGCGAGTGCGAGCCCGTTCACGATTGACTCGATCACGCCGCTCGAAGCCTACGGCCGTAACTACGGCTACGACCCGATCTGCCGCCCGTTGCGCAACTGGGGCGTCTGGTCGAGGCTGCTGAATGACGGCAGCGTACTCAGCGGCCTGTCACGCTACGGGGGCACCCTCACCATCAGCCGGGTCGTCACGGTCACCAACGGCCAGGCGATCAGTGGTCGCTACTTCTTCAGCGCTCAGCGCACCGACGAGTATTACGATCCACTGGGCGTGCTACCGATCCGCGGTACGTTCGTCGCCCCGCTCATTACGGACAGCTCGCCCTGCACGTCGTAACCTTCGAGCACGTCTTCGCCGATTTGGGCGGCATCCCGACCGGCCGGCTCGCCGATGCGGAGGCGCTCTCCGGCCTGCTGCTCGCGACAGCCAACGCGGCCGGCATGAACCCGGCGGGGCCGCCGACCGCGCTGAGCGGGCCGCAGGGTATCACCGCCGTCTTGGTATGCCACGGCGGCCACGTTGCCCTGCACGCCGTGCCGGCGGCGGGGTTATGCTTCGCCGACGTCGCCGGGGTGGCCGCGGCGCACCCGCAGCGCGGGTTGGACGTCATCATCAAGCGTCTGGGCGCCCGTCAAGTGCGCACCGATGCGCGCCGCCGCAACCCGGTCGCGCCGTCCCCGAACCCTACCTGATCCGAGGAGGCCACGTGACCCAGCTCTCGCCGTACGCCGCTCTCGTGCTCCGTCTCGCCGTCGGCGGGGTCTTCCTGCGGCACGGCCTGCAGAAGTTCCACATGGGCATTCCGGGCGTCGCCACGTTCCTGCACGGCGTCGGGATCCCGTTCGCATCCGTAGCGGCCGTGTATTTGATCGCCGTAGAAACCGTCGGCGCGGCGTGCGTGCTGCTCGGCATGGTCACGCGACCGGTGGCCGCGCTAATGGCAGTGAACATGGTGGTCGCCATCATCGCCGTGGTGCTCCCCAGCGGGCATTTCCCCGAGCTGGAATCCCTACTGTTCGGTGGTGCGCTGGCCCTCGTGGCGCTGGGCGACGGGCCGCTGTCGGTCGGGATCTACTTCAAGAAGCCCCTCTAGAAGAGGGAATGGGGAATGGGGAATGACTGGCGTAGCCTGCCCCGTTCCTTAGGTCCCCATCCCCTCAGCCCATCCTCGATGCGCTGCTAGTGCTGAATCCGCAGGAGTCCGGCTTCGGCGCTACCCCGGATGAAGCTTTCCGCGTCCGTCGTCGGGATCGCCACGCCGGTTTGCCGGCGGCACCGCTGGGCGCTCGCCGCCATGTACTCCGCGATCGACCCGGCGGCCCACTCCGCGGCGGCGTCTTTCATTTGACGCACGATCTGTTCCCAAGTGCCGGTGTAGGACACGCCGGAGGGCATCATCACGCGGTGGGGGTCGCCGACGGCCACCGTCGCGGACCCCGGCGGGAGAGTCGTCCGGCTCTTCATTCCTTGTAACTCGGTCAGCAGCGTTCCAAACAACTCGAGCTGCCGTGGGTCGCGCACTCGGCCGTCCGGTCCCATCGCTTCGATTGCGGCGAGGAAGAGGTCGTCGGCGCTTGCCTCGCCCGCCAGCTCGTTCAAGCGGCGGTGCCAGGGGGTGAGCTCGGGATCGTCCTCTGGAAGGCGGTACGCGCTCCGCTTCAGCTCGACCAGCCGCCAAATCGCCAGGCCGTCGAAGTGCTCCTCGGGATCGGTGCGCTCGAGGTGAAACAGCGTTGCTTCGTACTCGCCGCGGTCGTAGAGCAGGTTGGCCAGGTAGATGCGCGCCTCGCCGTGCGCCGGGTCGAGCTCCAGGGCCCGCCGCAGCCAGGAGAGCGCGCTGCCCTCGTCTCCCAAGCGATGGGCCGCGTAGCCCACGCAGGCGGCCGCCTCGGCCGAATCGGGGTGCGCGGTGATCGCGAGCTCGAAAAAGCGTCGCGCCTGATCGAGCACGCCTTCGCGGAACAGCGCCCGGCCGATCTGCAGCATGAGGTCGTGATCATCACGGAAGCCGAGGGCCAGGATGCGCTCGTAACACCCCACCGCGCGGGGGCGCTCGCCACACTTGAGCAGCACTTCGCCCAGGCCGGCGAGCGCATCCTCATGGTCGGGATCGAGGGTGACGGCTTCGTCGAAGGCACGCCGCGCCCAGGCATACTCTTCGCGCGCGAGCCGGGCGTAGCCCATTCCGACGTGCAGCTCGACAGCGTGGGGATAGAGCCCCAGGCCCTCGCGCAGGGCGTCGATGGCGTCGTCGTACTGTCCTTCGTTGTAGAGCTGATGAGCACGTTCGTCGTAGTCGTCGGAGCTGAGGAACGGTTCCGACATCGAACGGGACCCCCGGGAAGGTTGTGCTATGATAAGAAAGAGCGGGCGGTTACACAAGCACGCGCCGGCGCGTATCTTGCCCGAGCATGACCGCCACTATCGCCCCGCTCGAGGGCGGCTCCGTCACTTCGCCGCAGGGCTTTACCGCCGCCGCCGCGCACGCCGGGCTCAAGGCTGACGGGGCGAGCGACGTCGCCCTGCTGGTGAGCGCGACGAGCTGCGCCACCGCCGGCGTTTTCACCCGAAACGCCGTTCGCGCCGCGCCCGTGCTGTACGACGCGGACCTCCTCAGCGAACGGCCCGGACGGATCCGCGCGGTGGCGATGAACAGCCGGGTAGCCAACGCCTGCACCGGCTCGGAGGGTCTCGCCGCCGCGCGCGCCATGGCCCTGGCCGCCGAGCAGGCGGCCGGCCTTCCGCCACGCACCGCCCTCGTGCTGTCCACCGGGGTGATCGGCGTCCCGCTCCCTGTCGACCAGATCGCTGCCGGGCTGCGAACGGCCGCGAGCCGGCTCTCCGCCGCTGGCGGCCAGGACGCCGCCCGGGCGATCATGACGACCGACACCCGCCCCAAACATTGCGCTGTACGTATCGACACCCCCGCCGGAGCGATCATCGTCGGGGGGATCGCCAAGGGCGCGGGAATGATTCACCCAGACCTCGCCACACTCCTCGCGGTGTTGACGACGGACGCGGCGGGCGAGCCGGCGATCCTGGCGCCGATCCTGCGGCGCGTCACGGACCGGACCTTCAACGCGATCTCCGTGGATGGCGACACCAGCACCAACGACACCGTGCTGTTGCTTGCCAACGGCGGCTCCGGGATCGATCCCTCCCACGACGGGGCCCTCGCCCAGGTGTTCGAGGACGCGCTGCAGCAGGTGGCGCGCACGCTGGCGCTCGCAATCGTCGAGGATGGTGAAGGCGCGACCAAGCTGGTCGAGATCCATGTGACCGGGGCACCGACGGAAACCGCCGCGCGCGAGGTCGGCCGCGCGATTGCCCGCTCGGCCCTGGTGAAGACGGCGGTGTACGGGGCGGACCCGAACTGGGGGCGGATCCTGGCGGCGGCCGGCGTCGCCGGCGTGGAGATTAACCCCGACAAGCTGAGCCTGGCGGCCGCCGCCGACGGAGCAGCGGGTGTGGAAGGAGGGGGGACGAGGGGAGGCGGGAGGAGCGACCCGGAGTGGATCACGCTCGCCCAGGGCGGCGCTACCGCACACCCCGACCCCGCACGCGCCCGAGCAACATTCCAGCAGAAGCGCCTTCGCCTCCACCTTGACCTGGGTTTGGGTCGGGCTGAGGCGATGGTGTGGACGTGCGACCTCAGCCCGGAGTACGTCCGGATCAACGCCGACTACACGTCCTGACCTACTGGTGCGTGGTATCCGTCACCGGGCGGCGCGCGCGGGTCACGGCGGCCGGGGGCGGTGTGGGAGCGGTCGGCACATTCGGCAACTGCCGACGCACATCGGCGAGCGCCAGCGAGTGGCTGCGGCCGCGCTGCAGCTCGTGCACCGTGGCCGTCGCCACGTCGAGCAGGCGCAGGCCGCGAAGACCCTGACGCACTGCGTCCACCACCAAATCCACCGCCGAGTCCTGCACGAACCCGTGTCCGACCATATCGGCCACGGCATCCAAGGCGGGTCCGGTCGGCTCGCCAGGGAGAACGGCGACGATCCGCTGCACCAGCGTTGCCGGGAGCCCCCGGACCAGCGCGGCGGCAACGGCCACGACTTCGGCAGGCTGGAGGGGCGCGGGGGCCCCGCTGCGCAAGAGCAGCGTGCGGGCCTCCCGCAGCTGGCTCGCGATCTGCGCCACGGCAGCGACGATCTGCTCGGAGGAGGCCTGTTTCGCGCCACCCTCCAACGCCTTTTCCACCAGTTGGTCTGTCGGCAGGCCATCGGCCGCAGCGGCCCGGACGAGGGAATCGACCGGCGCGATCGCCGCCGCTGGAATCCTGCCTGCGAGCCTGGCCCGCAGCGTTTGCGCGGCGAGGGGGAGGGGGAGGGGGGAAGAGGCGACCCCCGCGGCGAGCATCAGAACCAGGCTCGGCTTCACCGGTTGCCCGGCTGGACGATGATGACCGCGTTCTGGCCGCCGAATCCGTCGTCCACGTAACGGTCAGCCAGCGGATCGGGCACCCACCGCTCTCCATCCACCACGAACATGTACTCGTGCTCGCCGGCGGGGAGCACGACTTCCGCCTGCCACACGCCGTCGTGGTCGTCGTCCTGGAGGGGGATGACACCGGGGCGCCAGTCGGTGAACGAGCCGACGACCTCGACGGACCGCGCGCCGGGGAAACGCCCCACGAACTGGGCGACGCCCTCCTCAGCCGAGAGGGTCGGCCCCTCGCTGCCGCGCGAGGGGATCAGCGCCACCACCACCACCACCACCGCGGCGACCGCCAGGCTCCACACCGGGCGCAGGCTCACGGTGATGGCATGCCGCTCGGTCACCCAGCGGACCAGTCGCGTCAACAGCCCCGGGAACGGGCGGCGGATCTCGGCCATCACCCGAGCCGCCACGCTGCGCCCGGTCGGCCCCAACCGCAGTAGTGCGGCGGCGGCTTGGAGCCGATCGAGGGCGGGCCGCAGTCCCGGCGGCAGCGCCTCGCGCGGCAGCTCCCCGTCCAGCACCTGGTGAATCCGGGGATCCATGAGACTCATTGGTACTCCTTCAGCGTGCCCAGCAGCGCTTCGCGCGCGCGGTGGACGCGCATTTTCAACGTCGGGACGCGGGCGCCAGTGACGACGGCCATCTCTTCGTAGCTCAGTCCCTCGACGTGCTTCAAGACAAACGCTTCCCGCTTCTCCGCCGACAGCGCCGCCAGCGCGCGAGTCAGCAGGGTCAGCTGTTCGGCCCGCTCCAGCGCCGTCGCGTTGTCCGCGGGATCGGGCAGCGGCGGCAGGTCGTCGAGCGACAGATCGGCCGACGGCCGGCGGGACAGATGACTCTTGCACCGGTTCACAACGATGCGGTACACCCACGTCCGAAACCGGGCCGGCTCCCTACAGCCATCCAGGTGCCGGTAGGCCCGCACCAGGCCCTCGGCCACCGCATCGGCCGCGGCGTCGGCGCTCCCGAGCATCCGCGTGGCGAAGCGATGCAGTCCGGGCTCGTAGCGGCGGATGAGGATCCCGAACGCTTCCGCGTCGCCGCTCAGCACGCGCGTGATGACTTCGGCGTCCAACGGCTCTCCAGGCGCCTGCAGGTATGACCTGATCTTGGGAGTGGCGGTCACGCTAACGATGCAGGTGGAAACGCACTAATGAGCAGGGGCCGATACGACGTCGCGGGCCACAGCCAGGTAGCTGGCCGCCCGCAGTCCTTCTCCGCCGATCGCGCCGGCGAAGGCCTCGAGGGTGGCTTGCGCGCGGCGGCGGTAGCGTGCGTCACCCGTGCAGGCGGCCAGCTGGATGAACACGCGAGCGGCCCACGGGTTGGCGCCCGGAAGCAAGTCGTCAAACACCGGCTTCGTGCGATCGACCAGCGTCGCGGCTGGCGAGTCGGCGCTCGCCGCGTCGAAATAGCCGCCCTGCGGATCAGCGAAGTCCCGGTCCAGTACGGCGGCGATGTGCTGGGCGACCTCGAGATAGCGGCTCCGCCCGGTGATCGCGAACGCCAGGAGAGAGGCTGCCGCCACCTGTACCTGGTCCTGCAACAGACCGTGTACGCCTGCTCCTGTCCCCCCGCCCCGCGTCGCCGAGTGGCGCACGCCGAAGCCTTGCGCGTAAACGTGCCGGAGCAGGGTGTCGAGGGCCGCGACGCCGCGACGCTCGACGAGAGAGTCGGCGATGGCGCCGGCAGCCTCGAGCATCGAGCCGATCACATACGCCTCGCGGTCGGCGAACAGCGGCCGGTCGTCGTCCCCGCCGGCGTCGAGCCTGCGGGTGAGCGTATGCAGCTCGCGCCCTGCCGCCTCGCGGTAGCGCGGCTCACCGGTCAGCGCCCACGCCAGCGCGAGGTCGCGCGCCAGGCCCGCCCGCACCACGGCCAGCGGGTCGTCGACAGCGGCGGCTACGGCGCCGGAGTCCAGCATCACATCCAGCGCGGCGCGGGCGACGGCGAGCGAGGCGGAGTCTCCCGTGCGCGCGAATTCGCCGAGCAACAGACCCACGGCTTGTGTGTGGATGAAGGCGCCGAGCCCCTGTTTCGCCTGAAGCAGCACCTCGAGTGCGCCGCGCAGGTTGCCCACCTCGACGGCCAGTGCCCGCGGCTGCAGCACGCCGTGCGCCAGACCAGTGCGGCCGAGCGCCAGCTGCCGGACCAGCGCGGCGTGCTGCACAATGAACGCCCGCTGATCGTGGTAGCTGCGCGCGATCTCGGGCAGGATCTGCTTCAAGCCCCGGCCGGTGACTGGATCGTCCGCCGGGAAGTAGGTGCCTCCGAAGAACGCGGCACCGTCGGGGGTGAGGAACACGGTCAGGGGGTAGCCGTGCAGGCCGGCGAGCGCCTGGACCGCCGCCTGGTAATGCTCTGCGACGTCCGGCCGCTCGTCGCGGTCCACGCGCACCGGCACGAAGAAGGAATCGATCAGCGCCCCGAGGGCAGGGTCGGTGTAGACCTCACGGTCCATCTGCGTGCACCAGCGACACTCGTCCGCTCCCACGTAGAGCAGCACCGGACGATCGAGCCGGCTGGCCAGCGCGAACGCGTCCCGTCCCCACGGCTGCCAGCTGACCGGCTGTCGCGCGGCGCGCGCGAGGTATCGGGTGGTCGACTGAGCCATCTGGTTCGTGAGCGGTCCCCGCTCCGACACGCAGGCGAGGGCGAACAGGGAGAAGGGGAGGAACGGCCAGGTGCGCATGGATTGCGCAACATACCCTGGTGGACGGGGCTGCGTTCCGGCTGGCCGTGTTGGCGCGGCGACCCGTGTTATGATTCGAACCATGAGCGCCACGACTATCACCCCGAAAGCGAACGGCCCGCTCGTTGTCGAGGGGCCCGTCCGCATTGTGCGGGCGGATGGGACGGAGATCCCGGTCCCCCCCCGCAAGGACGGCTCGCCCGCGCAAGTCGTTGTCCTGTGCCGCTGTGGGGGCTCGGCCACCAAGCCGTTCTGTGACGGCACTCACAAGCGCAACGGCTTCACGGACGCCCCGGCTCCCACGACGTGAGCAGGGCGTATTATGTTGGAGGCCGGTTTTGGGCGCCCCTGCGGGCGTCCTGCCCCTGCCCCCCATCTGGAGGAGCGACATGGCGAAGGCTGGGAAGGCTCCGATGGCCGCTGACGAAGGCTACTGCGTGAAGTGCAAGGCGAAGCGGAAGATCTCGAATCCGCAGCAGGTGAAGATGGCGAACGGCCGCCCGGCCCTGAAGGGCGTGTGCCCGGTCTGCGGGACGGGGATGTTCAAGATCCTGCCACCGTCGAAGTGAGTCGTCGACAAACCGCGAAGACATTCAGCCCCCGGCCGAACGGCCGGGGGTTTTCGTTTGGCTCAGCGCACTACTCGGCGGCTGCGGTCCTTGCCACCCTGGTAGGCGTACCGGAAGGTGATGCAGGCGGTGCCGGCGTCGGCGCAGTAGTAGGCGAGCAGCTCAAGCTTGGCGTAGTGCCCGCTCGCGGTGCGAACACCGTACACATGGTGCTTCGACGTGAGCAGGTGAGTGAGCATGCTGTATTGGTACCACTTGCCGACGCCCGGATTGGTGGTGTCCTCACCGGTCACCGTATTGCCGCGGTAGCCGTCGGCCGGCAGCTCGCGCACCGAATCGAATACGACAGGCCCCAGGTCCAGGATCCCCGCCCCACGAGCGGCAATAAGATGAAAGCGCCGGAAGGCGATGTCCCACCGATCCTCCGCCTCTCTCGCCGACGGCTCGACCATGGCGTTGCGGGCGAAGTCGAACGTGCGCCAGCGGTCGGTACTGGAGGCGTCAAGGGTATAGGTGGTCGGTCCGACGAGGGAATCCCCCACCCCTGTGGGGAGGGGGAGCGCCACTGAGAGCCTGTAGGGGGGGAGCTCCGGCTTGCTGAAGGAACCGATCAGCAACGCCGCGACCACGAGCAGGAACGCGACGCCCAGCACCAGCACCAGAATCGGCGGGCGCGCGCCGCCCCGCCCCGAGGTCACTGCTCAGCCATGAACGGGTAGGTGAAATCCCGCGGTGGGGCGAACGTCTCCTTCACCGTGCGCGGCGACGCCCAGCGCAGCAGGTTGATCAGCGAGCCGGCCTTGTCATTGGTGCCGCTGGCACGTGCCCCGCCGAAGGGCTGCTGCCCGACCACAGCGCCGGTCGGCTTGTCGTTCACGTAGAAGTTGCCCGCCGCGTAGCGCAGCGCTGCATGCGCCTCCGCCACCGCGCGGGCGTCCTGTGCGAACACCGCGCCGGTGAGTGCGTACGGGGAGGTGCGATCCACGAGCTGCAGCGTCTCGGCCCACTGTTTCGCTGGGTAGACGTAGAGCGACAGCACGGGGCCGAAGATCTCCTCGCACATCGTCCGGTATGTCGGGTCGTCCACCTGGACCAGCGTGGGTTGCACGAAGTAGCCGTCGGTGTCGTCGCATCCCCCGCCGAACAGGATCTTGACCTTGGGGTCCGTCTTCGCCGCCGCGATATAGCCCTTGATCTTGTCGAACGCCTTCCGGTCGATCACCGCCCCCATGAAGTTCCGGAAGTCGGCCGGGTCCCCGACTCTGATGTTCGACAGCATCCCGAGGACGCGCTCGCGCAGCTTCGGCCACAGCGTGTCCGGCACGTAGGCGCGGGAGGCGGCGCTGCACTTCTGGCCCTGGTACTCATAGGCCCCGCGGACCAGCGCAGCGGCGAGCGTGTCCACGTCGGCGCTCGCGTGGGCGACGACGAAGTCCTTGCCCCCCGTCTCCCCCACCAAGCGCGGGTAGTCGGCGTATGTCGTGAGGTTCTGGGCTACCTGCTTCCAAAGAGACTGGAACACATCCGTCGAGCCGGTGAAGTGAATGCCGCCGAAGTGGCGGTCGGCCAGGAGGCGCTGGCTGATCTCCGCGGAGGGGCCAGGAACGAAGTTCACTACACCGGGCGGCAGACCCGCCGCCTCGAGCACCTTCAACACATAGTAGTTGGAGTAGATCGCCGTCGCGGCCGGCTTCCACACAACGGTGCAGCCCATGATCGCCGGCGCGGTCGGCAGATTGCCGCCGATCGAGGTGAAATTGAAGGGCGTGATGGCGTACACGAATCCTTCGAGCGGACGGTAGTCGAGCTGGTTCCAGGCCCCGGGGGCCGAGAGCGGCTGCTCGGCGAGGATGCGCTCGGCGTAATGCACGTTGAAGCGCCAGAAATCGATCAACTCGCACGCCGCATCGATCTCCGCCTGGTGCGCGGTCTTGGATTGGCCCAGCATCGTCGCCCCGTTTACCCCGGCGCGCAGCCGTGTCGCCAGGAGGTCGGCCGCCTTGAGGAACACCGCCGCCCGGCGCTCGAACGGCCAGGCCGACCAGTCCCGCCAGGCCTCGCGGGCCGCCGCGATCGCCGCGTCGATCTCCGTTGCGCCCGCCTGATGCACGGTCGCGAGCACGTGCCGGTGACAATGCGGCATCGCGACCGAAACGGTCCTGCCGGTGCGGACCTCCCGTCCCCCGATGACAAGGGGGATCTCGATGGGCTGCCCCGACATCTCCTTGAGCGCGCGCTTCAGCTCCGCACGCTCAACGGTGCCGGGGGCGTAAGAGAGGATGGGCTCGTTGACGGGGGTCGGGATCCTAGGGATTGCGTTCATGCCCGAAAACTATGTTGTCCGTCATCCGTTGTCAGTCATCCGTCAGAGCAGGTGATAACGGAGAGCGGAGCAGGCTCTTGGAACCGGAAGGTGTTATCTAGTTGCTATGTCCATCGATCCCCACACTCGGATCGGTCACGTCCATCTCACGGTGGCGGACCTGGACCGTGCGCTCGCGTTCTACCGCGACGTGCTCGGCTTCGAGGTCACTATGCGGTATGGACGGGAAGCGGTGTTCTTGTCGGCCGGAGGGTACCACCACCATATCGGGCTAAACACCTGGGCGGGCCGTGGCGCCCCGCGGCCGGCGTCGGGGACAACAGGTCTGTACCACTTCGCCGTCCTGTTTCCCGACCGGCGCGCGCTGGCGGCTGCCGTGCGGCGACTGGCTCAGGCCGGCATTCCGCTCGAGGGAGCCTCCGACCACGGCGTCAGCGAGGCCGTCTATCTGCGCGACCCCGATGGGAACGGGATCGAGCTCTACCGCGACCGCCCGGAACCGGAGTGGCCGCGAGCACCTGACGGGACGCTCGTCATGTATACGCGGCCACTCGATTTGGAAGAGCTGATGCAGGAGAACGCGTGAGCCATCAGCCATCGGCCATCAACGAGGCCTCACTGATCGCCGACGACCCGCGGCTGACGGCTCTTTGCTACCGGTTCGTCCCTCCAGCCCGGAGCAGCTCCGGCGACACCTGCGCCGCGACGATCGGCGCCACCGGCAGCCGCTTCTCCCAGCGCGTGAGCAACCCCGGCAGGTTGGCCAGCTCGTATGCCGAGACCGCCATGACCGTCGAGGCCTGCATCAAGTCCGCGGGGATCGCCTTGTCCCAGGTATCCGACTGCGAGTGATGGGTGTGGTTGTACCCGCGGGTGATCTGATTGAAGTTGAACCCCGGCACGCCGTAGGGAATGAACGACAGGTGGTCGGTACCGCCCTTCACGTTGTCGCTGATGGTGTCGGCGTTGAGCCGGCGCACGGGGGCCAGGAGACCGCGCCATAGGGCGTAGGTCTCCAGGTGGCCCTGCAGCGCCATGCCGGTCACCGCGCCGGCGCCGTTGTCGAGCACGATCACGGCCTGGATCGAGTCCGCCTCCAGAGCGTGCGCCTCGGCGTACTTGCGCGAGCCCATCAGCCCTTCCTCTTCCCCGGTAAACAGGATGAAGCGGATGGTGCGCTTGGGCTTGAGGCCCGACTGCGATAGGATACGCGCCGCCTCGAGCGTCGCCATCGCGCCGGTGCCATTGTCGGTGGCGCCGGTGCCCAGGTCCCAGGAGTCGAGGTGGGCGCCCACGATTATTACCTCACTGGGTCGTTCCGTCCCTTTGATCTCGGCCACCGTGTTCCACTGCGGCACCGAGTCCCTCATGTTCAACGTGTTCTGGATGCTCGCCTCGAGCCGAGGCGTGGTCCCCGCTTCCAAAAGCCGGTCGAAGAGCGTGTAGTCCTCATGGGCCACGACGAGCTGCGGCAGCGGCAGGACGCGCGTCGGCGACCCACTCATATTGAGGAGGTCCTGCTCCTTGCCCGCGTCGAGCAAGATGCCGAGGGCACCGGCATTCCGCAGAATGAAGGGCTGGTCGTTGTTGAACTGCGTGATCCGTGCGCGCGCGGCGGAATCGAGGCGCTGCCCGCCGCCTGCAAAGCCGCGGAATCCCGCTCGCATCCGCTCGGTGTCGGCCGCGGTCATGGGCGGGCCGTCGTTGTTCCACACGAAGGAGGGCGCGCGGAGCATGACGAAAGCCCCCTTTACCTTGGCCTTGTAGACCTCGAGACTCTCCGCAGTGCTCGCGTTGATGCGTACCACGGGGCCGCTCACCGTCTTGCCGCCGGTGCCGGGTGCCCACGCCCAGCTCGCGGCGACGATGTCGTGGGCGCGCGGGGCCGTCATCCGCACCCACATCGGCCCGCGCTCCCAAGTGCCGCCGAAATTCCATTGCTCGAGGTGGGCGTCCAGGCCGTACTCCTTGAACTTCGCCATCGTCCAATCGTTGGCGGCGCGGGCGGCCGGTGAGCCTGTCAGCCGGGGCCCGATGACGTCCGTCAAATGCTGTAGGGTCTGTATCACTTGCGAGTGGTTCAGGCCCTGATCGATGAGGGCGCCAACGCCAGTCGTGTCCACCGGCGCATTCTGAGCACTGACCGGGACGGTAACGGCGGCCAGCAAGAGCGTCGCAACGGCGCTCAGCGGGAACCTGCGGTTCATGCGTGGGACCTCGGAAGGGTGATTACCCTGAGTGTACGCCCAAGCCGGCCCGCTCGTTAGGGCGGACCCCCCCACCCCCCACACCCCCACCCCCCCTTCGCGATGCCTCTCCCCGACTCCCCGGGTGTCCTACGCCAGATCCGTGGGGCGCGCGCCGCGCTGCGCGGGGGCCGGCAGGGTGACGATGAACGCCGCGCCCGCCCCGGGCTCGGATTCGACGCGTACTCCGCCGCCAAACTCTTTCTCCGCTACGGTACGCACCACCGCGAGCCCGGTCCCCGAGCCCTCGACCTTCGTCGTGAAGCCCGACTCGAAGATCCGCTGGTGCAGGTGGGCGGGAATCCCAGGTCCCTCGTCCCGAACCGTGAGGCGCAGCGCATCCGCGTCCCGCTGGAGATCCACCCGCACGGGCGTGCGGCGGACGGCCGACGCATCGGAGGCGTTGCGGATCAGGTTGAGCAGCATCTCGTAGAGGAGGTTGGGGTCCCCGTTCAAGTAGGTCGGCTCCAGCGCGGCTGCCAGCTCGAGCCCGATGCCGCGGTGACCCAGCAAGCGGCGCTCGAGCTCCACGCAGGAGCGGACGGCGCGGACGGCATCGAATCGGCTCCGGCCCTGGCTCGCGCCGCGGACGCGATCACTGACGGCGCGCAGGAAGTCGAGCGCGCGGTCCACCGCCTCCCCCACGTCCGCAAGCTCGCCCAACAGCTCTAAGCGCCGGTCGGCCCCGAGGTCGGACATCTTCCCCACGGACTCAACCACGAGCTCCAGGCCAGCGCGGGCCGCACTGAGCGGGTTGCGCGCCTCGTGGACAATGACGCCCGGTAACATGACGAGCTCGTGGAGCGGATCGAGCTCGCCGGAAACCGGCTGCGGGGCGAGGGGTGGGGTATCGCGCCGGTCGACCAGTCCGACGCACAGACCGGCGAGCTCGAGGGTGAGCCGCTCACGGCCGCGGCGCTCCACACCGCCGGGCGGCGGGGCAGGCGGCCGCACGCGCACCGGAGCGAAAACCCAGTGTCCTTCGTCTTCAAGGCGGGTACCCACCCACTGGCTCCCCAAGCGGATCGGGATGCCCCAGCGACTCAGGGTGGCGTCGAGATCGACCTTGGTAGCGTGGTGCCCCGGGTGGGGGTCGCTCGAAAGCTGCGGAATGAGGGAGGGCTCGGGGGAGACCTCGTACAACGTCACCGTGCGGCCGCCGAGCGCGATGCTCGTCTGCCGCAGGATCTCCGCAGCCTGTTCCCGAAACCCTTCCGGTGCGCCCACTCCCGTCCTCCCAGTAATGCCGCGGCCCGCCACCGAGGCGAGCCTCCGCCGCGTCGTTCAGTTTCGCTAGAAATGGGCGCGCACTACCTTGGGGAACACCACCCAAACCGTCAAGTACCAAGGAAGCGTATCCTAGCAAAGACG
>WNFD01000932.1_pt1 | contig 46495 bp, 41 predicted proteins | sample 5400491 | NCBI WGS metagenome assembly WNFD01 (sample SAMN13153343, study PRJNA577476) | soil metagenome | isolation source: 120 cm saprolite under Douglas fir tree site 2 hole 2 replicate 2 | place: USA:California | collected 2015-04-18
AGGCGATGCCCGATCTACTGGCTCGACGCTCCGGCCCGCCTGAGCACTTGCGGCTGGTCCCTACCGCGCGGTCGAGGCTGCGCTGAACCCGCAGAGAGGCACACATCCTGTGAACCCTGATGGCAACCGTTCGAAGGGAGCCGGTCAAGCGCGGCGCGGTCGGCCGCGGATTGGGTCTGGGCGACCACGAGCAGCGGGCCGTTGAAGCCCGGCCCGGTAGGTATCCTGAGCGACCGTGAGTATCCCGCGTCTGACCGGCTGATCGGGCACGAACCTCATGGTCTGAATGGCACCCATGAGACGTGCGGAGGCGTCCATATCGAAAGGGAGTTGGGCTCGATCGTCGTGGAAACGTTTGACCCGTGCATCGTCCTGCGCGGTAGTGAAATCGGTGAAGCGAATGACCCGATCGTGGATCACTCCGGACAGCCCGCGGACTACGTTCATACGGATGGCACGGTTTGGACGTGGCGGGCCAGGAGGTGGCGGATAGTCGACGGCGTCCACTTGCGCTTCTATGACCTCGCGGCGCCTGAGGCCGACTGATACCGATCCACCCTCGCACGCTTCAACCGGCGATGCTGCTTCGGGCAACGCTTCTGCCCTCGTGGTTGCTGGCGTGGCCTTCTCAGGCCGACCCGTTGTTTCCCTTAAATTCAACGGGTACCTTCCTTCACCGGGTTCGTGCCGTCCTGGCGGCTCTGGCCATCGACGTGTGTCGCACGACGTGCTGGCTAGTTGCTCATACGCTCTGGATAACCCATCGCGTAAAAGGCCTCCCTTTGGCCCAGCATGCAAGGCCGGTGACTGACCGGCCCCAGGCCACCGGTTAGCTTGATGCGTTCGCCGCCGTGCGCAGCGACCGTGCCCCCGGAAGTCAACAACTCCAGCGGATTCCGCCGGGCGCGGAATCCGGCCGGCCACACGATAGGTATGCGCCGTGATCCCGGCCTCGCGACGAGCCACAGGCACCACTTGCCGCGATATGTTCCTGCGGCCAGAGTTCCCATTGTCAGCGCCAGGAGTGATGGGTTTCCCGGCCGCCACGATGAAGTCGGCACTGGATAAAGCTTCGCTCCGTGCGCCGACGGCTCGCTGGTTCCGCATGCGGCCATTGCGGCGACCAGCAAGCACGCCGTTGCCATTGTCACCCACCGGCACATCACAACTCCGGTGCGCGGAAACTGAGCTGGAATGCACTGGGCGCTCGGCCGCTCACTCTGACGAGTTTTCCCGCGATAGTTCCATGGCGCAAGCCGCGGCTGCTGCCAGTCACAGCCGGCTCATCGCGGCCACGGCGAACTCCCGGTGCGCATGGCGCATCGATGCGATCTCATCAGCCGGGAGCGGCAACTTCTCGAGCGGGAACTCGCAGGCCCGCAGCGCCGTGCGCAGGTCCCATACAGGGAGTGTCGCGGTTCCGGCGGCAGGCCGACGCGCGAGGTACTCGCCGGTCAGCATGTTGGTAGCGGCAGACCCGAAGTGCCAGACAATTTCCAGCCGGATGTTCGCCAGGTCCGCCATCGCATCACCGAACGCAGCCTCTCCCCAGTCAACGACCCCAACGAGCCGGCCGTCGCGCCACAGCACATTGCCGGGCCAGTAGTCGCCATGCAGTACGACTGGCTCGCTAACCTGCGGCGGCGGCCAGTTTGCCTGAAGGACTTTGCGAATAGCGGTCTCGGGCACCACGCCATCGATTATGTGCGGGCCCGCTCCAAGCTCTTCCAGGACATTATCGCCTACGTCCGGCAGGAAAGGGACGTCTGCCCGCGCGATGCCGCAGTCATGCACGACGGCCAGGGCCGCAGCGAGCTGCCGGGTAAATGCGGGCAGATCGGCAGGCTTATGGACGCGCTCGCCGTCAATGAATTCCATCAGCAAGCACGACCCGGGCACGATCGCGCCCGACTCGTCGACGAGAAACGGCCGCGGCACCGGCAGGCCCGCCGCGGACAGCAGCTTTAACAGCCGGTACTCGTTATCTGCGATATGCGGCATAGCCTCCACGTTCGCTGCCCCGTACTGGCGCAGTACCAAGGTGCAGCGAACGCCGCCAGCTCCCTGCGCCTCAATGCCCGCGACCTCGAAGGACACACCCGCCATAGGCCATACGCACACGCCGCAAGTCGGGCCGGAATTCGCGCACGAGCTGGTCCGCTTGCTCGCGACTGACAAAGGACTCTTCGTCCACGGACTCGATCATTCCAGCGAAACCGGTTATGCCATTACTTACGTTTACGGACTACATCCCAGGTTTCGCTCTTCTATCGCACCCCTGCGTGCAGGTCACTAAAACGACTTGGGCTGTCAGAGTCCTTGCCGAAGTGTACCGCTCATGACCGTTCGTTGGCCGTGGCCGCCGAACGCCGGACGCCCGCTCTGCACCTGCGGCCGTGGCAGACAGCAGACATGCCCGACCTGCTGGCGGCTATGGACCAAGAGTATCCGGCGCGAGGGCTGTGGTCGCATCCCGAAGTTGAGGCCGATGCCCTGGCCGCTGAACCGGGCCGCGCAATGAACATGAGGCCGCCATCTGGCTGTCCGCCCGCCGTGCGCCGTAAGTGCAAAGGCGGAAGCGGTGGCCTCGTCCTTCTCGACGCCGAACCATATTGCCGCCGTATCCATTGTGGCTCGAGCCCTCTCGCGGTGAAAGGGCGGTATATCCATTGCGCCACTCTGCGCACGGGCGCATACTTTCTGGGAACATCGCTGCGAGGGTGGGGCTTATGGGCGGACAGTTGCGTCTGCATTTGTCCGAGGACGGCGCGGACGCCGAGCGACTCGCGATGCTGACCGGTTACTTGCGGTCAGACCTTCTCCAGCTTGATGTCGAGGATGTGACCGCGCTACGGGCCGACCGGCCTCCGCCAGGTTCCCGGGCGTTTGATGCGGCCGCTGTTGGCGCGCTGATGATCGCTTTGGGTCAGTCCGCGGACGGGCTGCGGTCGGTGGTATCTGCGGTCACGGAGTGGCTGGGGCGTGGCGGGGGGACCCGCCGGACGGTACGGCTGGAACTCGCCGGTGACGCGCTGGAGTTGTCCCAGGCGAGCGGGGCAGATCAGGCACGGCTGATCGAATTGTTCGTCGCCAGGCACACGGAGGGGATGGGTGCGCGGTGAGCGGGCAGCGGAAAGCCCTGATCATCGCCAACGACGAGTACGAGCAGGATGCGCTGCGGGACCTGCTGGCCCCGGCGGCCGATGCTGAAGCGCTCGGGCGGGTGCTCGGTGACCGGCAGATCGGCGACTTCGCTGTTGAGGTGGTGCGCAACGAGCCCGCGCATGTCATTTCGGCGCACGTCGAAGAGCTGTTTTCAGAGGGCCGATCCGACGACGTGCTGTTGCTGCATTTTTCCGGTCATGGGCTGAAGAGCGAGTCCGGGGAGCTGTTCTTCGCCGCGTCCAACACGCGCCCGAACAGGCTGGGGTCCACGGCGGTCTCGGCGGACTTCGTGCAGCGGTGCATGCGGGCAAGCCGGTCACGCAGCGTCGTGCTGCTACTGGACTGCTGTTACGGCGGCGCCTTCGCGCAAGGTGTCAAGGTGCGGGCGACCGGGGACGTCAACGTGCTGGACAGCTTTCCGCAGGAAAGGACGGGCGGCGGTCGCGGCCGGGCGGTGATCACGGCGTCCAACGCGATGGAATACGCCTTCGAGGGCAACCGGCTCGCCGACGACCAGACCCGTCGGCCGTCAGTGTTCACAAGCGCCCTGACCGAGGGACTGGCGACCGGGGATGCGGACCGGGACGAGGATGGCTGGGTCTCGCTCAACGAGCTATATGACTACGTCTTCGACAAGGTCCGGGAGCAGAACCCGCACCAGACGCCCAGCCGCCAGGTCGAGCTGGAGGGCGATCTTTACCTGGCCCGCAGCCGGCGGCGGCGGATCCGCCCGGCACCTATCCCGCCGGACCTGCAGGCCGCGCTGACCGATCCGAACATGTATACCCGGCTCGGCGCGGTCAGTGAACTGCGGTCCAGGCTGGCAAGTGACGACGTGGCCGTTGCCGCTGGCGCCTACGAGGCGCTGGCCGACCTCGCCCGGACAGACATCCGGTACGTCGCCGAGCCTGCGGACGAGGCGCTGAGCCAGGCCGCATTGCATCCCGAGGAAACGGAGCTGCACTTCGGACAGATCGAACAGGGCTCGGCGCCACCGCACCGCCCGGTCAGGCTGCTCGGTCCCCCGCTCGCACGAGCCTGCGCGCCCCGCGCCTCACATGACTGGATCCGCGTGACCGAGACACCCGAGGGATTCGACGTCTCGGTCGACACCGCCAGTGCGGGCACGCTGCGCGGAACCCTCGACCTGACCGGACCCACGGGCGAGGCCGAAATCGCCATTGAGGTCGAACTCCTCCCGACGCAGGCCGCGGAGCGGGCCCGGGAGGCCGCCGAGCGGCAGGCCGCGGACCAGGCCCGGGAGGCCGCCGAGCGGCAGGCCGCAGAGCAGGGACGGCAACCCGCACCGCCGACCCCGGAAGCTGCCGGGACCACAGGACCTGAAGCCATACCCACGGCACCCCAGCCCGACCGGTCCGTCCCGCAGCAGGATGCGGCCCTCCCCGAGGCCTCACAAATTCCAGTGCCAGCGCCTTCGGCCGAGGCGCCCCCCCAGGTGCGCCGCAACGGCCATCACCCCCGCGGCTACCACCAGGGAGACAGGCTCGCCACCTGGTGGCAACGGGTCGGAGCTGCTTTGATCGACCTGCTTCCGCTCGTTACCGGTCTGATCCTCATCATTGTGGGCGGCAACCTCCTGAACGCGAACACGCCAGCCGGGCTGGCCCCCCTCTTGATCGGCATTGTCTTTGTTGCTGGAACCTCAATCTATGACCGCTGGTATATGCAGGGTAAAACCGGACAGACCTGGGGTAAACGTGCTTCAGGCCTGAAACTCGTACGCATATCTGACAAAAAGCCCATCGGCAGCGCGCGGGCCTTTGCGCGTGATATAGCGAACCTTGTCGGCATTTTTCCACTGTTCGGGCTCGGGTTCCTTTTCCCAATTTGGACCGTCAGGCGACAAACGCTGCCCGACATGATCGCGAAGACTGTCGTCATCTATCAAGGCAAAACACCGCGACCCATCTCGTAGTCGCGGTAGACCTGTGCGTGCCGGGATCACATCCACGGTTCTGACCAGCAGAGTTGCTCGCCTGGCACTCGGCTCGTGATGATCACTGATCATGTGCCTGCGGCTCGTGTTCCTTCTGACTGATCACGCGGCTAGCAGCGTGGCTGCGGCTGGCCCGGCGTGAGGAGACATGGAAGACCGCAGAGATCTTGATGCTGCGCCACGAGTTCGCGGTCCTGCAACGGCAGCAGCCCCGGCGCCCGACCTCATCGACGCGAACCGGCCTGCTCTGGCTTGTTGATCAGGAACTGCGGCGTGGCTTCCGTCGTATCCAGCGTCGATGGCCTGCTGGTAGGCGGCCCGTGCCCCGGCGGTATCGCCCCGGGCCTCGAGCAGGTGCCCGATGACGACCACGGTGTACGGGGCGTCGCGGTTCCCGGTCTCCTGACCCTTGCGGTAGGACGCCCGGGCCGCGTCAAGATCGTCTTCCCGCGGCAGCAGATTGACCAGACTCACCAGACCATGAGCAGCCCAGGTAGCGGAGGGCGAGTCGAGTACTCGCCAGTAGGCCGCCTTCGCGCCGACGGCATCTATGGTTCACCGGATATCGAGTACCTGGGGTTCCGCCCACGACGACGCCGACTGGAGACGCTGAAAGCCGCGCGGATCCCCTGGCCTCAACGGCTCGCCGTGCTCGTCTGCGCGAGGTGGCTGCGTCGCTGACGCGATCGGCTATCCCTGGCTCGACGGCCGAGCGGCCCAGCCGACGGTAATCCGAGAAAAAGGGACACTACCTGCGGCGTCGCCGGCCTTCGGCCGGCGACGAATAACCCTTCCGGCCCTGCCAATGGGCTCACGAAACCCGCCAGGACTGCCCCGGATCTGCCGCTGAGCAGGTCGTGACCTGCAGCTGCGTGCCGTCAGCCCTGGCATCGGCCGGGTCGGCCAGGCACAGGCCAGAATGCGGGTTGGTGAGCATCGAGCCAGCGCCGCCGGGAATGAGATGCCACAGCTGCCCCAGGCTGCCGTCACAGGAGTGCAGGTCAACTGCCGTGCCTATGCCCACGCCTGACGCGCTGACCTCCAGGCACTTGCCGTGCGCTGTCACGGTGCCGTCGGCCCGCACCAGCCAGGCCTGCGCCGCCGAACCGTCGCAGGTCCAGATGTCTATGGCGGTGCCATCGGCCGTCTGGTTGCCGTTGTCGTCGAGGCACTTGCCAGGGATCAGGGATGCTGCCGGGCCCGCGGGCAGGGTCCACGCCTGGTTCCGGTACCCGGTGCAGGACCAGATCACCACCCGGGTCCCGTTCGTCTTACCCCACCCGGGGTCCGCCAGGCACATGCCCGACCCGCGGTTGCGGAGCATGGTCGGGCGCCCGCCGAGCGACTGGTTCACGGCCTTGGGATAGGCCAGGCGCCATTGCTGGCGAGCACCGTCAGTGCACGGCTCGAGCCGCACTTTCCACCCGTTCTGCGCCCCTGCCTGGATAGTCAGGCACATCCCGTGGATCCGCAGCGTACCGTCCTGCACGAACCTCCAGGCCTGGGCGGCGCTGCCGTTGCAGGACCAGACCTCAGCCGTGGTACCTGAGGCGGTCGAATTGCCGACATCGGTGAGGCACTTTCCGCCGAGGTCGAGCGGAACCGGTCCGACCGGCCCGACGCTGCCCGGCATGCTCACGGTCCAGCCAAACGAGACCGACGAGGTCCGTCCCTGCCCGTCCGAGGCGGTTACCGTGGCGGTGAACGTGCCGGGGGTGACCGGCCAGCCGGTGACCAGGCCGCTGCTGCTGATAGCGACTCCCGGCGGAAGCCCGGTGCCGGAGTACGTCAGCGCCTGCCCGGCTACCGGGTCAGCGGACCTGACCTGCAGGCGGACCGGGCTGCCGGCGAGGTAACGCCGGCTGCCGGGATCCAGTAGCGGGATCACCGCAGGATTGAGCTGGTCCAGGTCGGTGTGGCCAGTGTCGTTGATGCCCGCGACCGTCCCGGTGCTCGTGTACTGCCAGAACGCCCAGTTCCCCCAGCCGGCGGTGACTGGCGGGCTGGTCGCGCTCGCGCTGTAGTACGGCGTCCACAATGGAAGCTGGCCGAAGGTGCCGCTCCCTCCCGTGCAGGTGCTCCACCATGCGGGCGGGGTGTAGATCACCGGCTGCTGTCCTGTCCTCTTCTGCACCTCAGCGATGAAGGCGGAGATCCACGACACCATGGCGGTCTTGCTGAGCCCGTAGCACTGTCCTGTCCCGTCGGGATTGGGGTTGTACTCGATGTCCAGCATGAGCGTCGGGACCCCGGCCGCGCCGGTCTTCAGGTAGTCGATGAGGTCGTCAGCCTGGACGACGGGACTGCTGCCGGCGCCGTCGCCGTCCGGGATGGCGTAGGCGTAGGCCAGCACCGACAGCCCCGCCGCCTTCGCGTTCACGAGATCATTGAGGGCGTACTTGTTCGTGTAGTAGTCGCCTTCGGTTGCCTTGATCGCCGCGAACTGGATGCCGGCGCTGGCCACCTGCGGCCAGCTGATCGGGCTCTGCTCCTGGAAGGAAGCGACATCGACGCCCTGCAAGGCGCCCGCGATAGCCTCGGCCGACGCCGCGGGTGCCAGCTGCCCGGGCGTACTGGACCCCGAGCCACCCGCGAGCTGGCGCAGGAGCTTGGGCGAGTGCGTGTTCCTGACGTTGGGATGGCGCACCGGCTGAGCAGTCGGCGCGGGTGAGCGCACGGCGGATCCGGCCCCGGCGGCCGCGGCGGCCGGAGCCGCCGTCAGCATGACCGACCCGGCCACCGCGATCCCGCCGACCCCGGCCAAGGCTGCGGCCCGGCGCAGGCCGCCCAGTACGCGCATCAGGAAGCGCCTCCTTTGATGACTGAACGACGCCACAACGGCCCCAGGCTCTCACTGGCCTGAGGGTTAATGTCCCGATATCAGCGAATACCGTTACCAGGTTGAAACGTGCGGCACGGTGCCCGTGGCATGCTAGCGGCACAGATATGGCGCTAACGCAAACGCTGAGAATCGGCTGCTATAACTTAGCGGCATCAACTAGGCCGGGCGGTGATGCCACTCCTTCAGGCGCTGCTTGCGGAAGCGCAGGAAAGGAGCCGGCATGGCAACCCTGGCTCCGGCAGGTCAGGCGCCCAGCCGGTATCTAGCCCTGTCCCGCCGGCGGCTCACGATCGCGGCCGTAACCCTGGTCGTGCTCGCGGCCGCCCTCACGGAGGTCGTCCTCTCCGGCGGCCCTGGCGTGGTAACCGACACCGGCACCGCGTGTATCGCCCTCGCCGGCCGGCCGCCTGCTTATCGTGGCGCGGTCGTCCCGGTCGACCTGGCCACAGGCGGCTGTTGGCAAGCCCATCAGGGCCGGGACGAACCTCCGGACGATCGTGCTCATCCCTGGCACCAAGTCGACCTACGTCGTCAACAACCTGCAAGCGCTAACTCCGGTCGACCTGGCTGACGGCACGTCCGCGCCGGCGATCCGTACGGCACCTGGCACGGTGGCGGTAGCGATCACGCCCGGCGGCCGCACGGACTACGTGACAAGGCTCGGCGACACGGTGGTCCCGGCCGACGTCGCAACTGGCCGGGTGGGCGTGCGCGGCGACCGGCTTTGCCCCTGACGGCGAGCCCGTCTTCAGCGGCCGCGCGCGTGGGCGTCAACCTGCCAGCTTCCTGGCGCGTCGCTTTGACACCGGCTGGCAGGCGGTGTGCGTCACCGCCACCTCCGGCAATGCCTTCGCAACGGTCGCCTACAATGCCGCCACAGCAGCCCGCCGGTGTGTCAGGCGCTACCCAGGCGCAGCCATTTCGCTGGCGGTCAGCCCGGTCACAGGCACCGTGTTCGTCACCGGGGGCACATCCTTCTGCCGCGTAGCACCCCACGATGTCAGCGCGCGCGGGAGTGGGATCCAGCCGATTCCGGACCGCCTCAAAGACCCGCCACCTCGCAGCGGCAGCCGGTGTCGGCGCGCCTCGCGGGGCCCGCCCGAAGCGGCCTTGGCGCCCTAACCCTGCGCAGAGGGCAATGGCCTGACTGGTGGCAGGCGGGCTGGCGGCACTGCCGTTCGGCGCCGGCACGGCTGGCCCGCCGGTGCAGGGTGCGGCTAGTGCGCGGCGGGGTTGCCGGCATAACGTGGAGGACTATCTGGCTGCGGAAGGACAGATGATGACCGTTCCAGAGATCCCTGCCGAGGCCCAGCAGCAGGCGGAAGCGAGCGTGGCCGGGCCCGCGGCCGAGGTCCTCGAGCGTCTGGCTGAGAAGCTGGGAAGCAAAGCCTCGGTGTCGGCCGTCTTCGGGGAACCGGTGGCGCGCGCTGGCATCACGATCATCCCGGTGGCCAGGGTTGGCTTCGGCTTCGGCGCTGGCGCTGGCAGTGGACGCAAGCAGGCAGAGGTCGCGCAGGGCGGCGGCGGGGGCGGCGGCGCCTCGGCCGCTCCGGTCGGCTACATCGAGATCAAAGACGGGAATGCCGTGTTCAAGCCCATCCGCGATCCGCTGGTGGATGTCGTTGTCCCGCTGGCCACGCTTGTCGCGGGCTTCGCCGCACCGCGGATGGTGCGGCGTCTGCTCCGGCGCCGGTGACGCCGCGCGGTGGAGTAACCGCCGGCGGGCTGCAGCCTGACGCAGGTTCCCGCGCCGAGCATCCGCACCCCGCGGAATGGACATTCGGCGCGGTCCCAACCGTACGAATCGGAGCTAAGAGCACCGATTCGGCAGGGACTCTGGGGGCGCAGGCTCGGAGGTCGGTCAGTGCTCCGTGATCGGCGCCGGTTGCGCCCCCCCGACGTGGCGTAAGTGCCTTTCGCCGTGGCCTACTCAGCGCGGTTGCTCTTGTGACGATGCCGTGAGCAGGGCGGGCATGTCTACCTCCGTGGGTTGCTGGTTCTGGCGGCGAGTTCGGCCATGGACCCTTCCGACAGGTAGCGCCGCTGGCCGACCTGCCATTCATCGTGCGCCTCGGCCAGGACGGCGCTGGCCAGGCGGCGCATCGCTCCTGGTGCAGGCCAGCGGATGCGCCCGGCGGGAAGGGACCTGGTTATCGTCACCTGGTGTTGTCAGCTCGTTTGGCGGATCTGCCCTCGCAGCCAAACACCCGGCGCGGCACCGCCATATCGCTGCCGCGGCGCAGGCTCAGGTGCTGGCCCGCTGGTTGCGGATGGCCCACGGCTGCAAGATGGCGTACACCGCTTCCGACGTGGGCACGGCCAGACCGTGCTGGGCGGCGCGGCGCACGACGAAGCCGTGCAGGGCTTCCAGTTCCATGCGGCGTCCGGCCACCAGATCGTCATGCAGGGAGGAGAAGCTGCCCGGCTCGACGGCCTGCGCCATGGCCAGGGCGCGCTGCTGGGCGGCCTGCGGCACGGGGTGGCCGTCCGCCTCGGCCACCGCGCATACCTCGGCAACCAGGCGGCTGAACGCCGTCCGGGCAGCAGGTACGGTGCGGATCTGCCCGATGGGCAGCCGCACCGCGGCGGTCATGCCGGCCTGTGCGCAGATGAAGGCGAGCTTGGCCCACAGCACGGTCTTGATGCTCGCCGACAGGTCCGCCTCGAAACCGGCCTGCTCGCAGCACGCGAGCAGGCGCTTCGCTCGCTGGCTGGTGTGGCCGTCCAGTTCGCCGAACGTGATGCTGGCCGGCCCGCCGGTGTGCACGATCACCCCGGGCTCGGCGATCTCGGCGAAAATGAAAGCAGCCCCGCCCATCACGTGGTCGTCCCCGACCGCCCGGGCGAGCTTCTCTTCGTTCTCGACCCCGTTCTGCAGCGACACCACCGCCGTGCCCTCACCCACCAGCGGCCCCAGCCTGGCCGCGGCGGTGTCGGTGTCGAAGGTCTTGACGCAGAACAGCACGAAGTCGCACGAGCCGACCTCAGCCGGGTCATCGGTGGCGGGCGCCTGCACCTCGAAGTCGCCCTTCACGCTGCGCACCTTCAGCCCATGCTCGCGCAGGGCCTGCAGGTGGGCCCCCCGCGCTATGAAGTGCACCTCCGCTCCGGCCCGGGCGAGCCGCCCGCCGAAATAGCCGCCGACGCCGCCCGCCCCATAAACAGCGATACGCATGTTCCGCCACCCTCTCCGACCCCGCAGCCGCTACAGGCACGCTGACCTTGGTCGCTCAGCTGTCGCCGTCACAGCTCGGATCACTCGGCACGCTGCTCAGCCGCCGCAGCTTCCATTTTCTCCCCAAAACAAGGGCTTGCCCGTGCGGTCGATGCGATCGGTCATGCAGCCGGAGAGCTCGAGACGGTGGGGCGTCGGCAGTCCCCCGGAAGCCGGCGCTCGGGATCCCCCGGCTCGATCCGCCGTCCACTCTCTGTGGTGGTCAACACGGTCGAGGGCTATCCCTGGCGCGTGGGACGTGTCATAGTAGCGCGGTGTATGGCGCAGGCCCGCTCGGGAGCCTTCCGAAGCCGCAGCAGCGCCGGATTCACCTTGCGGTGATACTCGGCCGCCCGGTTCCACCTCACCAGGCTGCCGTGGCTGCTGGCCATGCCCGCCACCTCCGATGGATATCCGTGGTGGGAGGGATAATTGCTGTGATCGGTGTGGGGATGCTCGCGGCAACCGCATTCGCCCCGCACGCCACATGGTCGTTGTGGCTCACGCCCGCGACGTTCGTCGTTGGGGGGCGATCTTCCTCTTTTTCGGCTTCAATGCGAGGCGTGCCGCGCGCGGATATCACCATCCAGGCGGCTGAGGTCGGCGGGAGGTGCCGACACGGCGTAGAGCGCCACCACCAGCTAATCCGAAAATCGGGCAGTTACCGGGCGCGCGGCGGCGCCCGGCGGGAGCGTTAGCGGGGCCGGGTCCGGTTCTGGCGTGGCTGGTCAGGCCGCGCGTTCGAGGAAGACTATGTAGCCGAGGGCTTCGAGGTGGCGGACGTGGCTGCGCCTGCGGCGGTCGGGATTGATGTGGGTGGCGTAGAAGTCCGGGCCGAGGTCGGTGTAGCGGGCTTCGGGGTCGGACAGCAGGTGCCAGATGATGACCAGGATCGACCGGCCGATGGCGACGTTGGCTTTCTTGGCGCCGCGGCGGCGGGCGATGCGCCGGTAGCGCTCGCCCAGGAAGGTGTCGGTCTTCCCGGCGGCCGCCGCGGCGTTGCCCAGTACGCGGGCCAGGTAGGGGTTGCCGTGGCCGGTGGAGTTCTTGCCTTTCTTCTTGCCTGCGGATTCATGGACGCCGGGCGCGTATTTGGCCCAGGACACCAGGTGGCCCGCGGTCGGGAAGCGGGTCATCTCGAGCCCGGTCTCGGCCAGCATCGCGTGCGCGGCGACCAGGTTGATCCCGGGCTGTACCGCTCCAGAACTCAATGCGGTGGCCGTGACCTGCGGGTTGGCCCGCTGACCGTGATGAGGCAAGATCGCGCACTGTGCCGATTCGACTTCTGTACCTCTCGATAGCCCAGGTCTTTGGCTGGCTGTTCCTGCTGAGCCGCGGCCAGGCGTATAAGGACGCCGAGATCATGGTGCTGCGCCATGAAGTTGCCGTCCTGCGCCGCCAGGTCACCCGGGCCAGACCGGACTGGGCCGACCGAGCGGTCCTGGCCGCGCTGGCCCGGTTGCTGCCCACCGGGCTGCGCGGCCATCGGCTGGTCACGCCCGGCACGCTGCTGGCCTGGCACCGGCGCCTGATCCAGCGCAAGTGGACGTACCCGGGCAAGCCCGGCCGGCCGCCAGCCGGCAAGGAGATCCGCGACCTGGTACTGCGGCTGGCAGGGGAGAACCCTTCCTGGGGATACCGCCGCGTGCACGGCGAGCTATGCCGGCTCGGCCACCGCATCAGCGCAGCGACCGTCCGGCGGATCCTCCTCACCGCCCGCCGGCCAGCTCCTCGCGGGCAGGACACCTCCTGGCGGGCGTTCCTGCGCGCACAGGCGCACGGGCTGCTGGCCTGCGACCTTTTCCATGTTGACACGATCTTCCTCCGCCGCCTGTACGTGCTGTTCATCATGGAAATGACAACCCGGCACGTCCACGTCCTCGGCGTCACCGCCCATCCCGATGGCGCCTGGACCGCCCAGCAGGCCCGCAACCTGGTCATGGACCTCGGCGACCGAACCGAGGCATTCCACTTCCTCATCCGGGACCGCGACGCCAAATTCACAACCGCCTTCGACGAGATCTTCGCCAGCGTGGGCCTGAAAATAATGATGACCCCGCCTCGGACGCCGCGGGCGAACTGTTACGCCGAGCGATGGATACGCACGGCACGAGCCGAGTGCACTGACCGGATGCTCATCTACGACGAATGCCACCTCCGATCGGTCCTCGGCGAGTACGCCGGCCACTACAACCGGCACAGGCCCCACCAGTCCCGCCAGCAGCGTCCGCCCGACCAGGAAACCCAGACCGCTCCGCTGAACCTCCCAATCCGGCGGCGGACGGTACTTAGTGGCGTGATCAGCGAGTACTACCAGGCTGCCTAGCCGAAACCTTAAAACCCCAGGTCAGGCGCCATGCGACGAGTTTTGAAGCGGTACAGCTTCGCATCGCCGCGGGCGCTGACGCTGTGCGGGCGGCCTTGATGTTGCCGGCTAATCTCGCGTCGGGGATACGTCCGATATCCTGCGTTCTACCCGGGAGCGGCAATGGTGGACTTTCGCGTCGTCCCCGAGCGCACGGCGCTTGTGAACGTCGATCTTCAGAACTTCTTCGTGGAGAACGCGCCCGACGGGCTGACCGTGCGCTGACCGTGCTCGAGCGTGTTAACCGATTCGCTGCGGGCTGCCGGAAGGCGGGCATACTGGTCATCCACACCAGCCATGTGCTCCGGGCCGACGGCTCGAACATGGGGGTGCTCGGCGACCTTGTCCCAGCCGCGAGAAAGAGGAAGGGTTTCTCAACGAAGGCACCAGGACGGCCGCCCTCCACGACGATCTGGTGATCGAGCCGGGCGACATCCTCCTCGAGAAGCCGAGATTCGGCGCCTTCCACGGTACCGATCTCGAGTTGATTCTCCGCCAGCGCGGCATCGACACGATCATCATTTCGGGCATCTCAACACCGGTCTGCTGCGACACGACCGCGCGCGAGGCCAACGCGCGGGACTTCCGGGTCCTGTTTCTCGGTGATGGCACCGCCAGCACCGGCGACGACGCCGAGGAGGCGACGAGGTATCAGCGGGCCACCCTGGAGATCATCGACGGCCTCTTCGGCCAGGTGCTCGCGATCGATGAAGTCCTGCAGAAAATTACGAAACCTACTGGTCCCGGGGTCTCAGCCACATCGACCTGACTGACTCGAACGTCAAGTCGGGCTGCCAAACGCGCAGCCGAACTGGCAATCTGTCTCGGGCAAAATCATGAAATTGACCCGACAGCCTCGAACGAAGAATCGGCGTTACGCGTGGATTGCGACGTTCATCGGCCGCGCGCTTCGTCACTAAGCGTATAACCAGGTCGCCGCGCGCCGTCCTGCCAGGCGGCGCTCCTGCCATGGCAGCGGGGAGGACGGCGGTCAAGACGGCGCGCAGGAGCCGCCCTTGCGATGACCAGCCAGGCGCAACGGCAGTCCCCTGTCTCCACCAGGCAGGCGAGGAGGGATCCCTCACGTCAAACAGGGGGACGGAAAAATCCTGGCCCGCCCGCAACGGCCAGGGCAGCAGCATCGCCAAAGAACACGGCCGGAGACCCGGCCGAGATGGTCAGGAAGTCAGGCCGTCAACACCAGATAGCGGTCCGCGAAGATAGTCCACAGGTCTGGAACACGCAACATCCGGGCGAGCACTCTGGCCAGAGAGGTTCCCTTCTCGTGGACCTGGCCCCACCCGCGTGTCCATCCGTCCCGGGATTCCCACCGGATCAGTTGCCCAGCCGCCCGCTCGGCAACGACCTGGAAGCCGTGCCTGCCCAGCCCGGATTCCCAGAGCATCGCCGCGGCATCGGACACGACGAACCGCGCCGCCTCCACAGGATCTTCGGAACGGAAATAACCTCCGTCCGCATCTCGCAAGCCAAGTCGATGATCAGCGCAAGCGCTTCCTCCGCTGGGCCGCGCTCCTCGGCACCCAACGCTGCCTGGGCGTCGGCAGCCAAGCGCCGGAAAGTCACGCGCCAGCGAGTCCGTTCCTTGGGTGACACCCGCCGGTCGCCAGCGATGTAGGCGCCCGCGCGCGCCAGCTCCGCGAACTCCTCGACTTCGCGCAGCACCCATTCGGGGTCCGGCAACTGCATGGCGGCGCCGCCTGCGGCGGTCCTGCTCCGCGGGATCAAGCTCGCCCTCGATGCGTTCTCGTAGCGCCGCCGAGCCCCGCCAGCACAGATTCCACAGCGCCCTCCGCAACCCGTCCTCGTCGAAAGGTGCCAGCTTGGCGAGGAACTCTTCCCGGTTCATCCGCTTGGGGGCATGCCAACAAATGCTAGGGCCGCTCATTCGGCTCGGCGCGCTCTCGGCCTCATCTCCGCTGGAGATCTGCGAGCAGCTGACCGCGTGGAGAACCTCAATGTCCGCCGATCCGCGGTAACCAGCCCTCGTGCTGGGCAGGCGGCGGTCCGGAACACCCGTCCCAGCAGCTACGGGTCAGCACCAGCGAGCAGCCCGGATGCTGGGTTGACGCCCTCAACCTGACCCGTTCAAACCAGCGCTCAGCCACGCCGGACCGATAACTCAACCACGGGGGCCGCCAAGGTGCCCCGCCTGACGCTCTGACCTGCGCGGACGCTCAACCAGCCTTTAGCCGCCAGCCAGCGGAGCGGTGCACCAGACCGCTCCCTGCGGCAGCGGTGACACCGGCCCTGACCTGGGGATTTACTGGTGGCAGGTGTTGGGTTCGAACCAACGAAGGCTGAGCCGACGGTATTGCATCAGGCCGTTTCTATAACTGGCCATGTCCGCCATATGTCCGTGCGCTCGAAGAGCCGGGCGGCTGCCGCCACGGACAGGCACGGACGGGTGCGCAGAGCGCTCCGGGATTCACCGCCAGCACTGCTGTTGACAATTACCAACAGCCTGTTGTACATTGTCAACGTGCGGAAACGCCACCCCAAGCCCGAGGTGGAGGAAGTCTTGGTCTTCGCCGAGCGCAGCGGTTGGACAGGCCGCGACACCGCAGCCGGCCACAAGTGGGGTGACATGCGGTGCCCAGAGGCAAGCCGGGAGGGCTGCCTCGAGTCGATCTGGTCAACGCCCAGGAACCCGGGCAACCATGCAAAGCGCCTCAAGGCCCGGGTCCGCAACTGCCCGCACACAGGAGATCGCCATGACTGAGACTTACGAGTTCACGCTCATCGTCGCAGGCGCCGATGTGCAGACCGACGAGGCACTCAACGCCCTGGCTGAGGTGGGCTGCGATGACGCGACGGTGGGCTCCTCGGGAGGCGTGCAGCACCTGGATTTCGACCGTGAGGCATCCTCCTACCTGGCAGCGGTACTGAGCGCTATCGAAGATGTGGAGGCCGCGGTGCCCGGGGTCCGCACGGTCCGGGTACTGCCGGATGAGTACGTCACCCTGGTGGAGATAGCGCAGCGCACGGGCAGGACACGGGAAAGCGCCCGGTTGCTGAGCATCGGCGAGCGCGGCCCAGGCGGGTTTCCCCCGCCCGCGGCACGTGGCGCAGAGCGGAACAAGCTCTGGCGGTGGCCGGAGGTCGCAGCCTGGTTCGCCAGCGCGCTCGGCGAACCTGCCCACCTGGCGCCACCGCCCGCGCAGCGAGCGGCCAATGCGCTCTTGGACCTGCGCGCCAGCACTACCGAACTTGGCCGGGCAGAACTGAGCCGGGTGCGCCAGGAACTGGGCAGCCTCATCCGCAGGATCCGACTGATCGAGATGGCGTCCCCGGCTTCGCTCGACGCCAAGGACGCGAGGTGGTCGTATGCCGACTCCGCCTGAGTTGAATCAGCAGTTCTCCTCTCCAGCTGAGCGCGCAGCCGCCCAGGCCGAACTTCAGCGGCTTGGAGAATTCTTGCGCGAGATCATTACGGCCGCCAGCGGCACGGCCCCTGTTCCCGGCTGGCTTGCGGCCGAACTCCGAAAACCGCTCCGCGGCCACCGCGAGCCACCGGGCCAACGGCTGGCCCGGTACCACAACGTGTTCAGCGACGAACTGCAGGCTATCGATGACACGCTGTCCGGCGGGAGCGAGAACCGCCTCGACGATGACTCACTGCGCGCCGCCAGGTACCTGGCGCGCCGCCTGCTGGCCACCCTGCTCGATTGCCCGCCCAGCGAAGTCTCCCAGCGGCTGCCCGCGACGCCTTCCTGAAACTTCCTGGACCAATACCGGACGATGATCGGCGGGTTCATCGAGATATTCGCGCCGCAGACTCTGGCTGGCCCTTCGGGCGCCGCACAATTGCCTGACCGGAGCGCAGCGGCCATTTGCGGACAGCTCCGGCCGGGCCGCGTCCATGCCGCCGCGGATCGGATCCGCCGACACGGCCAGATGTCCCGGCCTGGCGGGGCATTATCCGCTAGCGTGCCCCGCGTGACGACGGCCGCCCTGACAGAGCCGGATCTGGCCTGCGACGGGGCATGCCGGTGGACGATGCGGGCTCCAGCCTGGTGGAGGCTGCTGCCGATGTGTGGAGCAGGCCGGGTTTCGACACCTTCCTGTCCCAGCCGAGGCTCGGCTTCGAGCCCTTCGACTACCAGCTCCAGACGGCGCAGACGGTACTGCGCAGGATGCGCGGCCGGGCGATACTCGCCGACGAGGTCGGCCTCGGCAAGACGATCGAGGCCGGGCTGGTGCTGTCGGAGCTTCGGATGCGCGGCCTGGCCGATCGGTCTCTGGTGGTCGTGCCGGCCGGCCTTACCCGGCAGTGGCAGGAGGAGTTGGAGCGGAAGTTCGCGCTGCCGACGATCATCACCGCCAGCGGCGGACGGGACGACATCCCCGGCCGCCACCAGCCGGTCGTGATCGCCTCGCTGGCGACGGCGCGCCGCGAGCCGCTCGCCGCCACGCTGACCCGTCGGCCATGGGACATCGTCATCATGGACGAGGCGCACCGGCTGCGCAATGCGCGCAGCGCGTCGGGCCGACTAGCGCGGGGGTTGAGCGCGCGGTACCTGCTGCTGCTTACGGCGACGCCGGTGGAGAACCGGCTGCAGGACTTGTACGAGCTAGTCAGCCTGGTCGCGCCCGGCCTGCTCGGCACGCTGGTGCAGTTCCGCGCCGAGCACGGCGCGGGCGCGCCTGCCGTGCCGCGGAATGTCGCCGGGCTGCGCACCCGGACCAGGGAGGTGATGGTGCGGCACCGGCGCAGCGAGGTCAGCCTGATGCTGCCGCAGCGGCTGGCCGAGACGGTGCTGGTGGCGCCGTCGGCACCGGAGGCTGCACTGTACGCCGACGTTGCCGCCCGGATCAGGCAGGAGGCGCAGGGCGCAGCGCAGTCCAGGCGGCTTGCCCTGCGCAGCCTGGCCAGGCAGGCGGGCTCGAGTCCGGCCGCGGCCGCGCCGACCCTGGCAAAGGTCGGCTGGCCGGATCTCGCCAGGCGCGCGGCCTCGATCACCGACTCCAGTAAGGCAGCCGAGCTTGCGGCCCGGCTGCGCAGGGCCGTCGGCGAGAAGGTGCTCGTGTTTACCGCCTTCCGGCAGACCCAGGAGGCGCTGGCCCGCGAGCTGCGCGCGCACGAAATCCCGTTCGCGGTCTATCACGGGAGCCTGGCTCGCGCCGACAAGGAGAACGCCATCGGCGCGTTCCGCGACGATGTGCCGGTCCTGCTCAGCACTGAATCGGCCGGCGAGGGCAGGAACCTGCAGTTCTGCCACGTGATGGTAAACGTCGACCTGCCGTGGAATCCGATGCAGATCGAGCAGCGGCTCGGCCGCCTGCACCGGGTCGGCCAGGACCACGACGTGCTGCTCACCAACCTCGTCGCCCGCGGCACGATCGAGCAGCGCATCCTGCACGTGCTAGAGGCCAAGATCAACTTGTTCGAGCTGGTGGTAGGCGAGCTCGACATGATCCTCGGCAGGGTGGACGACGACTTCGACTTCGAGTCGTCGGTGTTCGACGCCTACGTCGGGGCCCGCGACGACGAGGAGTTTGCCGGGCGGCTGGCGCAGATCGGCGAGGACCTGGCGCGGGCCAGGACCGAGTACCTGCGCGACAGGACCAACGCCGACGAGCTCATCGGCCCACAGCAGTGAGCAGCGCAGCAATGAGCACCGCGACCGTCGAGGGCGGGCTGGCGTTCTGGCTCAGCTACGTGGAATCCCGCGGCGGGCTGTGGGAGGCGCAGTCAGCAGACCGTGCTCTTGTCGTCGTGCCGCCCGCGCTCCAGCGCGCGTTCGATCTGCCGGAGGAGCTCACCGTCACCGAGCATCCTGACGTTGCCCGCGAGGACGGGGCCGCGCTGCTGACCACTGGTCACCCGCTGCTGACGGCCGCGGCGCAAGACGCCCTGCAGGCCGCGGACGTCGGACTGCTGACGCTGTCCGAGCCCAGCACGCAGCGGCCGGATGACGGGCGCCTGCTGAATCGAGCCCGCGACAGCTTCCCTGTCGATCACGGGCGGATCGACGCCAGGGGCCCGGCGGGTCGGGTTATGCGGCCGGTGCTGCGGGTTGGCGCGCTGATCTCGTACTCTGCCTCCGCCGACGACCGGTTCCACGAGCGGACCGAGTGCTGGGTGGACGTACCGTCCCGGCTCAGGCTCGCAGGGCCGGTCTCTGACCGGTTGCAGCGGGCCGCAGCGGCTGCGGCCGGCGCCAGTCTCGGTGCCGTGCCGGCGGACCTGGGCCAGGTGCCGCCGGCCCTGGCGGAGGCACACCGGCTGCTGGACCGAGTGGCGGCCGCGCGGTGCGAGGCGCTCGCGGCCGGGACTGTGCGCGAGGCGGCTGAGGCGGAACTGGAGCGAACCCGGTGGTACTACGCGGAGCAGCTGGCGTCGCTCGCCAGGCGCCAGGCCAGCGCTGCGGCGGACCGCCGGGAGATGCTCGCCTCCCGGACGGAAGGCGTCCGGGAGGAGGAACGGCGGAGGCTGGCCGAGATCCGGGAGAAGTACTCGCCCCGGCACGAGATCCGCCCGTACCGGCTGCATCTGCTGCGCATCCCCGCCCTCCGCCTGGAGGTCGATGTGCTGCGCGGAGCGCGCCGTTTCCCGCTGACCCTCGACTGGCTGCTGCCGGCCGGCGCGTTCGCACCCGTGCGCTGCCCGGCATGCGGTTCCGACACCGCGCAGCGACCGCTCGTCGTCGCCAAGACGCACCTTGGCTGCGCGGGCTGCCTGCCCGGTCACGCCGCAGTCTCGCGCACGCCCGGGCCGCCCGCAGTGCCACCTCCCCGGCCAGGGCCGGCCGCCAATCCGGGGTCGGCTGCAGTGCCAGCTCCCCGGCCAGGGCCGGCTACCGGGTCCCAGCCGGCACCCAAGCCCAGGTCGGCACCCAAGCCCAGGGCGGCGGAAGCGCCCGCGCGGCTCGTGCAGCGCGCGCGGCCCCCATGGTCCGCTGTGCCCGACCCGAATGCGCTGAACAGGTCGGGCCAGCGGCTGGCCATGGACCTGTGGTCGACGGCAGGCCAGCAGAACCTGCGCGCGCTGCGGCGGTTGTGCGCCCCGGACTCGCCGGCCGGGGCCGCGATCCGGCTGTTCGGCCTGGCTGGCCCGGCCAGGGCGGTCGGACTTACCCTGGGCGACCAGCCGGAGAGTCTGACTTCCGTCACGTTCGCGCCCGGGCGCGGGGAGCTTGCCTGTACTGGCGGCTACCTGAAGACCGGCTCAGGCAGCTATCCCTACCTGCTGCGATGGCAGGTCGGGGCACGGCAGGCCAGCGAGATACTGCCGTTCGAGAGCATGCTGCACGGGTTCCTGCCGTCGGCCAGGTGGATGCTCGGCCTGGCCGGGGCGCGCCTGTTCGGCGGGCTGCCCGAGCCGGATGCCGAGCTCGACCCGGTCGCGCTCCGGCTGTGGTGCCGTGTCGTGCCGGAGCATGGGTTGCCGCTCACCCTTCGCTGCCTGGCCGCGTGGTGGCGGATCGGCGACGCGGACACGCTGCTCGCAGCGCACCCGCCGAGCGAGCTGGCAGCCACGATCCACCGGATGGTCGGCTACCGGGCAGGCGAGGCGGGTGTCACGCACAACAGAACGGCCGGGCTGTACCAGGTGGAGGCCGCCCGCACCCGCGCCCTCACCTCGCTGCTGCAGAACCGCCTGCAGCTGTCCGCGCAGCAACCCTGGTAACCTGCGGTCGCCCAGGGCCGCGGCTCGCGATGACGGAGCGGGCTGACGACGGCGGACTCCGCCCGCCACGCCTGGCCGATGGCGACGCTGCGCACGCCGTCAGACGCGGCTGGCCGGAGAGCCGCAGCACTTCTTGAACTTCAGCCCGCTCCGACAGGGACACGGCGCGTTGCGCCCCACCTTGCCCGGCAGCGCTGACGGGCCCGGTGACTGTTCCCGCATCGACCGCAAGGCGTCGGCGAACTGGTCCAGCGGCACCCCGTCGGGACCGAAGTTCAGCGTGGTGGTCTCACGGGCGACGACTGGCCCGTCGGCGGCGGCCAGATCCAGGCTCCGCGACACGCTCATCGTCGGATCGCGGCGTAGCAGCTGCCTGGCCTGCTGGCCGAACTTCCTGGCTTCCTGGGGGCGCCCTGTTTCCTGGCACAGGTCCCGCAGCCGCTCCGCGATGTAGCCGCGGTCGCGGCCGTCGGCGACGTCGTATCCGCGCCGCAGCAGCTCCTCGGCCCTGGAGTAGTCCCCGGCCTCGCCGGAGCCGCTGTAGCAGTCTGCCCAGCCGATCCAGCCCCAGGACCAGCCAGGATCGGCGGCCAGCCAGGACTGGAACAGCTCGTCGGCCCTGGCGGTCATGCCGGTCGCGAAATAGGACCGCGCCAGCGATGCGCGCAGGTTCTCGGTCATCAGCTGGTCCTCGCGGGGGAACCTGCGCAGCGCCTCCGCACAGAACTCAATCCGTGCCGTGAGGAGCCCGCGGTCCGCCAGGCCCGCGTTCCACAGGGCTAGCTCGACGTCCTGGCTCCAGTTGTACAGCGACTGCGTCATCGGGAACCGGTCGTCGAACTCCTCGATGGACCGGATGCCCGTAGCGTCGCACAGGCGCAGCACGTCAGCCCAGGCATCCAGCCAGATCGTCGCGCATCCGGCCTCGTCGCCCTGCTCCTGCCCGCGGTAGCCCGCCTGCACCATGTCGTCTAGGAGCTCAAGGCACGGCTTGTCCGGCCACCACCGCTGCCACAGCGTGACCAAGCAGATCCAGATCCAGTCGGCCTCGAAGTCAACGCCGGCTTCGCACTCGGCGATGAGGGGGCCGACCACCTCCTCGGCAGACAGCGCGCCGTCGCACAGCTTCTCCAGGCCGCGGCGATCCAGGTCCATGCCAAGGCCGCGCAGCTTCTCTAGAAGCTCTTCGTCGCTGAGGTGCTCGGCCCTGAAGCGCAGCGGCCTGTCGCTGCGCTCCAACATGCGCCGGATCTCAGGGCTGGACCGCGCCTCCTCGCTGCAGATGCGGTCGATCGTCACCCAGGACACCTTCATGGCTCTCGCCGCCTCCAGCCGAAGCAGGCCCGGTGCGCATATTACTGCTATCCGCGCGGACGTGCGGCGACCGTCTCCTGCCCGGTCGACTGCGAACAGGCGCTCACCGCGGCGGTCCTCACGTTACGCCGGGCAACGCCCGGAGCCTCCGAGCACGGCTGGGACTCCGTCGTCACCGCGCGTGCGCTGCTGATGACGGTCGCCGTGGCCGGGCTTGAAGTCAGCGCCGCTGCACGCTGACGCAAGACCGCAAGAAGCCAGGAACCACGTCCTTGCCGGGCTCCACGCCGAGTGCCTTGACGGCGGCCTAGCTTGCCGATCGAGCACGACGTTCTGAGCGAGCTCGTCGCCTCGGCCCGAGCAGAGCCGTCGGCGTGCTGCCTGACCCGGCGCGATGTGATCACGGAGGGTGATGCGCGCAGCGGTTGCCAGGGCACAGGCTGACGCCCCCTTCCCTCGCCGTGACCAGCTCTCGCGTGCCTGAGAGCGGTCCGCTTGAGCCCGGTGCGCCGAAGCGGCGCACGCCGGGTTCTCAGGCGGCGGCGGCGCGACAACGGGCCGCCGCTACCGGCTACCGGGCTGAGCTCGCGGATCACGTGCGCGGCCCCGGTGATTCCCGCCTGCGCTGTCCGCCGTCCCAGCTGACGTGAAAGGTGCCCAGGGAGTCGGCGAGTCCGGCCGGCGCGGGCGGCGTCCACCTTCCCGCTCCGATTCTGCCGGCCCCAGGCCAGCACCGCGGCGCACGAACCCGTGATCGTCTCCGGCGCGTATTTGGCGCAGCCAGCCGCGCACGCCCGCTCGGCGCGGCGTGAGCCGGACGCGACACGATCAGCCCCTGACCGCGTACGCGCTGGTCAGGGGCTATTTCGGGTGGCGGCGGCAGGTGCTGGGTTCGAACCAGCGCAAGCTGAGCCGGCGGTTCGGGACACCGCTCACCTTCAGCGGCCGGGCGATCTTCGCGTACCAGTCAGGACCTGCGGCTTTAGCTGGTGGCGGGTGTTGGGTTCGAACCAACGTAGGCTGAGCCGACGGTTTTACAGGTATCTCCAGTAGGCCGCTGACCTGCGGCTATATCCAACATTCCCGACTTTCTCCGGCTATTCTCCGGCGAGAACACCAGGCGGGGGCGACATCGCGGCATGCTTATCCCGGCGCTGCACCACCAGTAGGAGTTTGGATCCGGCACGCGGACGAGATCGCAGTTCCTTACGCTCATGCCGGCCCGCCCGATAGCCATCTTAAGTGATCTCGGGCCTTACTGACGGTCCCGCCTGGCCACCGGCAACATCTTGTGATGGTTCTCGGAATGCAGTCGATTTTTCTACGGCTACTCAAAGTTCATCATGTCGTCAATAGCTGACTTAAACCAGTCTGAGAAGCTATCGAACTCATTGACATATTCATAGCCGGAATCGGCATAATCATGAATGATCACGACCTTGCCTGGGCGGCTCGCATCCCAGCAGGCGACATCATCATTGTAGCTGCGCATCGCAATTGGTACGAGATGGCGCATCGGATATCTTAGGCGCATACCACGCACCCTTAGCCGAAGAGCCTCGCCTTCAAGAATCAGCCACGGTTCAAGATTTCTAAGACCGAGCTCGACTATCCTGATAAAGAGACCCGGATAGCTGAAGCCATTGGGCCAGTCATCGGAACTTAGCAGGTCGGCCACGAGAACCTCATTTAGCTTGGCCACTGCATTGCAGGATCTTCGAATGAGCCATTGGGATTTGCCTGGCTAGGCAAATCCTTGCCGGGCGATAGGGTTGAGAATTGCCTCTACCCACGTCTCGCCTGGTCGAAGAAGGAATATTCAACGGCCAGCACCGCTCGGAGGCATTACTGAAGGGGGGCGCGGCGGACCGTGGTCATGGAGTGGAGACCGGCCGCCGACGCTAAGTATGCCAAGCGTCTCTGGTTTCGCTGAGGCACTTTGAAGGCCGAGGGCGCGTGACCCTCCGCGCCGCAGGGCCCCTCAGTCCCGGTCAGCCCGCCCGGCGCTGCTGATAGCACTTCCCGGGGCCGTCCCGCTCAGCCGCGGCCGACAAACAGCAACCCGACGGCTGTCGTCTACCTCGTTACATGAAGAGGCGGTAGTCGTACGGCACGGGCGGCAGGTTCTCGTGCTTGACGATTCTGGCGAGTCCCCTGGGAGTAGCTGATCGTGGCGGGCAGGCTGCCGCGCAGGGCATCGGTGTTCCAGTCCATCTTGCGCAGGGCCAGGATCTGTGCTGCGGGCTCGGCGAGCGGGCCTGGGCCTGCGTGGCGGGTGAGCAGCAGCGGCCGTGCGGTGCTCTTGACGCCCTGCAGGTAGGGGCGGCCGGTCAGCGTCGCGGCCTGGCGTTGCCGGCCACCGACAGCAGGGCGCCGTGCCCGTCGAGCTGGGCGAGGGTGCTGCGGTCGACGGCGTACCCGTAGCGTGAACCGCGGGCGCGGCCGTCCTTCGCCGCGGTGACCAGGATCCCGCGCCAGGCGGGCTTGGTGAGGCTCACGCAGATAAGGTCTTCGTCGCGGCCACAAGGTTCGGCGCCGCCGCGGGTCTCCTCCTCGGTGAACGGGATGGCCTTATGGATGATCAGGTGGCCGGGCCTTCGGCCGGCGTGCCGGTCGGCGCCGCCGTGATGTCGCGCGCGGCGCGCTCGAGCACATCCGAGGCACGCCGTACAGCAGCACGAACCGCAGGACCACGTTGGCGCTCCTGCACCGGCGGACCGGCAGCGCCGGGTCGGCAGGCTCGGCCGCATACGTCACGATCTCGCCGCCCGGCCGGACCACGGCGAGGTCGAGTCCCAGGTTCGCGCCGATGGCCAGCTCGATCACCCGGTCAACCTGGCCGAGCGAGCTGATCTCCTCCGCCGCCGACGGCTCGCGGTAGTTCACGACCAGGTCCGCTCCGGCCTTGCGTGCCAGCTCAGCCTTCTCCGGCCCCCTCACCGTCGTGATCACTCGTGCGCCGGAGAACCTGGCCAGCTCGATCGCGAAATGCCCGACCGCGCCGGCGCCGCCGGCCACTAGGACCGTCTTGCCCTCGACCGGCCCATCGGCGAACAGGCACCGGTGCGCCGTCATCGCGGGCACGCCCAGGCTGGCCCCCAGCTCGGCGGAGATCCCGTCGGGAAGCGGAACCGCCCGGGCGGCCGGAACCACGCTCCACTGCGCCGCCGTCCCCCAGCGCCGACCGGCGGCGGCCAGCCAGGTTCACACCCGCTGGCCGGTCGGCCCCGCGTCCACGCCGTCGCCGACCGCGTCGATCACCCCGGCCCCGTCGTGGTGCGAGATCTGGAACCCATCGATCGGGCGCGGCGTCGACCCGCTGCGTGATTTCCAGTCGGTCGGGTTAACGCCGGAGTACTCGATCCTGACCCGGACGTCGCCGGGTCCCGGGTCAGGCCGCTCGACGTCCTCGACCCGCCGCACCTCGCTGCCCGCGCCGTACCGGTCGTAGAGCGCAGCTCGCATGCCCAGCCTCTCGGTTCAGATGGTGCCCGGCCCTGATCCGATCATCGCATGCTCGCACCCGTGCGCGGGGGCCAGCCAGGGCTGACCTGCGGCAAGTTCCGGCCTGCACGGGAGGCGGTCCCTACACGGCCCGGCCCGGCGGAAGGAGCTCGCCCGTGACTGAGAGGACGATCTCATAAACGGGCCTCGTTTGACGCGCTGATCGGTCGGCAAATTGCCCGAAGATCGCTGGTCACAAGTGGATATCGGCTCCAGACAAGTATTGACATCGTTCTCACATGGGTGGACTCTCCCAGCAAGAGCCTGGTGACGAGGCTCAAGGAGGTGGTGGCGTCATGATGAGACGACGCCGAGCGCTGCTCGGCATCGTGGGCCTGACTGCCGCGCTCGCGACGGTGGCGGCCGCGTGCAGTTCCAGCCCTGGATCTGGTTCCGCGAAGAAGGGCCACGTGACCCTTCAGCTATGGGCAACCCCGGGCTATGAGGACGTGCTGCCGCCTACGGTCAGCGCGTTCAACGCGAAGTACGGCCCGGCGATCACGGTTCACGAGACGGTGATCCCCGAGAACGTCTACTCGACCAAGCTGGATCTGGCGGTCTCTGCGCACAGCGGGCCCGACCTGGCTATTCCTGCCAACGCGCTCGACCTGCCTGCCGGGCATTTCCTCCCGCTGAACGCTCTGTTCGCGAAGGCGGGGATCAATCTCGCGTCGTTCAACCCGGGCGCTATCGATGCCAGTTGCAAGTGGAGCGGCCAGGTGTACTGCATGGGCAACTTCCTTGGCGCGGACATCATGTACTACAACAAGGCACTGTTCACCAAGGCCGGGGTGCCATTCCCGCCTGCGAACAAGCCGCTGACCGTCGATCAGTACGTAGCCGATTCGTGCAAGATCTACCACACCACCGGCACCTGGGGCGCGGCGAGCGGAGACCCCTACACCTGGCTCGCCCGCGACAACTACGTGACCCCCAGCGGGCAGTACGCGCACCTGGTCACGCCGAGCCTGATCGACGTGTACACCAAGATCGGGATGATGTACAAAGACAAGTGCGCGCCAAACCTGTCAGTTTTCGATCCCTGGAACCAGGGCGCCGATGAGTTCGCCCTGGGCAGGATGGCCATGGTGATCACGGACGACCGGGGGATCGCCAAGATCGAGCACGCGGGCATCAACTACGGCATCGCGCCGGTCCCGGTCCCCGCCGGAGCCCATCCTGAGGTGGAAGGGTGGACCGACAGCATCGGGATGGTCAAGGGCACGTCCCACCCGGCGCAGGCCTGGCAGTTCATCAAGTTCCTGGCGACCGGGGGCCAGGGCGTCGCCGTCAAGGTGGCCGGCGACTTCCCGTTGAACGCCCAGGTGGCCGTGCAAGACCACTGGGCCAAGAACTCCGGCCGCCGCGATTTCCTCCAGGTAGAAAAGCTCACTCAGCCTGAGGTCTACATTCCGAATATCTGGAACATCTCGCTGGCCGTGTACGGCGTGTTCACCGACGTGCTGAACGGCACGCCGGCTCGCCAAGCCCTGCAGAAGGCCCAGCCCACTTACCAGACCGAACTCGACCAAGCCTGGCAGACGTACATGCGAGGCACGGGCGGGCGCAACCCCAATGAGGGGATCACCTTCAAGTAGCAGCGGGGTGCATGCAAGCATCGATGGCGGTGAATTAAGCCCGGCAAAGGCGGCCCCGAGGGAGCAGAAGTCCAGCGGGGCCGCCTCTTGCCACGGCGGAGTGGAAGCGAAGGGCGGTACCTTCCGTGCTGGCGGGGCGTGCTCTCGAGGATCTTAACAGGACCAATTTGGCGAGAAGGAGAACCCGCGGGAGGGTAGCGGCGCGCGAGCGGCGCGCGGCGTACCTATTCCTCAGCCCCTGGATTATCGGGGTTGTGTGCTTCATAGCGGGCCCGGTAATTACATCGATCGTCTTGAGCCTGACCGACTACAGCATCGCATTCAAGACGCATTGGATCGGCTTTCAGAACTACTGGACCATGATTCATGATCCGATCTTCTGGCAGTCGCTCAAAATCACGTTGACCTATGTGCTCATGTCCGTGCCGCTCTACCTGGTTGCGGGGCTTGGGCTATCGCTTCTGCTCAACATGAAACGCCGCGGCGTCAACCTGTTCCGGACGGTCATCTTCCTGCCGTACGTGATCAGCGGCGTCGCGGTCGCGATCTTGTGGTCGTCGCTGCTCGACCCGAATTTCGGCGGGGTCAACTGGCTGCTCAGGCACGTGGGGGTGGCTAATCCGCCGCTCTGGCTCGAGAGCCCGACCTGGGCACTTCCCGCGGTCGTGCTGATCGGGCTCTGGTCCATTGGCGGCGGGGCCATCATCTACCTGGCCGGCCTGCAGAACATCCCCGAGCAACTCTACGAGGCGGCGGCCATCGATGGCGCCGGGCTGTGGCAGCGGTTCCGGTATGTCACGTTCCCCATGCTCACGCCGACGCTGCTGTTCGTCCTGCTCACCAGCCTCGTGTCGGCCTTCCAGGTGTTCGATGTGGTATTCGTGCTGTCGGGCGGCCCTATGGGCACTGCGAGCAGCGCGCTGAACTTCTACCTGCTCAATATGTGGACGCAGGGATTCGGCAACGGACGTCTCGGCTACGCGTCAGGGCTCGCGTGGATCCTGGTCGTGATCTCGGGCCTCGTCATCATCGCGATCTTCCGCACGGCCAGCCCGTGGGTCTACTACGAGCACGAAGGGAACTGAGCGTGAAGGCGACCGTCGACCTCGAGAAGGAGACCGCGGAACTTGCCCCGGCGGTCCTGGTCCAGCCGCGCAGGCTGGTCAGGCGCGGCATGGTTCTGGCCGGCAACATCGGCTGGTATCTGGGTATTCTCACGGTCTGCGCGTTCATCTTGCTGCCGGTGAGCTGGATGATCACCGCCGCGCTCAAGCCCGACCTGGCGCCTGTATATACGATTCCGCCGCAGTGGTTTCCCACGCACGACTGGAACTGGAGCAACTTCTACCGCGTCATGGAGAACCCGCTCTTTCCCTTCCTTCGCTACACGATCAACACGCTTTTCATTGTCTTTGCCAACATTCTCGGGATCCTGATCTCCTGCTCGCTTGCCGCTTACCCGTTCGCGCGGATGCGGTTCCGCGGCCGTGAATTTCTATTCTACGTAATCATCATTACGATGCTCGTGCCCTGGCAGTCGCTCGTGGTGCCGCAGTTCTTCTTCTTTTATCACATCGGCTGGTACGGGACCTACCTGCCGCTGATCATCCCGTCCTTCGGCGGGAACGCGTTCTTCATTTTCCTTATCCGCCAGTACATGCGGTCCATCCCGAAGGAGCTTGACGAGGCGGCCAGGGTCGATGGCCTCAGCTACTTCCAGATCTACTGGCGCATCCTGTTGCCGCTCTCGGTGCCCGTCCTGACTGTCTGCGCGGTCTTCACGTTCATCTGGAACTGGAACAATCTCCTGGGTCCGCTGCTGTACCTGAACCGCAACAGCCAGTTCACAGTGGCGATCGGCCTCGCCAGCTTGTACCAGGGCACGATTACCAAGACGAATATGCTGATGGCAGGGAATCTCATCTCCATAATTCCGCCCGCAATTGTCTTTTTGATCATCCAGAAACGGCTCATCGGTGGCATCGCCACTCTGGGGCTAAAAGGCTAAACGACACGCGCTGGAGACCGAAATCGCGGGCCGGACCGCGGGCGTCGGCCGGGCAGGGAAGCGAGGGGCACATGGCCCAGATAGTTATGGAAGAAGTGACAAAGACCTTCGCGGATGGGACACAGGCGGTGCGCGACCTGACATTGACCATCCCCGACGGCAAGCTCATGGTGCTCGTGGGCCCTTCCGGATGCGGCAAGACCACCGCGCTGCGCATGATCGCCGGCCTGGAGCAGGTCACCGGCGGAAGGATCAGCATCGGGGGTCGTGTTATCAACGAACTCACGCCGAAGGAACGCGACGTGGCCATGGTCTTCCAGAACTACGCGCTGTATCCCCACATGACGGTCTACCAGAACATCGCGCTCAGCTTGCGGATCCGGCGGGTCCCCCGCCAGCAGATGGAGCAACGGGTCCGCGAAGCGGCCAGGATCCTCGAGATCGAGGACCTACTCAAGCGGCGCCCGCGGGAGCTGTCGGGAGGCCAGCGGCAGCGGGTCGCGATGGGGCGGGCGATCGTGCGCCATCCGCAGGCCTTCCTGATGGACGAGCCGCTGTCCAACCTGGACGCCAAGCTCAGGGTCCAGATGCGCGCGGAGATCTCCCGCATCCAGCGCGACCTCGGCGTCACGACGCTGTACGTCACGCACGACCAGACCGAGGCCATGACGCTTGGCCATCAGGTCGCGGTGATGCGCGACGGGCTGCTGCAGCAAGTGGGCACGCCGCAGGATCTCTACCGGACGCCGGCCAACGCCTTCGTCGGGGCGTTCATCGGGTCGCCTGCGATGAACATGCTCGAGGCCACGCTGACCGGTGACGGCGGCGACGTGACGGCCCAGGTGGGCAGCCACAGCCTGCGCGTGCCGCAGGAAATGCTGTCGCGCAGGCCCGCGCTCTCGTCCTACATCGGCCGGAGGCTGGCGCTCGGGATCCGGCCAGAGGACATGGAGGATGCCGCACTCGCGCACGGCGCAGACGAAGGCTCGATCCTCCGGGTCACGGTGGACCACCACGAAGACATGGGCTCAGAGCTGATCCTCTACTTCGAGATCGATGCCCCGCCGCTCGTGACGGAGGACACCAGGCATGTCGCCGCGGACCGCGGAGCCGATGCGGTTCGCTCGCTCGAGCAGCAGGCAGAAAAGCGCCGGACCACCGTCATCGCCAGGGTCAGCGCCCGGTCGCAGGCGCGAACCGGCGGGACGGCCGCGCTGCACGCCGACATGCGCAACGCGCACTTCTTCGACCTCGAATCCGGAGACGCCATCTACGGTGGCGACCGGGTGCCTGTCGGGACGCCGGTCTCGGCAGCTGAAGGGACCTGATGGCGGTGAAGCGCACGGCCTGCTTCCAGATCGGGCCAGCGGGAAGGGGGAGCCATGAGCGTTGATGCGGTCAGGGGAGCCGTGCAGGAGGCGCTCGCGGAGCGGGACGGGATCCTGCGCCTGGAGCCGGCCTGGGTAGCCAGGGACTTCGTCCCGCCCGGGCGGCGCCTCGGCCTGCCCGAGGAAGCCTATGAGGTGGGAGAACGCGGCTATATCTGCGAACGGTGGCTGGCCTCGACGACCAAGGCCGACAACCTGATCGGCCCGGCGGATGAAGGGCTGAGCTACATCGCGCTGGCCGGGGGCGCCCGGCTGAGCCTGCGGGAGGCCGTGCAGACCGATCCGGCCGGCGTGATGGGAGCCGCCTACGCCTCAAGCCACGCCGGGCTCGGACGGCTGGCGAAAGTCTTTGACTACAGCGCCAGGCTGCCCTTGCACCTGCACCTGCGGCAGCATCACGCGGCCCTGGTCGGGCGGCAGTCCAAGGACGAGGCCTACTACTTCCCTCCCGGCATCGACATGGGAGCGCACCCGGAGACCTTCTTCGGCGTGCATCCGTGGATCAGTGAGCAAGGCCGCTACGACGTGCTGCTGCCGTATCTGGAGGCGTGGGACAGCGACGAGATCCTCAAGCACACCAGGGGGTACCAGCAAGTGCCCGGCGAGGGATTCCATGTCCCGTCTGGTGTGCTGCACGCCCCGGGCACCGCGGTCACGATCGAGTTGCAGGAAGACTCCGATGTTCTCGCGATGCTGCAGGCGCTGAACGCGGGGCGGATCATCTCGAAGGAACTGCTGTGGAAGGACATCCGCCCGCAGGACCGCGAGCGCTGCGGGGAGCGGTTCATCCTCGAGCTCATCGACTGGAAGCAAAACGGCGACCCGTACTTCTACGAGAACCACCACCTGTCCGCGCGGCTCATCGAGTCGAGCCGGCAGCCGGGCGGCGAGGAGCACTGGATCTTCTACAACACGGCCAAGTTCAGCGGCAAGAGGCTGGGCGTGCGGGCCGGCCAGGCCTACCGATCGCGAGAAAGCGGCGTGTACTCGATCTTCGTGCTGGAAGGCGCGGGCGTCTACGGCGGGCTGGAGGTCCAGGCCGGGGTACCCGGGCTCGATGAGCTGCTGGTCACCCACGACCGGGCGGTCAGGGACCTGGTCGTGCAGAGCACGGGGGACAGGGACCTGGTGGTAGTGATGTTCTTCGGCCCGGACATCGGGCAGGACGTCCCGTTCATTCCCCCGTACCCGGGGCCCGCATGACGCGAGGCGGCGGATGCGGGTGGGGCATCCTGGGTACCGGCAAGATAGCCAGGATCATGGCCCAGGCGCTGCGGGACTCCGCGTCCGGCCGCCTGGTCGCCGTGGCCAGCAGGACCGCCAGCCGTGCGGAGCGGTTCGCGTCCGAGTTCGGCGCCGCGCATTACGCCGGCTACGCCTCGCTCATCGGCGATCCGGACGTGGAGATCGTCTACGTCGCCACGCATCATCCCGGCCACCGTGATTGGGCCGTGGCCGCCGCGGAAGCGGGGAAGCACGTCCTGTGCGAGAAGCCGCTGGCCGTGACCGCCGAGAGCGCAGCGGAGATAATCGAGGCAGCACGGCGCAATGACGTGTTCCTCATGGAGGCCTTCGCTTACCTCTGCCACCCCCAGACGTCCCGGCTGGCGGAGATCATCCGCGCCGGGGTGATCGGCAAGGTGCGGATGGTGGATGCCTCCTTCGGCTACGACGCGGGGCCCGAGCCGGGGAACTACCTGCTGGTCCGTGCCTTGGGCGGCGGGAGCATCCTCGATGTCGGCTGCTACGCGACGTCGATGGCCCACCTGATCGCCGCGGCCGGATCGGGTACCGCACCGGTGGCGAGCCTGGACGTCGCGGGCGTGGCCCGCCTCGGAAAGGCGACCGGAGTCGATCACTACGCGGCGGCTGTGCTCGCCTTCCCAGGTGGCATCGTGGCCAGGGTGGCGAGCGCCATCCAGGTGAACCTCGACAGCAGCCTTCGCATCTACGGCAGCGCGGGCGCCATTACCGTTCCGTCGCCGTGGCTGCCGGGCAGGGGCGGCGCGCCGTCTGCGATCATCATTGACCGCGCGGGCGCGTCCAGGGAGGAAATCCGGATTGACCCCGGCGCAGACCTGTACGTGCTCGAGGCTGACACGGTCAGCCATCTCGTGCGGGAGGGCAACCGGGCGCATCCTCTCATGCAGTGGGGCGACTCCCTGGCGAACCTGCGCACCCTCGACAGGTGGCGCGACTCGGTCGGGCTTGCCTACGAGGCGGACGACCGGCGGGCCGGTAACGGCCGCGGAGCGGAGGCCCGCGGGGGGGCGGGGGGACCGTGATGGTGACCGTGGCCAACGTGGCGCAACGGGCGGGAGTGTCCCCCGCGACGGCGGCGCGCGTACTGTCGGGCCGGGGATACGCGTCCGATGACGCCCGCCGGGCAGTGCTGGAGGCCGCCAAGGAAATCGGCTACGTGCCGAACCACATCGCCCGGAGCCTGCGCACCAGGCGCACCATGCTGGCCGGGCTTCTCATCGGGGATGTCGAGAACTCCTTTTACTCGGTGATCGCCAAGAACGTGGAGCGGGTGACGAAGGAGGCCGGGTACCACGTCGTGCTGTGCAACAGCAATGACGACGCCGAGACCGAGAGCCAGTACCTCAAGTTGCTCGACGGCATGCGGGTGGATGGGCTGATCATCACGCCGACCGGTCGCAACCAGCGTCACCTGCGACGCCTGCTCGAGAAGGGGACCGCGATCGTCCAGATCGACCGGATGGTGGACGGACTGAACGCGGACGCTGTTCTCCTGGACAACGAGGCCGGGGCCATGGCCGCGGTGTCCCACCTGATCGCCGCGGGGCATACCAGGATCGGCATCCTCACCGGACCGCGCGACGTCCTCACCGCCAGGGAGCGGCTCGAAGGCTACGAAAGGGCACTGCGGGAGCACGGCATCCCGGTCCGGGCCGAGCTGATCAGGACCGGGTCGTTCCTGCACGATCACGCCCTCGAAGCCGCGACGGAGCTCCTGAAATCGCGGCCGGCTCCCACCGCCATCTTCGCGGCCAACAATGTCCTGGCCGAGGGCTGCTTCCTCGCGCTCGGCGGTCTCGGGCTGAGGGTGCCACGGGACGTATCCATGGTTGCCTTTGACGACGTGGCGTGGATGAGCATGGTGCGGCCGCAACTGGCCACCGTGCGCCAGCCGGTCGCCGACATGGCCCGCAGCGCGGCCGAACTGATGCTGCGGCGCCTGCGGGACACCGGGCCAGGGCCGGTGCCGAGCACCAGCGTGTTCCGGAGCGAGCTCGTCGTCCGCGGCTCGGTGGCGCCGATCAGGAAGACGAGGGGGGAACCCTCGTCGTGAAGGTGGCCATCGGGATCGACATCGGGACTACCGCGGCGCGGGCCGTCGGGGTCGACGATTCCGGACGGGTCATCGCGGTCGCGACCTCGGCCTACCCGCTGCTGACGCCCAGGCCGCAGTGGACGGAACAGGATCCCGCCCGGTGGTGGCAGGCAGCGCAGATCGTGCTCGCCGAGGTCGTGACGCGCACCGGCGAGCAGCGCGGCTCGGTGGCGGGGATCGGCCTGACCGGCCAGATGCACGGCTCGGTCTTCCTCGATGCCTCGGGGGAGGTGATCCGGCCCGCGCTGCTGTGGAATGACCAGCGGACGGGGGCGCAGTGCGCGTGGATCACCGAGCGGATGGGCCGCGACCGGCTCATCACGATCGCGGGAAATCCGGCGCTCACCGGGTTCCAGGCGCCCAAGGTGATCTGGCTCAGGGATAACGAGCCCGCCAACTACCGGCGAGTGGCCCATGTCCTGCTCCCGAAGGACTATGTCCGTTACCGGCTCAGCGGAGAGCTCGCCACCGACGCATCCGATGCGGCCGGCACGCTGTTCCTCGACCTGCGGGCCAGGAACTGGTCCGCCGAGATCTGCGACGCGCTCGAGGTGGACGCCGGCTGGCTGCCCGCGGTGTGCGAGAGCCCGGACCAGACCGGGACGGTGCGGACCGCAGTCGCCGCTGAACTCCGGCTGCCTCCCGGCGTCCCTCTCGCCGCGGGCGGCGGCGATAACGCGGCGGCGGCGATCGGGACCGGCATCGCCAGCGAGGGCATGGCGTCCAGCTCGGTCGGCACGAGCGGGGTGGTGTTCGCCCATACGGCCTCGCCGGTCATCGACGCGGCCGGCCGGGTTCACGCGTTCTGCCACGCGGTCCCTGCGGCGTACGCACTCCTCGGCGTCACGCTGTCGGCGGGCGGCTCGCTGCGATGGTGGCGCGATGTGACCGGCCGCGACTACCCTGCTCTGGTCGCCGCCGCGAGCGAGGTCCCGCCCGGGTCCGAGGGACTGCTGTTCCTGCCTTACCTGACCGGGGAGCGCACCCCGCACGCCGACCCTGACGCGCGCGGGGCGTTCTTCGGGCTAACCGCGCGGCACACGCTGGCTCACATGACCAGGGCGCTCATGGAGGGCGTGATCTACAGCCTGCGCGAGGCGCTCGACACGATCAGGGACCTGGGCGTCCACCCGGCGCACCTGCGGGCCACCGGCGGCGGCAGCACCAGCGATCTCTGGCGCCGGCTCCAAGCCGACATCTACGGGATCGCGGTCCGGCGGCTCGCCGTTGACGAGGGCGCCGCTTACGGTGCGGCCTTGCTCGGCCACATTGCCGGGGGGACCTTCCGTGACGTGAATGAGGCGATGACCCTTGTCCGGCAGCTGGAGGAGGCCGACGAGCCTGAGCCGGAGGCCAGGGCCATCTACGACGATCTCTACGCCGTCTACCGCGGGCTCTATCCGATGACGGCGCAGGCCATGCACCGGCTGTCCGCTATCGCGGCGCGGTAGCCGCCGGAGGACAAGTTCCCAGATGAGGAGGCCCGCCCGTGTGAGATCGATCTCAGCATCGAGGGCGGCCGTGGAGAGGAGCAGGAAGGATGAAGACCCCTGCGGTGGTGTTCGCCGAACCGGGCCGGGTCGAGATCAGGGAAATGGCGGTTCGCGCGCCGGGCCCTGGCGAGGTAGGGGTGCGCACCGTGTTCTCCGGAGTGAGCCAGGGAACAGAACGCTGGGCGCTGACCGGCAGGTATGACCAGTTCGCGCGGGACGTGACCACCTGTTATCCGTGCTCACCCGGGTATCAGGCGTCGGGAGTGGTGGACGCCGTCGGGCCCGGCGTCACGGACCTGCGGGAAGGAGAGCGGGTGTTCCTCGCCGGGACTCGCTTCCTTGACCCCTCCCACAGGTACCCGGGGCCGTGCATGGCGTCTCATTCCGGCTATCTGGTGGCCGCGCGGTCGGCGGTGACTCCCGTGGCGCCCGAGACGGACCTGGCCGCGGCGGCGCTGTACCACATGGCCGGGGTATCGCGGCATGGCGTCCGGCTGACCAAGGTCCAGCCCGGCGACCTCGTGGCCGTCCTGGGCCTCGGGATGATCGGCCAGATGTCCGCGCAGGCCGCGCGGCGGGCGGGCGCCAGGGTGATCGCGACCGACCTCATCCCGCAGCGCGTGCAGGCCGCGGCGAAGCACTCCGCCGACCGGGCGGTGGATGCCAGCTCGGAACGGCTGGAGGACGTTGTCCGCGCGGAGGCGCCGGACGGAGCCGACGTGGTCATCGACACCACCGGCGATCACCGGATCTTCAGCCGGTGCCTCGGCCTGATCCGCCGTGAGGGCCGGATCGCCATGCAGGGCTACTACCCGGACCCGATCACGATCGATTTCCATTCGACTCACCTTCAGCGGCCGACGGTCACCTTTCCGTGCGGCTGGGACGACGAATACAACACCCAGCTGGCCGACGACCTGGCCAGCGGGGCCGTGGCCATCTCTCCGCTGATCACTCATCGCATCCCGTTCGAGGACGCGAAGTCCGCCTATGAGCTGGTGTTTGAGCACCCCGAGGCGTCGCTCGGCATGGTGATCAGCTGGAGCGCGATTGAGAACGGCGCACCGCACCCAACGGCATCGCACGGAAGGGACTGAGGATGGAACGCGGCATCTACTTCGACGCATGGTTCCCCCGCCAGCACTGCTACCACCCCAGCCTGCCCCCCAGGCGGCTGAGGATGATCGAAGACCTGGAGGCGTACCGGGCGACGACGCTGGTGTGGTCGGCGCTCGGCGGCGGCTCGATCTCGCTGCCCTACCTCGAGCAGGAAGCCACGCAGAAGATCGACCCGCGGTTCCGTCTGTACGGATTCCTCAACGATGCCGAGTTCATTGCGCACAGCCAGGACCGGGGGATCAAGGTATTCGGGATCGTCTTCGAGGTGCAGGGATGGGAATTCCCGGTCGAGCTCAGCGACGACGAGGACGAGATCCTGTCCATGAACGAGCTCCGCGGGGCGGGCAAGCGCGGCTGGATCGGCCTGCGGGAGTTCACCCAGAATCGCTATCCGAAGCTGTGGAAGCCATTCGAGCACTACTTCCCCGACGGCCTGGTGAACAGCGAAGGGGAAGCGGTGACGGATCTGCTCGAGGAGTGCGCGTCCCGCGATATCTTCGGAGTGGCCTGCCACTCCACCTGGGTGGAATGCCCCGACCGCGAGCACTACGCGTACCTCATGGACAGGAACAACCCCGTCTGGCGCGAGTACCTCAAGGCGATCATCCGGATCCAGATCGACGCGGGCGTGGCCGGCGTCCAGCTCGACGAGGCCGATCTGCCGATCTTCGCCACCGGCTACGGCGGGTGCTTCTGCAAGGACTGCATGAAGCTGTTCAGGGAGTACCTGGCCGGGCTGCCCGCCGGTGAACTGCCGCAGGAGCTCACCGACACCGATCTCAAGACGTTCCACTATGGCTCGTGGCTGCTCGAGCGGGGCTACGACTTCAAGGCGAACCGCGAGGCGACACCGCTGTACTGGGACTACATCAGGTTCCAGCGGAAGACGATTGTCGGGTATTTCGCCGAGCTCGCCGATTACATCAAGGAGTACGGCGCCTCGAAGGGGCGCGACGTGCTCGTGTCGGGCAACTTCTACTACTTCTCCCCGCACTACTACGCGTTCGAGCCGAAGGCCGACGTCCTGATCACCGAGATGGACCGCACCAGCTACCGGCAGCCGTCCTGGTGCCGTTATGCGGCCGGGTTCGCCGGCGGCAAGCCGGTCATCGTGGTGGAGAATCCCTACGGCGGCGTGCCGCCCGAACTCCTTCCGAAGCTCAAGGCGGGGAAGGGCTACGACCTGTTCCGCATGATGAACTACGAGGCGGCCGCGCTGGGCATCAACATGAGCGTCCCGTACGGAGCCTGGATGGGCAGCGTGATCGAGGACTCGTTCTGGGCGCCGCACGATCTGGTCGTGGAGATCCAGGATTTCATCGCGGACCACGAGTCCGGGCTCTACGCCGCGAGCACCTACTCGGAGACCGCGGTGGCGTTCAGCGTGCAGAGCAGCTTCGACTACCTGGAGGAGCACGGCTCCGGCCAGCGGTTCCCGTTCTGGGCCGCCTGCGACCGGCTGGTCGCGGCGAAGCAGCCGTTCGACGTGGTCATGCTCCCGGAGGGAACGCTGCGCGAAGACTCGATCACCGCGGACTCGCTCGGCCAGTACCGGACGCTGATCCTGCCGGAATGCCGGTTCCTCACCCCGGTTCAGGCGTCGGTGATCCGGGCGTTCCTCGACCGCGGCGGCCGGGTGCTGGCGACCGGGGACCTCGGCCTGAACCTGGCCGGCGACGTGCGCCGGGAGTTGCTCGCGCATCCGCTGATGCTGCGGACCACCGAGGTGCGAGCCGAGGACCTGGCCGGTGGCCCCCAGATCAGGTGCGAAGGCGCCCCGGATCTGGCGGTCAACATCCACAAGATCGGCGACAAGCAGGCCGCAATGCACCTGATCCGCTACGACTACGACGAGGCCGCGGACGAGGTGCCCGTGCTGCCCAGGCTCGCCCTCGACGTGCGGCTCGCCCGGCCGTTCCGCATGGCCAGGGCCTTCAGCCCGGTCGGCGAGGTCGGGGTGCGCCTCGGCTTCAGCAGGGACATCAGGGAAATGCACCGCATCGAGCTCGAGAACGTCCCGCTGTACTGCGTGGTGCTGCTGCAGGGCTGACGGCGCGGGAAGGCACCCTGCGCCAGGAAGGTCACCGCCGCCAGGAAGCATGCCACCGCCAGGAAGCCCGCCGCCGGGAAAGGGAGTGTGATGGCACGGATCAAGGTTGGAGTCCAGTTCGAGCCGCAGCACTGCTCGATCGACGAGCTGCGCGACGCCTGGCGCTGGGCCGAGGCGCTCGGGGCGGACTCGATCTGGACCTGGGATCACTTCTTCCCGCTGGACGGCGACCCGGACGGGAGGCATTTCGAGGGATGGTCGCTGCTGGGGGCGATGGCGTGCGACACCGCGCGACCCGCCATCGGAGTCCTGGTGAGCTGCAACTCCTACCGGTCGCCGGATCTCGTGGCGGACATGGCCAGGACAGTGGACCACATCAGCGGGGGCCGCGTGGTGCTCGGCTACGGCGCGGGATGGAACGAGCGGGACTACCGGGAGTACGGCTTCGACGCGGGCACCGTGCGGACCAGGCTGGCCGCGCTGGAACCGGGGGTGGTCCGCCTCAAGGCGCGGCTCGCCAGGCTCAATCCGCCGCCCGCCGGCCCGCTGCCGCTGCTGATCGGAGGCGAGGGTGAGACGGTCACGCTCCGCGTCGTGGCCCGGCACGCCGACATCTGGAGCGGGTTCGGGCCGGCAGAACAGTTTGCGCGCAAGAACCGCGTCCTGGATCAATGGTGCGAGAAGGTTGGCAGGGACCCGTCCAGCATCGAGCGCAGCGTGCTCGTGAACCAGCCGGGAGACACCGACCGTATCGGCGAGTTCGCGGCGGCCGGAGCGCAGCACATCATCGTTCCTGCCCGGGCGCCGTTCGACCTGGCCGGGGTCGAGGCGGTCCTGCGCCAGGCAGGGGATGGGATGTGACATGGCCGGGTACGAGCCGATCGACCTGTCGGGGTTGTGCAACGCCGGGCCCGGGCGGCTCAGCGGCCGGCCGCCCCTGACCGGCGAGCAGATGTTCCACGGGCTGCCGTTCCTGATCGGCGACCCGGCAGACCCGGGGGCACTGTGCTTCGTCGTCCTGGAACCGGGGACCGCCGTCACCGTGCCGGCGCGCCTGGCCGCCGACCATGTCATCGTGGCCCACCGCCGGCTCCCCGGGGGACCAGGCGGCGGACCAGGCGGCGGCCCGGCTGTCGGCAGCGCCGTTGCCGAGTACACGTTCCGCCTGGCGGGCGCGCAGCCGACTGCCATCACCGTGCCAATCCGCGAGCGGCTCGAGATCGCGGTTGCTCCCGAGGAAGGATGGGACGCCAGCGGGCCGTTCCTGGCCGCGTCCAGCGCCAGGCTCCGGCTCGCCGACCGGTACTGGGCAGGTGGGACGACCTGGGGATGCGCCAGTGCGAAGCCGTGTTCGCCGAACTCCCCGACTACTTCCTGTGGGTCTGGGAGAACCCGCACCTGGCGACCCAGGTCGAGTCCATCCGGCTGGCCGCGCCGACCGCGCCGATGCTGGTCGCCGCGATCACGGCCGGGACCGCGGGCGAGTATCCGCTCCCGCGCGAGGCCGCCAGGTCCATCACGATCACCGCGCTCGGCCCTGACGCGCCCGCGCCGCTGCGCGAGCCGGCCGTCCGGGTGGACCGCGGGGTGGCGTCGTACGCGTTCGGCCTCCCTGGCAACGCCGCCGATGGGCCCCCGGGCGACTCTCTCAAGGGCTGGGGAGAGCCGGCCGACCCCGACAGCGCCACGGCCTACGGGCGGGTCGCGGCGATCCCGTCGGCGACCGTGACCGTGACGGACGGCGACCAGGAAATCGGCCGCTTCCGCTGGGGTGAGCTGGCACCCGGCCGGCCCGTAGAGCAGGCGGGCCCGCGGATCACGGACGCGGAGCCCGGACGCAACTGGGTGCACGTCACCGGGCTGGACGACGAGACGGGCCGCTCGGTTCCGTGCCGCGTCGCGTTCCGGTCACCGGACGGGATCCCGTACCAGCCGCACGGTCACCACAACCACGTGAACTCAGACGTCGGCACCTGGCACATCGATATCGGCGGCGACGTGCGGCTGGGCAGGCTCAGCTACGCCTACATCGACGGCAGCTGCCAGGGCTGGCTTCCGACCGGGGACGTGCTCGCCGACGTGGCCAGGGGGTTCGAGTACGAGCCGCTGCGGGAGCGGATCAGGATCGCGCCGGGGCAGCGCGAGCTGACGCTGCGGATCAGGCGGTGGACGTCCATGAATGCGCTCGGCTGGTACTCGGGCCACTCGCACGTCCACTTCCTGTCGTGCCAGGGAGCCCTGACCGAGCAACAGGGCGAGGACCTGAACGTGGTGAACCTGTTGCAGAGCCAGCGGGGGAGCCTGTTCACCTCCACGGAGGAGTTCACCGGCTCTCCGGTGGCCAGCCCCGACGGCCGTCACGTCACCTGGGTGAGCCAGGAGAACCGCCAGCCGTTCTTCGGCCACCTCGTCCTGTGGGGGCTGCAGCGTCCGGTCATGCCGTGGTGCACCGACGGGCCGAACGAAGGCGAGCTTGGCGGGTGGCTCGAGACCACAATCAGCGACTGGGCCGACCGGTGTCACGAGCAGCAGGGCACCGTCATCATCCCGCACTTCCCGCTTCCGAACGGCGAGCCCGCCGTCCTGATCGCGACGGGACGGGCCGACGCAATCGAGATGATCGTCCAGCGGCGCTCCTTCCACGAGGAGTACTGCTCCTACCTCAACTGCGGCTACCGCCTTCCTCTGGTCGGGGGTACCGACAAGATGACCGCCGACGTTCCGGTCGGGGTGTACCGCACCTACGCGAACCTCGGCGAGGAGGAATTCAGCTACGGCGCCTGGAGCCGAGCGGGCCGCACCTTCCTGAGCGCGGGGCCGATGATCGACCTGCGCACCGACGGGTGCTAGATGGGAGACACCGTCCGGATCTCCGGGCCCGGAGTCATTCACGTCTCGGCAAGGGCCGAGAGCATCTTCCCGGTCTGGACGCTCCAGATCGTGCGGAACGGCCAGGTCGTCGCCTCGGCCGAGGAGCCAGACGGCGCCCGGCGCACGGAGCTTGAGGCGGACATCCGGGTCGATGGCAACTGCTGGCTCGCGGCTCGCTGCGGCGGCCCCCGCTACTGGGCTTCCCCCAGCCACTTGGGACCGTGGCCACGGGGCATCTTCGCCCACAGCTCGCCGGTCTACATGGCGTGCGGCGGCGAATGGTCGCAGTTCGACGCCGACCACGCGCGGACGATGCTGGCGCTTATCGACGGCGGCCTGCAGCGAGTCCGCCGCGTCGCGGTCAGGTATCCCGAGGACCGCATCTCGCACCAGCACGGCGAGGCAGATCACAGCGCCTATCTCGAGCGTCCCTTCCTCGAGGCGCTCAGGCGGGTGAGCGAGCGGCTAGACCAGGCGCGGTCGCAGGCGTGGGGCGGGTGAGCGGTGAAGATCGGCGTCTGCTCGGCGAACTCGCGCACGTACACGACCCGCGAGATGCTGGTTGTCCTCGCCGCGGCGGCGGAGGCGGCCGGGCCGGAGTCGATCTGGGTATCCGAGCACGTCGTGCTCATGGACCCGCGGCGGCCGCCGTCGCCGATGGATCCCGCCGACCCGATCCTGGACCCGGTGACCGCGCTGGCGTTCCTCGCCGCGCGAACCAGCTCGGTCCGGCTCGGCACCGGGGTCATCGTGCTGCCGCTGCGCAACCCGGTCGTCCTCGCGAAGGAACTCGCCACAATCGACATCCTGTCCGGCGGCCGCCTCATCGTCGGGGTCGGGGTCGGCTACGTCGAGCGCGAGTTCGGTGCCGTCGGCGTGCCGTTCGGCGGCCGGGGCGCCAGGACCGAGGAGTATCTCGCGGCGATCCGCGCGCTGTGGACGCAGGAGCATCCGCGCTGTGCGGGCCTGATGGTCTCCTTCGAGGGCGTCCAAGCACATCCGCGGCCGCTGCAGCAGGCCCACCCGTCGGTCGTTATAGGTGGATATGCGCCCGCTGTCATGCGCCGTGCGGTCCGTGAGGCGGACGGGTGGTACGGCTGGGGGCTCGATCCTGAGCAGGCCGCCCGGTACATCGGCACCCTGGCGGCAACCGCCGGCAGCGTCACGCGCCGTGCAGGCCTGGGCCGACTGGAGATCACCATCACCACGCCGGGCGAGGCGGACGTGGCCACCGCCGCGAGGTACGCCGAACTCGGCGTCGACCGCCTGAACCTGATGCTGCCCTGGCAGGCCGGGGAGGCGGACCTGGCCGGGTTCTTCGAGCGGGTGATCCGGCCCTCGTACCGTCATTCGCGGACTGAGCGGGCGGCAGACATGGATCACCCACTCCCCGGCCGGACCCGTGATCCAACCGGCATGGCAGCCCGGGCGCTGGTCCGATGAGGACAGGAACGCTGGGACCGGCCGGCCCGCTGATCAGCCGTCTCGGCATCGGCGGGTGGCAGGCGGGCGGTACCGGGCCCTGGGGAGCCGGCCCGTCGGCGGACGACCGGGATGTGATCGCGGCCATCCGGCGGGCCATTGAGCTCGGCGTGACGTGGGTCGACACCGCCGCCTCCTACGGGCTGGGTCACTCCGAGGAGGTTGTCGCGCGGGCGCTGCGGCCCTGGCGGGCCGGCGATGAGGTCTTCGTCTTCACCAAGTGCGGGCATCCCTGGCAGCCGCCCGGCCGGATCAGGACCGACCTCGGCCCGGCGTCCGTCCGGGCCGAATGCGAAGCGAGCCTGCGGCGGCTGGGGGTCGAGCGGATCGACCTCTACCAATTCCATCACCCGGACCCGGCGACCCCGGTCGAGGAGTCGTGGGAAGCCATGGCCCGGCTGGTGCAGGCCGGCAAGGTGCGCTGGGCCGGCGTCTCGAACTTCGGCGTGGCTCTGCTCGAGCGATGCGAGGCGATCAGGCACGTCGACAGCGTTCAGCCGGAACTCAGCCTGCTGCGCCGCGACGCGGCGCGCGATGTCATCCCGTGGTGCCTGGCGCACGGGACCGGCGTGATCGTCTATTCGCCCCTGGCATCCGGGCTGCTCGCCGGAACCCGCGACCGGGCCGCCCTGGAGGCGATGAGCGCCGAGGACCGGCACTTTCTGTCTCCTGACCAGATCGGGCAGATCACCGGCCGGCTCGGTGCCGTCGCCCGGCGGCTGGGATCGTCCCTGAGCACGCTCGCCGCCGCCTGGGCGCTGGCGACGGACGGAGTCTCCGGGGCGATCTGCGGGGCACGCCGCCCCGGGCACGTGCAGGGCTGGATCGCGGCCGCCGACATCGTCCTCGACCAGGCGAGCCTGGCCGAGATCGCCTCCATCGTCCGGGCCGGCTGAGAGGAGAGCCGATGGAATGGTACCGGCAAGTTCAGTTCGTCGCCGCAGCGCCGATGCCCGAGGATGCGGCGGAGGAACTCGGAACCACGGTCAACGGCATGTGGGCGGGCCCGGAGACGCGACAGGACAAATCAGTGGCGCGCGCATGCCAGCGGGCAGCGAGTGCTCTTCTCAGTGCCCCTGATCGCCTTGGTCCCCGGGGTGTACAAAGCCGGCCCGACCCGGCACCTGCTCGACGAGACGTGCCGCGACATCCAGGGCGACCATGCCCTGGTTCCCTGGCACTACTGGAGGCCCGAGCCTGTGTATGCGGCCTGCATTTACAGCCCGGTATTCCGCCGTTACCTCCTCGGCCGCTGCCGGGAAGGCATCGACCGGGGAATGGACGTCGTCAACCTGGACGAAATCAACACGAGCATCGGCCTGATGAGCCGGGAGGTCGGCGCACCAGGATTCTGCCGGCGCTGCCTTGCCCGCTTCCGCGGCCATCTCCTCGAGAAGTACGCGGAGCCGGAGAACGCGGCCGCCGGGCAGGATGCCGCTGTTCTGGAAATGGACGACGACGCGCTGCGAGCGTTGCTACGCGGCGATGAAAGCCTGTACCGGCGGTACCGGCGCTTCCGCGAGCGGGAGGCGTTCGGCGTGGTCGAGAGTTTCATCACGGAACTGCGCGGCTACGCTGCCCACGCGAGCGCGGGATTCGCTGTCACGGCCAATCTCGCCTATCTCGGAAACGACGTCGTGACGCGCGGCGACCTGTGGGGCCCGAGGTGGGGGGAGTATCTCGACTTCGTGATGATGGAGAACATATACCGGCCCGAACCCGGCGGTCCTCATCTGCTCCTGCCGCGCGGCAAGTTCACCGCCTGGTACCGGCTTGGATCCGCCCTCTCCAGCCATGCCCCGGCCTGGATATGCCCGAGCATCATGGTGCCCAGGCAGCTGGCCGGCCAGTCGCGGACCCAGTATTACCTGCTCATGTTCCTGGAGGCGTACGCAAACGGGGGCCGATGGGGCTACTACTGGTGGCCAGGCGTAGACGTCGCGACGCGCCTGCAGGCGACCGTACCCGCGCGGCTCGGCGAGTAAATACGGTTCATCTCGAGGTATCGGCGGTGTTACGAGCAGGTGCCGACGGCGAACGACCTGGCCATCCTGTACTTGAATAGCTGCATCAGCCGCAAGCCGCAGTCTCACTTCAAGCATCTCGCCCTGGCTCAGGTCATGGCGGAGGCTGGATGCCAGTTCGACGTCCTCTATTGTGACGACGGGGAGCACCATGATGTTCGGCTTGACCTGGAACTCCTGAAACGGTACAAGGCGCTGCTCATCCCCGAAGCGGGAAACCTGGATGACCGGCACGCTGAAACGCTGACGTCGTATGCGAAGAGCCCTGGCGGGAAAGTTGCCATCTTCTCCGAGAATCCCGTCGGCCGGAGCATGGCTGCGCGAAAGGGCGAGCAAGCCCTTCTCGATTTCTGGAAGAGCTACGGGCAGCGTGACCGGCAGCGGATCCTCGCTTCGGTGGCGCCATTCGGATGGGCGCGGCTGCGAAGCTCGGACCCGATGGTCAACGTGATCCGCGAGGCGTCAGAAAAAGAGCAGGTCCTGCACCTGCTCAACTACAACTACGACGCCAGCGCGGACCCGGCTGTTCGCTCGCGGGATCTGCGGATCGTCCTTCGCTGGGAGCACGGGAACGATGCGACCTGCACGCTGCTGCGCCCCGACGGCGAGCAGCGCCTCGAGTGCGCGCCGGGCAAAGGCGAACTCGCGGTCAAGATTCCCGATCTTGACCTGCACGGCCTGGTCATCGTGGCGAGGAACCGTCGCTAGCCCGGCGGGCCAGTCCGTGACTCGTCACGCGCCGAACCGGAGGTCTCGCCGTTCATCGATCTTGCCGGGATCAAGATCGATACCGAGCCCTGGCTCGGCCGGCAACGCCAGCGCTCCGTCCTCGGGACGGTAGACGGTGCGCTGGAAGTGCTGGGTCCACTCCTGGACCCGGATGAGGTACTCGACCATCGGCACCGTCTGTGGAGACTGGGCGGCGGCGATGTGCAGGGCCGCCGGAACGGTATGACCGTGCGCCACCACGGGGACGTCGTAGGCCGAGCACAGCGAGCAGATGTGCCGCTGCTCGGTAATGCCGCCCGCCCAGTCCGGGTCCGTCTGCACGATGCCGACCGCACCGCTGTCCAGCAGCTCCTTGACCTGCCA
>WNFD01000975.1_pt1 | contig 46484 bp, 45 predicted proteins | sample 5400491 | NCBI WGS metagenome assembly WNFD01 (sample SAMN13153343, study PRJNA577476) | soil metagenome | isolation source: 120 cm saprolite under Douglas fir tree site 2 hole 2 replicate 2 | place: USA:California | collected 2015-04-18
TATGAATTCGGTGAGTAGCTTGGTTCGGCGGATTATGGGGCACAACCGACCGATCCCCAGAAGATTGTCGCGCACGCGGTGCCGACGGGAAAGCCGCGGTTTGCCTGTGAAGTACGCCTCTGCGTCGAGCACATCGATTGCTGTGACGTTTTTCGCTTCGGACACCTTTTTTAGGTTGCGGCCAGTCAGTAGTTCGTAGAGATACCAGGCGCGCCGATTCGGTATCCCGTTAGGCGCCTCGCGGACAAATTCGGCCATGGAGGCTGCTGGTACGGTTTCGAAGATGCGCTTCAGGACGAGCAGATCAATGCGTTCGTGCCGCAGCGCAAAACTCAGGTGATCACCGAAGGTGTCTCCGGGCCAATATCTGCGATCAAAAACAGTCCAGAGAGCCTCCTCCCGATGGCTGCCGCGGATATGTTTGTCTGAGACACAAGACGGACGGCGCACGGGCGCTTCGATGGAAAGAGCATTTACAAGCGCAGCAAATCCGGCAAGCTTTGAGGCTTCAGGAATGCGTTGTTCTTGAAAGCTTGTTAGTTTCTTGAAATTCAGCCGCATGTCGAAATCCGCTCAGTTAGGTCGAAAACTGGCCCGATAATCAGCATCATGTCGAAGATCATATTACTACCCTTTAGGTGGCGGAATCCACCGCATTTCTGTCGAAAATGACGCCGTCATTGACTGAGGTGCGAAAAAAATCCGGGGCTAGAAGGGCCAAACACCGCAGGTATCACGGATGGATACGGATACCGATGTAGTTCAACCAAAGACTCTACATGCCCGCACACCTCTTGTTTGGCGAGGGGAGCGACATGCCTGATTTGAGAATTGGGACCAAAGCAACTAGGATCGTGAGATTCTCAATTCTTACTGGATGGGAGAGCGATGAGACTCGTGGAGATTTTGGAAAGCCGAAAGCAGGCACTGCGCGTTAGCGAAGTGGCAACTCTTTTTGCTGTAACTAGCCAGCACATTTACAAAATGACGGCAAAAGGAATGATACCTTCGTTCCGAATTGCCGGTGCGATTCGCTTTGACCCGCAAGATCTCGTGAACTGGCTGAAAGCGCAGAGAACGAACCGTTCGACCGAAGTTCGTCGCGCGTGTTGAGCCCAGCGTGTGCAATGGCCTCTTACACTGAAGTGTTCAATTCTCCGATGAGAAACTTTCGGAAAGCGTCTGCGGCTCACGGAGGATATCAAAGCGGTGCTGCTGCCCACCGGCCAGCTTTCTGGGCACATAGCGGATGTGAGAGCTCCGAAACAAATATAGAATCCTACTTTCCACGTGGCACGACGGTCACAATGAACAGCTCGCCCAGCTGGGTGACCAGGCAGCATCCCGCCTGCTACGATTGAAACATCTGTCCTGCGAATTGGTGCGGAATAGCCGCTCGATGAGTGACCAGCACGAACTTGAAGAACGAGTGAAAGCAGCGCAGGCCGAGTGCGAACGGCTTCGTAAAGAAAACGTGCGTCTCCGGACAATTCTCGGCGTCCACGACCCAGTTCCCGAACACCCGGTCCCGTCGGCACCGGGCCCTGCGCCCACGCCTTTACCTTTCGGCACCGTTCCCGAGGCCTCTACACCTGAGCAGAAGATCGCACTATTTCGAGGCCTCTTTCGTGGGCGAGAGGACGTCTACGCCGTTCGATGGGAAGGAAAGGGTGGCAAAGCGGGCTATTCCCCGGTTGGAGTCATGGACTGGCGGGCCATTCACGCAGCTAGACCGGAAGAGCGAAAGAAAGTTGCCCGCAAGACCCGGATGCTGCTGCCACTGACGGACGATGCCATTCGAAAGCACCTCACGGGGAAACAAACGATAGGGGTCTACCCCCTATTGCCAGACGAGACGTGCTGGTTCCTCGCTCTCGATTTCGACAAGAAATCGTGGATGGCTGATGCAGGCGCGTTTCTGGCGACCTGTAGACGCTTCCAAGTTCCCGCATTTGTAGAGCGATCGCGATCAGGAAATGGCGCGCACGTTTGGACGTTCTTTGATCGTCCCGTATTGGCCGCCGATGCCAGAAGGCTAGCGTGTGCCTTGCTGACGCGGACCATGGAAAAGAGACACGAAATTGGCCTCGACTCATATGACCGCCTTTTCCCGAGCCAGGACACCATTCCCAAGGGTGGGTTCGGAAATCTGATCGCTTTGCCCTTGCAGAAGCGACCGAGAGAACAAGGCAACAGCGTATTCCTAAACGAACTCTTCGAACCTCATACTGATCAATGGAGAATCTTAGAGTCGGTTCAAAGAATCCCAGCTGACATGCTCGCTCGCCTAATTCGCGAAATCGCGCCAGAAGGAAACACAGTTGGAGTGCGTCTAACCTTACCCGATGAACCCGGCTTCGAAGCCCCGTGGCTGTGGCGCCCCTCTCGGTCACGGAAGGAAGCACGAATCATAGACCCACTACCCTCGACCGTTCGAGTAGTGATAAGCAATCTGGTCTATATTGAAAAGAAAGGGCTGCCCTCCGGCATGCTAGATCGCTTGATTCGGATTGCTGCTTTTCAAAATCCAGAATTCTACAAAGCTCAGGCTATGCGACTGTCGACCTATGGCAAGCCACGAGTCGTATCCTGTGGCGAGAGTTTCCCCGAACACATCGGTCTCCCGAGGGGATGCCTCGAAGAGGTGATCAGAGTCTTCAAAGACCACAGCGTACAAACAGAGATTCAAGATGAACGAACAGCAGGGCAGCATATAGACGTGTCTTTTCACGCCGCGCTTCGACCTGAACAACAAGACGCCTGTACTCAAGTGCTTGCTTACGACCAAGGCGTACTGAGCGCGCCAACGGCGTTCGGAAAGACCGTTGTCGGCGCATATATGATCGGGAAGAGAGCCGTCAACACGCTCATTCTCGTGCACCGTCGTCAACTGATGGACCAATGGCGCGAACGATTGGCGGCCTTCCTGGCTCTGCCCGGCGAGAGCATCGGACAGTTCGGCGGAGGAAAAAACAAGAGAACAGGTGTGATTGATGTGGCGGTCATTCAAAGCCTCCAGCGAAAAGGTACCGTCGAAGACTTCGTTGGGGATTACGGGCACGTTATCGTGGACGAGTGCCATCACTTATCAGCGTTTACTTTCGAGCGAGTTCTTCGCGAAGTCAAAGCAAAATATGTTCTGGGTATGACGGCGACGCTGACTCGAAAAGATGGACACCATCCCATTATCAACATGCAATGTGGCCCGGTTCGTTTTCATCTCGACGCGAAGAAGGCCGCAGAGTCTTCGCACATTGAACACAAGGTCATCCCGCGATTGACGGATTTCACATGGAACGGCACTGAGCATGAAACGACGATCCATGATATTTATGCGGCGCTCATCATCGACCAGGGGAGAAACGAACTAATCACTCGGGACCTTCAGCGAGTTCTGGGCATGGGACGCTCGCCGCTCGTTTTGACGAGCCGGAAGGAGCATCTCGACTATTTGAGCGGACGCTTGAACGAAGTCTGTCCGCACATATTTGTCTTGAAAGGTGGTATGGGTGCTAGGCAAAGGAAGAAGCTCGCTGAGTCCCTCGCAGCCGTTCCTATCGACGAGCCTCGTGTGATCCTGGCGACGGGAAGTTATCTTGGGGAAGGTTTTGATGACGCTCGCCTCGACACGCTGCTGCTTGGGATGCCGATTTCATGGAGGGGAACGCTGCAGCAGTACGTAGGCCGACTGCACCGCCTCCATGTGAATAAGAGGGAAGTCCGGGTCTATGATTACGCGGATGTCCATGTTGCTATGTTGGCTCGCATGTACAAGAAAAGACTGTCAGGCTATGCGGCTCTTGGTTACACGGTGGTTGATAATCCCGATGACTGACATAACGCATCGCCTCTACGGGGTCGGAAGTGCGTTCAACGGCTTACCCTTGCTCTAAGGGATCACCTGGCGAATACCGGGTGGAGTTCTGCTCGACCGCTGTCTTGGTGTCTTTGGTGTCTGTTGAAGGCCAAAATCCATCCCAATTATTTGCGACAGTTGAAACAGCGGAGGCCATTGAATGTGTTAAATCGTCAATGTTTATGCTGGTTTTCTGCAAGTTGCTGAGAACATGCTAGGATAGCGAATAGGCGGGGTGAGTATCTCACCCTCTCCGCCGCTTCCTGCACCACGCACATCAATCACCGCAAAGAAAAAAACCGAGCAGCCTCGCTCGGTTTCTCGCAGTTCCTAAATTGAATTCCAGTTCAGAAGTGGCAGCTCGCGGCGCCGCGCTTCTGCAGATATTTCTGGTGATATTCTTCCGCGCGATAGAAGGTGCCAGCCGGCGTGATTTCCGTTGCCACGGGCCGCATGAGCTTTCCGCTCGCTTCCAGCGCCGCGCGCGACTTCTTGGCAATCGCTTCCTGCTCCGGCGAATGAGTGAAAATCGCCGTGCGGTACTGCGTGCCGAAGTCCGGCCCCTGGCGGTTCACTTGCGTGGGGTCGTGCACTTTCCAAAAAACATCGAGCAGCTGTTCGTAACTCACCTTTGCAGGATCGAACGTCACCTGCACGACTTCCGCGTGCCCGGTTTCGTCGGTGCATACATCTTTGTAGGTCGGGTTCGGCGTTTCTCCGCCGCTGTACCCCACAGCCGTATCAATCACTCCGGGAATTTGCTGGAACGCCGCCTCGACGCCCCAGAAGCAGCCCGCTCCGAAAGTCGCAATCTCTGACATGTTTTCCCTCGCCGATCCCTCTGCGCGGTGTTGCCTACGCGCAGCGATTAGATGCAATAGCAGTATGCCGCGGTTTCAGCAAAATTCAGGACGCTTTCCGCCGAGGGGGCGCGGCCATGGCTTTCAGTTTTTCTTGCGCCGGCCCTTTGTAAGGGCTGTTAACCGAAGCGGCCTGCGTGAAAGCCTCTTTCGCCTCGGGATTCCTTTTCAAGTTCAAGAGTGCAAATCCCAGACGATACTGATTGCGTGCATAGCTGCCGTCATCCGGTTTCAGGAGCGGCGCGGCCGCCCGGAGATTTGTCACCGCCTGCGCGTTGTCTTTTTTCTGAATGTTGACCTGCCCGAGCGAACTCAGCGCCAGCCCTTTTTGCAGCGCGCTCTGCTGCTTCCATTGATCATCGGTCATTTCATCCGGTTTTTTTGCGGTGTCCAGCACGCTTAATGCCTTCTTCGCATAAGCTTCGGCCTTATCCAGTTGTTCGCCCTTCTCTCCGTAGTAATCGGAGAGCAGCAGCAGCATTCCCAGGTTGTTGGGATCTTTCGCCAGGAGGCCGTTGGCCACTTCGAGCATCTTCGGCGCATTCTGCGCCTGCTGGTAGGCCGTCGCCGCTACACCGAGTGCCTGGCTGGCGTACGGCGAATCCGCGAAGATCTGCGCGAATCGCACCAGCAGCGACGCTCGTTTCCCGGCGTCCTTGGCCTGATAAACGCCGCTGAACACGGCATTCTGGATGTAAGTGATGCCGTCCTTGTTGGCTTCCAAAGTCTGCGCTTTTTGCTGAGTCCACGCTTCCGCTGAAGATCCCGCCGGAGCCGGCGCATTCTTGTATCGCTGTAAAATGCCCTGGGCCTTTTCGCCGTAGGAAATCAGCCGGTCCGCGTCGCCCTTTTCCGAAGCCGCGCGAATCATATTCATCGCGTTCTGAAAATTGTCCTGGTCGAGCGCGAAGAGTTTGTCGCCATATTCGAACGCTTTGTCATAATTTTTCTGCGCCAGGTAGTAGTCCACGTACAACCCATTCGCCAGAATCGGGTAGTCCCCCTCTTTGCCCGCACCCTCCGCGAACTTGCCGATGAGCACCAGCTTTTGCGCCGGATCGGTTGCCGCGTTGATTTCCGAGATCGCGTGATCCGCGTCCGATCCCGCCTGCACGGGAACGATTTTGCCGATTTGTTGGGCGAGCGCGGCATTCGCCGAGCATCCCACAAAAAAGAAAATTCCGGTCAACCAAGGGGTCCTTCGCATAGGAACCTCCACACGCAGGGAATTGGCTGCATTTTAGTTCCGCTGCCGATTTCGCGCAAACGAATTTCATACGGAATCGACCTGACTCGGGACACCATTGCCGCTGGAAGACAAGAGGGAGTCCTTCCAACGCCGGACTCACAAAACTGGATGAAATGCGCGCGCATGGTAAAACAAGCGGGAACACCTACATCCATGCTTACTGATGCACACGACTCAGGACGGATGCGCTTTGAGAAAGAACGAAGAAGAAGCGATCGCTATCCCCTCGTCATTCCGATTCACTTGAAATGGCCGGGTACAGGTGGCGAGCTGCACTCTGCGCACGCACAAGCACGGGAAGCAAACCTCCATGGCGGTCTCCTGGAGTTTATGGACGCCGATAGGCATCCAGCCGAAGGGACGGAAGCCGAATTGATGAATCTGGTCTCTGGCCAAACGGCCAAGGCGCGCATATCTGCCATTCGACGATCTTCGACGGGTGCTCTCTTAGCAGTTACGGGGGAACTCCTCCCGCCCAACGAAGCGTTTTGGGGACCAACCTTTCAGTTGAAGCGGACAACCGGGGAATTGTTGAAGCCTGAGAACGGCATGAAAGCAGGCGACATCGATCCCTACGTGCTGCGCGAATTCCGAGACGCAGTGGATTACATCCGCAAGACAGCGTGGGCCGTCCAGGAATGGCAGGAGAGACAGGTTCAGAAGCGGGATACGGCAACGGTAATTCCGCTGCTCGTTATGGAGGGCATCCGCCGCGGGACGCAGCTCTATGAGGCGCTCACTGCCGACCTGAAGAACCACGCCATTCGTCCCGAAGCCGCAGAGATCGAGGATTTATTCCGTGCCATCGAACGCCTTTACGAAGAATTGAAGCAATTACACTAGGCCGGCGGCATTCATCGAAAGATGCGCTCCTCAAGCGCAGACCTTTAAATGGGGAAGCGTCGAGCCAGTCCTTCCGCTTTCAACGATTAGTTTACGCGAGTAGCTCCAATCACGGCTAATCGTGGGAAGATTGCCACTCTCAAGTCCTTCCGATGAATCGGCCGGTGATCCATGAAATGGGGGCATTGATTGACCCACTTCACGTTTCGCGAGACGATTAAAGTTTTGGATGGGGTGTAGGATTGGATCTAGGGCTTAAAGGCCGCGTCGCCATCGTCGCAGCGGCCAGCAAGGGACTCGGCCGCTCCGTCGCGGAGGAACTCGCCCGCGAAGGCGCCCGCGTCGCCATTTGCGCGCGGACTCCAGCTACGCTCTCGGAGACCGCCGCGCACATTCAGAACTCCGCTGGACGGGATGTCTTCCACCAAGCCCTCGATGTCGCTGATTCCGCAGCAGTTGCCGCCTTTGTTGCCGCCGTGGAAGCCCGCTTTGGCCGCATTGACATCTGCGTTACCAATTCGGGCGGCCCTCCGTCTAACTTATTTAAGAACACCCAGCCGGAAGACTGGCGCGCTGCCGTTGACCAGCTTCTGATGAGCACGGTGAACTTTGCCAGGGAAGTTCTGCCGCGCATGCAAAAGAATAAGTGGGGACGTCTGATTACGATTACCTCTTCTGCGGTCAAACAGCCTGTTGAGGGACTTCTGCTTTCGAATTCGATTCGCGCCGCCGTCACCGGCTTGGCACGCACCCTTGCCAATGAATACGGCGCCGACGGCATCACCGTAAATAACGTTTGCCCTGGCTTTACTCGCACTGCACGCCTCGACAATCTCGCTGCCTCCATCTCCAAGCGTACCGGCGCGCAGCCTCAAGAAGTTTTCGCCGGCTGGGAGCGCGAAATTCCGGCAGGCCGCGTGGGCACTCCGGAAGAATTCGCCGCAGTGGTCGCGTTCCTCGCCTCCGAGCGCGCCAGCTACGTCAACGGCACTTCCATCGCGGTGGATGGCGGCCTTGTCAGGAGTCTCCTCTAGCTCGCAATGTCCGTCGCCGCCCGCCACTTCGAACTCACTCTGCTGCCAGAACGTTTCGCGATTTCGCGGCTCGTGGCCGATGCGCCGATTCCCGCATGGGCAACGCAAGGCCCCTTCTTCTCCGTCACGCGCACTGGCGATGAACTTTCCATCGTCAGCGAACTCTCTCGCGTACCTGTGGGAGTGCAGTCCCAGCCCGGGTGGCGCGTCTTTAAGGTTCATGGGCCTTTCGTCCTGTCGGAAATCGGCGTTTTGTCCGCTCTTGCCGCGCCGCTCGCCGAGGCAAAAATCAGTTTGTTTGCAGTCTCAACTTTTGATACGGATTACCTGCTCGTCGCCGTGGAGACCCTCCCGGCTGCCATCCACGCACTTGGCCAGGCAGGACACACAATTCACAGGAGCGCAGCAGAATGATCAGTGCACGCACTCGCACCTCCCTCGTTCGTAGTCGTTCGCGACACTTCTCGTTCGCCGCGTTGCTGGCGATTTTCATCATTGCTCTGCAACTCCGGGCCGACGAACCCTACGCACGCAGCCGCGACTACGATCTGCAGCATTCCAAAATTGCCCTGCGCTTCGATGTCGAACAGAAAAAAATTCTTGGCGACGTCACGCACTCGCTCTCCATTCTTCGCGACGGCACGGCCAAAATCGCGTTTGACTCCGTGGGCCTGACCATCCAAAGCGTCACGGTCAACAAATCTCCCGCGAAATTCGAGACCCCGTGGGGCAAACTCATCGTTCCTCTTCCCGCCCCGGCGAAAGTCGGAGACAAATTTGAGGTCGCCATCCATTACGAAGGCAAGCCTGCCAAAGGCCTCTACTTCATTCTGCCGGACAAAGATTATCCGGACCGCCCCAAACAAATTTGGACGCAGGGCGAATCCGAAGACACGCGTTACTACCTCCCGACGTACGACTATCCGAATGATCGCCTGACTACCGAAACGATCCTCACCGTCCCCGCCTCCTGGATCACCGTTTCGAATGGCAAGCTCATCAACGTCACCGACGCCGGCAAAGGCCTTAAGACCTGGTATTGGAAAGAATCTGTCCTTAGCTCCACCTACTTAATCACCGTAGTTGCCGGTGAATTCGACGAAGTGAAAGACACCTGGCACGGCATTCCCGTCACGTATTACGCGCCCAAGGGCCGCGGCGATCGCCTGCCCATCAACTACGGCCGTACTCCGGCGATGCTGGAACTCTTCAGCAAGAAATTTGGCGTCGACTACCCGTGGGAAAAATACGCGCAGGTCATGGTGGATGATTTCGTCGCCGGCGGCATGGAAAATTCCAGCGCTACCACGAACACCAGCAGCTCGCTCGTTCATCCAAAGCTCGCGCCTGAATACTTCACCGGAGAAGACGGCCTGATTTCCCACGAACTCGGGCACCAGTGGTTCGGCGACCTGGTCACCTGCAAAGACTGGGGAAACATCTGGCTGAATGAAGGATTCGCGACGTTTCTGGAATTTGTTTGGAGCGATTCGCGTTACGGCAAGGATCAAGCCGACTATGAGCGCTGGCAAGCCACCCGAGAGTGGTTTGGGAGCAATACTCTCTGGAACAAGCCAATTGTCCGGCATGATTTCGACGATTCCAGCGAATTTGACGAAAACGCCTATGGCAAAGGCGGCTGGGTGCTCTATATGCTGCGCCATCAACTTGGCGATGACGCGTTTTATCGCGCCATGAAGCGCTATCTCGAGGCCAACCGCGGGAAAAACGTCGTCACCTCGGATTTAGTCAAAGCCATCGAAGAGACGACTCATACCAACGTGGACCAGTTCTTCGGTCAATGGATCTACGGCGCGGGCGCTCCCAAGTTTGACCTAAGCTATACCTACGACAACGAAAAGCACCAGGTTGCGCTCACCGTCAAGCAAACGCAAACGGTCGAAGGCCGCGTGGGAATCTTCCGTGTGCCCGTTGAAGTGGAAATCACCACAAGCACTGGGGCAAAGCTCCATCCCATCACGGTTGCGAAAGCCAGTCAGGTTTTTACGTTGCCTGCGGACGCCGCGCCGCTCCTCATGCTGTTCGATAAGGGCGGCCAAGTCCTTAAGTCCGCCGAGTTCCACAAAGAAAAGAAAGAATGGCTCTATCAGTTGAAGAACGCCGCCGAGCTGTCCGATCGCGCTGACGCAGTCATTGCGCTCGGCAAAATCAAGAAGGATGACGAAGTCATTGCCGCCCTCGGTGACGCGCTGCGCAACGACAAAGCCTGGGGCGTTCGCGCCACCGCTGCAGACACGCTCGGCGAACTTGGCAGTCCTAATGCTGCGAAGCTGCTGCTCGAGGCAGCCAATTCGAACGATGGCCCGTGGGTTCGCAGCCGCGTGGTCGCGGCGCTTGGCAATACCAAAGAGGATGCGGCCGTTGCCGCAAAGCTTAACTCCATCGCGAAAGAGGACAGCTCCTATCGCGCTCGTGCCGCTGCTTTGCAAGCACTGGGGCGCCTCAAGGCTCCGAACGCCCTTGCAACGCTCGAAGCTGCCGTCGCCGCGGATTCGCCGGACGGCTTTCTTCGCAACGCCGCTCTTCGCGCGTTCAGCACGCTCGGCGATGACAAGGCTGTTCCGCTTCTACTCGAGTGGTCCGCGGTTGGAAAGCCCGTCGATTCGCGCACCGCGGCGATTTACAGCCTGGCTCGTCTTCAGAAGGACAACAAGGAAATCACCAAACAGATTGCTTCGTACCTCACGGAGCCGCGGCACCCCATTCGCATGGCCAGCATTTATGCGCTTGGCACTCGCGGCGACGCCTCCGCCATTCCTGCGCTCGAAGCGCTCTTGAAAACGGACGACCTCAGCATCGTCATGGCCCCCATGATCAAAGGGCAAATCGCGCGTCTCAAGAAGCCTGCAAATGCAAAGCCCGGCGTCCATCCCGCCGGCGAAGAGGGCGAGGAATCCGCCGAAGCTGGCGCGGCCGAAAGAGATTCGACCGACCGGCGCCTAGAGAAACTCGAGCGCCTGCTCCAGGAAATGGGGGAGCGCCTGAAGTCCATCGAGTCGCGCCTCCCGCCCCCCAAAAACTAACCGGTATAATCTGCCAGGTAGCGCGAATGGAATCCGCTCCGCCGCGGTCGGGAATCAGAAATCCTTTTTTCTTTCCTGTGAACTCTCTGTCTCAGTGATCTCGGTGTTAAGTCTTTTTCCTTTAAGGCTCGGCAATTAAGATCCGCAAGTCGCGCAGATTATTTCCTGTCGGTCCGGTGACGATGAGTTCGTCCAACCGCTCAAACAATGTGAAGGCGTCGCTCCGGCGGAACGCATCGGCCGGATCGAGTCCAATCGCGCGCGCCATCTCCAGCGTTTCGCCGTCCGCCACCGCCCCCGCTGCCGGACTGTTTCCGTCAATCCCGTCAGTCCCCGCGCTGAGCACGGCAATTTTCTTCCCCGCAATCCTTTCCACGCAAGCCAGCACAAACGCCGAATTTCTTCCCCCAATTCCATCTCCCATGACGGGCGAGCTCACCTCTCCATCTGCAATAAGCGCCACGCGCCGTCCCGGATTCTCTCTCCTGAGATTTTCCAGTTGCTCAAGCAGGAATTCCGCAGCCAGATCCACCGGCCAATCATCGGTAGAGTTGTCGCAGCACGCCACGCAGCCTTTTGCTTCCGCTGCATGATGCGCCGGATGAAACAGATCGTCCATCCCCAGCAAAAGCAGGAAATGAGCGTTCGCAAAACAGGGATGGTCGAACTTTGGCGTTTCCGGCATCTTCCTGCTCTCGATCCATTGTCGAAGCCGGGAAGGGAGCTTCTTCAGCAGGTCGTACTTTTCGAGGATGGCGTCGACGTACGCGACTCTGGTCGGATCCGGCAGCGTAGGTCCGGACGCCAGCGCCGATTCATTTCCGGCGGGAACATCGGTAACCGCCAGCGATAGTTTCGTCGCGCGCCCTGCCGCCACCGCCAGCCGCCCGCCTTTCACCGCGGAGACGTGTTTCCGCAAGGCATTCATCTCCTCGATGGACGCGCCGCATGTTACCAGCGCGTGATTGATCTGTTGCACATCTTCCAGCGTCAGAGACCGTTCCAGAGGCAATTCCATCAGCGCCGATCCACCGCCGGAGAGCAGGAAAAATACCAGCGTTTTTTCATCGCTGTTCTTGAGCAGCGCAAGAACAGCCTCCGCCGCTTTCCAGCTCCGTTCATTGGGGATCGGATGCCCACCCAAGAAATATTTCATGCCGGGCAGCGGCATACGCGGTGCCGTCGGCGCGGAGACGACGCCTTCGAATCGCACGAAAGGCGCGAGCACCAGCGCGAGCCCGTCCACCATCGCATGTGCCGCTTTTCCGATGGCCACCACGCGCAGCTTATCGAACTCGCGCAGATCAAAGATCTTGCCGTCGCAAAGCAGCCGCGTGCCCGCCCGCCGCAGTTTTCGCTGCATCGTCGCGGGAATATCAATCGCAGCCAGTGTTTCGTGGAAAATCTGGCGGGCGAGTTGCTTCAGATCCGCCATGAGAGGTTTGCCGAAAAACTCCTCAATATTCCTGCAGCACTTCCGGATTCAGCGTGTTCGGTGGCCGCTGTCCGGAGAAAAGCGCGACCACATTTTGTGCCGCCATGCACGCCATCTTCGTACGCGTCTCGAGTGAAGCCGATGCGAGATGTGGCGCCAGCACCACATTCGCACGTTTTAGCCCCGGATGGATGAACGGCTCATTCTCATAGACATCCAGCCCCGCGCCCGCAATTTTTCCGGCGTCCAGCGCCGCGACCAGGGCTGCTTCATCCACCACCGGCCCGCGCGAAGTGTTGATCAAAAATGCCGTCGGCTTCATCCGGTAGAATTTCGGCGCATCAAACAAACCGCGCGTCTCCGGCAGCAGCGGCACGTGCACGCTCACGAAATCGGATTCCGCCAGCAGCGCATTCATATCGCGGAACTCCGCTTTCAATTCTTTTTCCACGGCCTCCGGCGCGCGCACTGCGTCCGTGTAAATCACTTTCATCTGAAAACCGCTCGCCCGTCGAGCCATCGCCCGCCCAATCCGTCCGAATCCCACGATCCCCAGCGTCTTTCCCCACACGTCGGTTCCCACAAGCTGGTCCAGGTTCCAGCCTTGCCAAATTCCCGATCGTGCCAGCGCCTCGCCCTCTCCCAGGCGCCGTGCCACGGCCATCATCAGCGTCCACGCAAAATCCGCCGTCGTTTCATCCAGCACGCCGGGCGTATTCGTCGCAACCACGCCCCGCTTTGTGCACGCCGCCACATCGATATTGTCGAATCCCACCGCCACATTCGCCGCAATCCGCAGTTTCGGTGCAGCCCGCAAAAGCTCTTCGCTCACTTTTTCCGTCAGCAAGCAGACCAACCCCTCTTTGTCCTTCACCCGCTGCATCAATTCCGGCCGCGGCGGACGCTCCGCTTGCGCCCAATATTCCACGTCGCAGCTTTCTTCCAGGATCTTCCGCGCCGGCTCAAACAGCCCATGCGTCGCAAACACTTTCGGTTTCGCCATCAGCCCCTCTTCGCATTTTGGGAAAATTACACTAACACACCCGCGCGCTCAGGGCCTATCTTGGCGTTGCGCCCGCTCCCCGTCTCTCACTATAGTGCCAGGTGCGCCGGCGATTGCCCGACCCATGAACCCAGGCCTCCTTCATGAGCTGACCAAGCTTCTTGGCGAAGACTCTGTTCTTCACAAGCTGGAAGATCTCTTTCTCTACGAATACGACGGCTCCGTCGAAAGAGGCCTCCCCGACGTCGTCGTTTTTCCCACCACCACCGAGCACGTCTCGCAATGCGTCAAACTCGCCGCCAAATACGAAGTTCCTGTCGTCGGCCGCGGCGCCGGCACCGGCCTCTCCGGTGGCGCGCTCGCCCGCACCGGCGGCGTGATGCTCGTCTTCGCGCGCATGAACCATATCCTGGAAATCGATTCCGAGAATCAGCGCGCCGTCGTACAACCCGGCGTCGTCAACTATGAACTCACCCGCGCCGCCGAACCGCATGGGCTCTATTTCGCTCCCGATCCTTCCAGTTGGAAGTCCTGCACCATCGGCGGCAACGTCGCCGAAAACGCCGGCGGCCCCCACACTCTTGCGTACGGCGTCACCACCAATCACGTCACCGCACTCGAACTCGTCCTTCCTGATGGCGAAATCGTCCGCGTCGGCAGTAAACACGGCGACGCGCCCGGTTATGACCTCGCCGGCCTGTTCGTTGGCTCCGAATGCACCCTTGCCCTCGTCACGGAAATCACCGTCAAACTCTCGCGCCAACCGGAAGCCGTGAAAACGCTGCTTGCCATTTTCGATTTTGTCGATGATGCCGCGGAGTCCGTCGTGGACATCACCGCCCGCGCCATCACTCCCGCGGCCTGCGAAATGCTCGATGGCTGGACGCTCCGCACCGTCGAAGACTACATCCACGCTGGATTTCCTATGGATAGCGCCGCCGTCTTGCTAATCGAAGTGGAAGGCCTCGCTGAAGCCGTCGCCGCGCAAGCCGCCGCAGTCAATGAAGTTTGCAGCGCGCATCACGCCCGCGAAGTTCGCGTCGCTCGCGACAATGCCGAGCGTGAACTTCTCTGGAAAGGCCGCAAGAATGCTTTCGGCGCGCTTGGCCGTCTCGCTCCCAGCAACTACGTCCTCGATGGCGTGATCCCCCGTTCGAAACTTCCGCAAACCCTCCGCCGCATCCACGAAATCGGCACGCAGTTCGGTTTTCAAATCGGCAACATTTTCCACGCCGGCGATGGCAATCTGCATCCCATCGTTCTTTACGATCCCCGCGATACCGCTCAATTCGAACGCGCCATGCAAGCTTCGGCCGAAATTATCCGTTACTGCCTCGAAGTCGGCGGCGCGCTCACCGGCGAACACGGCGTCGGCATGGAAAAGTCCGAGCTCATGCCGCTCGTTTTCTCCGACGCCGACTTCAGCCTCATGCGCCGCGTCCACGACGCCTTCAATCCCGATTGCTTGCTCAATCCCGGCAAAATCTTCCCCCTGAGCAAAGGCTGCGGCGAAATCCGTGTCCGCAAACCGCCCGTTGAGGCCGCCTCTCGCCCATGACTGCCATCTCAATGAACTTCGCCGCTCGCCTTGAATCCTTGATCGGCCCCTCTCGCATCTCGAACGACGCAGCCGCGTGTGCCTGCTATGCCGTCGATGAAGTCCTCCCCACCGCCGTCGCAAAACCGACCTCCGCCGAAGAAGTCGCCGAGATCGTTCGCTTCGCCGCTCTCGAAAAACTCGCTCTCGTTCCCTGCGGCAACCGCACCAAGCTTGCCATCGGCATGCCCCCCTCGCAGTATGACGTCGCGCTGGACATGACTGCCCTGAACCAAATCCCCCATTACGATCCCGGCGACCTCACCGTCAGCGCAGAAGTCGGAATCCCCTTGGCGAAATTGAATTCCGTTCTCAGCGAGCACAAACAATTCCTCCCCCTTCTCGTCCCCTGGTATTCGCGCAGCACTGTTGGCGGCACCATCGCTTCCGGTATCGACTCGCCCCTCCGCCAGTTCTACGGCACCGCACGCGATTTCCTCATCGGCGCCGAATTCGTCGACGGCACCGGCCATCTCTGCAAGTCCGGCGGCCGCGTCGTGAAAAACGTCACCGGCTACGACCTGCACAAACTCCTCATCGGTTCGCTCGGCACGCTGGCCGTCATCACCCGTCTCAACTTCCGTACCTTCCCAGCTCCCATCGCCGGCAGCCGCGGCTTCGTTGCGTCTTTTCCTAACGCGGAAGGTGCGTTGGCCCTTCGTCGCACCATCGCCAATTCTTCGTTGACTCCGCTCACTCTCGACATCGTCAGCCCCGAACTAGCCCAAATCTTCGCGACGCGAACTCCAGCCACGCCGGAGGCCACCACTGTCTTCGCCGGAGAAAACCGCGCCGCGGATCAATCTTTCCTCCAGCCCATCGGCGACTGGTTTAACCCGCGCGAGTGGCAGCTCTGCGCCGCCTTCGCGGGCACAACCGAAGTCCTCGACCGCTATGCGCGCGAACTCACTCTGGTCGCCGAAAGATCTCGCGCCACTTCCACCGCCATCCTCGGTGACACGACGCGCCCCGCCGTCTGGGGACGCCTCCGCGAAAGCCTTTCGATGCTTCTCGAAGCCTCTCCTGCAACCGTCATTTTCAAGATCAGCGTTCTTCCCAGTCACCACGCCGCGCTCTTCACAAACCTTCAGCACATCGCCGAACGCGCCACACTCCCCCGCGCGCTCATCGCTCGCGCCGGCGGCACAGTCTATTTCGCATTGCTCCCAGCGTCGGTGAACGAAGACACCACCGCGCGTCTCTCGCAATCCATCGCCCAAATTTTCGATCTTGCTTTCGCCGCAGGCAGCTACGCATCGCTTCTCTTCGCCCCGCCTGCCCTGAAGGAACGCACCAGCCTCCGGAGCCAGCAACTTGTAGCGCCCGCTTCCAGCCGGCTCCCAGCAAACTCACACGCCGAACTGATTCCCGGCGTCGCCCAAATGCGCCGCCTCAAGTCCGCCTTCGACCCGCAAAACATCTTCGTCCCCGGCCGCTTCGCCGGAGGAATCTAGAAAACTCGCCGGCGGGCCGCGGCTTCCCCGCCGCGTTCGAAAATTGGCGCTTAATCGTGCAGCACGACGCTGAGGAGGGAACTGTGGACCTGAAGTCCGCCGTTGTATCGAATAAATCCCATTTTCTTGAATCGATTCATGAAAAAATTCACTCGCGACCGCGTTGTGCCGATCATTTCCGCCAGCAGCTCCTGAGACACTTTCGGGAGTGTCCGTTCCGGGTGGGGTTCCTTGCCATAGCGCGCCAGCAGCAAAAGCGTTCGCGCCAGTCGTTTCTCGCTGGAATTAAAAAGCTGATCGATCAAATCCTCTTCGATTCGGATGTTCCGCGAGAGCACGTAGGCCATGAAGCGGTCGGAGAGCGCATGCTCGGCGTGAAGCGCGCGTACCATCTCGTTTTTTTCAATGGCGAGTACGGCCGTGGGCATGATCGCAGTCGCCGTCCCCATGCGAATTTTCTGGCCTGCCAGGCACCCCTCACCGAAGAAGTCCCCGGGTCCCAGCATGGCTACGACCGCCTCTTTGCCGATCTGGTTGACAACGGTGATCTTGATCCCGCCGTCTTGAATGTACATCACGCTCGCCGCGGCATCGCCTTGCGCGTAGATTTTTTCTGATTTTCGATACTCCACAACTCTTCTCGCAACGCCGGCCGGCTCGAGAAACAGCTGGGCATCGAACCCGTCCTTCGGTTTGAGTCTTTTTTTGGATTTGAGATTGCTTGAACTCGCGATTGCCTTCATGATTCCACCGCTTAATCCGGATTTTACCAAAATCCCGCTGCGCCAGGCAATGCGCATCACTGGTTGGTCATGCGGTGTTTTGGAGTCTCGCCTTCAAAATAGCCTTCCAATCCATGCGACGGAGCAGGTTTCTTGCCTTGATCAATCCAACGCAATGGAGCCTTCTCTTTGCTTTCATTGATAATTTCGCGTATTCCTTCCGCGCAGACTTGGCGATGCGCGGCTCCGCCATTTCTGTCTTGATGCGGGCTTGTGTTGCGTTCCTGGGTTCTTTCTCAGCTTTCTTCCGCAGCATGCGGCCATGATGTCATCGAGACCGGGATCATTCTGTTCAATTTGGCGCAGAGCGGCCGAAACCGGTCTACTGCCCGTTGCCCGTGAGTCTGGAGTTTGCAGGCGACATTCTTTGTTGCTTTCTCACATATAGTCCGGAATCAGCTTCACACAAGAGTTTTTCAATCGTCTCGCCGTTCTCGGGATACACGGCGACACCTACGCTCACGCTTAGCTTTGGCCCCTTATCGTCATTGGCAAGACTTTCGCAGATTCGAAGAGCCACCCCGTTGGCGGCCTTTGCGTTGGTTTCCGGCAACACCAGGGCAAACTCGTCCCCGCCGAAGCGCGCAGACGTATCGATGTCCCGGCAGCACGAAGACAATACATCGGCCAGCCGGCAAAGCGCCTGGCTTCCCACCATGTGCCCGTGGCGATCGTTGATCAATTTCAATCCGTCCACGTCGAAGAGCAACAAGGCAAACTCTCTGCCGGTCCGCTTGCTGCGCTTGATCTCCGAATCCAGCACGTCCACGAGGCAGCGGTAGTTGGCCAGCCCCGTCAGCGGATCGCTGGCGGCCTGCCGCCGCAGCTGATCCTCTAGCTCTCGCTGCCGCGTCACGTCTTCGGCGATGACCTCGTAGGCTTCCAACCTCCCATATTCGTCGAGGACTTCCCGCCCGCTGAGCCTCACCTTCACGACCGTATGGTCCTTCCTCTTCCATTCGATTTCGACAGGTTCGGCGGGAGCATCCACACTCGATTGACCGAGCAATTTCGCTCGTCTGCCAGGATCTTGAATCATGTCTCGCGCGAGGTCTTCCGCCAGGAGTTCCTCTCTGGACCCATATCCGAGCATCCTCATCATCGCTTCGTTCACTTCCAGAAATATTCCGTCCCGGCCGCAGCGGCAAATTCCGTAGCTTCGATTTCCTACCAGGGCCCGATACCGGGCCTCCGAACGTCGTAAGTCCTTTTCCGCGCGATCCCGCTGATCGCGCAACACTTTCTCTTCCAGAGCTCGATGAATCGCCACCGGCAGGTGGCCAATGCTGTCCACTTCAATGCAATCGGCGGCGCCTTTCAGTATCAGTTCTGCGGCCATTTCGCGTTTCAATCCGTGCACCAGAAAGACCAGCGGGATGTCCTTCTTCATCTCGCGAAGAATGTCCAGCGCTTGCGTTTCTTGCCAGTTGGAGCTCGGATACTCCGCTATGACCGTGTCGTAGACTTCAGCCTGCATTCGCTCGCTGAACTGACCGGGAGTCAGCACTACGTCGGAGCTCACCGTATACAGCAGCCTCTTCAGCTCATGCAGGCAGCGCTCCACATCTGCCAGGTAACGATGAATGAACAGGATTCGCACCAGGTTTTGCCTACGCTCCGGTGCGTTGCGCACGGATGCCTGTGCCACTGGTTCGAAGCTGGGTCGAGGTCGTGAAGACATATCGAGGTCGGACATAATCCCGGGGTGCAGTTCCCTTCCGCGCCCAACTGCATCCCGGGTTTAGTCGGAGTTAACTCGCCGAAAGAATACCGTTTCCCGTTTAGTTCTACTGTGCACTATTAAACATATAGTACCGACGTGGTATTCGCGGCAACCGCTCTTCAGACTGTTCCAATGTGAAACTGTGTCCAGCCGCTGCGCTGCGAGAGTGCTACACCAGACTCCCTTCGGGGTTGACACGTGCTTCCGTCCGGGAGTTTAATCGTCCAAATTCGTGTCGCCAATCTTCGGCCATCAGCGGAATCTGTGACAAGGAACACCTCAACCTGGAATATAGGGAGCTTGTCATGATCCTGCGCCCTTGCGTCTCGTTTCTCTTCGCGGCATCTCTTCTTACCCTTGGAGCCTGCAATTCTTCGCGCCATGCAAAGCCAGCCGACGACGCGGCGGACTGGACCATGTACGGAAGGAGCTACGACGAGCAGCGCTTCAGCCCCTTGACGCAGATCAATGAGCAAAACGTTGCCAAGCTCGGGCTGCTCTGGAGCCGGGAGTTCGGCACCACGAGAGGTCTGGAAGCCACGCCACTCGTCTTAAACGGTGTCATCTACACAACCGGTGAGTGGAGCGTGGCCTATGCGCTGGATGCAAGGACCGGCGAAATTTTGTGGACCTACGATCCCAAAGTACCTCGCGCCCGCGCCCGCTCCATCTGCTGCGACGTCGTGAACCGTGGAGTGGCGCTTTACCACGGCAACGTGTACGTCGGCACGCTCGACGGTCGGCTCATCGCCCTCAACGCCAAATCCGGAATTCCCATCTGGGACGTCGTCACGGTTGACCAATCCAAGCCTTATGCGATTACGGGAGCGCCGCGCATCGCCAGAGGAATGGTGCTCATCGGAAACGCGGGCTCGGAGTTTGGCGTCCGCGGTTACATCTCCGCGTACGATGCCGAAACTGGAAAGCTAGTCTGGCGCACCTTCACTGTGCCGGGAGATCCCTCGCGTGGCTTCGAGTCCAAAGCTCTCGAAACCGCCGCCAAAACTTGGCATGGCAATTGGTGGGTGGCGGGCGGCGGTGGCACACCCTGGGACTCCATCGTCTACGACCCCGAACTCGATCTGGTCTACACCGGTACGGGCAATGGAACTGCCTGGTACCGCGACCTGCGCAGCCCGGGCGGAGGCGACAATCTGTACCTCGCCTCCATCCTCGCTCTCCGCGTCAGCGATGGCCAATTAGTGTGGCACTTTCAGACCGTCCCCGGCGACAACTGGGATTACGACGCCACGCAACCCTTAATGCTCGCGGATCTGCCGATCGACGGCAGCACCCGCGAGGTCATCATGCAGGCGTCGAAGAACGGATTCTTCTACACTCTCGACCGTCAGACCGGCCAATTCATTTCGGCAAAACCCTTTGTCAACAAAATCACTTGGGCCTCCCGAATCGATCCCAAGAGCGGACGTCCTATCGAATCGCCCACCGCGCACGACGGCCTGAATCCAGTCCTCGTTTCCCCGGCGCCGGACGGGGCCCATAACTGGTATCCGATGGCGTTCCATCCAACACGGGCCTTATGTACGTGCCGGCAAGAGAGGGATCCGTTTTCTTGCACGTCCCGGACAAAGGCTGGAAGTCGAATCCTGCACTGGTGAACATCGGCAACGACCCTCGCTACGAAGGCCCGCTCTTAGCCAAATTGCTGGCCGCTCCTCCCGCAACCGGCCATCTGATTGCCTGGAATCCTGTCGAGCAACGCGAAGCTTGGCGCGTCACCCTTCCCATCGTGGAGAGCGGCGGCGTGCTCGCCACCGGTGGAAACCTCGTTTTTCAAGGCCGTGGGGACGGCGTGCTCTGCGCCTATCGCGCCACCGACGGCACGAAGCTGTGGGAGTACAACGCTGGCACCGGCATCATGGCCCCGCCCGTCACCTACGTCGTTGGCGGAGTCCAATACCTTACCCTGATGGTCGGATGGGGCGGCGCCGCCGGTCTAATCAATATTCCTGGGATGGGTCCGTTCAAGCCCGGCTTCGGCCGCGTCCTCACCTTCGCCGTTGGCGCCAACGCAAAACTGGAAGTTCCCACCTTTGGTCATACGGGGCCACCCTCGCCCGCGATCCGCATGAATGCCACGTCGGCGACCGTCCACGAAGGCGCGCTCCTCTATGGAACCCTCTGCTGGAATTGCCACGGCATCAACGCTGTGCCGGGCGCCGGCATTCCCGACCTCCGCTACGCCTCCGCCGAAACCCACCAGCAATTCGAGTCCATCGTCCTCGGCGGCACTCGCGAATCCCGCGGCATGCCCTCCTTCAAGGACGCCCTCAAGCCCGCCCAAGTCCGCGCCATCCAGGCCTACGTCTTGTCTCGTGCGGCTGCCTCAGCCGCCCCGCCCGCCGGCAAGGTGGCTGCGACTCCGAGCCAGGCAGCAGGCACGCCGCATTGACCCAGTCTGGTTCAACAGTGCCCGCAACGCGTCTATCAACCATGGAAGCCAGCCGCTGCCGGTCCCTCTAGTTGGGCACGCCAGCTCCGCCCGCGTCCGCCCGCTTCGCGGTCGGGAGAAATTATACTTTTTAAATGGGTGCTGTATGAAACATACATCGGGAGGCCAGAAGTGCATTGTTAAGACCACCGGGAGTTTGAATCTGGATACCTCGGATGGGAGGAACACATCTTGCCTAATTTCAATCGATACTTCAGCTTGTTGCTTTTGGGCGCTGCTCTTGCCGCCCCAGCGGTAACCATGGCCGGCCCTAAGCCTCAAGAACCCAGCGTGCAAGTCGTCCGGGTCTACGATCGGGACCACCGCGACTACCACAACTGGGACGACCGCGAAGATCGCGCCTACAGGCGTTATTACGTGGTTCAGCGCAGGACCTATCGTGGGTACGACAGGCAGAACGCCAGAGCACAGCGGAAATACTGGCGTTGGCGCCACCGTCATCCAGACAACGATTAAGAAAGATTGGCCATCTTGAGAGCCACTTCTCTCAAGATGGTCTTTCTATTAACCGGAGTCCCTTTCGCTTTCCATCTCGTTAGGAACTCTGGCTGCACCTTGCCGCGTGCCTATGGCTCGGCCTTACACGTGCCGTCTCGACTCTGCTTGGCCAAAGTCCCATATATCCGGAGTGCCGTGCTTTTGCGTTTCCCCGCGCCGGAGTTCGGGCTCCCACCCCGCTATCCTGCCGCATCCAAACGACTTAGAAGTAACCACTTGACAACCAGTACCGAGATGCTATACTTTATTTGTTGCGTAGCTGCGTTTGACCGTACCTCTAACTCCTTGAAATCTTCATGTCCCATCCCGTTACTCTCTAGCAGATGGATCGCGTCCGTAGGTCTTTTAGAATCAACACTTGTGGACTGTCTTGCAAGTGTTGAAAATAAAGGACTTAAGGAAACACTAACTCCCTTTAGAATCAACACTTACAAAAAAGGGGGGGAGGGGTGGTTACTGTCAAACTAGGCCCCGGTTCATCGGGACCGAAGCAGGGAATCACCAGCACCTTCCGGCCTTCTCGGAAAGAGCCTTCTTTGCCCCTTGCTCTCTTGGCGTATGGTCGAATGGCCGCGAACTCCCGTAGAATCATCCTTCGCAAAGAACCGAACCATGTCCGCGCTCCCCATCCCCGGCCCTGCTCCCGTCTACGAGGACTACGCCCGCTGCATCCACTGCGGTCTCTGCTTGAACGCTTGCCCCACTTACCGCCTCTGGAATCTCGAAGCGGATTCCCCGCGCGGCCGCATCCACCAGATGATTCACGTCGAGCTCGGCAATTTTCCCGTCACCGATTCGTTCGTGGATCACATTGACAAATGTCTCGACTGCCGCGCCTGCGAAACCGCCTGCCCCTCCGGCGTCGAGTATGGAAAGCTCGTCGAGCACGCTCGCGCGCGCATCGAGCGGGACTGCGAGCGTTCCTGGATCTCTCGTGTCGCGCGGGACTACGTCTTCCGGCAGTTGCTCCCCAATCCCCTTCTCATCGTCGATCTCGCCCGCGTTCTCCGCCTCTACCAGCGCTCCGGCTTGCAAGCCGTCGCGCGCGCCATCGGCGTGCTGAAACTTCTCGGTCTTTCCGAACGCGAACGCTTCCTCCCGCGCATTGACGACGACTTTTTCTATGGCCGCCACGGCCGGACCTATCCCGCCGCGGGTCCGCGCCGCGCCCGCGTCGCTTTCTTCGCCGGATGCATCGCCAACGTCGCCTTCGCGCGGCTCAATGAATCCACCATCCGCGTCCTTACTTCCAATGGCTGCGAAGTCGTCGTGCCTAAAGGACAGCTTTGCTGCGGCGCGCTTTCCGCGCACGCCGGCATCCGCGATGTGGCCCGAGAACTCGCTGGAACAAATCTTGCCGTCTTCCTTCGCGAAAACTTTGACGCCATCGTCACCAACGCCGCCGGATGCGGTTCCACGCTTAAGGAATATGATCATCTCTTTTCGCCCGAAGAGCCGGAGTTTGCCCGGGCTCGTGAATTCTCCGCAAAAGTCCACGACGTCACCGAATTTCTCGCCGCGCTCGGCCTCACCGTAAAACTGAAACCGCTTCCCCTGCGTGTCACCTATCAGGATTCCTGCCATCTTCTCCACGGTCAAAGAATCCGTGAAGCCCCGCGCACGCTTCTGCGCGCCATCCCCGGACTCGAATTTGTGGAATTGCCCGGCTCGGAAATCTGCTGCGGCTCCGCCGGAGTCTACAACGTCACGCAAACGGAAACGTCTCTCGAATTGCTGGCGGAAAAAATGCAACACGCCCAATCCACGCGTGCCCCGATCATCGCCACCGCCAATCCCGGATGCCTCTTGCAACTGCGTGCCGGAGCCGCGATCCACCATACCAATCAGCAAGTCCTCCACGTCGTCGAACTCCTCGACCGCGCCATCCCTTGAGCAACTCGTGAAAAACGAAATTTGTCATCGGCTGACGCCCTGCCAGCCGATGCAAGTTAGGAAACAGCAGTTCAACAATCCGCCGCCAAGCGGCGGCTGACACTCGTTGATGTTCCTCTCCAGAAACGGCAGCGCCCTTCCCGCAGCGTCGGAGGCTGCTGCGAAAAGGGCGTCGCGTCTTCAGGAGAGAAGACTGTTTCGACGGCGTTGCCGTCGCCGGGAATTATTCCCTCACACTAATTTTCCGGCGGAGGCGTTCCCTGTTTGTACTTCATCATGTGCCGGCCTATGTGGCCTTCTTGCACGGTGTAGTCCGAAGGCACCGCGAAGAGCGCCGCGGCCGGCTCGGCCCGCTGAATATTCGTCAGCGTATAGGTGGTCTCGCCGAACTGCGGGTCGCTTCTCTTGCTCATCACCGTCATTTGCAGATCATTGGAGTACCAATGCTCGGAAACGATCGTGATCGGTTTTTCGTTTCCGATTTGTCCCGCCGGAATAATGCGCGTGTACCGCGTTCCTTGCGCGCTCACTCCAGCGATCGTTTGCGTCCCCAGATCTTCCTTCTTGAAATTTCCGCTCGCCGCTGCTCTTGCTTCCCAGGACTCGGCGTTGCCCTTCCACCCGCCGTGCCTCTCGCCGGGTATCCCGCCTTTCATCCTGCCAAACGCCTTCCCCATCTTCTCCGCCGTTTTTTCCTCAGGATGCAGAATAAAATTCTGCTGCGTCACCGGATCGTTGATCATCACAAACGACCTCGGTCCCCCGGAAGTGGCCAGCGGTCCGATGGCGGGCAGCGTCACTTCTTTGCGGAATCGCCCCTGGCTGTCGCGGAAAAGATTCGTCTGCGTCTTGCGCGAAATGTGATTTCCGTCTGCCAGGGTTCGCGACGTCTCGGAAATGGCGACCGCGCTGAACGGCGCTCCCGTCACGACTTTTCCGCCGTGCATTCCTTCGAAGCCCAGCAATTCAATCCGCTCGCCCATCGGCGGAGCCATGAAGTCGTCGCCGGGTCCTACTCTATGGAACATTACGTCCCCGCCAGGATGTGGCGGCGGCTCTTGTGCACGCGCCACTCCAGCGCTCAGAAACAGTGCCGCACCCAAAATCGGGCTCATGCTTATTCTGCGATTCATTATTCCCTCTCCTCTTCTCTCCCGAACTGTTGCGAACTCTTCGCCGCAGCAATTCCCGCGATTCCGTTTTTCAATCGCCGCAGCACGATTACCAAAGCGTGCTCCGGCATTTCTTCACCAAAGTGGACCGCGGCTTTTACTTTCTCCCAAAGCGCCATCGCTTCCGTCATTTCGTGGACCTCCGGAACGCACCGACCTCTGTTCGCGCAATCACTGTTGCGGCAGCCTCACCGCTTGGGGCAGCCCGTCGTCTCCAACGAGCAAGTCCACCTGGATCCATTCGCCGGCGCGCTCTTCGTTCACCGGGAGGCCCAGCGCACCAAGCGCACCGCGCTGCATCCGCACACGCACAATCGCCGCATCGTCTGCTTCCGCAGGCAAGGCTCCCGGCAGCAGAGTGAAGTTCCGCAATTCGTTGTCCGCCACGAGCGTCCCGGCCGAATCCGAGTTCGCGGAACCTTCCTGCGGCGCATGGGCGTCATTCTTCAAATTTGCGTCGTTCGTCTTTGCGCCACCATTCTGCGCCGGCGCCAGTGCCGAATTTTGCGGAGCAACCAGATGCCTTGCTGCCTCCTCTTGCTGGCTCTTCCGCCAGTTGCTCCAGCTGACCGCGCTGGCCAAAACTGCCGCGGCAGCCAGCGCCCACGCAGCGATTACGGCCACGCGCCGCGTTTTCATCGTGCCGTGTTGCGTGCGGAATTCCTGCCGCAAGCGCATCTCAACGCGCGCGGGAGTCTCCGCTGCAGCGGTCGAATCCGCAAAGGCGTGCAGCTCGACGCGAGCCGCCTGCCAGGAATCCTGCAGCGCCGCGCAGCGCGAGCACCCGCTCGCGTGCTCGCGAGCCGCGGCGCGCTCCAGTTCACTCAGCGATGCGTCGCGCTCTGCATCCAGTCCAATGGCGTCAAAGTCCTCACACTTCATCGCGCACTTCCATTTCTCTTGGTCATCGCGCCACGCTCGCGCGCCGCGGCACGTCGCGCAACATCTCGAGCTTCGCCAGCAGCAGCGCGCGCCCGCGATGCAGCCGCGATCGAATCGTCCCGATCGGACATCCGGCCGCTTGCGCCGCTTCTTCGTAGCTCAACTCTTCCAGTTCGCACAGCACCACCGCTTCGCGAAACTCCGCCGGCAATTCCAGCACTGCAGCGCGAACCTGCTTCATCCGCTCGCGCGTTTCCGCCCAGGTTGCCGGAGTCGCCGCATCCTTCAGGACAATTCCCGCGCCACTTCCGTCCTCGTTTTTTTGTTCCAGAGGAACTTCCCGCGGCAATCGCTCCAGATGCTTCATCACGCGGTTTCGCGCAATTCCGTACAGGTATCCGCCAAGCGTTCCGCGGCTCGAATCGTATTTCTTCGGAGCGCGCATCAAAGTCATGAAAACGTCCTGCACAATTTCTTCCGCGGCCCACGCGCTTCCGGTCATGCGCAGCGAGAAGCGGTACATCGCCGCTTGGTGCCGCCGGTACAGAAGAGTGAACGCCTCTTCCTCGCCCTTGGCGGCCCGCCGCAACAGAACGTCGTCTCTCGCTGGCTCAGCGATCCTCATCTCTCCTGGTTAGACGTTCTGAAGCCTTTCAATGGGTATATTCCCTGTCCCGCTGCAAAAAGTTCCCGCCGGCTCTGGACGGCCGGCGGTTGAGCTTGGAAGTCTTTGGTTTCACAATAGGTTGGACGATTGTCGAAGCGCTTGCGTCAGACAAAAAAAGTGCTCTACTCGCTTTTGGGCTTGAACATTCCGGCGGCGATGCGGGTTACGAAACGGCGCGGGACGAGGCGTTCGCCATGCGCGCCGAGATAATTTCCGAGGCCGGAAATTACGTAACTTTTCCCCGCCGCGAGGGCTTTCAGTCCGGTGCGCGCAACTTTTTCCGCGGTCTCGGCATTTTTCTTGAATTTTTCCTGGCCGGCGACCGCGTGAAATTCAGATTCCGTTGAGCCAGGGCAAAGGGCGCACACGCGAATGCCGTACGGCTTCATCTCTTCGGCGAGGCCTTCCGCGAACAAGAGATCGAATGCTTTTGTCGCTGCGTACGTGGATATATAGGGAACGGCCTGGAAGGAGGCGGTCGAAGCGAGGATGAGAACATCGCCGCGGCGCCGCGCGACCATCTCCGGCAAATACAGCCGAGTGAGATGCACGACGGCGCTGCAATTCACCTGCACCATGTCCAGCAGGCGTTGTTTCTCGACGGATGGAAATTCACCCAGCCGGCCGAAGCCGGCGTTGTTAACCAGCAGATCGATCTCGATTCCTTTTTCTTTCGTGAAGGCAAATATCTTTTCCGGTGCGCTCGGCTCCGCCAAATCCGCAGCGAAAACTTCAGTTTTCACTTTGTGCTTCGCCGTCAACGCACGGGCCAGTTCATCGAGGCGCTCCTTGCGCCGCGCGGTCAGCACGAGATGTGTTCCTCCAGCCGCTAACTCTTCCGCCAGCGCCGCGCCGATGCCCGCGCTCGCTCCCGTCACCAGAGCCCACTTCCCCCGCCAGTTATCCATCCAGAGCTCCTCGCCTTTCGACTCGCACTAATTTTTTACCGGTGGCAATCCCGCATCCTCCGCAGCCACTCGCCCGATCACCGACCAGTCCTTGTCTTGATTCCCGCGCGCCATCGCGGTAATAAAGCGGTCTCGCAAAACGCTGGCGATGGGCATCGGCACGCTGGCCGCCTCCGCCGCCTGCAGCACCAGCCGCACGTCTTTCAATCCCAGCGGCAAAGCAAATCCTGCCGGCTCGTGCTTCCCCTGGACGATCAATTCGCCATAAGATTTGTACACCGGCGCCGTGAACATCGTAGTGGTCAGAAACTCCAGGAGCAGCCCGGGATCCACGCCGGATTTTCGCGCAAACGCCAGCGCCTCCGCCAGGGATTCCAGAACCGTGGCAATCAGAAAATTTCCCGAGAGCTTCACGACATTAGCCATCGAGGACCGTTCGCCAACCACGAACAGTTTCGGTCCCATCGCTTCGAAAAGCGGCTTGCAGCGCTGCACGCTCGTCGCCGGCCCCGCCGCCACCACCGCAAGTTTGGCGGCTTCAGCTGCCTCCGGGCGTCCAAAGACCGGCGCGGCTACAAACTCTTGCCCTGCTTTCGAATGTTCCGCCGCCAAGCGGTCGCTCAGCGCCGTGCTGATCGTGCTCAGCGAAACGTGAATGCCACCTCGACGCAGCGACCCCAGAACCCCGCCCTCGCCAGCCACAACGGCTTCCAACGCCGTATCATCTGCGACCATCGTCAACACCGCTTCACCCCGACAAGCTTCCGCCACGGATCCCGCTACGGTCGCGCCGTCCGCGCGCAAGGCCTCGGCGCGAGCCCGTGTGCGGTTGAAAACTGTTACACGGTGACCTGCCCGCAACAAACTCTTCGCGATCCCTGCGCCCATTTTTCCAAGCCCGATCAGACCGACTTCCATTTCAGATTCCTCCGTCAGCAAAGAGTTGGCTGCGCCCACTTAGAGCGCTATTCCTTTGGCGGGCCCATCACGGCGTCCTTCCATTTGCCGCCCTCGTGTTTGATACGGTCCATCAGGCGGCGCGCCCAAACAAATTCGGCAGCAAGCAAACCTAAACCGAGGAGAATCGCAGCAATGCCTGGCCCTGGGGTGACCAGCATAACGACGCCTGCCAGCAATAAAGTGAATCCAGCAATGACGAGGAACACTCTGCGGACCTGTTCAACCGTGCGGAGGATCATCAACTCTTAGGATAACGGATTTCTGGCGGAGAGGGTGGGATTCGAACCCACGGTATCGTTGCAATCGCAAGTTTAACAGAGGAATTTGTTGTTCAGCAATGTAACGCAGTCGAAAGCTAGCGCCGTGCGGCGAAAAACGATTGGAGCACGGCGGCGGCTTCAGCGGCCAGGACGCCCGAGGAGACTTCGACTTGGTGGTTGAGGCGCGGATTGGAAAGGATTTCGAAGCAGGAGCGGACGGCGCCGCCCTTGGGGTCGTCGGCGCCGTAGACGAGGCGCGGGACGCGGGCTTGAATGATTGCGCCGGCGCACATGCTGCAGGGCTCGATGGTGACGTAAAGCGCCGTGTTCGCGAGGCGATAGTTGCTGAGGAGGCGTGCGGCTTCACGAAGGACGATGATTTCGGCGTGGGCGGTTGGATCGTTGTCGCGGATAGTGCGATTGCCGGAGCGAGCGATCACTTTTCCGTCGTAAACCAGGATGGCTCCGATGGGCACTTCGCCTGCATCGGCTGAAGCGCGGGCTTCGGCGAGCGCGTCCTGCATGAATGGGAGGTCCGTTTCCATCTTCGGCGAGAGGATAACACGGGGAAAGAGAAGAAACGGAATTAACGCAGGGATTTGCTCATCTCTCTTTTGCCCGCATCCTCATTTCATTCATTCTGTGCGTCCTGTGTGCCTCTGGGATCTCTGTGTTAATTCCGCATCTTCTCTTTGCTTCTGTGATCAAGAGAGGTGAGCAAAAGAGGGCAGCGGATTGCTTGACAATTGGGGAGGGGAGAAACAAACTAACTCGCATGCGGGAACTCCTGGAACGATTGTTTCAAGTTGATTTCTTGAAGGGCCTGGCGGTCACCTTTCGGGCGCAAAATCCCAAGAACATTGTGACGGAGCAGTATCCGCTGGAGCGGCCGATGGTGGCGGAGCGGTACCGGGGCGCGCCGCGGCTGAACAATAACCCGGAAACCGGCGAGACGCTGTGTATCGGGTGCAATTTGTGCGCGCTGGCGTGCCCGGAGAATTTGATTGTGGTGGGCTGGGAGCGGGACGACGCCACGCGGCGCAAGGTGCTCACATTTTTCACGTATGACACTTCGCGGTGCATGTTCTGCGGGCTGTGCGAAGATGCCTGTCCGACGGATGCGCTGGAACTGACGCAGGATTTCGAGATGGCGTATTTCACGCGCGAAGGCGCCATCTGGGACCGGCACCGGCTCGAACAAGGGCCGACACCGGCGCGCTACACCCGCTAAAAGATATCTGCATGGAACTTCGCAAAGATCCCATCACACAAAGCTGGATCATTCTGGGGCAGAGAGAGACGCTCGGCGGGTCCTCCGAGGAGTGCCCGCTGGAACCGGCGAAGATTGAAAAATTGCGGTCCATCCTGACGTGGCCCGCGGAAGGGCCGTGGCAAGTGCGCGTGCTGCCACATCCCGAGCCGCTCTACCACGTCGAAGGCGAGGCGGCGCGGACAGCCGATGGCATCTACGACAAGATGGGGGCGATCGGCGCGCATGAAGTGGTGGTAGAAACCCCCTCGCACGAAAAACGAATGGCGCAGTTCAGCGACGAAGAGATCGAACGCGTCCTGTGGGTCTGGGCCTCGCGAATCGCTGATCTGAAAAAAGACCCACGCTTCAAATACGTCAGCGTGTTCAAGAATCAGGGTACGCTGGCCGGCGAAGAGTGGCCGCACGCGCATTCGCAGGTGACGGCCACGATTTTCGTGCCGCGGCGCATTAAGTACGAACTGCACGCTTCGCACGAATGGTTCAAGGACAAAGAGCGCTGCATTTTCTGCGATGCGGTACGTCAGGAAGAAAAGCAGGGAAAGCGCATCGTGGACGTGCAGGGCGAGTATTATGCGCTATGTCCGTACGCGTCGCGGGTGCCGTACGAGATCTGGCTGGTGCACCGCCGGCACAATCATTTGTTCGAACAGCCGCGGCCAGGTTCGAACCGCAAGCAACTGGCGGCGCTGTTGGGACGCGTCTTGCGGCGGCTGGAAAAGCTGGCGCCGGCATTTCATCTCGTGGTGCACACCGCGCCCAACACTCGAAGCAAAAAGGGTGAGCTGGCGGGGTATTGGAAGACGCTGGCGGAAGATTACCACTGGCATATCGAGATCCTGCCGATCGTGGAGAAGCGCAGCAAGTCCTACAGCATCAAAGAGGTGTACTTCAATGCGGAGCTGCCGGAGCAGGCAGCGGCGCAATTGCGGGCGCTGGATCCGAATTCATGAAGCAGGGCAAGGGGAAAGCGGCGGAGAGGGGCGGAGTCGTCCTGAACTTGATCGTTCTTTTGTCCTTTGTGGTTTTTTGCACGCTTCTGTATCTGGTCCGGCGGCCCATTCTTCGTTTTGTGGCGGAATCCTGGATCGTTGAGGATGCGGACAGCAAGGCAGATGCGCTTATCGTGCTGAGCGATGACAATTTTTATGCGGATCGGGCGACGCGAGCCGCGGAATTGTTCCGGGAAGGGAAGGCACCGATCGTGGTTGCGAGCGGAAGACGCCTGCGACCTATGGCGGGCATCGCGGAATTGATGGAGCACGATTTGGTCGAGCGCGGCGTACCGAAAGATAAAATCGTTCGACTCGCGCACGATGCGGACAACACGCGAGAAGAAGCGGAAGCGTTGACCAAACTGGCGACCCAAAGAAAATGGCACAGCGTGATCGTGGTGACTTCGAACTATCAAACCAGACGGGCGCGCTATATTTTTCACAGAGTTTTTCCACAGGGCATTGAGGTGCGTGTCGCGAGCGCACGCAACGGAGACTTTGATCCGCAACACTGGTGGGAAAAGCGTAAGGCCATCAAAGAGTTAACTCACGAGTTCGCGGGGATGGTGGTGGCGATTTGGGAATTGCACGGGAAGAGTGGGACAGGTGGGGAATCACAATCCGTAGTGGGATTGGGAGCACCAATTCCCCAATTAGTAGTATAGGCCTTCACGAAACACCCCATATTTGCTACCCGCCATTCTTGTTTACACCCACTAAGTCGTGTACTATGTTCACTCTTCCGAGTCGCGGCTCCCAACCAGCCCTGCGATGAGCGGCTTCGAAAATTCAATTTTCGGCGTCGAGGTGTTTCATGTGGAAAAAAGAAGATGCGAAGCCGCAAGGGGCTGCCGATAACGTTACGGCTCCCGCAGTTACTTCGAAGGCGCCGGCTGCGGCGCTTGCCAGTACTCCTCCGAGTTCCAGTGCGCTGCCCGTTTCAACGCGTGCCGCCGCATGCATAAGCCAGGGAATTCGAATCAAAGGTGAAGTGACGGGGAGTGAAGATTTGTTTGTGGACGGTTTGGTGGACGGAAAACTGAATTTGACGAACGGAAGCCTGACGATCGGGCCGAATGGAACGGTAAAAGCGGACGTGTATGCGCGTGAAGTTATCGTGCGCGGAAAGATCGAAGGAAAAGTTACGGGCCGGGACAAAGTGCAATTGTGGAGTACCGGGCAAGTCACTGGCGAAGTGCAGACGGATCGACTGGCAATCGAAGAAGGTGCCTTGCTGAAGGGCAAAGTGGAAGCGGGCAAGCAGCCTGCGAAGCCAAGCGAGACGAAGGCCACGGCTGCCGCGGCGATCGGCAAGGTTTCCGACGCGACTCCCTTGAGTTCCGGCACGGCAGCGGATTAGGCGATGAGCTTCCTGAATAAACTCGGCATTGGAATTGGGAGCACAGCGAGCCGCGATGTTTCGAGGCCGGTCGGTGCGAATGCGCGCCCGCGGACTTCGGGGGCGCCCCCGGTCGGCGGAAGCGCGCCGCGGACGCCTGAATCGCGCGAAACAACGCGCGTTTCGAACGGGTTGAAAGAGCTGCTGTGGAATCTGGACGGCCTGGGGAAAGGCAAGCTGCTGGACCTGGGGCCGGCGTGGCAAACCACGTTGAGTTTCTTCATCGAGCGAGGTTTCCGCGTTTCCTCGGAGGATATTCTTCGCGGATGGAAAGGATTTCTTACCGAGGAAGAGGCCCGGTTGCGCGAGGACGCGTCCGCAATCGAGAGTTTGGACATGACCCCGGGCGGCCGCGCGAAGCGCTTTCTGAATGAAAGCCTGCAATATCCAAAATCTACTTTTGACGCGGTGCTTTTGTGGGATTTGCTGGACTACCTGGAGCCGACACTGGCGAAACAAATTGTGGCGAGCGTGACAGAATTGCTGAGGCCCGCCGGAGTGGTCTTTGCCATGTTTCACAGCAAGAAGCCGGAAGGATTTCAGCGCTACCGCGTGGCGGATTCGAACACGCTGCAAATGATTTCCACGCCAGTGATCTTCCCGGCGCAGAAGGTTTATCAAAACCGCGAGATTCAAGACCTCTTTGGCCGCTACCGGACGATGAAATCGTTCGTGAGCCGCGACCAATTGCGCGAAACGCTCTTCATCAAGTAAAAAAGATACAAACGTTTTTGGGGCGAAAAGCGATCTGTGGATATTGTGCGCCCACCAACTCTTCGCTTGCATTCTACGAATCTGAGGAGTAGAAGGAAGGCGTGAGCTCACGGAGCTCCGGAGGGATCATGACTCCACCGGGCTTAGAGCTGCACCAAAACTAAACACACCGCTCTTGCGGTGCGCGTCGCCCGTGAAACATACGTGCTATTAGCGCGCTTCCGAGACGACACGGCAAAAAGACAAAAGGGGGAACCGCCAGGTTCCCCCTTTTGCTTTTTTCGACCAAGGATCTAGGATGGGTGCTTCGGAGTTGCAGCGTGACGGTGATGATGATGCTTGCCGTTGCTGTGATGACGGTGATGGCGGTCATGCGACGACGCAGGGTTGCTGGACTGGGTTTGTGAAGTCTGGGTTGCGCCTTGCGCGCTCGATTGCACAGCGGTTGACAGCTGGGCGTAGAGAAACAAAGCGGGTGTTGCGGTCAATAAAAACATTCTCAAAGTACGTTTCACAGCAAATCTCCCAAGAAAAAGAATTCCCCTGCAGGGATATTGAATCATAAGTGATGAAGGAAGTCGTGGGGAACGTCTTCGGGGTTGTGCCGGAACAAGCAATCGACTGCAAAAGCTTACGTCGAGCTTGGGCCGGGCGGAGGGCGGCGGAATCGAGGTGGCTGTGGCGGAGTGCTGGCGACCGGATGCCGTCAGCTGCCAAATTTCAGCTGTTCCAGCCACTGGATGGCTTCGCGCTGATTGGCGATGATCTGCGCTTGCCAGACGAGGGCAATGGACATGAAGCTCATGGTGATGACGCAGAAGACGAGGACGAGGCCGATATTGGATTCTTGAGCGGGAAGCCGAAATACACGCCGAAACCAAGCCATGGTAAGGGTTCTCCTAGTACTCGGTCCGCCTAAGTATCCAATAAAGAAGCGAATCCGGTTCGGCAGGTTCGGGACACTCCTCGCCGCCTGTAGAAGATTGGGCAATCGGAAGACCAAATCCAGTCGACTCCTGAAAGGCGTATCATACGGAAAACAGGTGCTTTGCAATTTTCATTCGGAGATAGAACTAGAACGAATGAGCAATATGTGTGCAATTCCAGGCTCACTTAGGTGAGTTCATTTCCAACGCGTACTAGTTTCTTGTCGAGATAGCCTCAAGGACGCGCTCCCAGATGTCCGGTGCCCGGAGTTCCAACCGGCGGGCTCTTGGGTTGGAGGAAAGATCCGTGGAGTCGCTGTCCTGAGCGCGGTTAGTGAGAAGAATCGTACGCTCGCAATATGGGAAAAGGCCAGGACTGAGGTCCTCGGTTGCGATGCCAACGATGTGGGCATGTTGGCGGAGCGCCCGATCGTAGAGCTTGGAGAGATCTCGGATGCAGCATTGCGTGCTGGCACCAATCGCGGCGGACCAAAAAACGCCGTGCTGGCGAAGCTGTAAATTTCGATTCCGACCCTCAGCGAGAAACCGCTGAACATCCAAGTCAGACACACCCGCAAGGAAGAATACCTGGTCAAAATCACGTTGCCGTGCGAGTTCCGCCTCCCGCTCAGGGAGGCCGGTGTTCTGGACCAATTCGCGAAGAGAGAGTGAGCGCAATGTTACAACGGGGACTCCGCTGTCTGCGGAGAGGGTTTCGAGGGCATCGGCGGCTGCGGGCAGGGCCTCTGCCACGGGAATGCAAGTAAAGCGGCCAAGGCGAACGGTGGATGCTTTTTGCGACTTTGAAAGATTTGATTCGGGGCGAAGGTGGAAGTAATCCTCAGGGAGGTAGGCCGCGCAGCCGTCTTCCGCGATGAAGGGATGGGCGTGGCCGAGCTTGCGGCGTGGCTCGTCAAACTGGAGGCGCGAGCGGCTGGTGAGCCATACCGCAGGGATCCCCTGGTGGTCCAAGGCGGCGGTGAACTCGTCCAAGCCGGGAATGCTCTTGCCGCGGATGGGGATAAGGGAATCGACGGCGATGAAAAGAACGCTGGAAGTCTGGCGCAAACAAAGCTCCGGTATGGCGAAGACATTCTATCGGAGTTCCACGGACAGGCCGCGTTGAGACCAAAGAAAAAGGCGGGCAGAAGATCCTGCCCGCCTCGTAGGATGCCCGGCTACAGCGCCCGGGCACTTCTCTCTTTATTTAGTTGCCAGACTTTGATGCGGTGGCGGCCGTCTGCGAATTCGCCTTCGGGATGCTGACGTATCCGCTGATGGTGTTCTTGCCCACCTTGTTCACCACGATTTCCTGGGGAATATGAGTGCCGGAGAGATAGAAGAAGATCGGCTCGTTCATGGCGCGATTCTTCTTTTCGAACTGCTTGTCTTCGACGGTCACGGCGGCGCTGAACTGATTGCGCTTTTCATTGACGCCCTTCAGTTCGACGGTGACGTTGCCCACTTTCTGCGGCTTGTTCTTGCCGACGATGGTGAATTCAACGTAGTCGCGTTCGCCAAGGCGGCGGAGCTGGTCAATTTCGTCATGGTTGCGCGCGATGAGGGTGCCCATCTCGCTGCGGGCCATTTTCAGGTCCTCGCGGGTGGCGTCGAGGTCGGTCTTGACGCCCACAACCTTGGTGTCAACCGTCTTGACGTCATCGTTGGTGGCCTTGGTGGCGAGCTCGGAGTGGACGGAGGTATCAAGCGCGGCCACCTGCTTGCTGGTTGCGTCATTGAGCTTGGCGGCTTCTTCGCGCGCCTTCTTGAGCTGGCCCTGGGTAATCTTCAGCTTGGTAGTGACAACCTTCAGGTCGCCCTGAAGTTCGGTATTGGACTTTTCGTCCTGCGCGAGGCGATCCTTCAAGGACGACATATCTTGCTGGACCGACTGCTGCGTGGCCTTCAACTGCGTCGCCACGGCTTGCTGCGTGCTATCGAGCTTCGATGAGGCGTTCCAACCGAATGCTAGACCACCGAGGGCAACCAACCCGAGAACAATAATCGCGGGAAGCTGCCAAGAAGAACCTTCTCTCACTTCTATACGATCCTCTGACATAGTCAATATCTCTCCTACCCCCTGTGGGGTTGATGCCGTGTAAATCGGCCTGTAACAGTGAGTTTGCATTCTTCACGCCAAAGGAAGTGAATCGCGAGGAGCGGTAAGTGATAGAGGGATGGGTGGTTGGGAGGGGGTGAAAATCAGGACGTGGTACTAGTCCTAGCAAAGTTTACGCGAACAGAGAGCGAACAGCGGATTTTTTGCTTGGCTGGGCATCAGTCTACCTTGACGCCGAGGCCTCGGAGGTTCGACTGAAGCTGGCCGGGGGACTGGAAGACGAGTCCAGTCATGCCAAGGCGTTGAGCGGCATCGGCATAAGCTGGGATGTCGTCAATGTAGATGGCCTCCTCAGCGCGAGCTTTGCAGGCGCGGAGAGCTTCCCGGTAGATGAGCGGATTGGGTTTACTGGAGCCCACGCGGAAGGAATAGATGCGGATGGGAAAGAACCGGAAGAAGGGGAAACGCGCTTCTGCGTCGGACATGTGAATGGAGTCGGTATTGGAGAGCAAAGCGAGGCGGTAGTTTTTGGAAAGCTTCTCGAGAAATGATTCCGACTGGATCGGTTCGGGGGCCAGGGCGCTATTCCAAACTTGCTTGAATTGCTCGAAAGTGAGCGAGCCGCCGAGACGCTTGCTGAGATGGAGGTGCCAGTCTTGCGGAGACATGCGGCCTTCCTGCCAGTCTGCCCAGCGGGAATCGTTTTCGATGGAAGACCACAACTCTTGAGGAGCGAGCTTGAGGTCCGGGGCAAGCCCGGCCATGGCGCGGTGAACATCCACGCGGATAAGCACGCGGCCGATGTCGAAAATGATGGCGCGGAACTTCGCGGATGACACGGCCTAAAGGTCCTTGGCGCCGGAGGCAGGGGCCGTGCGCCGCGAACGGAGGATGCTGATGACCGCGGGCAGAATGGAAAGGACGATGACGACGGCAATGACGTAATGAATGCGCTGGCCGATGTTAGGGACCGAGCTTCCAAGGGCGTAGCCGCCGAGAATCATGGCTCCGACCCAGAAGATGCCTCCGAAAATGTCAAAGAGGAGGTAACGGCCATACGGCATTCTCGCGGCGCCGGCCACGGGCGGGCAAAACGTTCGAACGATGGGGATGAAGCGCGCGAGGATCACGGCACGGCCGCCATATTTTTCGTAGAAATCGTGAGCGCGCTGAAGATGGCTGCGGCGGAAGAAGAGCGAGTCCTCGCGGCGGTAGAGGGCGGCGCCCGCCGAGCGGCCGATCCAATAGCCAATCTGATCGCCGACAATCGCGCAAAGCATAACCGGCAGCAAGAGCCACTTGAGGGGAATCACACCCGCGGCTGAAAAAATCCCGGCGGTGACGAGCAGGGAATCACCGGGAAGAAAGAAGCCGACGAAAAAACCAGTTTCAATGAAGACGATCGTGCAGATCAGCGGAGCGCCGCCGGAGCGGATTAACTCCTTGAGTCCTTCGGAACTATAGAGCGAGTGGAAGAAGTGAAGGATGGCGTCGAGCACTCGGCGTAATTCCTCGTGGCAGAAAGATGCACGGAATTTCTTACGGGCACAGGAACAAGCGAGCGTGAGCGCACGTTCGCGAAAGCGCCTGCTCCTATACGGTAGCAGAAAACGCCAACATCCTCTCCACATTCATGCCATAGCAGAAGCAGCATGGTGAATACTGCGAGACATGCGCTGAGACGTATCATCGAATGGCCTCCGCAAGCCACAGATAACCTTGATCTTCGGCCTCGAGACGAGCTTCGCGCTGCTGCGACGAGGCGTCCTTCTGTCCCAAGAGTTTCTGGATGCGCGGGAGCGCCCGGCGTGCAGTGGCAGCGCCGGCTTCGATCGCCTCTTCGGCGCGGTCGAAATCGTCCCAAGCCAGGGATTGCACATCGGGGCGAAGCACGAGGTCGGCGTGGCGTTCCCAAACTTCGAGCTGATGCTTTTGCGCGGCACTGACGGCGCGGCTGACCACTTGAAAGATGTTCGTTGGCGCGCCGCGATGACCGTCTTGCATGCCGACGGAAATGCCGATGACCGTAGTGGCGCCAAGTTCTCGGGCCGCGCGGGTCGGAACAGGGGCGACCAAACCGCCGTCAGCAAGGCAGCGCGTGCCGATTTCGACCGGTTCGAACAAGCCGGGAAACGCGCAGCTCGCGCGGATGGCATCGACGAGATTCCCTTGCGTAAAAACGACAGGCTCACCCGAAGTGAGGTCCGTGGCGACGACAGCCAGAGGAATGCGAAGGTCTTCAAACTGGCGTGATTCGAACACGCGCTCGATCAAAGCCCCGAGGCGATGGTTGCTGGCGAGGCCGAGGCGAGAAACGCGCCAACGAGCGATGTCGCGAAAGCGGAGCGTGCGGCAAGTAGCAATGATGCGCTCGAGAGACGCGCCGCTCGCGTAGGCAGCGCCGAGGATGCTGCCCACACTGGTTCCCGCGATATGGGAGATCGGGATTTGGTTCTGTTCGAGCACCTGCAAAACCCCGAGATGCGCGAAGCCACGCGCGAAACCTCCACCGAGGGCGAGGCCCACGCCTGGCCGAACAGGCGAGGCTACTGAACTTCCGTTCAGGGGGGTGCGCTCAGAATCTTGGTGGCGCGACATGAACGAAGGATGACAGGCACGCCTTCTCCCGCCAATGGGCCGCGCGGCCTGAAAAAACAGTACCAATGTACCCCGATGAAAACAGAAGGAAATTGAGTAAAGAAAAGCCAAACAGTACTTTCCTACTAGTCTCGTACCCTCTCTGTACCATTGTGAGCCGCATCCAGGCGCGCGATTCTCGTTCTTGTCAGGCCGCACTATCGAGAGGGCCAAGAGTGGACAAAGCGTTCAAGACGTGGATCGGGCACCCAGTGGTCTTGCAAGTGGCACTTGGAGATATCAAGGTGCCGCTACGCGGAAGGCTGCTGAAAGAGGGCGGCGAGACGGTTCGGATGCGTATCGGTGACGGATGGGATGTGGACATCTACAAAACCATGATCCTGGCTGTTGAAGAAGACGCAATGGTTCTACTTCCTGCATGAGGGAAACGACCATGAAAACGCAAGAACTCAAGTACGTAACACGGCGGCGTGCCGCAGTCTTACTTGGCATTTCAGAAATGGAATTGAGCCGCATCTCGACCGAATCGGGATTCGGGCACAGAGAAATCGCAGGCGAACAGGAAGAGACGTACTTCACGTATGAAGAGCTTCGGCAAATCTGTCTGCTGGCCGTACAACACGTGAATTAAATACAAACGAGTTTCCTCCGGCCCCCCTCAGCTGTAACCCCCACCCCGGGTCGCTCCCCCCAGCGATCCGGGGTTCTTCTTTTGCGCGGAATCATTCGTGAGCAGGTCTGGGGCTGACTACCTCAGTTCAAAAATCCTTTGACAGAAGGAGCCGGTCCGAAGAGACTTGGCCCCCAAAGAGGCGATCGGAGGGCTCATGGGCGCTCAGGGTGTCAAATTCGGGATCCGAATCTTGGTTGCCGCGGCCGCGCTGCTTGCCGTGTATTTTGGCGTGGGTGCGAAGAAAAACGTTGCGCCGGAAGACGCGACCTACGACATCGTCATCGCCAATGGGAGAGTGATGGATCCAGAGTCAGGACTCGACGCAGTGAGGAACGTTGGAATCAGCGCAGGCCAAATTCGAGCGATTTCGAGCGAGGCGTTGAAAGGCAAGCAGACGATTGATGCGAAAGGATTCGTGGTTGCGCCCGGATTTATCGATTTGCACGAACACGGACAGGAGCCGCGCAATTATCAGTTTCAGGCGCGCGATGGCGTGACGACATCGTTGGAGCTGGAAGCCGGCACTGCCGATGTGGACAGTTGGTATGCGGCAAGGGAAGGGAAGTCCCTGATCAACTACGGAGTGAGCGTCGGACACATCCCGGTGCGCACGAAGATTCTCACAAAGATAAGTTCGGATAGCGTGCTAGGGGGAAAGCTGAGTCCAGCGGACATGGCTGCCCAAGATGCGGCGGCGCATCGCCAAGCGACTCCGGAAGAACTTGTTCAAATGAAGGAAGCGATGGAGCAGGGATTCCGCAGCGGGGCCCTTGCCGAAGGCATGGGCATCAATTACACCCCGGGGGCTTCGCACTGGGAAATTGTGGAAGCGTTTCGTGTGGCGGCGAAATATGGCGGCTCGGTGCACGTGCATCTTCGCTATGCCGGCGGGAAAGAGCCGGAGACAGGTTTGAGTGCTTTGGAAGAAGTGATTGCAGCCGCAGCCGCGACCGGCGCTCCGCTGCACGTGGTGCACATCACCAGCATGGGCTTGAAATACACGCCGCAACTGATCGCCATGGTCGAAGGAGCACAGAAGCGCGGGCTCGATGTGACCACCGAATGCTATCCCTACACGGCGGGCAGCACGTACCTTCAATCCGCTGTTTTCGATCCCGGCTGGCAAGAAAAGCTGGAAATCAGTTTTCACGACCTGCAGTGGGCGGACACGGGCGAGCGCTTGACTGCGGAAACATTTGAGAAGTACCGCAAGAAAGGCGGGATCGTCGTTATCCACTCCATTCCGGAGGAAGCAGCGCGTACCGCGGTAGCGAATCCAATGGTCATGATTGCCAGCGATGGCATGCCCATCACGGGAGCCAAGGTTCATCCGCGTGGACAAGGGACTTATTCGCGCGTGCTGGGGCATTACGTGCGCGAAGAAAAGGCGCTCGACCTGATGACGGCGCTAAAGAAAATGACGCTGATGCCGGCGCAGCGTCTGGAGAAGCGCGCGCCCATCTTCAAGGGCAAAGGCCGTGTTCGTGTGGGGGCAGATGCGGACCTCACGGTTTTCGATCCGAATCGCATCCTTGATAAGGCGACGTTTGAAGAGCCGTTGCAACCATCGGATGGGATTCAGTTCGTATTTGTGAACGGAGTCGCCGTCGTGAAGGATGGAAAACTCGTTGACGGCGTATTGCCGGGACGGGCAGCGCGCGCGCCGGTAGGGAAGTGAGCCACTTGCTTTCGCGGCGGGATTCTTCTGAAGTTCTGCCCGAGCGCGAAAAGACCATGCCGCCAAAATTGACGACGTGCTATATAGTTCTGCGCACTTCCTTCTGGACGGGAAAGGAACCACTTTGACACTCTCTGCTGTGGACTGGGCTGCCATTGTCGGTTATCTGCTCATCACCCTTTTTCTCGGGCTTTATTTCCGTGGCCGATCGGCGAAAAGCACGGAAGATTATTTCGTGTCGGGCCGCAACGTTTCGTGGTGGCTGGCGGGAACGTCGATGGTGGCGACGACTTTTGCTGCGGACACACCGCTTGCGGTGACCGGATTGGTTTACACGCAGGGGGTGGCCGGGAATTGGCTGTGGTGGAGCTTTCTTCCTTCCGGAATGATGACGGTCTTCTTGTTTGCCAGAATGTGGCGACGCTCGGGCTTGATCACCGATGTACAGTTTGCGGAATTCCGTTACTCGGGCAAACCGGCGGCATTCCTCCGCGGCTTCCGCGCCGTGTATCTGGGCCTGCTGATGAACTGCCTCATTCTCGGCTGGGTGACGAAGGCCATGGTGAACATCATCAGCACCTCGCTGGGAGTGAGCGACGCCAAGGCGCTGGCGATTTGTGTTTTCTTTCTGATGCCGTTCACGGGGATCTACGTTTCACTCGGGGGGTTGTGGGGCGTGCTGTGGACGGATCTGTTTCAATTCATACTGAAGATGACCATCGTCATTGGCGTTGCCTGGTATGGCGTGCACGCGGCGGGCGGAATGCAGCAAATGCTGGCCACGCTCGCGGCGAAACGCGGGGCGATCGGGCCTGGGGCGAGCGACATTACCGCGATGCTGCCCGATTTTTCGCGCGGCTGGACGGGAGAGGCACTGTGGACCTTGCCCGTGATCACCTTTGTTGTGCATCTGGCGGTGCAATGGTGGGCGTTCTGGTATCCGGGAGCGGAACCCGGAGGTGGAGGCTACATCGCGCAGCGGATTTTCAGCGCGAAAGATGAGAGAAACGGATTGTTGTCGGTGCTGTGGTTCAACCTGGCGCATTATGCGCTGAGGCCGTGGCCATGGATTTTGACGGCCCTGGCGGCGGTGGTGCTCTACCCCGGATTGACGCAACCCGAACGCGGATACATGCTCGTCGCGACGCGCAACACGCCTCACGCGATTCTCGGAATTCTTCTTGCGGGATTCATGGCTGCGTTCATGTCCACGATTGCCACGCAGCTCAATTGGGGCAGCTCCTATCTGGTGGAGGATTTCTATCGGCGCTTCCTGAAGAAGGATGGCAGCGAAGCGCACTACGTGAACGCATCGCGGCTGGCGACGGCATTTCTCTGCGTAGCAGCAGCCGTGGTTGCGTGGAATCTCACGTCGGTTTCCGAAGGATGGAAGATCGTGCTGGAGCTGGGGGCAGGTACTGGCGGCGTGTATTTGCTGCGCTGGTATTGGTGGCGCGTGAATGCGTGGAGCGAAATCTCCGCGATGATGGCGGCGCTGGTGACGACTCTGGCGCTGCATTCGAGTTCGCTGTGGATGGCGATCGCCGGGAGGAAGCAGCCTTTCAGCGGTTCGGATCCGGTCATTTTTGCGAAAACCACCTTGTGTACCACGGGCGTGACCACGCTTGTTTGGCTCGCGGTCACCTTGATGACTGCGCCGGAACATGGTGACACGCTCGTGAGGTTTTACAGGAAAGTCCGGCCGCAGATTACTGGTTGGAAGCCGGTGGCCAAAATCGCCGGCGACGAAACGGTCACGCGGGATCTCGGACGCAATTTGATTAGCTGGTTGCTGGGCTGCGTGATGGTCTATACCATGCTGGCTTGCATCGGAGCGCTGTGCTTTGGGCGCTATTCCTCTGCTGGTATCTTCGGCGCTGTAGCGGTGGTCTCGGCGATGGCCATCTCTCGCTCCATGCCCAAGCCGAACGAATGGCGCGTGGACTAAAGTGGAAGCAGGTGCAGCGCCCATCTCCCCATCCGGCGGCAGGGGACAAATTCACTCAGTCCTTGCGGGATTTCTTGGATGGACGCTCGACGCGTTCGATTTCTTCATCGTTGTTTTTCTTTTCGATACTCTCGCGAAGCAATTCGGCGTCACCAAGAAGGACATCGTTCTAACCACAACGGTGACTCTCGCCATGCGTCCCCTGGGCGCGTTGCTGTTTGGTCTTTTGGCCGATCGATTTGGGCGCCGCATCCCATTGATGGCCAACGTCATCTATTTTTCGATCATCGAGCTGCTGTGCGGTTTTGCACCGACCTTCAAGGTGTTCCTGATTCTTCGCGCGCTGTTTGGAATCGGGATGGGAGGAGAGTGGGGCGTTGGAGCCTCACTGGCGATGGAAGCAGCGCCCATGCGCTGGCGGGGAATTCTCAGCGGAATTCTGCAGAGCGGTTATTCCATCGGTTTTCTTCTGGCTTCGCTCGCGGCCAGATTCCTCTTGCCGGCGTGGGGATGGCGCCCGATGTTCTGGATTGGCGCTCTGCCCGCTTTTCTCGCGCTGTATATCCGGACGAAGGTGCCGGAATCGGAGGCATGGAAGCAGCATCGAGCGGCGAGTACCGCGCAGGTTTTGCGCGTCGTAGCGCGCGAGTGGAAGCGCTTCGCTTATCTCGTGGTGCTCATGTTCTTCATGATGTTCCTTTCGCACGGAACGCAGGATCTCTATCCTGATTTCCTCAAGGAAGTGCACAAGATTTCAGACGCGATGCGGGCAAACATTTTGATCATCGCGAATATCGGGGCCGTCGTTGGCGCGATCGTCTTTGGCCATCTCTCGCAAGTGGCGGGACGGCGAAAGGGAATGATCGCTGCATTGGGATTGTCACTTTTGCTGATTCCGCTGTGGGCGTTCGGTGAGGGGCTGGCGGTAATCATCGTGGCGGCGTTCCTGATGCAGGCGGGCGTGCAGGGAGCCTGGGGTGTGATCCCGGTGCACTTGAATGAGCTTTCGGCCGACGCGGCGCGCGGGTTGATGCCGGGGCTGGCGTATCAGTTGGGGATTCTGCTGGCTTCGCCGACGAACACGATCGAATTTGCTCTCAGTCACAGGTTCGGTTATCAACGGGCGATTGCTGGTTTTGAAGTTGTGACGATACTAACGCTTGCGTTGCTGCTTTTGATTGGCTCGGAGGCTCACAGCAAAAGTTTTGTTCGAAAAGAGCAACCAGCCGGGGGCGAAAACGTCGCCTAAATGGGGCTTTTTCCATGCGAGCCAGCCCACGCATCGCGACTTGTGGCGGCAATCGTACAATTTGATCTCAGGGCCGCGGCTGGATGCGCAGCGCAGGGCTGTGATAATATTTGTCTACTGCGCGCCCGTAGCTCAGTTGGATAGAGCGTCTGGCTACGAACCAGAAGGTCGGGAGTTCGAGTCCCCCCGGGCGCGCCACCTCGTTTTACCCAACCAAACTGGGGGCTGAATCCAATTCGCGACTCGCAGCTTCTAATCGGTAGGATGGAAACCATGACGTGTGGCAATCAGGCAAAGATGATCGTTGTCATTGGCGGACCTGGCCGAATCAAGAACAACGCAACGGCGAACACGCTCGCCGCACGGCACAAGTGCGGACACTCATTCGGTCATTTCGGCTTTGTATGTTCCTGGGGCTGCGCCGTGGCGCGCGGTTGGTACTTCTAGCAGGTTTCCGTTGTACCCCGAACCCGGACAAAGACCGGACAGTTTTTCCGCGTTGACTTCGCACAAGTTAGAGGGTAGGTTTCTGGCCCAAAACAAAATGACACAGCGGCTGGAGAATTTGTACTTTGAAACCAAGAAGCCCTTGGCTCATGCCCTTTCCAATGCCTGGGTGCAAAATTTTCTCAAAGGCTTTGTCTTCGCGGCGATTGCTCTTTTAGTGGCTGCCATGACTTCTATCGGTGTGAAAGTAGCTGCCATAACCTTTGCCTTGGTTGGAACGCTGGCACTCTGGCTTATCGCGGCTCTGATTATTGTGCATAAAGAGACTCCGCCAGAAACGGAGACGCACGGTGTATTGGTGCCCGCCAATAAACCCATGCCGCCGAATCCTTGCGAAGGCCTCGGACCACCCGATGCTTTTTTTATTTTTCTGGGTAACAGCGCTAGTTTCACGACTCGCTTCCCCCACACAATCATCCGCATTGGAAGTGACAACATCCTGACCGTTGACAAGAAAGAAGACCAGATTTCCGTCAGCGCCAGAGTATTCAGCAGAGACGGCAGAATCGTTGCAGCGATAAAGGACAATGAGTTTTTCATCAATCCCAATAACTATTTCAGAAGGGAAAGACCAGACCCGCATACGCTAGTTGTCTATGACCAGATGAATCAGAAAGTGCTCGACGTTGAGTACTTAAATTCCAGAGGCGTCAGGTTCCTCGGCGTATTTAACCATCCGAACAGACGCGTCGTCATTTCCTCTACTGAGGGGATCTTCCGCAACACCATATGCACTGGAGAATCGGGTCAAGCGGAGATTTTCTTCCCTGACTAGGATTGCATTGATGCCATCACTAGTTTTGCCAGCGCGCCTCTTGCGTGCGGCGCAGACAATCGCGGGGATTCTGGCGCTTGGCATCCTGGTGGGTGTCGTGGGCGAGCATCGTTGGTTCGTATGTGGCGAGCCGCTTATTCCAGTAAGGCACAAACTTTATACTTTCGGCGTGGCGTGTTAGAGTCGCGACGTTGTTTAGTCGTGGCTCGGCGTGTCTTGGCCTGGCTGGACAGGGCATGACGAGTCTCGGCAAGTCGCGGCAGGCAAGTGCAAGGGCGATTCTTCGGAGTCGCCCTTTCTGTTTTCTTCATAGCTGCGCACTAGCTTGTCGTAAGCCAACAAAACTTTCTCCCGAAACTCCAACATCTGTTCGACGTGCTCCTTCACGAGCACGCGGTTCCGGCACAGGAATGCCAGTTGCTCGATTTCTCCCGGCGTAACGCGAATCAAGTCGCGCGTGGCTGCGAAGGAGTTTTCAAACCGCGCAAGCACAAACAGCGCGCACGCTTCTTCCAGCGGCGATGGCAACGCCCATTCGTGCTCGGTGCTCCCGGTGTTCTTCCCCGGCGCCAGCAGACCTGGTGGCAACGCAAATTCTTTTCCACGCATCGCGACTTGTGCTTCGCCAAAACTCTATGCGCACTGAAAACAGAGCGATTCCCTGCCGCGACTGCTGTCCCATCCAGGTTATCCCTTCATCCCCGAGCGCCAAGAATCTCTCCCCGGGGGAACCCGCGCGCAGCGTACGTGTATATATTGAGGATCGGGGAACTCGGACGTTTTCGCGACGCTACGTTGGTTCGGATTAGGCAGCCCGATCGTACCGGTGGTGCAGCCCTCCCAGTCGCACATGAGAAAGGACGCGACCTGAGGCTATGGTGCGAGTTCTGCCGTCTGGAGTTCCCTTCCTGAGTCCGAGATGCGTGCGGTCCTCGTGGTAGTAGCGAATATACTCAGAGAGCCGGCGTTTCAGGTGGCGTTCGTCAACTGCAATGATGTGATCCAGGAGATCACGCCGACAACTCCCTACCCAACGCTCTGCGACTCCATTCTGCCAAGGACTTTCGAACGAGGTGCGGACAGGATTCACCCCCAGGGAT
>WNFD01000905.1_pt1 | contig 46456 bp, 43 predicted proteins | sample 5400491 | NCBI WGS metagenome assembly WNFD01 (sample SAMN13153343, study PRJNA577476) | soil metagenome | isolation source: 120 cm saprolite under Douglas fir tree site 2 hole 2 replicate 2 | place: USA:California | collected 2015-04-18
GCCGCCGAGGAACAGCGCCTTCGCGACGTTGTGGCCGGCCGCGGCGAAGTGGCCGATGTGGTTGAAAGTGAAGTTGGTCGGGCTGTTGCGCTCGCCATAGGAGCGGCCGCCAGTATGGAAGGTCGGCGCGATACCGAGCTCGCGGCACTTCTGCCACAGCGGGTCGTAGTCGTAGTCGCTGTCGAGGCCGAGCTGATCGAAGCCCTGAGCATAGCGGGCGAGGTCGGCGGGGGCCCCCTTGGCGTGGGGGATCGGCCGGCGTACCCCGCTGCCGAACATGCAGACCTTCGCGCCCAGCTGCTTGGTCACGAACGTCAGCTCCTCGATCGCCTCGTCCGGCGTGTGCACCGGGATCACCGCGGCCGGGGTCAGCTTGTCGCCGAGGTCCTTGAAGTACTCGTGGGTGACGACGTTGAAGCCACGGATCACCGCGCGCCGGGTCGCGTCGTCGGCGATGCGCGGAATGCCGAGCCCGGCCGTCGGATAGACGATCCCGAAGTCGATCCCGAGCTCGTCGAGCCGGTCGTAGAGCATCCTGGGTTCTATCCCACTACTGCCGAGGCTCCGGGGCTGCGGACAACGAGATCGTCCGGGCAGCCCTTCCAGGCGTCGGAACGCCTCGCCGCCGTCGAGCTCCAACGCCAGAAGCTCCTTCCATCACCGACGAAGGCGACGATCGAGAGCGGTCCGGCGTGCTTGCCTGCTAGCGGGGTGAGCCGCCGAAGAGCGCCACCGACCGTCCTCCAGTTGCGCTTGCGCTCGGAGGGCCGGAATTACTTTCTGGACTCGTAAGAGTTACCTTCTTCCCGAGCGGCATTTTTTGCCGAGCCCCAGGGGAGTTCCGCACCGAAATCCGCACCGATGAATGGATACCTCCCGATGCGCCCCGACCATATCCTGGGCGGCCGGCTCCGGCATGCTTCCTGCTCTCACCCGAGGCCAGACGCAGCGTCCCCATCCACTCACGCAGCGGAGGTGAGTCATGTCCTCGAGGAGATATGGAATGGCGCTGCTCATCCTAGGCGCGCTCGGCTTGCAGGGGTGCGCCGGGATCGGCCTCGCGCTGTTCGGGGTGGGCGCCGGCATCTCGGGCGGCACCGGAGTCAACTACACCCTCGACAGCGTCGCCTATAAGACCTTCGCGGAGTCCGAGCCCGATCTTCGCGCGGCAACGCTGCGCACGCTGAAACGGTTGGCGATGGACGTCACCACCTCCAAAAAGACCGAGGCGGGGAGCGAGATCACGGCGACGGCAGGTGACCGGACGGTGGAGATCGAACTTGACCGGATCACGCCGAGGACCTCGCGGATGCGGGTGGTCGTGAAAAAGAACTGGCTCCTCCGGGACCGCTCCACGGCCGGGGAGATCATCGCGCAGACCGAGGACACGCTGGACGGGCACGTCGCAGTGGCCAAGCGGGCCCGGTAAGAGGTCGACACGATCAGAGGCAGGCTGATCTCACCGGCTTGCCAATTGTGATCAGCCGTTGTCTGAGTCCACAGGACTCAGAGAGGAGGAGAGCAACATGAAACGATACTTATGGCTCGTCGGAAGCACTGTGGTGCTGGTGGCTGTGTGGGCTCCGTTGGTCAGCGCCCAAGACATCCGGCGGGATCGCGTGGACATTACCCGTGACGCCCAGGATATCCGGCAGGACCAGCGCGACCTGAACCGAGACAATCTGGACATCCAGCGCGATCGGACAGACATCAACCGGGATCGGCAAGACATCCGGAGCGACCGCCGGGATATCACCAGCGACAACCGCGATCTGGCCCAAGATCGGCGCCAACTCCAACGGGACCGGAAGGCCGGCAACCTCAGCGCCGTGGCGGCCGACAAGGCTGATATTCAGAAGGACCGCCAAGACCTCGCCACGGATCGGCAGGATCTTCGCCGCGACCGGCGCGATCTCCGTGCCGATCGGCGCGACCTCCGTCGGGACATCGGCGACCGCAACCGCGACCGGCGCGATCTGGCCAGGGACCGCCGGGATCTCCGCGCCGACCGGCGCGACCTCCATCACGATTACCGGAGCGCATCCAGGACCTCGACGTCTCTGCGCCACGACTCTAGCACCAGCACAGCAAGTCGTTCCAGCGTCCATCGGACACAAGTAGCCCGCAATAACGTGAAGTAGCTCTCGGCTCCCCTGTCGGGTGGGGCCACAGTGCTCCCCCCGGCAGGGGTTCTTGGACACGTTCAGCTCAACACTGCGAGAGCAGTTAGCCACCGGGCGATTCTTTGTACCTCAAGCACTGCACGAGACCCGTCGCCCTGGCAAGAGAGAGGAGAAACCATGAAACCACTCGTGCTCAGTGTGCTGCTCCTGGCCGTCGTGGCGGAACCGGTGGCTGCGCAAGTGCGGGTGGGTGTGAACATCGGCATTCAGCTCCCGGGTCCGCCCGCGCTCGTGGTCGTTCCAGGAATGCCTGTCTACTATGCGCCGAGCGCCCCGGCGAACGTCTTCTTCTACGGACATCAGTACTGGGTCTTTACGAACAATGGCTGGTACGTCGGGCCGACCTGGAACGGTCCCTGGGGCGTCGTCGAACCCATGTACGTGCCGCCGCCCATTCTCCAAGTCCCCGTTCGCTACTACCCCGTCCCCCCTCCGCCTTGGGCAGGATGGCGTCGTGAGGCGCCGCCACAGTGGGAGCCCCATTACGGGCGCGAGTGGCACGAAGAAGCCCATGAGCGCAACTGGCGGGAACGCGAGGAGCACTGGGGCCGGGGCGAGGGGAGAGGCTGCCCGCCAGGACTCGCCAAGCAAGGGCGTTGCTGACGCAGGACCTGACGAGGGCATAGTCGGCATTGGTGCCGGAACCATCCTCGTAGTTTTTGCTCAGTAGCCGGTCCGGCCAGCTTACGGCACTTCAGTGGACGCCGAGCATTGTGACCAAATTGTGACCGACTCGGGTCCATTCTTGATCATTCCAGCGCACTCTAGCGCATGATGCCGTCGGGAGCCTCCTGTTCCACATCAAACAGTTACGCACACTTACACGGACTGGGGCTCAGGACTGAAAATCCTCAGGCGCATTCCAGCGCACTCCTGATCACTCCAGCACACGAGTTTCCGTTGCGGGTTGCTGACTTAGGCGACTTCGACATGTCGGAGGGCAGCGCGGAGAGCAAATAGGAGCACAGGAGTTCTAGTCCGCGGCCTGTTCTTGGGAAATCATTTGATTCACGAGACACGGTCGCCGTGATGGACCGCGAATTTGGCCCTGCTTGACCTCTGGAGACCAGGGGATTACCGCCGGGCCACCTGTCCGACCATTGCCGCCCGGACCCCCCAGGAGGCCCGACAGCTGCAAGAGCTCGGAAGCAGGGGCTGCCGTCCGAGAACGCCTTTTATGTTTCCTACGCTCAGGCGCAACCATTACCCCCCGCGCCCACTCTTTATATCAAACGACAAGTGGCTCCAAACCGACGATCTTCATGAACCGCCGCGGACGGAGGAAGGCAACATATGGCGACCATCACGACGAGTGGCGGTACGGAGATCCACTACAAGAACTGGGGCAAAGACCCAGCCGTGACGATGGCCGCCGGATCGAGTACATCGGACGGGTCGATATCGACCATTTCTCGGGATGAGTGGGGAGGCCGATCATGGTCACATTGAAGATCAACGGAAAATCCCACACCGTCGATGCGTCGCCGGACATGCCGTTGCTGTGGGCCTTGCGCGATCTCCTCGGCATGAACGGGACCAAGTTCGGCTGCGGCGTCGCTCTCTGCGGCGCGTGCACGGTGCACCTGGATGGCATCCCCAGACGATCCTGCGTGATGCCGGTCAGCGCCGCGGCCGGACATTCGATCACCACGATCGAAGGAGTCGGCGCCACAGTCACTGGCAAGCGGGTTCAGCAAGCCTGGCTCGACCTGGAGGTCGTACAGTGTGGCTACTGCCAGTCCGGCCAGATCATGGCCGCCGCCGCGCTGCTCGCGAAGATACCGGCGCCCACCGACACCGATATCGACCACGCGTTGTCGGGGAACATTTGCCGCTGCGGCACCTATCCCCGCATCCGAGAGGCCATCAGGCGGGCGGCTCGCAAACCGGCGACTGCCAAGAAGGAGGGCTGACTATGGGCCAAATGTCGCGTCGCCAGCTCCTTTTTACGGGCGCGGCCGCCGGCGGTGGATTCCTGCTGGGGCTGCATCTCGAGGCGTTGCCGCGCGTGCTGGCAGCAACGGCCAAAGGGACTCAGACCGACTTCGCGCCGAACGCGTTTATTCGCATCGGCAAGGACGGCCGGGTCACGCTGATCATGAACCAGGTCGAAATGGGACAGGGCACCTACACCTCGATGCCCATGTTGATCGCGGAAGAACTGGAGGTGGGACTGGACCAGGTCCACCTCGAGCACGCGCCGCCCAACGACAAGCTGTACGCGAACCCGATCTTCGGCGATCAGGAAACGGGTGCGTCGACCTCGGTGCGAGCGTTCTACGAGCCGCTTCGCCGCGCCGGTGCGACCGTGCGCACCATGCTGGTGGCCGCTGCCGCCGAGACCTGGAGCGTGGACACGGCGTCGTGTCGGGCGCGCAGAGGAGTCGTCACCCACACGCCGACCGGCCGCAAGCTGTCGTACGGCGCTCTGGCCGAAAGAGCCGCGAAGCTGCCGGTGCCGGCGCAAGTTGCTTTGAAGGACCCGAAGGATTTCAAACTGATCGGCACGCCCGCCAAGCGACTCGATACTGCGGCGAAGGTGAACGGCAAAGCGGAGTACGGCATCGACGTCCGACTGCCCGGAATGAAGATCGCCACGGTCGCTGCGAGTCCAGTAGTCGGCGGCAAGCTGGTCAGCGTCGATGACGCCAAGGCCAGGGCAATCAAAGGAGTGCGCCAGATTGTCCGCCTCGACGACGCGGTAGCGGTCGTGGCCGATCACATGTGGGCGGCCAAGCAGGGACTGGCGGCGCTCGACATTCGCTGGGACGACGGACAGCACGGAAAGATCAACACCGCCGATGTCGTCGAGGGGCTCGCCGCCGCCGCGCAGACGCCGGGCGTGGTCGTGCGAAACGAGGGGGACGCGCCGGCGGTTCTCGCGGAAGCGACGAACAAGCTCGAATCGGTGTACGAGGTTCCCTTCCTCGCGCACGCGACGATGGAGCCGATGAACTGCACGGTCCGCTTGAGCTCGGACCGCTGCGAGATCTGGACGGGCACGCAAGTCATCACGCGCGCCCAGGGGGGAGCCGCCGGGGTCACAGGCCTGCCCCTCGACAAGGTGGAAGTGCACAACCATTACTTAGGCGGCGGATTCGGCCGGCGCCTCGAGTTCGACATCGTCACGCAGGCCGTGCGAATCGCCCAGCAGGTCGGGGGTCCGGTGAAGGTGATCTGGACACGCGAGGAGGACATCCAGCACGACGTCTATCGGCCGTACTACTACGACCGTATGGCGGCGGCGCTGAATGCGCAGAGCCAACCGGTCGCATGGATGCACCGGATCGTCGGCCCGTCCATCATCGCCCGCTACCTGCCGGCCGCTTTCAAGAACGGGATCGACATCGACGGGGTGGACGGAGCGGCGCAGCTGCTCTACGACATCCCGGCGATCCGAGTCGAGTACGTGCGACACGAGGAGCCGGCCTTGAATACCGGGTTCTGGCGAGGCGTCGGAGTCACACACAACAACTTCGTGATCGAGAGCTTCGTCGACGAGCTCGCCGCAGCCGCGAAGCAGGATGCTGCCGCGTTTCGCCGGGCCCTTCTCCGCAAATCGCCTCGCGCGACGGCAGTCCTCGACATCGCCACGCAGGCGTCCGGATGGGGAAAGCCGCTGCCCGAAGGCCGGGGTCGCGGCGTCTCGGTGCTTTTCAGCGAATGGGGCAGTTATTTGACGGAGGTGGCCGAGGTCTCGGTGTCGAAGGCGGGCGAGGTCCGCGTCCACCGGGTCGTCTGCGCAGTCGATTGCGGGACGGTCGTGAACCCGGACACGGTGAAAGCCCAGATCGAGAGCGGGATAGTCTTCGGAATCAGCGGCGCCCTGTGGGGCGGCGTGACGCTCAAGAACGGCCGGGTCGAGCAGTCCAATTTCCATGACGTTCGAGTCATGCGAATCAACGAGACGCCGGCCATCGAGGTGCACCTGGTGCGCAACCTGGAAGCGCCAGGCGGAATCGGCGAACCAGGCACGGCCGTCACCGCTGCCGCGGTGTCGAACGCGGTCTTCGCCGCCACCGGCCGGCGCATCCGGAAGCTGCCGCTCGAGAATCAACTGCGCTCGGCCTGAGGAGGAGACGATGCGGATGTTTTCGCCGATGATCGTGGGCTTGCTCGCGGTTGCAGGAAGTGTCGTCGATGCACCGCACGCCGCTCCCTCCGGGACGTTCGAACCGATCGCGAGCGTCGTCATGCACCCGAGATGCATCAACTGCCATCAGGACCAATCCCCCCGGCAAGGCGATGCCCGGACCGTTCATCTGCCGCTCGTTGTCCGCGGAAAGGACAGCCACGGCGCCCCTACGCAGCCGTGCCAGACCTGCCATCAGACGACGAACACGGCCGACGGGTTCGTGCCGGGCGTCGAGGACTGGCACCTCGCGCCCTTGTCCATGCTGTGGGAAGGCCGCAGCAAGGAGCAGATTTGCGAACAGATGAAGGATCCGGCGCGCAACGGCGGCCGTCGCACGGGAGAGCAAGTCATCGAGCACATGAAGACGGATCCGCTCGTCCTCTGGGCCTGGGTCCCGGGTAGGCGCACGATTCCTCCGCTCTCGCACGAGAAGTTCGTCGAAGCGCTGGAGGCCTGGGTCAAAGCGGGGATGCCATGCCGGTGAACTGAGAACAAGTTGAATATTTGTATTCGCGAACTGAGGATCCGACAGACTTCGCGTCCTGACAGGACGCGAAGCCCGAGGCGAGGACCTCGCGGGCAAGACGCGCCGGGCCGTCGGGTCCGCTGGCGAGGCGGGATCCCCCGGCCGGGATCGGCAGAGAACGGTTTCGGCGGCTTATCGCCGCAAGATGCCGCAAGAGGGTGGTGGTCAAGTCGGTGGTGACCCAGGGGGCTGCCACCAAGAGATTCAGCCAAAGCCACGCAGATCCGTCTGAGAGCTGTCGCCAAAAGCAGCAACGTCGGAGAACTTCTCTGAAGGCTTGTCTTCTCTAGTTTGCGGGGGCCCGCAATCACCTGCAGGCAACAGGTCGCTTTGTTTCCGGTTCGAAGTAGTCGTCTGATGCGGTTCGCGTGGTGGCCCCTTAGGGCCACTATTTCGATTTCGTTAAGGTTTGAACCTGCCCGCGACGGATGGCGGGGAACGACCTCGCCGATCGCTTGCCCTCTACACCACCTTCCGATCGGCGGAGAGGCGGTCGCCCATGGCTGATCTGAGCTGGAGCATTACGGTCTGGTGAACCCTCACCTCAAGGAACTGCAGGTGACTCATAACGTAGGCTCGCACGGGCGTTCGGGTCACCACAGTAGCCGTGGCCGGGTTGAGCACCATCATGCTGATCTCGCCAAAGAAGTCGTTTGGCCCCAAGGTGCGTCGGTGGGTGCCACTCACGAACACGTCCACCTCGCCGTCCGCGAGCAAGAAGAAGGCATGGTTGCCCGTTCCCTCGGTGATGAGCGCGGTGCCCGCAGGAACGATGATTTCGTCCATCTTGGTGGCGAGGAACTGCAGGTCACCGTCGGAGAGACGCGAAAAGAGCGGGATCTCTCGGAGGTTATCGACTGACGTCGTCACCGGTCGCGCCTCAGGTGGAATGCATCATACCATGCGCCGCGTTACTGGCACACGGTGGTGGGCGTCTGCGGCGCTTTCGTGCTCGTGGTCTTTCGACGCTCCGAGTGCTGTCGCATTGGCTCCTAGATCTGAGTGTGGGAGATTATGTCACGGGGACGGCGGCCACGGACGGGGCGACCGACGCCGGAGGCCATGGTCCTCAGGGAAACCCGGTCCAATTCCCACATTCCCACTGTATTCCAGCATCGACTCCCAGCAACTTCTCACGCATAGACGTCAGTAGAAGGGCTCTGAGACAAGATGGACTCTTGGCTATCATCGGCCAGCTCGCCGCGGTGGCTTGAGCGCGCCCTCTCAGCGCACGCGCCAGGGCACCATGCGCTTCAGGATCCCGTCCCGCAGGACCAGGGTGTGGAACAGGATCGCGGCGAAGTGAGCGAGGAACGTGAGGAAGAAGAGGTACGCGAGGATGGTGTGCGCCTTCCGCAGCACCGCGTACAGCGTGACGCTCGGCGGAAGGATGAACGGGAGATGCACGGAGCCGTAGAGCACGATCGGGTAGCGCGCCGCCGATAGCATCCCCCACCCGACCAGCGGCAGCACGAGCATCAGCCCGTACATCGCGAGCTCCGACGCCGTCGCCACCCGACGCTCTGCCTCCGACATCGAGGCCAGGAATGGCGGCGGCGGATTCAGGCGGCGGTTCACGAAGCGAATGACGACCAGGACCAGGATCGCGATGCCCAGCGGGCGATGAATCGACAGCAGCGCGTGGTAGTCGCCCAGGGAGACGACCATGGCCATCCCGACGCCCAGCATGGTCAGGACCATCGCCGCCATCGCCCAGTGCAGGAGCCGCGAGAGCGCGGGGAACTGACGCGGCGGGGTCGGCATGTCACTTCCCCCCACGGACGTCGGCGGCGGTGATCGCGCTTGGCTGCTTCGCCTCGCCTTCACGCCGGGTGAACGATCGCGAGTACACCGCCGAGCGAGCGCTGAGCAGTGGATCGTCGGACGGCGCGATGCCCGCGGGCAGGACCAGCGGGTCGAAGTTGATGTCCCTCGCGCGACTGGTCTCCTCGGCCTCCACTCGATCGAGCGTCAGCGTGCCCACGTCGACCCGCTCCCGGTCCGGGGGCCAGGCGACGGTGGCGTCGCCGGTGGGATCGCCGGGCTGCCCGATGGTGAGGATGAGGTGCCATCGCAGCGGCTGGCGCTGCACCTGCGTGATCAGCGCGTCGAAGAGATAGTTCCGGTCCCGGGATTCCGGCGCCGCGCTCGCGACCTCGAACGGCTGCGCCGGCTCCAGCAGCCAGCGGACCGGCACCGACACGCCCGCCGAGCTGGTGAAGCGGAACGCGTTCAGGGCATGGAACGTAGTGTTGTCGAACCCCGAAGCGATCGGCTGGCTCTTGATGACGGCCAGGGCCCGCGCCGTCTCGGGATGGCGCTCGAGAAGGGCCTTCATGCCGGCGGGATCGGGCTTGCCGGTCGCAGGATCGGGCGCGGACGCGACTAGATTCTCGTAGAACGCCTCCGGCGTCCGGAACGGAAACACCGGCAGGTTGATCATCGCGGTCCGCCACAGCTCGCCGTCCGGCAGGCTGAACTGGAGCCCCAGGCCGCGCACCTCGTCGGGCGCGTCGGCGACGTCGGGCCGGCCACCCGACAGGGAGAAGCGGCCGATCACCGGCACGCGCCCGGGTCGAAAGACCACCGCCTTCGAGAAGCGCGCGCCGGTCCCGTTGCTCTCGAAGAACCCGGACACGCCCACGCCCTTGGCATGATTGCGACGGAAGCCGGGGTGCACGCCGGCCACGTGCTCGAACGCGTCGGTGAGCCGCGCGGGTGTCAGCGCGCCCGGGGTCAGCCACCCACCGAGGAAGGCGTACGTGCCCAGGACCGCGGCGAGGACGAGACCGACCAGGGCGAGCCGGACCAGCGTGCCGGTCGGGCCGAGGGGCGCCCGCTCGGACTCTCCTGGTCGTTCACGGTCGGCAGGCATTGTCCATTCCAGTCATGGGTGGTCCGTTGTTCCGACGCCGTCGCCCGGGAGAGGAGTGGCGACCCCGAAGATTGTAGCAAGAATGTGCAAGCGGCCGGGCGCCCCGCGACCGTGCTAGCCTCCAGCCGATCTCACTCACAGGAGGCCATCGGCCATGGGACCACCGCGACTACCAGCACCTCGTCTTCGAGCGCCAGCCGAGATCGGGATCTCGAAGCAGAAGCCCAGCGGCCTGTGCGCCCGGAGGTGGTTGCGGGCCTCCGATTTGAACCTGCAAAGGGAACGCCCTCAGGTGTCTTGGCCACTGCTGAATGACCTTGTGCCAAAATTGTGACCGACTCAGGCGCATTCCTGATCATTCCAGCGCATTCCAGCGCACGAGACCGTCGTGACCCTGTTGTTCCACATCAAACAGTTACGCGCACTTACACGGACTAGGGGATAGGACTGAAAATCCTGTGCTCCTTTCAAGATCGTGGCGAGCAACTATGAATGGCGAAATTGACCTAACTCGTTGATAACGATGGACCCGTAGCGGCACTGTCAAGGCGCTCATCGATTCGAATGCCGTTCACGACCCTTCCTTCGTGCTCGGAACCGTCCGGTTCTGAACAATGCTCAGAAGCTGGAAAGACCGAAAGAGCGTCCGTTTCGGGCCAAGGGCTCGGTAAGCCAAGGAGCGCGGGATTGCCCGACGTGGTACTAGGGCGCAACTATGCCGGCAGGGAGCGGGAGGCGGTCCTCGGCCAGCGGCGGTCTCAGCACGTAAAACGAGGGGCGTGGTCTCGACGAGTCGTGTCCAATCATGAGGGACAGCGGGTAACCGACAAAACTGACAGAACCTCGGTTGGGTCGTTCGCCCACGGGGCTATGGCAGGAGGGGAAACTTCCGGAGGAACGCGGCGCGATCGGTCATGCCTGCACGCCGGGATATCGGAGGACACGCCAGCTTGCCGCCCCTGTCACAGCGGCGGCCTGCTTGGGCTCGCCCTCGATCGCGGCGCGGTGAGACTCGTCCTAGGGTGTCGCTCCGCTCTCCTGGCGACGCGCTGGAGCACGGCGGCGATCCTTGGGCGTCTTCTGAGGCGCGGGGTGCGGCCTCGGAGCGGCCACCTGTCGCGGATCGGCGACTCCGCCCCTGAACGGGATGCTATAAACCGGGGTCGCGTGGTCCGCGGGGGATGCCCCCCTGCTCCACTCGCCGCTTTGTCGGCACGCGACTAGGACGACGCGGTTCGGTGCCAGGCGCGGCGGGTGTCGTTGGCGAGAATCGTGATGGCGGCGACGATCCCGCCGACCCCGAGAAGCCAGGTGAGGCGACCCAGGAAGTCGGCGGCGCCGAGCAGGTGGAGCTGGGCGAGCAGGTAGTTCCAGTCGTGGGTGACGCCCTCACCGCCCAGGAGGGGCAGCGCCTGCTTCTTCGCGTCCGCCATGTAGATCGCCACGTCCGTGATGCTCTCGCCCGTCCAGAAGAGGGCCACCGCGAACGAGGCGGGCTGGCCCTGGCGAAGAAACGTCACCGCGCACACGGCGGGCAGGATGACCTGGAGCGCCGAGCCCGCCAGGATGTAGAGGAAGCGCGGGAGAAAGGACGCGAAGGTGTGTCCGGCCTCGTGGATGACGAGATCGATGCCGTGGATGAATCGCAGAGCCCCGCTCGCCGCATTGAAGTCGAGGCCGCGCGCGAGGATTTGCCAGGCCAAGACGACCATCACGAGCAGCCCGCGGCGCGACCTAGCGCGGGCGCGGGAGGCACTATGGCCGGAGCTAGCTTCCGGCCTTCGTCGCGGTCACCGCGCCCGGCGCGGGATGACCATTGCCATCGGTGGCGCAGGCCGCGGCCGCGCCCTCGCGATGGATGGAAAGATCCGTGATGCTCGGATGCTCGCCGCACACGGGGCACTTCGGATCGCGGCGGAGCTTGACCTCACGCACGCGCATGCCGAGGGCGTCGTAGGTCATCAGCCGGCCGATCAAGGGCTCGCCGATCCCGAGCAGGAGCTTGACGGCTTCCGTCGCCTGCACCACCCCGATCACGCCTGGGAGCACGCCCAGGACCCCAGCCTCGCTTCAGCTGGGAACGAGGCCCGCCGGTGGCGGCGTCGGGTAGAGGCAGCGATAGCATGGACCCTGGTTGGGGGCGAACACCGTGGCCATGCCCTCGAACTGGAAGATCGAGCCGTGGACATTGGTCTTGCCCGCCAGGTAGCAGGCGTCGTTGACGAGATAGCGCGTATCGAAGTTGTCCGATCCATCCACGACGAGGTCGTAGTCCTTGATGATGTCCATCACGTTGTCCACGTCGATGCGCATGGGCAGCTTGATGATCTTGGCGTCCGGATTCAGCGCCTGCAGGGTCTCCGCGCCGGAGTCGACCTTCGACCGCCCGACGCTGGCCGTGGTGTGGAGCACCTGACGCTGAAGGTTGGAGACGTCCACGACGTCGCCGTCCATGAGTCCCAGGGTGCCGACGCCGGCGGCCGCCAGATAGAGCGCCGTGGGCGAGCCGAGCCCGCCCGCCCCGATGAGCAGGACCTTGGAGCGGAGGAGCTTGCGCTGGCCCTTCTCGCCCACCTGGGGCAGGAGGAAGTGGCGGCTATAGCGCTGGATCTGCTCGGAGGTCAGCGGCGTGTCCTTCACCACGGGCAGGCCGGACTGCGCCCACCGCTGGAAGCCGCCCTGGAGATTGATCACGTTCTTGTAGCCGAGATCGTGGAGCGCCTTGGCAGCCAGCATGGAGCGCAGGCCCGTCTGGCAGTAGAGAACCAGCGGCGTCGAGGGATCGCTGGCCACGGAGCCGATGCGGAACTCGAGGAAGCCGCGGCTGATGTTGTTGGCCGCCTCGATGGAGCCGTCGCGGTACTCGTCGGGATCGCGCACGTCGATGACGACGACGGGCTCGCCGGCGTCGAGGCGCTTCTTGAGCTCGGCGGGCGGCTGTTCGGGGATGATCTGTCGCGCTTCCGCCAGCATTTCCTTCAGCGTCTTCATGTCAGCACTCCTTGCGCCGGTTCTCTCTTTCGAATTGCGGTTTTCATATTACCACCATTCCCGACCGGAGCAACGGACAAGGCCTGCTTGCTGTCTAAGTCGGGACAAGACTGCTATAATTGGCCGCGAAATGAAAGGGTTAATCCTCTCAGGTGGGCGCGGAACCCGGCTCCGACCCATCACCTTTACCTCGGCCAAGCAGCTCGTTCCCGTGGCCAACAAGCCCATCCTCTTCTACGGGATAGAGGCGCTCCAGGCTTCGGGCATCCGCGAGATCGGCATCGTGGTCGGCGACACGCATCAGGAGATCCGGGACGCCGTCGGCGACGGCAAGCGATTCGGCGTCTCCGTCACCTATATCCAGCAGGACGCCCCCCTCGGGCTCGCCCACGCCGTCCTCGTCTCGGAGTCCTTCCTGGGCTCTGATCCATTCTGCATGTACCTGGGCGACAACTTGATCCGCGAGAAGCTCGAGCCCCTCGTCACGCGCTTCCGCGAGGAGAAGCCCCAGAGCCAGATTCTCCTCGCCCGCGTGCCCGACCCGACCCAGTTCGGGGTGGCCGAGCTCAAGGACGGCAAGGTGGTGCGCCTCATCGAGAAGCCGAAGGTGCCGCCCTCCGACCTCGCCCTCGTCGGCGTCTACATGTTCGACGCCACGGTGTTCCAGGCCGTCAAGGCGATCAAGCCGTCGGCGCGAGGCGAGCTCGAGATCACGGATGCCATCCAGTGGCTGATTGACCAGGGCCATACGGTGCGCCCGCACGTGATCGACGGATGGTGGAAGGACACGGGCAAGCTCGAGGACATGCTCGAGGCCAACCGGATCATCCTCGACACCCTCGTGCCGAGGACGGACGGCACCATCGAGCGCTCCGACATCACGGGCAGGGTCGTCATCGAGGCGGGGGCGCGCGTGGTCGCGAGCAGCGTCCGGGGGCCCGCCATCATCGGCAAGGGCGCCCAGATCGAGAACGCCTACGTCGGGCCCTTCACCTCGATCGGCGACGGCGTGATCGTGCGGGGCAGCGAGGTCGAGCACTCGATCATCCTCGAGGGCGCCAGTATCTCGGACATCGGCGGCCGCATCGAGTCGAGCCTGGTCGGGCGAAATGTCTCGATCTACCGCAGCCAGCACAAGCCGCGGTCCTTCAACTTCATGCTCGGCGACCGTAGCGAGGTCGGCCTCATCTGATGCGTCTCAACGACGACGCCCGGCGCGCCTTCTCGGTCCAGGACTACCGCGCGCAGCCCGCCATCCAGGGCGTGGAGATCGTGGACCTCAAGCGCTTCGGCGACGACGGCGGCTCCTTCATCGAGCTGGGGCGGCTCGAGAAGGGGGGCGTGCACGCGGCGTTCCCCGGCTTCGAGTGCAAGCAGATCAACTACAGCGAGATGGATCCCGGCGTGATCAAGGCCTTTCACGTCCACCGGCGCCAGACGGACGTGTGGTTCGTGCCGCCCGGCGACAAGATGCTGCTCGTGCTCGTGGACGTGCGCGCGGGCTCGCCCACCGAGAAGGTCGTCCGCCGGCTCGTCCTGGGCGAGGGCGCGGCGCGGCTCGTCCGCATCCCGCCCGGGGTGGCCCACGGGGTGAAGAACCTGGCCGCCTCGCGCGGCCGCATCATCTACTTCGTGGACACCCATTTCGATCCCGCCCCTGAAGCCTGCGACGAGGGACGGTTGCCCTGGGATCACGCGGGCCCCGATGTCTGGGACGTCGCCAAGGGCTGAGCCCGCCACGTGAAGATCCTCGTCACCGGAGGCGCGGGCTTCATTGGCTCCAATTTCGTACGCCATGTCCTGACCGCACATCCCGACGATGGCGTGGTCAACTTCGACAAGCTCACCTACGCGGGCAACCTGGAGAACCTCCGCGACGTCGAGAAGGATCCGCGCTACCGCTTCGTCCGGGGCGACATCGGCGACCGGGCCCAGGTGCTCGAGGCGATGGAGGGCGTGGACGCGGTCGTTCACTTCGCCGCGGAGACGCACGTGGATCGCTCGAATGCGGGGGCGGCCGAGTTCCTGAGCACCAACGTCACGGGCACCTTCACCCTGCTGGAAGCCGCGCGCGAGCTCAAGGTGGCCCGCTTCGTGGCCATCGGGACGGACGAGGTCTACGGCAGCATCGCCAAGGGGGCCGCGCGCGAGCTCGATCCGCTCAACCCGTCCAACCCGTACTCCGCCTCCAAGGCCGCCGCCGACCTCCTGGCCCGCGCGTACTGGACCACGCACCGCCTGCCCGTCATCGTCACCCGCAGCAGCAACAACTTCGGCCCCTACCAGTACCCGGAAAAGGTCATCCCGCTTTTCATCACCAATGCCATCGAGGACAAGCCCCTTCCTCTCTACGGCGACGGCAAGAATGTCCGCGACTGGCTCTACGTGCTCGACAACTGCGCGGCCATCGACCTCGTGCTCCGCAAGGGCAGGGAGGGCGAGATCTACAATATCGGGGGCAGCCACGAGGTCGAGAACATCGTGCTGACACGACAGGTGCTCCACCTGGTGGGCAAGCCGGAGACGTTGATCACGCCGGTGGCGGACCGTCCAGGGCATGATCGCCGCTATGCGCTCGATTCCGGAAAGGCTCATGGGCTGGGCTGGAAGCCTACCCATTCCTTCCCCAAAGCCCTGGAGGCGACGGTGAACTGGTACAAGGATCATGAAGCCTGGTGGAAGCCGATCAAGTCCGGAGCCTTCCGCGCGTACTACGAGAAGCAGTACCAGTCGAGATAGGCATGGGCCGACACTTGCTCGCCGGGGCCGCGCTGTTGGCAATGCTTCCCGCCATGCTCGGCGCCGCGCCCCAGAGCGCGGCCCCCAAGCCGGATCCCAGGGAGATCTCCGCGCTCCCGACCTATGTGCGGCGCGTGGCGCCGGCCATGGTCGGCCTTCGCGTCCAGGTGCCGGCCGACCGGCCTTCCGCGGCGACCCTCGGTGTCGAGCGGGGGGGCAGCGGCGTCATCTTCGATCAGGCCGGCTATGTCCTCACCGTCAGCTACGTGGTGCTGGACGCCGCGCGAATCGACGTGGCGCTGCGCGACGGGCGCAAGGTACCGGGCAAGCTTCACGCCCTCGATCTGGAATCCGGGCTCGGGGTGGTCAGGCTCGAGGGGCCGGGGCCTTGGCCCGCCGCCGCCCTCGGGGATTCGAGCAAGGTCTCCGCGGGCGATCTCACGGGCACGATCGGGATCGATGAGGATGGCGACCTCGTGGTCGCCCAGAGCCGGGTCCAGGCCATCCGCCCGTTCGCGGCCTCCTGGGAGTACATGCTCGACCGCGCGTTTCTCGTGGCGCCACACAACCCCGCCTTCGGGGGCGCCGCCCTCGTGGATCAGGCGGGCGCCGTCATCGGCATCACCTCGCTCCGGCTGGGACAGTCTCCCGTCGTCAACCTCGCCATTCCCGTCGAGAAGTTCCTCGCCGGCAAAGACGAGCTGCTCGCCAAGGGACGCGTGGAGAGCCGTCCGCCGCGGCCGTGGCTGGGCCTCTACACGCAGGAGCGCGCGGGGGGCGGGGTCGTGGTCGCCGGCGTCTCCCCGGCGGGCCCCGCCCGGGGCGCCGGCTTCCGGCAGGGCGACATCATCGTCCGCATCAACGGCGAGCAGATCTCGACCCAGGAGGAGTTCTACCGGCGTCTCTGGTCAGGGGGGATAGGCCAGGAGGTCCAGCTCGTCGTCCTCCGCGACCAGCGCTTCGAGGCGATCACGGTGCGCCCCGTGGATCGCTACCGCATCTACCGCACCAGCGACCCCTAGAGAGTCCCTGCGTGCGTGGCGTGGATACCTATCAGGGGCGCGGGCTCATCGCCGACCCCATCCACCAATACATCCTCTACACGCGCCCGGATGGCGTCCCCGGGGAGACGACCGAGCAGGACCTGATCGACTCCCCCTGGATGCAGCGCCTCCGGCGCGTGCCGCAGCTCCAGTCGGCGCGCTGGGTCTTCCCCGCCGCCGAGCACAGCCGCTTCCAGCATTCCCTCGGGGCCATGCACCTGGCCGGTCGCTTCGCCCAGCAGCTTCACCCGTCGCTCAAGGCGGAGTTTCCCGATGCGCCGTCGGCCGCTCTTATCGAAGAGCTGCTGCGGATGTCCGGCCTCCTCCACGACATCGGCCACGGCCCCTTCGGGCACTTCTTCGACGACAATTTCCTCGTGGATTTCGACCTTACCCACGAGAAGCTCGGCCAGCGCATCATCACCGAGCAGCTCGGCGACCTCGTTCGTGGCCTTCGCCGTAGCCCCTCGGGACCCTTCGAGCCCGGCGAGGCCATAGACCCCGAGTGGATCTGCTATCTCATGGGCAAGAGATCTACACCGCGGACAACATGGACTATGTCCTGCGCGATTCCTACATGTGCGGGGTGGCCGTGGGGCCCATCGACATCGAGCGCATCATCTATTACTCCTTCTTCAGCGACAAAGGGCTCACCCTCGACCGGGGCGGGATCCAGGCCTTCATCATGTTCCTGAACGCCCGCTTCTACATGTACACGAACGTCTACTACCACCGGACCACGCGCGGCATCGACCTGCACCTGAAGGAGATCTTTCGCGACACCATCCGGCTGATCTTTCCCTACGATCTCCGGAAGGACATCCACCCGTACCTGCAGCTGACGGAGTGGACGCTCCTCGAGGAAGTGGCGCGCTGGCAGGACGCCGACGATCCCGAGCGCAAGGCCCTGGGGCAGGAGTGGCGGCACATCCTGGACCGGCGGCTCAAGTGGCGCATGTCCCACGAGGTGGTGCTCGACATCTTCGAGCCACGCCGCGGCCTGGGCTTCATGCAGGCCGAGGAGGTCGAGCGTCGCGTGCGCGAGCTCCTGCCCTCGGCCATCAAGGACTTCCCGTTCAAGATCGACATGGCGCAGCAGGACCCGCGCCCCCTCAACCCCATCGGCATGCAGGACCGCCAGATCTACGTCTACGATTCGGCGTCCAAGGACGTCTCCCCCGAGCCGCTCAAGGAGCTGCTGAAGTACCTTCCGGGGAAGGTGGCCCAGTGCCGGATCTTCGCTCAGACCCACGAGCACGACCAGCTCCTGGCCCGGGCCCTCAACGAGGCCCTGGGCGAGGAGCGACCCGCCCACCCGACCAATCTCTAGTAAAAGGGACAGCACGATGGAAAGCTTTCGCGGCGTCGACTACTACGGCCTCGAGGCCTTGCTCACGGAGGAGCAGCGGATGGTGCGGGATGCCGTCCGCGACTGGGTGGAGAAGGAGTTCATGCCCGTCGTGGCCACGCATCATCGAGAGGGCACGTTCCCGCTGGAGGTCGCCAAGCCCCTCGGCGAGATGGGTGTCTTCGGGGCCACCCTCAAGGGCTATGGCTGCGCGGGGCTCGACAACGTCGCCTACGGGCTCATCATGCAGGAGCTCGAGCGAGGAGACTCCGGCCTCCGCTCCTTCGCCTCCGTCCAGAGCGGGCTCGTCATGTACCCGATCCATGCCTACGGCTCGGAGGCGCAGAAGGAGAAGTGGCTGCCCCGGCTGCAGTCCGGCGAGAGCCTCGGCTGCTTCGGCCTCACCGAGCCCGACCACGGATCCGACCCGGGCTCCATGGCCACCCGCGCGCTCAAGAAGGGCAACGAGTACGTGCTCAACGGCACCAAGCTCTGGATCACCAACGGCTCGGTGGCCGAGGTCGCGGTGGTGTGGGCCAAGGGAGACGACGGGGAGATCGGCGGCTATCTCGTGGAGCGCGGCACTCCGGGCTTCTCCACGCTCGACATCCACGGAAAGTTCTCGATGCGCGCGTCGATCACCTCGGAGCTCGCCTTCGCGGACTGCAAGATCCCGCTCGAGAACAAGCTCCCCGGGGTCAAGGGCCTCAAGGGTCCCCTCGGCTGTCTCTCCCAGGCCCGCTACGGCATCGCCTGGGGCGCCATCGGCGCGGCCATGGCCTGCTATGACTGGGCGCTGCGCTATGCGCAGCAGCGCGTCCAGTTCGGCAAGCCCATCGCCTCCTTCCAGCTCGTCCAGCAAAAGCTCGTCTGGATGATCACGGAGATCACCAAGGCCCAGCTCCTGTGCCTGCGGCTCGGCCAGCTCAAGGACGAGGGCAAGGCGCGGGCGCAGCAGATCTCCATGGCCAAGATGAACAATGTCCAGATGGCCCTCGATACTGCGCGCCTGGCCCGCGACATTCTGGGCGCCGCGGGCATCGTGGACGAGCACCCCATCATCCGCCACATGATGAACCTGGAGACGGTCAACACCTACGAGGGCACCCACGATATCCACACGCTGATCATCGGCCGCGACATCACGGGACTGGACGCCTTCGGCATCTGAGCCCAGCTCTCACTGGCGGCCGCGATGGCCGTCATGAGCCCGAGGTGCTTGGTGTAGCATAGGGTTCCATGACTCCAGACCCGACCGCTCAGGCTGTCGCGTTGCCGCGCGCCGCCGTTGCTGCCCTCTCCGTTTCCGAGCGAGCGCGCCCGAATTACAAGCTGCTGGGGCTCCTCGCCCTCGGCCATCTTGTCATCGACACCAATCAGGGCTCGCTGCCCGCGCTCTTGCCATATCTGAAGTCCGCGCTGGGGCTGACCTACGCTGCCACGGGCGTCATCGTGCTCATGGCGAACGTGACCTCGTCCCTCATCCAGCCCCTCTTCGGCTTCCTCGCCGACAAGACGGCGAGGCGCTGGCTCCTGCCCCTGTCCGTCTTCCTCTCCGCCATCGGCATCTCGCTCATCGGCGTGGCCCCGAGCTACTACGCGGTGCTCGCCCTCGTGATGCTGGGTGGCTTCGGCGTGGCCGCCTATCACCCCGAGGGTTATCGGACGGCGACGCAGGTAGCGGGCGAGCGCAAGGCCACCGGCGTCTCGATCTTCTCGACGGGCGGAAATATCGGAATCGCTCTCGGCCCACCCGTGATCACGGCGCTGGTGACCACGCTGGGCCTCGCGGGCAGTCTCGGCCTGCTCGTCCCGGGGCTCCTCGTGGCGGGGCTTCTCCTGACGGTGCTGCCCGGCCTCTCACGGCCTCTACCCGCGCGGACGCACGCCGCCACCCTGGCCCCCCGGACCATGGTCGGGGCGATGTCGCTGCTCATCCTCGTCATCGCGGTCCGCTCCTGGACCCAGATCGGCTTCAGCACGTACGTCCCCTTCTACTACCTCGAGGTGCTGAAGGGCGACCCGCGCATGGTCGGCACGCTTCTCGCCGTCTTTCTCGGCGCGGGCGCCGCGGGCACGCTGATCGCCGGACCCATCTCGGACCGCATCGGCCACCGGCGCTACATGGTCGGCGTGTTCTTCCTCGCCCCGCCGCTCGCCGTGGGCTTCATGCTCGCCAGCGGCATCTGGAGCTTCATCCTGCTCGGCGCCCTCGGCGTCGTGCTCGTCTCCACCTTCACGGTGTCGGTCGTGCTGGGCCAGGCCTACATGCCGCGCAACGTGGGAATGGCCTCCGGGCTCATCGTGGGTTTCGCCATCGGGGCGGGCGGCATCGGCGCCACCGCTCTCGGCTGGATCGCCGACCACTGGGGACTCTCCTCCGCTCTCTGGATCTCCGCGCTCACGCCCGTGCTCGGCTGCCTCCTCGCCCTCACCCTGCCCGAGCCGCGCGCGCGTTGAAGAGATCACACGCGTGACTGTCCTCCACCATTTTCAGGACGGCGAGCAGGTCCTGCTCATCGACCAGCGGGGCAAGCGCTACCTTCTCCTCCTGAGAAAGGGCGAGACCTTTCATTGCGACCGGGGCTGGATCCACCACGAGACCATCATCGGCCAGCCCGACGGCGCCTGGGTGCGGACTTCCAAGGGCACGCGCTGTCTCGCCATCCGGCCCACCCTCGCCGAGTACGTGCTCGACATGCCCCGGGGCGCCCAGGTCATCTATCCGAAGGACCTGGCCATGGTCCTCTTCTGGGCCGATATCTTCCCCGGCGCGCGCGTGCTCGAGGCGGGCATGGGCTCGGGTGCCCTGACCCTGGCCCTCCTGCGCGCGGTGGGGCCGGAAGGCAAGGTCATCACGTACGAGCAGCGGGAGGATTTCGCGCGGCGGGCGCTCGCCAATATCCAGATGCGCATGGGCGAGGTAACCAACCTGGCCGTGCGCCTGCGGCCCGTGGAAGAAGGGCTCGGGGAGGAGGAGCCGGTGGACCGCGCGGTCTTCGATCTGCCCGAGCCCTGGCATCTCGTCGAGCCCGTCACGCGCACCCTGCGCTCGGGAGGGATCTTCCTCTCCTACCTGCCCACCATCGTGCAATCCCATCAGCTCTCCGAGGCCCTGCGGCGACATCCGGGCTACGCGCTCGTCGAGACGTTCGAGACCCTCATGCGGCCGTGGAACATCGACGGGCTGTCTGTCCGCCCCTTTCATCGGATGGTCGCCCACACCGGGTTCATCACGGTGGCACGCCGGGTCGTGCCGGAAGAGGGCGTGACCGTACGCCCTATCGAGAGCAACCAGAGCTACTGAGCGGTGCTCGAGCGCTGCTTCGACCTGTCCCGTCGTGGCGCCACCGTGGGTGCGGAGGTGCGCGGCGGCCTCACCACCTTCATGGTGATGGCCTACATCATCTTCGTGAATCCGGCCATCCTGGGATTCGCGGGCATTCCCGCACTGCAGGGACAGGGGCCGGGCTTTGCCGCGACGCAGGCCGCGACCTGCCTCGTGGCCGGCGTGATGACCATCCTGATGGGGCTCGTCGCCAACTATCCGCTCGCCCTCGCCTCGGGCATGGGGCTCAATGCCGCCGTTGCCTTCCAGCTCGTGGCGGGCTTGAAGCTGCCGTGGCCGGCGGCCATGGGGGTCATCGTGCTGGAAGGCGTGGTCATCACCGGCTTCGTGCTGACCGGACTTCGCGAAGCGATCATGCATGCCATCCCCGCCTCGCTCAAGCGGGCCATCGGCGTCGGCATCGGGCTCTTCATTCTCTTCATCGGCCTGAACGCCGCGGGCATCGTCAAGCCGGGCCCACCCGGCGTGCCCGTGACCTTGGGAGAGCTGACGGCGGCGCCCGTGGCGGTGGCGCTCTTCGGGCTCCTGCTCATGGTCTGGTTCCAGTCGCGGGGCATGGCGAGCGGGCTCTTGCTCGGCATCGCCCTCACCACGATCCTCGCCATGATCGTCAATGCGTGGACGGGCGGGCGCGCCTTTCCCCTGCCGGGGCAGGCCGTGATTCCGAAAAGCCTCGTGGCCTGGCCCGACCTGTCGAGTCTCGGCGCGGGCCTCGACTTCACGGTCTTCGTCAGGGTGGGCGCGATCACCGCCGTGGTCACCATCTTCTCCATCATGCTCTCCGACTTCTTCGACACCATGGGCACGGTCGTGGGAATCGGCACCGAGGCGGGGTGGCTGGAGGCCGACGGGCGGCTGCCCCGCCTGAACCGGGTACTGCTCGTGGATTCGCTCGCGGCGGTGGCGGGCGGGGCGGCCGGCGCATCTTCGGCGACGACCTATGTCGAGTCCGCCGCCGGCGTGGCCGCGGGAGCAAAGACTGGCCTCGCCTCGGTGGTCACGGGCCTCTGCTTCCTCGCCGCCCTCTTCCTCGCACCGGTCGCGGGGGTCGTTCCCGCCCAGGCGACCGCACCCGCCCTCATCCTGGTGGGATTTCTCATGATGGGACTCGTGCGCGACATCCCGTTCGGCGACCTCGAGGAGGGCTTCCCCGCGCTCCTCATCGTGACGCTCATGCCTTTCACGTACTCGATCACGGACGGCATCGGCGCGGGGTTCGTCGCCTACTGCGTCATCAAGCTTCTCCGCGGCAAGGGGGCGGAAGTGCATGCCATGATGTACGGGACGGCCGTTGCCTTCGCGATCTACTTCGCGATGCCCGCCGTGCGGGCGCTCCTGCGCGCCTGAGGGCGCCCGCGGCCGTGTGGTACGCTAGGTAGTCCGCGGCCGTCGCGGGTGAAACTTCCAAGGAGGCCGATTCGTTGATCACCGCCATGCGCGAGTATTTCCGGGGGATGAAGCTCATCCTCCTCATCGTGGGTGTTGCCTTCGTTGCCACCAGCCTCGTCTTCTACGGTTCCACCTCGCTCCGCGGGGAGAGCGGCAGGCCCTCCGCCCAGGTCGCGAACGTCAACGGTGAGGAGATTTCGCCCGCGCGCTTCCAGCGTGTGCTGCGGAGGTACCTGGAGTTCTACCGCCGGACGTACCAGCAGAACCTCACCCCCGAGATGGCCGAGCGAGTGGGGCTGACGCAGCAGGTGCTCAACGAGCTGATCCAGGAAGCCCTCATCCTTCAGCAGGCCAAGCGCGAGGGCATCACGGTCAGCGACGAGGAGCTGCGCCTGCGCATCCAGGGCATCCCCGCCTTCCAGGAGGATGGACGCTTCTCGCTCGACCGGTACAAGCTCGTCCTCAAGGAGAACCGGATGGACCCCGGCGAGTTCGAGGGCGAGGTCCGGCGGGACATGCTGCGCAATCGCGTCGAATCACTCGTCAAGGACGGCATCAAGGTCTCGGACGCCGAGGTTGAGCAGGCCTACGGGCTCCGCTACGAGCGGGTGCGCGCGGAATGGGCCTACGTCGAAGCGGCGCCGCTCATGGCTCAAGTGACGGTGAGCGACGCGGACGCGGAGGCGTACCTCAAGACGCACGAGGCGCGCTTCAGCCGGCCCGAGCGCCGGAAGATCCAGTACGTCCTCCTCGCCCCCAAATCGTTTGCCCAGGCCGTCTCCGATCAGGACGCCGAGACCTACTACAAGGAGCACGGAGCGGAGTTCGAGCGGCCGAAGCGGCTCAAGGCGGCGCACATCCTCGTCAAGGTGCCCCCCACGGGGGGTAGCGAGGCCGAGGGCAAGTCCAGGGCCAAGATCGAGGAGGCCATCCGGCGCGCGAAGGCGGGCGAGGATTTCGGTAAGCTCGCCAAGGAGATCTCCGAGGACACGGCCACGGCGGGACAGGGCGGCGAGCTGGGATTCGTGGGCAAAGGCGAGATGGTGCCGCAGTTCGAGGAAGGGGTCTTCGCCCTCAAGAAGGGCGAGGTCTCGCCCCAGCCCGTGCGGACGCCGTTCGGATACCACGCCATCAAGGTCCTGGACGTCCAGGACGCGGGCGTGCAGCCCTTCCGCGAGGTCGCGCCCAAGATCAAGGAGAAGCTCGGGGCCGAGCGGAGCGAGCGAGCGGCTCAGGCCAAGGCCGACGAGGCGCGGCCGGCCCTCGCGGCGGGGAAAGATTTCGCGGCCGACGCGAAGCCGCTCGGCCTCGAGGCGAAAGAGGCGACCATCGCGCGCGGCGATGGGCTCGAGGGTATCGGGCGCGATTCGGGACTCGAAGACGCGCTCTTCGGTCTGGCCGTGGGCGGCGTCACCCCGCCGATCAAGACGGCCGTGGGCATCATGGTCGCCAAGGTCACCGAGCAGTTCGCCGCGGGCGTGCCGCCCTTCGCCGAAGTCAAGGACCGTGTGGTGGAGACCATCAAGCGCGAGCGCGCCCAGGCCGCCGCCGAGGAGCGCGCCAAGGCCCTCGGCGCTTCCGTGGGCGGGGGCGATCTCCTCACCGCGGCCCGGCGCGACAAGCTGCCGGGAGGCGAGACGCCGCTCTTCTCGCGGGCGGAGCCGCCCAAGGAGCGCGAGGCGCTGCCGGGCGCGGTGCTGCTGGCCGCCTTGCAGACGCCCGCGGGCAAGGTGAGCGAGCCCGTGAAGACGGCCACGGGCGCCTATATCGTGCAGACCCTCGAGCGGAGAGCGGCCGATCCGCAGGGCTTCGACAAGTCCCGTGATCAGCTGCGCACGCAGGTTCTCGAGCAGAAGCGGGCGTTCGCCTGGGAGCGCTGGGTCAAGGCCCTGTACGCAGGGGCCAAGATCAAGGTCCAGGGCGAGAGCGTCGGCGTCAACTGATGACCAGCCACCGCTGCTCGCCGTCGTAGGATAGGCCCATGTCGATCCAGCGCACACCCATGACCCGCCAAGGTCACGCGCGCCTCCAGGAAGAGCTGGAGCGCTTGAAGCGCGTGGAGCGGCCCGCCATCACCAAGGCCATTGCCGAAGCGCGGGCCCACGGCGACCTCTCCGAGAACGCCGAGTACCATGCCGCCCGCGAGAAGCAGTCCTTCACCGAAGCACGGATCAACGATCTGGAGGGCAAGCTGGGCGCCGCCGAAGTCATCGAGCCGCCCACCTCGGGCGATCGGGTTACCTTCGGCTCGACGGTCAGGCTCGAGGATGAGTCTGGAAAGGAAACGCGGTACCAGATCGTGGGATCGGACGAGACGGATCCGGCGCGTGGCCGCATTTCCATCATGGCGCCGCTCGCGCGCACGCTGATCGGCAAGAAGGTGGGCGACACGGTGACTGCGGAGCTCCCGGGGGGCAAGAAGACGTTCGAAATCCTTGAAGCCAACTTCCCGTTCGACGGGAAACCCTAGCCTTCGCAGCTACCGCAAGGCGTCCCGCAGCTCCCTCGTCAGCGCTTCCACGGTGCCGCGCGTGCCGCCCTGCAGCTTGTTCTTCCACTCCGCCTCGGTCTCGAAGCGCCGGTCACGGAGCCGCTCACCCCAGGGCTTGACCGCCTCGCGGATCGCGTTGTGGTCGAAGGCGTCACGCTTCAGCTCGCGAGCGCGGGCCATCACGTCGGGCGCCACCCGGATGAAGGCGCGGAGAGCCGCGCCCGTCTTGATCGAGTACTTGCGCCCCGCCCAGGCCGTGGGGAAGACGCCCGACACCGCCTTCATGTAGTTCAGGAAGAAGCGCTTGGCGTTCTGGCGCAGCTCGTTCATGCGCGCGCCGCCGCCGATCTTCTCCACCGTCTCCAGGAAGTCCACGATCTCCTCGGCGAGGGGAGCCTGGGAGACGCGCCCGCGCCCGGTGCCGAGCATCTTGATCTCACCGTGAAGCGGCGAGGTCTCGTCCTCGTTGAGGGAGCGAATCACGTCGTGGGCGAGGGCCTGGTTCGGATCGGGATACAGCTTGCGTCCGGCCAGGCTCACGATGTGCGAGGGATTGAGCCGCGTGTGCTTGGCATTGATGGTGACGAAGAGCTCGACGATCTGGCGCGCGTCGAGCCGGTCGAAGAGCACGGCGGGCACCTCGATGCCGAGGTTCTCTCCCGCCTGGGTGACCGCGTGGAGGGCGAGGAGCCGGTGCTGGCCATCGAGGACCCGGAGCACGCCATGCTCCTCGGGGATTTGCAGGAGCCCCAGGTCGTGCTGGCTCGCCATCGGCGTGAAGGTGAAGCGCTTCTCGGAGGTGATGATGACCGCGCCCGGAATGGCGGGCAGGGTGCCCGCGTCCTTGCAGTCGCGATAATAGCCAACCAGCTCGTCGATCTTGCGGCGGATGACTGGGCGCTGATAGGCGGCCTCGCTCTCCCCGATCCGCTTCTCGAGAGCCTCCCAGTTGACCCGTGAGCGGTTCCCGCGCTTGGCCTTGGTGGGAGGAGCGGCCGCGCCCGCGTAGCCCAGGACCTCGAACTTGACCAGGCGATCGATATCCTTGGCCGAGAAGGAGGCCTGAAAGAATTCCACACCGAATTGCTTCACACGGTGCGCGGGAACGGTAATCATGAACTCCTCCGCCTAGTCGGCAACTGGCCCCAGAAGTACTCGGGTGGAGCCTTCGTAGAGTAATAAATGGATAAACCCCTGTCAATATGTGCTTTTTTGGTGACTGCCCTGCCTGGACGGCACCCCATATGATGTGTCTTCAGATAGCTCTATACACCACATGTGGGTAAGCTGGGGACGAACGTTCTAAGTGTCTGAAAACATGACGCTACAGGGAAACCTGACGGTGGAGAACCAGCAAATGCCGGATTTTTCGGCCGAAAAACGTCAAAGGGCCACAGCTTGCCGAGACCGCTAGCCGATAGGCCCCTTCCTTAAGAAGTCGAAGTCGCAGCCGTGATCAGCCTGGAGCACGTGGTCCATGTAGAGGCGTCGATATCCGCGACTCGGAGCTGGCGCGATGGTTGAAGAGGCCCGCCGCTTCGCCAGCACCGCCTCGTCCACGAGGAGATCGAGTCGACGATCCTTCACGCTGAGCCGGATGCGATCGCCGGTCATGGCCAAGGCGAGCGGGCCGCCCACCGCGGCCTCGGGCGTGACGTGAAGCACGATGGTGCCGAAGGCCGTCCCGCTCATCCGCGCATCCGAGATGCGCACCATGTCCTTGACGCCGGCGCGCCCCAGCTTCTGCGGGATGGGAAGATAGCCCGCCTCGGGCATGCCGGGCGCGCCCTTGGGCCCCGCGTGCTTCAGGACGAGGATGCTCTCCGGCGTCACGGGCAGCGCGGGATTGTCGACGCGCGCGGCGAGATCTTCGAGCGAGTCGAAGACCACGGCGCTCGCCTCCGTCTCGAACAGGCGCGCGTCCGCGGCGGAGCGCTTCAGGATCGCGCCGCCCGGCGCCAGGGAGCCGAAGAGGGCGACGAGCCCGCCCACGGGCAGGATGGGCTCGCTGCGAGGCCGGATCACCACGTGGTCGACGTAGCGTGGGGTCGCATCCAGCCGGTCGCCCAGCGTCTCGCCGGTGACGGTGAGGCAGCCCAGATGGAGCTGGGGACGCAGCTCGGAAAGTACGGCGCCGAGCCCGCCCGCATTGAAGAAATCCTCCATGTAGAAATCGCCGGAAGGCTTGAGGTCGACGAGAACGGGCGTCTCGTCGGAGATGGTGTTGAGGCGCTCGAGCGAGATGGGCACGCCCACGCGTCCGGCGATGGCCGTGAGGTGGATGATGGCGTTGGTCGAGCCGCCGATGGCGAGGAGCACGCGCAGGGCATTCTCGATGGCCTCGGCCGTCAGCACGCGATCAGGCGTGATCCGTGATTCGACGAGCCGCACCGCCGCCTCGCCGGTCGCCTCGCCCGCGCGCAGCCGATCGGCGTGGACGGCGGGAATGGCCGCGGTGCCGGGCAGCGTCATGCCGAGCGTCTCGGCCACGCACGCCATGGTGCTGGCCGTGCCCATGACGGCGCAGGTGCCCGACGTGGTCGCGAGCCGGCTCTCCACGCCGTCGATCTCGTCCTTCGAGATGCCGCCCGCTCGATAGCGCGCCCAGAAGCGCCGGCAGTCGGTGCAGGCGCCGAGCCGCTCGTTCTGCCAGCGGCCCGTCATCATGGGGCCGGCCACGAGCTGGATGGCGGGGACGCCGGCGGAGGCCGCTCCCATGAGCTGGGCCGGCACCGTCTTGTCGCAGCCGCCGACGAGCACGACGGCGTCCATGGGCTGGGCGCGCACCATCTCCTCCACGTCCATGGACATGAGGTTGCGATACATCATGCTCGTCGGGTCGAGGAAGACCTCGCCGAGCGAGATGGTGGGAAAGGTGATGGGCAGCCCGCCCGCCGCGAGCACCCCTCGCTTGACGGACTCGATGAGCTCGGGGAGCTGCCGATGGCAGTTGTTGAAGCCTGAGCCCGAGTCCGCGATCCCCACGATGGGCTTGGCGAGGCTCGCCGACGAGTAGCCCATGGAGCGCGCGAAGGAGCGCCGGAGATAGAGCGCGAAGTCCCGGTCGCCGTAGTTGGTCAGCCCGCGCGCGAGTCCGTGGTCCATGTGTCGCTCCATCAGATGAGGCCCGCGGCGCCCGCCAGGGCCCCGAGGCCGAAGAGGAAGAAGAGTCCCGCCGCGATCTTTCGCACCCAGCGCACGGGGACGAAGCGGTGGAGCCTCGTCGCCGCCACGACGGCAAGCCCGTCGGCGGCGAGCATGCCGAGAGTGGTCCCGGCGGTGACCAGGGCCGTCGAGGTGAAGCGGGCACCCAGCGCGATGGTGGCGAGCTGCGTCTTGTCGCCCATTTCCGCGAGGAAGAAGATGACCGTGGTCGACAGGAGCGGGCCCCAACCCGGTCGCTGCGCGGGTTCATCGGCCGCGTCCGGAACGAGCGCCCAGAGGCCGAAGCCGATGAAGGAGATCCCGAGGATGACGGCGAGCACGGCGGGCGGGAGGAGTCGGGCCAGCCACACGCCCGCGGTGGCGGCCAGCGCGTGATTGAAGAGCGTGGCGATCAGGATGCCGAGCATGACGATCCACGGCCGGCGATAGCGCGTGGCCAGGGAGAAAGCGATGAGCTGGGTCTTGTCACCCATCTCGGCCAGCGCCACCACGGCGAACGAGCTCCAGAGCGCGGTCATCCCCACGATGATACCGCGCTCGTCGAGGCGGGGATCAGGCCTGGGGCGGGACGAGGCGCGTGGTCAGGTCGCGGATGTCCTTGAGGCGGTCCACGCCGTCGACGATCTCCACGATCTCGCGGGAGCGGGCCTCGCCCAGGGGGCCGCCCGCGAGCGAATGGAACTTGGCCACGACCTCGTCGGAGGCGATCGGATTGGCCGCGTCGCCACGGACGACATTGGTGCGGCGCGACAGCACGCGTCCATCCGCGAGGGTGATCCGCACCTCGGCCGTGGGATAGTCGGCCCGCTTGAGCGTCATCTCGGGATCGGCGGCGACGTCCACGCGTGCGGCCAGGTCACGGATGCGCGGATCGGCCAGCCGCGACTCCTCGAAGGCCGCGACATCCGTGCGCCCGAGCACGAGAGCGGCGGCCGCCGCGTAGGGAATGGAGAACTTGGCGCCGAGCATGTTCGCGGGCGCGGCCTCGGTCATGCGCAGGCCGAAGGGGATGGAGGTGATGCGCACCCGCGCCACCTGCTCGGCCGTGAGCTTGGCCTCGGCGCGCATCGCCATGATGGCGTCCAGCGCCGGGTGGTTCATGCGGCAGCACGCGTGGAGCTTGAAATAGTTCAGCTCGACGCGGTAGTCCTCGCCGAGCCCACGCACCGCCTCCTCGGGCTCGAAGCGATCGGCCAGGATGGTGCCATAGACGTCGGATGGCGCGTCCTCGAGAGCGGTGAACCCGGCGCGCAGCAGGTCCACGGCCAGGATGCCCTCGAGCCCCGAGCGCCCCGGATAGGCATTCCTGATCGTGGCGCCCTCGAGGGCGGGCGTCCAGGTGTTGGCCGGGCTCATCGACGCCGAGAGATTGATGACGCGCCTCATGTCTTCTGGCGTGAGGTCATTCAAGCGCGCCACGGCCGCCGCCGTGCTGATGGTGCCCCAGGTGCCGTGGGAGTGAACGTTGGGACGGGCCTGGGTGGCCCCGCCGATACGCGAGCCGATCTCATAGCCCGCGATGACACCCTCGAGGAGCCGGCCGCCGTCCGCGCCCATCTCCTCGGCGACGGCGAGCGCTCCGGGAATCACGTGGATGGCCGGATGGCCACCGCCCAGGCGATTGCCCTCGTCCATCTCGAGGGCCACGCCGGCCGTGGCGTTGGTGAAGGTGGCGAGGAGCGAATCGGCCTTGAGGCCATGGCCGAGCAGGCTCGAGCTGCCGTGAGGGGCGCGGCGGGCGGCCATCCTGGCCAGGCGGACGTTCTCGGGCAGCGCGCTCCCCGCGACGATGGCGCCGATCGTGTCGAGGAGCACGAGCTTGGACGCCTTTACGGTGGAGGCGGGAAGATCGGCCAAGCGAATGCCGGAGGCGAACCCGGCCAGCCGCGCGAGATAGTCCATCAGCGCACGCAGCCTCCGAGGGGGGCGATGGGGCCGCTGCGCGCGAGGAACTGGCCATAGCCCGGCTTCTGCTCGAGCGTGCCCTGGTTGAGCACGACCTGGCCGCGCAGCAGCGTCATCCAGGCCTTGCCGCGGGCCTGCCAGCCTTCATACGGCGTGAAGCCCGCGATGCCGAGATGCTGCTTCTGCTCGATGGTCCAGGCCGGCGCGGGATCCCAGATGGTCAGGTCCGCATCCGCGCCCACGCGGATCACGCCTTTGCGGGGGTAGAGCCCAAAAATTCGCGCGGGGTTCTCGGCCATTACACGCGCCATCCATGTCACGGGCAGGGCGCGGTTGACCACGCCCTCGCTCCACATGAGCGAGGTCAGCGTCTCGAGCGAGGGCGCGCCGAAGGGAATGGGCTTGCCCTCGGTGTCCACGAAGATGTTCTTCCGCCCGGGCTCCTTCGCCGCGGGCACGCGGGGGGAATGATCGCTCGCCACCGTCGACACGAAGCCCTGCTCGGTGCCCGCCCACAGCGCGCTCTGGTTGAGGCCGTCGGCCGAACGGAGGGGCGGGCCGATCTTCGCGAAGGGCCCGAGGCGCTCCATCTCTTTCTCGTTCAGCAGGAGGTACTGCGGACAGGTCTCGGCCCAGACGCGCTGGCCTTCGCTCTGCGCCCGCTTGATGCGCTCGAGGCCGAGCCGGGTCGAGAGATGGACGACGTAGACGGGGCACTCGGCAAGCTTGCCGATCAGGATGGCGCGATTGATCGCCTCCTCTTCCGTCCAGTCCGGGCAGGTCGCGGGAAAGTCCACGGGCGCCGTGCGCCCCGCCGCGATCGCCTTGTCCTCGAGGTAACAGAGGATATCGCCGTTCTCGCAGTGGAGCTGGCACACGCCGCCCAGGCGCCCGAGGATGTCCATGGTCTTGGCGATGAACTCGTCGGAGACCATGCGCTTGGGCCGCTTCTTGTACGTCATGAAGAGCTTGAAGGACGAGACGCCCATCGAGAAGGCCTCGGACAGACCCGCCAGGATGTGTGGCTCGTGATTCAGGATGAAGTGGAAGCCGAAGTCGAGAACGGAGAGGGCCTGCGCCTCCTCGCGCAGCCGCGCCACGGCCTTGGGCAGCGCCTCGCCCTCGTCATAGACCACGAAGGGGAGGAGCGTGGTCAGGCCCGTCTGGGCGGCGGCGAGCGGCGCCGTCTTCCAGTCGTCGTACTCCGGGCCGACGTGCAGATGGCAGTCGATGAGCCCCGGCAGGACGTACCGCCCTCCCGCGTCGATGACACGGTCGGCGGGTGGCAAGAGCTCCTCGGGACCGATGGCGGCGATCTTGTCGCCTTTGATGGCCACGGCCGCCTCGAAGACATCGGAGGCGGTCACGATCCGGCCGCCGCGGACGATGGTGTCGACGCGGGGAGCGGTGGTCGGGCTCATCGGTGCGGCTCCTTCTCCGTCACGGGCTGGAGGAGCGTGACGTAGTGCTGGGGCTGGCGGCGGCCGAGGAAGTTCCAGCGCTTGCGCACGGGGGTCATCTGATCCAGGTCGATGCGCGAGACGACCAGCTCATCACCCGTGGTGGCGGCCTTGGCCAGGACCTGGCCCAGGGGGTTGATGACGCAGGAGCCGCCGATCAGCTCGACGCCGTCTTCCACGCCCGCCTTGGCGATGCCGACCACGAAGCACGCGTTGGCGTAGGCGCCGGAGCGCAGGCAGAGCTCGTTGAGATCGAGGGCGAGGGCGGAGATGGGCGTGTTGTATCCGATCAGGATGATCTCGGCGCCCTGGAGGGCGAGCGCGCGATAGCTCTCGGGGTAGCGGCGGTCCTGGCAAATCGCGACGCCGACCTTGGCGCCGCAGGCGTCGAAGACCTTGTAGCCCGTGTCGCCGTGGGCGAAGTAGTAGGGCTCGTAGACCTGGGCAAAGCCATCCGCGGCCTTGGTGCCCGGAAGGTGGATCTTCCTGAAGGTCCCGACGAGGCGGCCGTCCTGGTCGGTCAGGAGCGCGGTGTTGAAGTACTTGCCGTCGGCCTTCTCGCAGAAGCCGACGTGGACGGCGATCCTGGATTCCTTGGCGCGGCGGAGGAGAGGCTCGAGAGCCTTGGGCGGGACCTCCGTCTCGAAGAACTGATCGAAGTCCTTGCGGATCTTCTTGGGGAAATACGTCGTGAGCGCCATCTCGGGATAGGCGACGAGCTCGACGCCCTGGCCCTTGGCCTGGTCGAGCAGCGTCGACATGCGCTCGACGATCTCCTCCCGGCTGCTGTTTTCCTGATTGGGGCCCAGCTGCGCGGCGGCGACGGTGACGATTCTAGCCATGGGCTCTCCTCTGCGGCGTTTTCGACATCCTACCCGGTGACGCCGAGCTTGGCGACCTCTTCGCGGACCAACCGCTTGATCTCTCGCTCGAGGGCCACGAACTCCGCGCTCGAGCGCTCGCGCGGATGCGGCAGGGCCACGTCCACGATCTCCTTGATGGTACCGGGCTGCGTGGCCATGACCACGATGCGGTCGGCGAGGAAGATGGACTCCGAGATGCTGTGGGTGACGAAGACCACGGTCTTCTTGTCCTGCTCCCAGATCCGGAGCAGCTCCTCCTGCATCACCTCACGCGTCTGCGCGTCCAGTGCCCCGAAGGGCTCGTCCATCAGGAGCACCGAGGGGTGGTTGGCGAGCGCCCGCGCGATCGCCACCCGCTGCTTCATGCCACCGGAAAGCTCGCGCGGGTACTTGCCCTCGTGCTCGGCAAGGCCGACCAGCGAGAGATACTCGCGCGCGGTGGCGCGGCGCTCGGCGCGCGACACGCCCTGGACCATGGGGCCGAATTCCACGTTCTCGATGGCCGTGCGCCAGGGGAAGAGCGCGTACTCCTGGAAGACCACGCCGCGGTCGGCGCCGGCATGCGTGACCTCGCGCCCGTCCACCAGGATGTGGCCCGTGGTGGGCTCGATGAAGCCCGCGATCATGTTCAGTAGCGTGGACTTGCCGCATCCGGACGGACCGAGGAGGCAGGTGAAGCTGTTCTCGGACAGCTCGAGGCTGACCTCGTCGAGGGCGAGCGCGCCTTCCGTGTAGCTCTTGGTCACGCGCTCGATCTGGATGGACTTCACGACTTGCCCCGCGATTCCGCGCGCCAGCGGAGGAGACGGCCCTCGAGCTTGCGCAAGAGCACGTTGGCCGTCACCCCGATGATTCCGATCACGGCCGCGCCGAGAAGCATGTTGGAGACGAGGAAGAAGGTGCGGGCATCGTTGATGAGATAGCCCAGCCCGGAGTCGGCGGCGATGAACTCCGCCGCCACGATGACGAAGAACGAGAGCCCGAAGGCGAGCCGCAGGCCCGTGATGATATTGGGCGTGGCCGCGGGCAGGACGACGTGCCAGAAGATCTGGCGCTCGGTGGCGCCGAGGCTGGAGGCGGCACGGATCAGCAGGGGATCGACGTACTTGATGCCCTCCACCGTGGTGGTGAAGACGGGGAAGAAGGCGGCATAGGCGATGAAGGCGACCTTGGACGACTCGCCGATGCCGAACCAGAGCACCATCATGGGCAGGAAGGCCAGGGGCGGAATGGGCCGCAGCATCTCGAGAGTGGGCTCCACGAGGTGCTCGAGCAAGCGCGAGCGGCCGAGGGCGGTGCCGACGAAGACGCCGAGGGCGGCGGCGATGCCGAAGCCCCAGAGGACCCGAGAGAGGCTCGCCGTGATGTGCCGGAAGAGCTCGCCCGAGGCCGCCATCTTGATCCCCGCGCGCAGGACCTCGTCCGGAGCGGGCAGGAGCACGGGATTGAAGACCTTCAGCACGTGGGCGTTGAGCAGGCTCACGCCCCACCAGAGCGCGAAGAAGAGGAGCAGCGAGCAGAGACGCAGGAGGACGACGACGGGCCGGCCGAGGGTCCGGGGCGACCTCGGTTTCGCCCCGGCCGTGCTCGGAGTATCCGCGCGGGGAGAGACCGCTGCCCCGGGCGTATCTACCGCTTGGGCTTCCATGTCACGAGCTTCGGATCGATCTCTGCGAGGAGCTTGGGGGCCAGGATGTCCTCGGGCGCGACCGGCCCCTGGATGCGGTTGATGCCAAGCGCCCAGTCGCTCTGGAACCGGATGCTGTTGGCGACATCGTCGGTCAGGGCAAGGCTGTACTTGTTCTGGTCGGTCATCACCTCGATGGCGTCGCGGTCGATCCGGAGCTGCGAGACGAGCGCCTCGAGCGCCCTGGGCCGGTCCTTGACCATGAGGTCGTTGGCCTTGAGGAGCGCGCGCAGGACTGCCTTGAGCGTATTGGGCTTGTCCTTGATCCACGCGTCGGAGGCCATCAGGACCGAATGATTGAATTGCAGCTTGTCGGTGGCCGCATACGGCTCCGGCTTGCCGCCGATGAAGGAGGTGGTGCCCGTCACGTACATGGTGCCGCCCATCTTGACGAGCCGGAAGAGGTTTGGTTGCCAGCCGAGGAGGCCCTGGACGTCTCCCTTCGACGCCGCCACCACTCCTTCCGACGGCTGCATGTTGACGAGCGTCACCTTGGAGGCATCGAAACCGTAGATCTTGGCAAGCTTGGCCAGGATCAGCACCTGGGAATTGCCCTGGGTGAAGGCGAGCTTCTTGCCCTCGAGCTCGCGCGGATGGCCGAGCTTCACGCCGGGGGAAAGGGCGAAGCCCTGCGTGCCCGCGATGTCGGCGAGGGCGCAGATCGAGTGCACGGGGAGCTTTTGCCCGCCCAGGACGATCTGCGTGAACGTGCCGCCCGTGCCGATATTCTGGTTGCCCCCGGCCATGAGCGTGATGACGTCGGCGGCCGACTGCTGCCAGCGCACGGCGACGGTGAGGCCGGCCTCCTTGAAGTAGCCGAAGGCATCCGCGATGGCGACCTGGGATCCCAGCTGCGGATCGCGGACGGCCGCGATCTCGATCTCCTTCTGCTCGATGGCGCCTTGCGCTCGAGCAAGCCCAGGGGCGATGGTGAGGGCGAGCAGGATCGAGGCGAAGAGTCGAATGGCTGTGGTCACGACGTCCTCCTGAGATGGCGATATGAAGCGCGGGGTCCGAAAGAGCAACGCCCGTGCCAGTGCTCCGCGCGCCTGCCTCTCCACAAAGAGCCTCACCAGCGCTGACTTAGGGAGATACTCCCACGCCCGCCCATTGGCAAGCTGCCGAAGACGCGGGCACTCCGCGCCCCTTGCTCACCTATTCATCCCTCTCCGCATTTGTGTTCTTCACTCATCCCTCTCCCCCATCGGGGGAGAGGGCCGCAGTTCGAGCTGAGACGCTCGTCTCGAGCGACGAGGCGAGGGCTGAGTACATAAGGGGGCAATTCATGAGGCGCGCGCCCTACCGCATCTCCGGAATCACCCAGAGCGGCTTCTCTCCACGCGCCACGCGCTGCACATTGTCGAAAGCGTTCCGGAACGCTTTCGGCCAGTTCTCCCACGTCGGTCCCGCCGAGTGCGGCGTGAAGGTGACATTCTCCAGCCCGAAGAGCGGGTGGTTGATGAGCGGCGGCTCCTCGACCATGACGTCGAGTCCGGCGGCCGCGATCTGCTTGGAGAGCAGTGCGTGGCGGAGCGCCTCCTCGTCGACGACGGGGCCCCGGCACGTATTGATGAAGATGGCCTCCTTCTTCATCATCCCGAACTCGCGCGCGCCCATCATCTTCCGCGTGGCGTCGTTCAGGGGAACGTGCAGGCTGACCACGTCAGAGGTCTGGAGCAGCTCGGGGAAGAGCGTGAACTTCACGCCGATGGCGTCCTCCTGGTCTTCGCTGAGCCGCGCGACGTCGTAGTACTGCACGTCCATGTCGAAGGCCAAGGCCCGGCGCGCCACCTTCTTGCCGATGGTGCCGAGCCCCACGATGCCGAGGGTCTTGCCCGCCAGCTCGTAGGTGCGCGTCTCGGAGAAATCACCCACGCGCCACTTGCCATGCACGACGTTGTCGTGATGCCACGACAGCTTCTTGTAGACGGCCAGGATGAGCATCATGGTGTGCTCGGCCACCGCCACGGAATTGGAGCCGCCGTTGTTGGCGATGGGCACCCCCGCCTTCTTGGCCGCGGCCAGATCCAGGCGGTCGTAGCCGGCGCTGATGAGCTGGATGAGCTTGAGCCCCGGCGCGGCCTTGAAGAAGTCCGGCCCCATGCCGGTCCGCGGAAAGCCCACGTAGTACTCCGCGCCGGCCACCAGCTTGAGGAAGTCGGGGCCGTCGTGCTCGGCGACGACTAGCTCGAAGCCCTGCGGCACCATGCTGCGGGCTCTTTCCATGATGGGGTCGGGCATCTTGGGGGCGAAGACGATCTTGGTGGCCACGATGGGTCTCCTTTGATCCTGCTCGTCTAGGGCTTGGAGGTCAGCAGCATATAGGTGGCACGGCCCACGGCGACGAGCCGGCCCGAAGCATCGCTGATGCGGGCCTCGCCGAAGGCGATGGTGCGGCCGCGGCGGAGCAGGCGTCCTTCGGCGAAGAGATCGCCGTCGCCCGCCGCCGCGAGAAAGCTCACGTTGAGATCGAGGGTGCTCTGGCCCACGCCGCCCCCCGGCCCTTCGTGGGTGGTGCCGACGGCGCCGCCCACGGCCATGTCCACGAGCGCGCTCAGCACGCCGCCGTGCACGGGCGCGCCCACGGCGTTGCGGAGCCCGTCCTTGACGGGCACGCGCAGCTTGACCCAGCCTTCCCCGGCATCCTCGACGTTCACCTCCAGATGTCGCCAGAAGAGGTTCTCCTGGGCGCGGTCGCGGGCGAGGGTGAGGGGATCGGTCGGCATGGGTGGAGGGCTAGGTTATACCGAAAATGCGGGCGAGACTCAACGCCGGGGCACTGGGGCAATTTGCTTCGCCATACTTCGTTGCGAGCGGGCCGGCAAGCCCTCAACGTACACCCACGTACGCCTCGGGCTGCCGGCCCGCTCGCGCCTCGTCTGGCTCGCAACTTGCCCCAGTGCCCAGACTGACTCACAGGGTCGGAAGTGCTATGCTCGCGGCGCTCGAAATTCACGCTCAGCAGGGGGAGACATGGCGACCAGGATCGGCATCATCGGGGCAGGGGCGATCGGATCTGTCGTCGGCGGCATGCTGACGCGCGCGGGGCACGATGTCACCCTCATCGATCAGTGGCCGGACCACATCGAGGCCATCAAGCGGCACGGCCTCCGCCTCTCGGGCACGTGCGGCGAGCACCTCGTTCCCGTCAAGGCGATGCACATCCACGAGACGCAGGGGCTTCGCGATCCCTTCGACGTCATCTGCATCTCCGTCAAGAGCTATGACACCGAGTGGGCGACCGCGCTCGCGACGGTGTACCTCCGTCAGCCCTCCGGCATCGTGGTCGACTTCCAGAACGGGATCAACGACGAGCGCGTGGCCGCCGTGGCCGGACGCGAGCGGACGCTCGGCTGCGTCATCACCATCAGCGCCGGCATGTACGAGCCGGGCCACGCCATCCGCACCGACACGGGGAGCGTCGGCTTCAAGATCGGCGAGCACGACGGCAAGGACACGCCGCGGGCCCAGGAGATCGCCCGCATCATGAACGACGTGGCGGTGAGCAAGGTGACGCCCAATCTCTGGGGTGAGCGGTGGTCCAAGCTCGCCGTCAACTGCATGGTCAACCCGATCTCGGGGCTCTCCGGCTTCGACTCCGCCGAGGCGCGCACCAACCAGGTGCCGCGCCGCATCGCTGTCTTCACCGCGGCCGAGGTCATCCAGGTGGGCCGGGCGCGCGGCTTCGAGGTCGAGCCGATCTACAGCATCAAGACGCAGCGCTTCGTGGATGCGGTGGCCGGCGACGGCCTGGCCGAGGTCGAGGCCGACATGTCTCGCGATGCCAAGAGCCGCGTGGGCGGCCGGCCCTCCATGCTCCAGGACGTGATGAAGGGCCGCCGCACCGAGATCAACTACCTGAACGGCTACGTGGCGGACCAGGGGCGCCAGGTCGGCGTCAAGACGCCGATGAACGACAAGATCGTCGAGCTCGTCAACGCCCCCGGCGTGGGTCAGCTCAAGCCGAATCCCAGGAACCTCGACCCGCTCTGGGCCATGGTCCCCCACTAGTTCCTGACATGCGCTTCGGTGTCTGCTTCATGGCCAATATCGACGAGATCGGGTTCTTCAGCCATGCCGAGAGCCTGGGCTTCGATTCCGTCTGGGTCACGGACAGCCAGATGTTGTATTCCGACTGCTACGCGGTGCTGGCGCTGGCCGCCAAGGTGACCACGCGGCTCCGTCTCGGGCCCGGCACCGCGATCTGCGGCACGCGCATCCCGCCCGTGCACGTGGCGGGCGTAGCCACGATCAACCGGCTGGCCCCCGGGCGCGTGCATCTCGGCATCGGCACCGGCAACACGGCCATGCGCACGATGGGCCAGCGGCCGATGCGCGTCGCCGACTACGCCGAGTACCTCCGGGTCCTGAGCGCGCTCCTTCGCGGAGAGGTGGTGGACTACACCTACAACGGTATCACCCGCCCCATCCAGATCCTCATGCACGACAAGGAGTACATGAACCTGGAGCCGAAGATCCCCCTCTACGTGTCAGGGTTCGGACCGCAGGCCATGGAGCTGGCGGGGCAGTATGGTGACGGGCTCGTGTTCGCCATTCCGCCGCGTGGGGTGCCGGTGGCGGAGGCCCTGGGCTACGCGCAAAAGGGCGCGGCGCGCGCCGGCCGCACTCTCCAGGATTTCCGCAACTGCGCCCTCACCAACATCGCCCTGCTCGATCCCGGCGAGGATGTCGCGTCCGATCGGGTGATCCGCACGATCGGGCCGAACGTCATGGCCAGCGTCTACTACTTCTACGATGAGGTCCACGAGCGGGGCATCGATCCGCCGCCCTTCCTCCGGCCCATGTGGAAGCGGTACTGTGCCCTCGTGGAGGAGACCCCGCCCGAGCGCCGGCACTTCCGTACCCACGAGTTCCACTACACCTACCTTCATCCGGGCGAGGCCGAGCTGATCGATGCGGATCTGATCCGCGCCACGTGTCTGGTCGGCTCCGCGGACGAGCTGATCGAGCAGATCCGCGAGCTCGAGCGTCAGGGGCTCCAGGAGCTCATGTTCGCCACCGGGGTGGACGAGAAGTGGCGCTCTGCCGAGGCCTTCGCGCGCGAGGTGATGGCGCGCGTCTAGGTCATATTAGAAATCTGCCGACAAGGCGCCGGGCGGAAGTGCCCCCGGTTAGGTCTTACAATCGGACAGGCCCGCCCAGAGGGCCGGGCCTCGCTTGGGCTCATTGGGAGGAACATGATGAGCTACTTTGTCGCGGGCTTGATGAACTTCGCGAAACTGCCAGACGAAGAGAGTCAGAAGTTTCTCGCTTCTTGCGGTGTCCAAGCTTGGTCAGTTCGGAGATATCGTCGTCTACTTCTCGGAGGGCTTCGACACGGTATCTGAGGAGATCCGAGTCAACGTAGGTCAGTTCGCAGACGTAGCGTTTTCGTTCTTTCGGAAGGCCGAGGCAATCGCTTCCTCAAAGTTTGTCATTGTGTGCTAGAGATTCCGGCCGGCCAGGATAGTGGTCGGTCGCCACGAATGTAGCAATGGGAGACCTAGCCCATTTCACTGGTCCCGGGGACCCTGGTCACGCGAGCCCGGTACACGCTATGATCGTTGTCCATGCCGATCCAGGTCCTGAACGCTCCTGTGACACTTGAGGATCTGAGGCGGCTTGCTGCGGATCAGTTCGGAGATTTCGTGAAGGCTGTCGTAGACCTCGGTCGCAGCGTGATGGCTATCGGCGGAGAGTTGCACGCTGACGAGGAAGCCACGCTGCTAGATGAAGGAGCTCATCAGGCGGACCTGTGGGGCATCAACCTATATCCCGACCGGCCAGCGGCAGAGATGATCGAGTTCGACTCGATGATCAATATTCGTCCGTCTCAGCGCAATCGATCCCGAGGAGTAGAGGATCCGGCCATCCGGCGCCAGATCGAGGTCATAGTCGACAGGTTGGTCGTCCGGTGATCGAGCGCCATCACCAGCACCGTGATTTGGCGGCCGGACGGTGGGGGCAGCTCTCGCTGCCCGAGCAACTCGGCAATGTCGGCAGCGAGGTCGGACGAATGCTCCGCTGGCGAGACCGCGACGACCGTCTGATGCTGAGCGCGTTCGACCGGGCCCTCGAGCTACTGGACCTCACGCTCGCGGACTCGCGCTGGCGTGGCCGCTTACGCGAAATTGCCCGGGTGCGGGAGCTCCTGTGTGATGCCGTGGCGGGCGGCGCTGACTACGCCACAATGCTGGAGGACCTGGATCGCTACTTCCTCGCCTTCGCCGTGGCGGCGCGGAGAAACCGATAGGCTAATGCAGGCCTTGCTACGCTGGTATCAGGCGCGGCCGGTGTTGCTTTCCAGGCGGAGGGCGGCGCACTCCTCGTAGAGGATGCCGTCGACGATGGTGACGGGCTGGCCGACCATGGCCAGGAGCTTCTCGATCGCGTAGTCGCCGAAGCGCAGGCCCATGCGGGCATAGCGCGCCCCGATCACCACCTTGGCGATGCCGGCCACGCAGATGGCGAAGCAGCACATCGCGCACGGCTCCACCGTGGTGTAGAGCACGCAGTCGGCGAGTGGACCCTGCCCGGCGCGGTAGGTGGGATTCACGACGCGGAGCCGCGTGGAGAGGCGCCGCAGCGCCACCGTCTCCGCGTGGGCGGTCACGTCGAACGTGGAGACCGCCTCGTTGTGGCCGCGCGCCAGCACCTCGCCCTCGCGCACGATGACGCCGCCCACCGCCATGTTGCCCTCGGCGCGGCCGGCGCGCGCTTCCTCCAGGGCGATCCGCATGAAGCGCTCGTGCTCGGTATCCATCTCGCCTCTCCTCCGGGGCCGCCGACGAGTGGGCATACCGCTACGCTCTTTGCACGCCCACTATCGTATTGCAAGACCTGACTGTGTGTTTAGGGTCGGACTAAGGCGTCGCGAGTGACCGGTGGGGGGGTGTCGGGGGAGGAGCGGCGACGCTCCCCCCTGACTCATCTAAGACGCTCCCCCCTGACTTATCCAAGATCCAGCGGTCGAGGGCGGCGGCGAGGTCGGCGGGCTTGACGGGCTTGGATAGGTAGTCGTCCATGCCGGCGGCGAGGCAGCGTTCCTGGTCGCCCTGCATGGCGTTGGCCGTGAGGGCGATGATGGGGATGCGGGCCACGGTGGGCCGGTCGGCCGCGCGGATTCGCTGGGTCGCCTCGAGGCCATCCATCTCGGGCATCTGGACGTCCATGAGCACCAGGTCGTAGCCGACCCTCGTGACCGCTTCGACGGCTTCGCGCCCATTGCCGACCACGTCCACGCGATGGCCCTTCTTCTCGAGGAGACGCGCGATGAGCTTCTGGTTGACGGCGTTGTCCTCGGCCACGAGGATCCGCGCCGACCGCGTCGGAGGTGACGCGAGGGGCTCGGCCGCGGCCCGCTCCGGCGAGACCGGTGCCGGCGCGCTGCTTCGGCCCAAGAGGGCCACGAGCTGGGCGAGCAGGCGAGAAGCGCGGACCGGCTTGGGCAGCCTCGCGTCGATCCCCGCCGCCTGGCCATCGCCGCTGTGGCCGGCCTCGGCCCAGGAGCTCAGAAGCACGAGCTTGACACCGGCGAGATCGGGATCGGCCTTGATGGCTCGAGCCAGGGCGAGGCCGTCCATGCCGGGCATCTGCATGTCGAGCAGCGCCACCCGATGGACGGCGCCGGCCGCAACGGCGCCGCGCAGGCGCTCGAGCGCGGTCGGTCCATCCGCCGCTTCGTCCGCCTCCATTCCCCAGACGCGGAGCTGCTCGCGGAGGAAGACCCGGTTGGTGGCGTTGTCGTCGACGATGAGCGCGCGCGCACCGCGCAGGGCCGCGGTATCGGCGGCGGGATCGGCGGCCCCCGCAGGGACGCGCTCGAGCCGCACGGTGAATCGGAACGTGCTCCCCTGTCCCGGCTCGCTGTCCACCCCGATCTCGCCGCCCATCAGCTCCACGAGCCGCCGGCAGATCGCCAGCCCGAGCCCGGTGCCGCCGAACTTCCGCGTGGTCGAGCTATCGGCCTGGCTGAACGGCTGGAAGAGCCGCGAGCGGGCCTCGGCCGTGATGCCGACGCCGCTGTCGCGCACCGCGACCTGCAGCACGACGGCGTCCGGTCCCTCGTGCGCCACCTCGACCGTGGTCACCACCTCGCCGCGCTCCGTGAACTTGATGGCATTGCCGAGCAGGTTGATGAGCACCTGACGGAAGCGGCCGGGATCGCCGCGCAGGGTGGCCGGGATACTCGGGTCGACCCGGGAGAGGAGCTCGAGCCGCTTGCTGTGGGCCCGCTCGGCGAGCAGCTCCGTCGCCTCCTCCACCGCGGCCGCCACGGAGAAGTCGATGTGCTCGAGCTCCATCCGGCCCGCCTCGATCTTCGACAGGTCGAGGATCTCGTTGAGGATGCCGAGGAGCGCGCTCCCCGAGCTGCGGACGGTCTCCGCGTACTCACGCTGCTCGGCGGTGAGCGAGGTGTCGAGGAGGAGCCCGGTCATGCCCAGCACCCCGTTCATGGGCGTGCGGATCTCGTGGCTCATCATGGCCAGGAAGTCGCTCTTGGCGCGGGCCGCGTGCTCCGCGGCGACCTTGGCGCGATGAAGCTCGCCCTCGATCTCCTTGCGCGCGGTGATGTCGACGCATACGCCCAGCACGCAACGACCGCGCCCGGGGACCTCGATGGGCATCTTGCTGATCTGCAGCCAGGTGGTGCGCCCGCGGGTGGTCAGGACCTGCTCGGGGATGAAGACCGCCTCACCGCTGTCGATGACCCGCTGGTCGGCGTCGAGGAATCGCTGGATCTCTCCCTCGGGCGCCCCGAGAAGTCGGCCGATGTCCATGTGGGTCATGCCGGTCATGCGCTCGGCGGTCAGGCCGTAGGTCTTGGCCATGAACTGGTTGGCGAGGAGGAACGTGCCCTCGCGATCCTTGATGAAGATGAGAGTCGGGCTGGCGTCGATGATGCGCTGGAGCAGGGCCCGGTCGGCCGCGAGCATCGTTTGCGGGGCCACCGGCTGATTCACCTGCCGCGCCCGGCGGGCGGCTCCCGCGAGGGCGAAGCCGATCACGATGCCGGCGCCCATGAGGGCGACGGCGGCCATGGGCACGATCGCGACCAGGGACAGAAGCCCGAGCAAGTAGACGAGCACGACGGAAGAGGTGAAACCCGATGCGATATAGAGCCGCCGGCGACGCTGCCTCGATGCTCTCCAGCCCATGCGCTCCTCGTTCCTCCTGAAAAGCAGGCTGTCCCCTGAGCTACGGTCTCCGAGCAGTACCCTTCGCCGGAGTTATCGGCAGAGGCTGGCCCGGAGCGGAGGGGGTACTGGGCCAATTTGCTTCGCCAGTTCTACTCAGCTCTCGCCTCGCGGCTGGGCCGCTCAGCTCGACATGCCACGTTCTCGGTCGCCAGCGACGCTCAACGTACGATCCACTCAGCCCTCGCCTCGGGCTTCGCCCTCAGCTCGAAGGGCCACGTACGCCTCGCGCCGCTGGCTCCCTCGGGTGAGGGCGCCGCCCCGAGGCGAGGGCTGAGTTGGTCTGGCTCGCAACTTGACCCAGTACCGGGTCGAGAGGCGAATTGACGGTCCCGGCGGCTTGGGCTAGGCTCGGCGCGTGCTCGATCTCGTGATCCGTGGCGGACAGGTCGTGACGTCCCAGGGCGTGGCCATCGCCGATGTGGGCGTGGAGGGGGAGCGCATCGCCATCCTCGGCACGCCGGGCTCGCTCCCCACGGAGTCGTCGCGCGTCATCGACGCCACGGGCAAGATCGTGGTGCCGGGCGGCGTCGAGCCGCACGCGCACCTCGCGCACCCCATCATGTCGCATCCCGAGGAGCCCAGCCTCACCCTCGGCCCCGAGGAAGACACCAAGGGTATGGCCTGCGGCGGCACGACGAGCCACGTGGATTTCTGCTTCGTCCGGCCGGGCGGCGAGATCATGCCGATGCTGGAGCAGCGGGCGGCGCGGTGGAAGGGGCAGTCCTACGTCGACTACGCCTTCCACATCACGCTGGCGGGGGCGCTGCCCCTGCGGACCTTCGAGCAGATCCCCGAGGCGATCCAGCAGGGGCACCCGTCCTTCAAGGTCTTCACGACGAGCATCCTGCCCCCGCATCCCAAGCGCCCCACGAACCGCATCGACTTCGGCCGCATCGGCTTCGCCATGGAGAAGGTGGCCAGGCACGGCGGCATCATGATCGTGCACGGCGAGGACGAGGATCTCGTCCAGTTCAACTACGAGCTCTTCCGCGAGCAAGGCCGGATGGACGGGTCGAACCTCCACCTCGTGCACACCAATCTCTCCGAGCTGCTGGCCTTCCGGCGCACCATCGTGCTCGCGCGGGCCAAGGGCGCCGGCATCTACTTCGTTCACACCTCGGCGCGGGAAGGGGTGGAGGCCATCGCGGAGGCTCGCGCCGCGGGTCTACCCGTGTACGGCGAGACGCTCCACCAGTACGCGTGCTTCAACGCGGAGTACTACAAGACGCCGCGGGGCTTCTGCTCGCACACGTATCCCTCGCTGAAGTTCCCGGAGGACCAGGCCGCGCTCTGGAACGGGCTCGTGCATGGCGGGCTCTCCACCCTGGCCACCGACGAGTACCCGACGAGCCTCGCCCTCAAGATGAGGGGGAAGACCATCGAGGACGTCACGGGCGGCAACGTGGGCGCCGAGGCGCGCATGGGCATCGGCTTCACCGAGGGCGTGGGCAAGCGCGGCATGTCGCTCGAGCGGTACGTGGACATCACCTCGACCAACGCCGCGAAGATCCTCGGCCTCTATCCGCGCAAAGGCGTCATCGCGCCGGGCAGCGACGCCGACTTCGCCCTCATCGATCCGACCATCCGCAAGACGCTGACCAAGGACGATTTCCACGTCACGGACTACAGCCCGTGGGAGGGCTGGCAGGTGACGGGCTGGCCCGTCATGACCATCCTGCGCGGTCGCGTCATCGCCGAGCGGGGCAAGCTCCTCGGCAGCACGGGCGACGGCCAGCTCCTCACGCGCAAGATCGACCCGCGGGTCCTGAACCGCCCCGCCTGCTGATCGGAGGCTCTTCCCATGGCCGGCAAGCTCTTCGAAGAGCTCGCGGTGGGCCAGGTGTTCCAGCACCAGCCCGGCCGCACCGTCACCGAGGCCGACAATGTCTTCTTCTCGTGCCTGACCATGAACCCGCAGCCGCTCCACGTGGACTTTCACGCCGCGGCCAAGGCCGAGTTCGGCAAGCCGCTCGTCAACAGCATCTTCACCCTGGGGGTGGCCGTGGGGCTCTCCGTCGGGGAGACGACGCTGGGCACGACGGTGGGCAACCTGGGCTTCGAGAAGGTGGAATTTCCCAAGCCGGTCTTTCACGGTGACACCATCTATGCGGAGACGGAAGTGGTGGAGAAGCGCGAGTCGAAGTCTCGGCCCGAGTGGGGGATCGTCACGTTCGAGCACCGCGCGAAGAACCAGCACGGCGAGCTCATCATGCGCTGCCGCCGCGCCGCCATGATGCGCCGCAAGGGCAAGGCGTGATGCGCCGATCGCTTCACTTCGTGCCCGGCGGCCAGGAGAGGATGATCGCCAAGGCGCTCACCCTGCCCGCGGACGGGCTCATCCTCGATCTCGAGGACGCCGTGCCTCCGGAAAGGAAGCCCGCCACGCGGCCCATCGTGCGTCGCTGGCTCGAGACGCTCGATTTCGGCGGGCGCGAGCGGTGGGTGCGGATGAATCCCATCTTCACCGAGCACGCCATCCCCGACCTCGAGGAGACCATCGCCGCCCGGCCCGATGGATACCTCGTGCCCAAGCCGCGCTCGGCCGCCGATGTGCGCCAGGTGACGCAGGCGCTCGAGCGGCTCGAGGAGAAGCACGGGATTCCCTTCGGGTCGACCAGGCTCATCCTCATCGCCACGGAGACCCCGCGCGGGCTCCTCAACATCGGCGAGGTCGCCGCGGCCAGCCCGCGGATCACCGCCATCACCTGGGGCATCGAGGATCTGGGGGCGGCCATGGGCCTGCCGCGCGTACGGGACGAGTCGGGGCGCTATCTGGACATTCCCCGCCACGCGCGCGTCATGTGCGCGGTGGCGGCCTCGGCGGCGGGCGTGGAGTGGCTCGACACCGTCTACACGGACATCCCCGACCTCGAAGGGCTGCGGCGCGAGTGCAAGGACGGCGTGGCCATGGGCTTCAGCGGGAAGCTCTCGATCCATCCGAGCCAGATCGAGGTGATCAACCAGGAGTTCACGCCGTCCAAGGCCGACGCCGAGGATGCCCTCGCCCTCATCGCGGCCTTCGAAGAGCACGCGCGCAAGGGCGCGGGCGCTTTCGCGTGGAAGGGCCAGATGATGGACCAGCCCCATCTCACCCGCGCGCAAAAGAT
>WNFD01003807.1_pt1 | contig 46391 bp, 51 predicted proteins | sample 5400491 | NCBI WGS metagenome assembly WNFD01 (sample SAMN13153343, study PRJNA577476) | soil metagenome | isolation source: 120 cm saprolite under Douglas fir tree site 2 hole 2 replicate 2 | place: USA:California | collected 2015-04-18
AGCTCCATCGGCACTCCAATCGCGGCCCCGATGACGCTGAGGTCCAGGTCGAAGCCAAAGAACTGCAAGCCTCCGACGCCGACCAGGTACGCGACCCCCTTCAGGTTGTGGCCGAGATAGAAATGCCCGAGGCCGGGAACGATCGCAAGGGTGGCGGCGAGGGCCGGGCTCTTCCGCGCTTGGCGGTACACGCCTTGATATGCGCCCGAGGCGGGCGCTCCGCATCGTGGGCAGGGCGCGCTCGGATTGGTGAGCAAGGCGCCACACCGGCCGCACAGCACATCTGAGGCCATGGACCTATTAAACGACTAGACAGGCAAAGCCGGTTTGCATCTCATAATTGGAGCGATGGATCTGGGCTTCACAGCTGAAGAGGAGGCCTTCCGCCTCGAGGTCCGCGACTGGCTCGATCGCAACCTCCCAGCAGAGTGGCGCCATCGCGGAGTGGGCGGTTTCCGCGAGGAGGAGGAGACCGACCTCCAGCGTCAGTGGCAGCGCCGCCTTCACGAATCCGGATGGCTGAAGCTCGCCTGGTCCAAGCAGGCCGGAGGCCGCGAGGCGACCCCAGTCATGCAAGCCATCTACCAGGAGGAGATGGAGAAGGCCGGCGCGCCCATCATCCTGGGCCGGCTGGGCGTGAGCCTTCTTGCGCCGACCCTACTCGTCCACGGATCGCAGTGGCAGAAGGACACTTACGTCGAGAAGATCCTCTCGGGCGACCTGAACTTCTGCCAGGGGTTCAGCGAGCCTGACGCGGGCAGCGACCTAGCGGGTCTGCGCGCTCGCGCGGAACGGCGGGACGGGCATTGGGTCCTCAACGGTCAGAAGACCTGGTCGAGTGGCGCGCACTACGCCGACAAGACCTTCCTGCTCGCGCGCAGCGACGCCGAGGCCGAGCCGCACAAGGGCATCTCGTTCTTCCTGGTCGACATGCATCAACCCGGTGTGGAGGTGCGGCGGATCCGACAGATGACTGGCGGCGGCGAGTTCTGCGAGATCTTCCTCACGAACGCGATGGTGGAAGACCGCGACGTCGTGGGCGAACCTGGAGCGGGCTGGAAGATCGCCATGACTGTCTTCGGGTTCGAGCGTGGCGGCCTTGCGCAGGCGGCTCGATTCGAGCGCGTCGTCGCCGAGCTTGCCGGTCTGGCGCGCGATCGCGGCGCCGGCGCCGACGTCGCGGTGCGCCAGAACGTGGCCCAAGCTCAGATCGAGGCGCATGTGTTCCGGCTCAACGGCCTGCGCAACCTCACGAAGGCACAGCACGGCGATGCGCCCGGGCCCGAGGCATCTCTCACCAAGCTGTACTGGAGCGAGATGGACAAGCGCATCCAGGAGATGGCGGTCGGCGTCCAGGGATCGTACGGCGCGCTGGCCCCCGGATCGCCTTTTGCGGTCGAGGATGGACGCTGGCAGTACGGATGGATGTGGGCGCAGGCCGAGACGATCTACGCCGGCTCGTCCGAGATCCAGCGCAACATCATCGCCGAGCGCGTGCTCGGGCTCCCCCGCGGTCGCTAGATGGCGACCACGACGGTCGTGGATCGGCTGCGCGCCCGCATCGGGAAGGCGGCGCCGCCGGTTTCCGCAACGGTCGAGGCCGGGCATCTCAAACGATTCGCCGAGGCCATCGGAGATCCCAATCCGCGCTGGCTCAGCGAAGCGCCGCCCTCGTTCCTCGTCGCCATCGCGCCCACCTCGATACACCTGGCCGAAGCCGAGGAGTACGGCAAGGGCTGGCTGAACGGTGGCAACCGGTTCGAGTACATCGAACCGGTGCGGTTGGGCGACCGCATCACGGCGACCGGAAAAGTCGCGGAAGTCTACGAGAAGACCGGATCGAGCGGCTCGCTGCTGTTCATCATCTTCGAGACCGAATACGTCAACCAGCACGGGCGGCCGGTCGCTCGCCTGCGTGGGACCGCGATCAGGCGATGAGTTTGAAAGCCGGAGATGAGCTCCCGGAGCTGGTCAAGCATCCGACCACGCGCCAGCTCGTGCAGTACGCGGGCGCGCAGGGCGACTTCTACGAGATCCACTACGACCAGGACTTCGCGCGCAGCGTCGGCCTGCCCGGAGTCATCCTGCATGGCCTACTGAAGGCGGCTTTCCTCGGCCAGCTGGTCACGGATTGGCTCGGCGACCGGGGCACGCTGAAGTCGTTCGAGGTCAGCTACCGAGGGGTCGACCAGCCGGGGCGGCCGTATCGGTGCGCGGGTCGGGTCACCAAGGTGGATGGCGACCACGTCGAGCTTGAGGTCTGGGGTGAGGACTCCGCCGGCACCAGGACCACGGTCGGCTCGGCGACGGTCTCGATGAACGAGTAAGGGATGGCCTTCTTGATCGTCAAGTACGTCCACATACTGGCCGCGATCGTTGCAGTCGGCTTGAACCTTAGTTATGCGGTCTGGATACTCCGGGCGCAGAGGGATCCGTCGAACACGACCTTTGCGCTGAAGGGCATCAAGTTTCTCGACGATCGCATCGCGAACCCGGCGTACGGCCTGCTCCTCCTCACCGGACTGTTGATGGTCGTGCTGCTGCCCATCCCGATCACCACGCTGTGGATTGTGATCGCGCTCGTGCTCTACGCAATCATGGTCGTGCTCGCGATCAGCCAGTACACCCCGACGCTCCGGAAACAGATCAAGCTCGCCGAGGCAGGTGATACGACCTCAGCCGAGTTCACCGGCCTCGCAAGACGCGGCCAGGTCCTTGGTCAGGCCCTCGGGGTGATCGTGCTGGTGATACTGGCCATGATGGTCTTCAAACCCCATTTGTAAATTCGCGAAAGGGGACCGCGCTCCCCTCTCGCGGGCTCTCCCCTGGGTTACTCCTGGCAGCGTGGGGTGGCGCCTGGAAGGTGGACGCTGGGAGACGGCCGGGATGAACCCGGCCTTGGAGCCACCCTGGTCTAGAGAATATTTGCTGTCAGGCTTCTTGAACAGCGGGTGCAGCTGGCTTCACGAACGGAGCGAGTTGCGACCGCAGCGCCGCCATTCCTCGCATTGCCAACAGCACTGACGCGTCGATGACGCAGTAGCCCCCCGCGATCACCGAAGGGGGGTTGCCTGACGGGATGTGCGTCCAGGGCGCGACCGGGAGCCAGGCCCAGTTGCCGAAGGCGGTGCCGAAGATCTCGAGCTCGCCGGTGGCGATGAAGATCGCAGCGAACAGCGGCCAGCGCGGCGAGCGGAGGACGAAGTAGGCGAACACCGGCAGGCACAGAGCGCCCTGCAGGTCGACCCGCCCCGTTAGCACCGGGAGGAGCGTGAGGCCCGCGACCGCCCATGTGGTGGCGCCGGCGAGGACCAGGTGCGCCACACGTTTTCCGTAACGGACCACGACCGGGGTGCGCGCCGCCAGCAAGCCGAACAGGTACACCATGCCGTGGCCCGGGGGCACGAAAAGCGGCACATTGTGCAGTCGATATCGGTACACGCCCCAAATCAGCGACCCGAAGATCTCAAACCCAGTCGCGACGACCACACAAGTCCATACCTGCAGTCGCTGCTCCCTGGGCGCCTTCAGGGCGGACAGGTAAAGAACGGCGAACGTCAGCACGCCGAGCGCCCACTGCTGCCAGAGCGCGGTGACGTGGCTATCCGCGAGGAGCAGGAGAGGCGTGTAGGTGAGCAGGTAGGCGTGCAGCCAGTAAGGCTTGAGGCGGTTCAGAACTGCCGGAAGCACGTTACTTGATCGCCCCGCGAACATCGACGAGTCCGCCCTGCAGCGTCCAGCCCGTCCCGCTCCAGGTCTCGATCTGCATCTGTGAGATGGGGAAATGGTCGGTCGGGGTCGTCTTGATCACGATGCCCGGAAGCGCGAATGGGTTGGCCTCATTGAGTTGGGTGGCCGCGATGTTCATCACGTTCTGGCGGGTCATGTTCGACCCCGCCTGCCTCAGGACGTCGACCATCGTGTACGCGCCGGCTACGCCGCTGATATTGAGATCGCTGTTGGCGTCACAGCTCGCGCAGGTGCCGATAATCTGCTTGTAGAGCCGGATGCCCGCGTCGTTGGCCCACCGGGGATCGCCCGGGTCCTTGAGGTAGCTCGCGCTGGTCACGTTCTTGAGAGCAGCGCCGGCCGCCTTGGCCTTGGCCATGTTCGCGGATGGGTTCGAGCCGGAGTTCAGGTAGATGGTCGGCGTCCACCCCAGGCCGGTGATGCCGGCCAGCGACGTGATGGCGACCGGCGAAGTTGTGAACAGCATCACGGTATCGACACCCTTCGCCTTGAGCTTGCCGATCTGCGACGCGGGGTTGGCGGCGGCAGGCTCGTAGCTTTCTTGGTCGATGATCATCGACGCGTTGACACCAAGCCCATCAGTCAGCCCCTTCAGATAGTCCTTGCCGTAGTCGTCGTTCTGGTACAGGACGCCGACCTTCGCGTTCGGGTGGTTGGCGAGGATGTCTTTGGCGAAGACATGCGACTCGACCTGATAAGAAGGAATCCAGCCTATGGTCCATGGGAACTTGCCGTAATCGGCGCTCCAGGTTGTCGCCCCGCTGACTACGAAGAGCTGCGGCACCTTGTTGGTGTTCATGTATTCACGCACCGAAGCTTGCGGCTGAGTGCCTAAGCCGCCGTAGATCGCGAAGACCTTGTCCTGCTCGACGAGCTGATGGGTCAGGTTGGCCGTGGCGGTCGCGCTGGATTCATCGTTCAGGATCTTGAGCGTGATCTTGCGGCCGTCGATCCCGCCGCTGCCGTTGACGTAGTTGAAGTACGCGTTGCCGGCGTAGGAGATTGTCTTGTTTGCGGACGCGGGACCCGAGAGGGCGGTGGTGTTGCCAAGCAAGATCGTGTCGGTCGTGATGCCGATATCGGTCTGGGGAGGCGGGCCGGCAGAGCCGCCGCAGCCGGCAATGGTGAGGAGAAAAGCTGCGGACGCTGCGAGGCGTTTGACCAAGGGGGGCACATCGTACCCGAGAAGAAGAAAGGGGCCGGATCAGATCCGGCCCCTTCGGTTTTTAGCTGGTGGAGTTACGGGCGGCCTTCCGTGATGGAGCCGAAGGGCTCCCAGTGGTCGGTCGTCCACTTGATGGTCTGCAGCTGCGAGATGGGGAAGTGGTGCGTCTTCGAGGTGCGCACCTTGATCCCCGGCAGGAGCAGGAAGTTGTCTGACTCGTTCATCTGGTTGGCGGCGATGTCGACGATGTTCGCGCGGGTCAGGTTGGTGCCGGCCTTCTTCAGCACGTCCACGACGGAGAAGGCGAAGGCCATGCCGGCGACACAGAAGTTGTCAGCGGCATTGCACCCGTTTCCGTACTTGTCCAGGATCGTCCGGTACTGAGCGATGCCGGCATCGCTGGTAAATTCAGCGCTGTTCGGGTCTTTCAGGTATCGCGCCGAGGTCATGCCGTCGACCGGCGCGGAGTTGCCGACGTTCTTGACCACCGACCGCCATGTCGTGGTGCTGGCGGCGACCTGGTTCATGTAGATCTTCGGTTTCCAGCCGCTGATGTAGGCATTGGTCACGGCGCTGGCCGCGTAGGCGGGGGTGGCGATGACAAAGAATGTGTCAGCAGGACTGGCCTTCAGCGCGTTGACCTGGGACCGCATGTCGGCGGGGTCGCCGGCGTTGTACTTGGCCTCTGAGACGACCATCGAGACGTTGCTGCCCAGTGCGTTCTTGAAGCCATTCCAGCCGTCCTGGCCGTAGGCGTCGTTCTGGTAGAGGATCGCGATCTTCGAGCTGGGCGCGTTCGCCACTATGTACTTGGCGTAGATCGTCGCCTCGGTCACATAGTCAGGCTGCCAGCCGATGGTGTACGGGAACTGGGCGTAGTCGGTGCCCCAGGTGCTGGCGCCCGTGAAGACGAACAGCTGAGGGACCTTCTGCGCGTTGTAGTAGTCGCGCACGGCTTTGTTGTTGGGAGTGCCCAGGTCGCCGAAGGTGGCGAAGACCTTCTCGTCCTGGACGAGCTCACGCGCCTTGTCCGGTGTCTTGGAAGGGTCATAGCCATCGTCCTTGACGACGTAATTGATCTGGCGTCCGTTGACGCCCCCCTTTTCCTTGTTTATGTAGGTGAAGTAAGCCGTGGCGCCTTTGGCGACCGCGTAATAGAAGGACGCGGTGCCACTCAGCGGGAAAGTCGCCCCGATCTTGATCTCGGTGGCCGTGACGCCGGGATCGGTGGCGGTGATCCCGGGGGAGGCCTGGCTCCCACAGGCGCCAAGTAGGACGAGAAAGGCTGCGACCGCAGCGACGCGAGACCCGGTCTTTGGCATAGAACTTCCTCCCAATTTCATGAAGATGTATTTAAACAGTCTTTGGCCGGAGATCAAGGGACGATCTCAGTGGGCTCCCGCTCCGCTACCGGCTCGGCTGCCGGCAACCGCGCCGCCCCCCGCAGCGAGAGATACCAAAGCCACCCCCGCTTCAGAAAACCGGCGGCGCCGTTGGGCGCGAAGAACAGGATCAGGATCAGCAGCGCGCCGTAGAAGATGTCCGGCTTGCCGGCGAATGAGAAAGCCCCGATCTGCACGCCTGAAGCCTTCTCCGCGAGATAGGGCAGCCAGACCACGAACAGGCCCCCCAGAACCGCGCCGAAGTCCAGGCCCAGCCCTCCGATCACAATCCCCACCAGCAGCGCCAGGGACAGGGTGAGGCCGAAGCTGTCGGGGTTGAGGTAGCTGGTCGCGATGGCGAGCAGGGAGCCGGCAACGCCCGCATAGAAGGCTGAAAGTCCAAAGGCAAGGGTCTTGTAGTACGCGAGATTGATTCCGCTGGCAACGGCCGCCGTCTCGCTGTCGCGGATGGCCATGAAAGCGCGACCAGTCCGGCTGCGGACGACGCCCGAGGCGAAGGCGAACAGCACCAGGGCGATCCCAGCGTCCAGGTAGTAAAGCCATTGCTCCTGGCTGAGATCAAGGCCGAAGGGCGCCAGGACCGGCGGCATCACGATGCCCGAATGGCCGCCGGTGAAGGAGTCGAAGTGGTTGAGGACGGGCGGGATGGAGAGAGCGAGGGCGAACGTGGCCAGCGCCAGATATATGCCGGCCAGCCTGAGCGCGGGGATGCCGATCAGGAACCCGCCCACCCCAGCCAGGAGACCGGCCGCCGGGATGGTCGCCCAGTAGGGGACTCCTGTGCTGTGGACAAGGATCGCGGTCGTGTAGCCGCCGATCGCCATGAAGGCTCCGTTGCCCAGGGAGATCTGGCCGCTGTACCCAGTCAGGATGTTGAGGCCGAGCAGAGCGATGACGAAGATGGCGACCTTGGCGAACTCGAACGTATAGAACTGGTTGGTGACCGTGGGCAGGCCGATCAGGACCACGCCTCCGACCACTACCAGCCCCACGATCTCCGGACGGACCGCGGGCAGCCGCCTCACACGCGCCTCACCGCTGCCCGTCCGAACAGCCCCGCGGGCCGCACAAGCAGCACGACCACGATCACGATCAGCCCGAAAGCGAGCCGTAGATCCTGCCCGCCCGGGATGTAGGTCCCGACCAGGGCCATGACGATGCCGATCGCGATACCGCCGACGACGGAGCCGAGCGGGCTCTCGATCCCACCCAGGACAGCGGCAGCGAAAGCGAACAGGAGGATCGACTGCATCATGTTTGGGTCGAGGAAGATGATCGGCGCGACCATCATTCCGGAGACTGCTCCCACCGCCGCGGCCAGTCCCCACCCTAGGGCCAACATCCAGCCCACGCGCACGCCCAGGAGGCGGCTGCTGTCTGGATAGAGCGACGCCGCCCGCATCGCCAGGCCGATCTTGGTGCGCGAGAAGAACAGGTAGAGCAGCAGCAGCATCACCAGTACCACCGACAGCACCCCCAGGTCCTGCGTGTCGAGGTAGAGCCCGCCGAACCGCACCGGCTGGCTTATGAACGCACCGCGATATTCCTTGAAGACGTAGCCCCAGACCAACCCGGTGACGCCGTTGATGATCGTGAAGAGGCCGAGTGTCACGATCACCAGTGTCAGCACCGGGGCGCCCTCGAACGGCCTGATCAGCAGCCGCTCGATCCCGATTCCCAGCGCAAACGAGACCACGATCGTGATCACGAACGCGGACCAGAAGTCGAGGTGTGCGTACTCGATTAGCGAGTAGCTGATAAATGTCGAGAAGGTCGCCATCTCGCCCTGGGCGAAGTTGGCCACGTCCATCGCCCGGTAGACGAGGACCAGGGCCAGCGCCAGGCTGGCGTAAATGCCGCCGCTGGCGATGCCCGAAACGATCTGCTGAATGAAAGCAAGCACGGCTGTCAGTACCCCAAGTAGGACCGGCGCACGGCCTCGTCCTTCTGCAACTCGGCGCTGGTGCCCGAGACCGCGACCCTGCCCGCCTCGAGGACGTAGGCGTGGGCGGCTGCTTCGAGCGCGATGCTCGCGTTCTGCTCGACCACCAGGACCGTCACCCTGTCCCGCTCGTTGACGGCGCGCACGATCCGGAAGATCTCTCGCACCACGATCGGCGCCAGGCCGAGCGAGGGTTCGTCGAGCAGGAGGAGGCGGGGCCGCATCATCAGGGCTCGGGCGATGGCCAGCATCTGCTGCTCTCCTCCTGAGAGCGTCGCGGCGAGCTGCCGGCGGCGCGCCGGGATCCACGCGAAGTACTCGCATACGCGGTCGTAGTCGGCCTTGATGCCTTTGCTGTCGCGGCGGATGTAGGCGCCCATCTGGAGGTTCTCCCACACGGTCAGCTGGCCGAGCGTGCCGCGCCCCTCGGGCACATGGGCGATGCCAAGGCGCGCGATGTGCTCAGGCGCGCGCTTCGAGATGTCGTGGCCGTCGAAGACCACGCTGCCGGTCTTGCGGACCGTTCCCGATATGGCTCGAAGCGTGGTCGTCTTGCCGGCTCCGTTGGCTCCCAGGAGCGCGACGATGCCGCCCGCGTCGACGCTGAGCGAGACCCCGTGCAGGGCGCTGATGGGTCCGTAAGCGGCGACGACGCCGTTCAGCTCAAGCTGCGCCATTCTGTTGCGTCCCCAGGTACGCCTCGATGACGCGCGGGTTGGTCTGCACTTCGCGCGGGGTGCCTTCAGCGATCACGCGGCCGAAGTCGAGCACGACGACGCGATCGCTGACTCTCATGACCAGGTTCATGTGGTGCTCTACAACCAGCAGAGTCAGGTTGAAGTCGGCATGAAGGCGGCGCAGCTCCTGCGCCAGCCGGTCGACCTCCTCATGAGTCAACCCTCCGGCGGGCTCGTCCAGGAGCAGGAGGCTGGGCGCCGAGACCAGCGCCCGGGCCAGCTCGATTTTCTTGAGCACGCCGAACGGATGGCCCCGAGCGGGGTGGTTGGCCAGGTTCTCGAGGCCGAGGTAGCGGAGCACCTCGAGCGCTTTGGTCTTGGCCTCGCGCTCGATGCGGCGAGTCCCGGGCAGCCTGAGTCCGGCCCGCAGGAAGTGGAAGTAATCGGTCTGGAACTTGCTGTGATAGCCGGTCAGAACGTTCTCGAGGACGGTCATCCGCGGCCAGAGCTCGACGTTCTGGAAGGTACGCGCGATGCCGCGGCGGACGATGTTGTGAGGTGCCTCGCCCAGGAGGCTCTTGTCCCGGAAGACCAGATCCCCGCTGTTCAGCCGGTAGAGGCCGCTGATGGTGTTGAAGAGCGTCGTCTTGCCGGCGCCGTTGGGTCCGATGAGGCCGACGACGGCTCCTTCGGGGACAGCGAATGAGACCGAGTCGAGCGCGACAATGCCGCCGAAGCGGACGTTGACGTCCCGGACTTCGAGCAAGCCCCCCATCAGCGCGCAAGTCTATAAGCGAACTTCCCCGCGTGGCTACTAGGCAGGCGCCTGGGGCGGCTCGAGTGGCGCGGGCGGCGGCGGCTCTGAGCTCGGTGGAACGGGCGGCGACGGCGGGTCGGGCTCCGCCGCCGCCGGCCCAATTTCGGGACGGGCGCTCCGGTGCACGACTGACGCCGACGGCAGGACGGGCGTGCGGTCCCCGCGCATCAGGATCCAGTACGCGAGGGCGGCCAGCAGCGCGAGCAGGGCGATGATCGGGAGGAAGACCAGCGGCGGCTTTGTGATGACGTCCAACCCGCCGCGCCCGCCGTCGACAGTCAACGTCAGAGGTGATGCGCTTGGACTCGGGCTCTCGCTCGGGGACGCCGACGGCGTGGGGCCAGGGGAGGGCGATGGCGGAGTCGTCGGCGTCGGCGTCGGGGATCCCTGCAACGTGAAGTTGGCGCACGGACCGGGCGGCACTGTCGCGCACAGCCGATGCGCACCCGGGCCGTCGCCGGGGAAGGGTGTCACGACCTTTGAGAAGTTGCCGCTGGAGTCGGTGGTGACGCTGGCGGCAACGTGGGCTTGCGTGTCCCAGAAAAGGCTCATCGACTCGTTGGCGAGAAAGTACGAGCCCGTGGCTGTGATACGAGTGCTAGGGCCACCCGCGGCGAAGTCGAGGACGATGTTGGCGGCGGTCGGGGTCGGCGTCGGAGTCGCACAAGGCCCACTCGCCGGACATCCTGTGTCGAATGCCGCTCGGGTCATCGGCGAGATGGCCACGAGCACCGCTGCTGCCACGATAGCGCTGACGATCAATCGCGCCTGTGTGACGCGGAACCTGGGGACGGGCATCGAGCCGATGAAGTAAATCAGATCGGTGGCCAGGGGATCGACCAGGCTGACGTCGGCTCCGGAAACCGCCAGCCAGGATCGAGGACCCCGCGGAGCCGGCGTCGCAGCATGTCAACCTCCGCCGGGCTAAGCAGCCTGTCCAGGGCAGCCGACAGAGCACCCGATTGCAAGCTGGCGAGCGCCCTCTCCACGTCGCCGCAGAGATCGCCCGGGAGGGGCTCGCCCGCGAAGTTCCAGATCACGGTCCTTAGCTTGTGATCGGTGTGGAATGTGAGCCCGTGGTCGATGACCCAGACGCGGTCATCGCCGTCGAACAGGCAGTGTCCTGACTTGCGGTCGGCATTGTTGGTGATGACGTCGAACAGCGCGACCTTGATCCAGGTGTCGCGGAACAACGATTGCTCTCCCAGGAAATGGCGGTTGTCGGCGTCGACGAACAGCTGGACCATCCCCACGCCGTGCGGACCACGCCGGCGCACGACGGTGGGCGGGATGCTGGGCCAGCCGATCACCTTGCTCAGCTGGTAGGCCGCGACCTCTCTCTTGTAGAGGGTCCCTGCCTGGAAGTCCCACAGGGGCGACTCGCCGCGCGCCGGCTTGTACACGACGCGAAGGCCCGCCGGCGGATGGGGCGCAATGATGCAGGACGCCCTCAAGGTGCATCTCGGGCAGCCGGGCCAGCAGGTGCTCCGTCGCTTCGGTCGGGGAATCAGAAGATCGGTCGGGCACCGTTGCTGACCGGGCAGGGGTGGCCGGCGGGGTCCATGGGGAGGCCGCAGCGTGGGCAAAGGGGGCGGCCCGCGCCGAGAACGACCTCGGCCTGTTTGGAGAAGCCTACGACCTGCTTGTGGCTGAGCCAGAACCGGACGCTGGGCGCGTCATCGCCTCCGCCTTCTTCGCCGGCGGCCCCCTGGCTCGCGACCAGAACGAACATGTGGCGGTCCTCGTGGTACCCGAGACCCATCTCGCCGACCTGCCACTCCGGCTCGCCGGGCTTGAGTCCCGGGTCACCGGCTGCCGGCACGATCGCTTCGAGACCCTGCGCCTCGATCATCTGCTGGAGCCGGACGAGGAGCGCCTGGATCTGCGATTTCTCGCAGCTCAACGTGAGCGTCCGCCCCGCGCCGCTCGCGAGCAAGAAGAACTGGCGCCGGCCTGGCTCGCCGACCGCCGCGACCGCGATGTGGTCGACCGGGTCGAGCTCGAAGATGGGCATCTCTCAAAGCCTACCGGGAAGTTGTTTTGATGCCCAAGGCATGGGGAAGAAGATCAGGAGTTGAAAATCGAAATACGCGCGTATCACCGCGCGTGGAGGAATCACAGATGCCGAAAACCGTAGGAATCGACCTGGGGACGACCAACTCGGTCATCGCCGTCATGGAAGGCGGCGAGCCCGTCGTCATCCCGAACGCGGAAGGTTCCCGCACCACCCCGTCGGTCGTCGCATTCACGAAGTCGGGAGAGAGGCTCGTCGGCACGCTCGCGCGCCGGCAAGCCGCCGTGAACCCAGAGAACACCGTCTACTCGATCAAGCGCTTCATGGGCCGCAAGTTCGCCGAGGTGGAGTCCGAGCGGAAGATCGTTCCGTACCAGGTCAAGGCGGGCAAGGACGACCGCGTCGTCGTGCACGTGCCGGCCATGGACAAGGACTTCACGCCAGAAGAAATCTCGGCCATGATCCTGCAGAAGCTGAAGACCGACGCCGAGGCATACCTTGGCGAGAAGGTCACGGACGCGGTCATCACCGTGCCGGCTTACTTCAACGACTCGCAGCGCCAGGCGACCAAGAACGCGGGCCAGATCGCGGGCCTGAACGTGCTCCGCATCATCAACGAGCCCACCGCCGCCTCGCTCGCGTACGGCCTCGACAAGAAGGCCAACGAGACGATCCTGGTCTTCGACCTGGGTGGTGGGACCTTCGACGTTTCCGTGCTCGACGTGGGCGACGGAGTCTTCGAGGTCAAGGCCACCAATGGCGACACCCACCTGGGTGGCGACGACTACGACCGGCGGGTCGTGGACTGGCTCGCCGAGGAGTTCAAGAAGCAGAACGGCATCGACCTCAAGTCCGACCGCCAGGCCCTCCAGCGCCTCACTGAGGCGGCCGAGCGGGCCAAGATCGAGCTGTCATCGAGGCTCGAGACGACGATCAACCTGCCGTTCATCACCGCAGACCAGACCGGCCCGAAGCACCTCGAGATGACGCTCACGCGAGCCAAGTTCGAGTCGCTGACCGCCGACCTCACCGAGCGGTGCCGCGGACCATTCCTGGCCGCGCTCAAGGACGCCAACCTCACGCCGCAGCAGATCGACGAGGTGGTTCTCGTCGGAGGATCGACCCGCATGCCTGTCATCCAGCAGCTGGTCAAGAACCTGCTTGGCGGCAAGGAAGCCCACAAGGGCGTCAACCCGGACGAGGTCGTCGCCGTGGGGGCCGCCATCCAGGCGGGCGTGCTCAAGGGCGAGGTCAAGGACATCCTTCTTTTGGATGTGACCCCGCTGTCGCTCGGCGTCGAAACGCTGGGCGGCGTCGCGACCAAGGTGATCGAGCGGAACACCACCATCCCGACCTCGCGGTCGCAGGTGTTCTCTACCGCGGCGGACAACCAGACGTCGGTCGAGGTCCACGTGCTCCAGGGCGAGCGCGAGATGGCGCGGGACAACCGCACCCTGGGACGCTTCCACCTCGATGGGATTCCGCCCTCACCGCGTGGCATGCCGCAGATCGAGGTCACTTTCGACATCGACGCCAACGGCATCTTGAACGTCAAGGCCCAGGACAAGGGCACCGGTCGCGAGCAGTCCGTGACGATCACGGCGTCTTCGACCCTGGGCAAGGATGAGGTGGAGCGAATGGTCAAGGAGGCCGAGCTGCACTCGTCTGAGGACCGGGCCAAGAGGGAAGAGGTGGAGGTCCGCAACCAGGCCGACCACATGATCCACCAGGCCGAGAAGATCATCAAGGACAACGCCGACAAGATCCCCGACGACGTCAAGACCGAGGTCAACACGAAGCTGGAGGCGCTGAAGAACGCGGCCAAGGGCTCGGACACCAACGTCCTCAAGAGGCAGATGGACGAGTTCAACGAGGCGCTCCAGAAGATCGGCCAGCATATCTACCAGGGCGCCGGCGCCGGTGGCGGAGCCTCTTCCGCATCGGCTGAGTCGGACGGGCACGATGGTGGCGAGAAGAAGAAGGATGAGGACGTAGTCGACGCGGACTATCGCGAAGTCAACTAGGACTTCGTTCTAAACCACGCGCAAAAAGGGCTCCGGCGTACGTCGGAGCCCTTTACCTTTCTCTCGACCTTGGTCTCGCTGGCGACTTTCGAGGCGTACGTCCGGGGGAGGACCAGGCTCTGGGGCGCCGCCGGCCTCTGGACCGGCATCCTGCTCATCGGCTTCGACGTCTACGCCGCGGTGGTCACCTACATCCCCGAGTACCGCGTACGCAATGACTTCCGGCTCATCTATGGCGCGGCGCTGACCGGTCTGCGCGACGGGTACGGGCACCTCTACGACCTGGCTGCTCAAAAGGCTGCGGTCGATGGCCTGGGGACCGGCTTCTACTGGTCGCCTTTCTTGAATCCCCCGCCGCTGGTATGGCTGGCCACACCGCTGACCGTCCTGCCGTTCAACGTCGCCGTCTGGGTTTGGACTCTCGTGCTGTTCGGCGCGGTGCTGCTCACCTGGTACCTGGTGGCGCCTGGGGAGACCCGGCTCACCAGGCTCGCCCACCTGGCGCTATGGCTGGGGGTCTTTCCGACCGCTTTCGGATTGCTGGTCGGACAGCCTGTGGCTCTCGTGGCCGCTGCCGTCGCGGCTTGCTGGTGGCTGTCCGAGCGCAACCGGAAGATCTGGGCCGGGATCGCCCTGGCCGCGATCGCGGTCAAGCCACAGGTCGCGATTCTCGTGCCGCTCTGCCTGCTCGTGTCGGGGCGCACTCGCACCTTCGTCGCGTGGCTGGCGACTACCGGAATGCTGGCCGTTGTCGCCCTCGCGATGCTTGGCCCCGACGGACTGTCTCGCTACCGAGACGCGCTGGCCCTGGCGTCTCAATGGGAGCCGACGCGGCGCTACGCGGTCTCAGGCCTGATCGGTCTCGGGCCCCAGCTGTATTTGCTCCAGGCCGTCATGGTCGCGATCTGCGTCGCCGCCGCATGGCGGATTCGAAAGACCGGCCCAGGCCTTCCCATCGCCGTCGGAATCTTGGGCTCGCTGCTGTTCACCCCCTACGTCGGCTTCCAGGACTTCGCGATGCTGTTTGTGGCCGGCTGGCTGCTGCTCCGGGGCCGGGCATCCAACTGGCAGCTGGGCATTCTGTTGACTGGGTTCGTCCTGCTCGAGCTCGTGCTGGTGCTGCCGCCGGTGCTCGTGCTGCTCGCCGAGATGAGCCTGCTCCTGTCGGTCCTGTTGCCCCTCAACGCCCCACCCCGTGTCGTCGATGAGCGGGCGTCGGCCTAGGAAGTGTGGAGCCGATGATGAGATTCGAACTCATGACCTGCCACTTACGAGGCGGCTGCTCTGCCAGCTGAGCTACATCGGCATTTTGGTTGTTGAATCCGCGCGTTTTGTATGGGCGCCTAGGCTACCATCGAGACGATGAGGACACTGGACGTGGAACGCTTGGCGGAGGGCGACTACGACCTCATCAAACCGCTGCTGGTCGAGCTCCATATGGGTGAGCAGGTCCACTACTCGGACCACCCGCAACTCCGCCGCGAGGAGATCGAGAACCACCTCGCCACGGTGCCCACTTACTTTCGGGGAGAGAACGTCGTCTTCGGCGTGCGCGACGAGATCGGCGACGTGATCGGCTTCTGCTGGCTCGTCCTCTTCGACCCGGGCACAGGACTGGAGGGCGAGGTCGCCGAGGTCTACGTGGCGCCCGAGCATCGCGGCCGTGGCGTCGGCGAGATGCTCATGGACCAGGCGGTCAGGCTGTTTCGCGAGCGCCGGGTCACGCTCGGCTACGTCTGGACGCGGCCCGACAACGAGGCCGCCGTCAGGCTCTACCGCTCCGCCGGTTTCGAGGCCAACAGGCAGCTCGTGCTGACCTGGTACCCGTCAGAGCAGCCAGGGTCGATTCTTCCCGAAACCTAAACTCGCAGGGTGCGACCAGAGATCCAGGCCCCGGGCGACGCGCGCCCAACCAGTGCGAGCGTGGGCACCAAGAGCGAACGGCGGGGCGCCCGCCGCTGGCGGCCGGTCATGGTCGTCGCAGGCGTCGTGGTGCTCGCGGCGCTCGTCGCGGGAGGCGTGAGCCTCGGTGTGCTGCAGCTGCAGTCGCGCACCAACACGCAGTCGGTGGACCTTCGGTCTAGGGTCACGATCTTGGAGGATTCCGCCATCGTCCAGGCCGCCGCCCGAGCCAAGCCGGCGGTTGTGAGCGTAGTCACCCAGATGCAGCCGTCCGTGGGCGGCGGGTCGGGGTATCTGGCGACCAGCGACGGCTTCATCGTCACCAACGTTCAGGTGATCGCCCACTCGAGCACTCTGACCGTGCTGCTGTTCGGCGACACCAAGCCGCACAAGGCTCGACTCGTCGACTACGACTGCCAGACGGGGGTCGCCGTGCTCAAGGTGGACCAGGTCAGCGGGCTGCCCACCCTGGCCTTCGCCGACCCGACCTCGCTCGTCCAGGGGCAGCTCGTGGTGGCGCTGGCCGGCCCTCTGACGGGAACTGCTCTGCCCGGTCACGTCAGCGCGCTCCACCGGCCCGTGACCGTGACCGACTCGGTGGCTCCGGACCGGACCGTAGAGATCAGCGACACCATCCAGACCGACGCTGTCATCGACCCGGGCACCGCCGGCGGCCCGCTGCTGAACGTGGGTGGCCAGGTGATTGCGGTCTCAATGGCCGCGCAGGGATCCAACGGCGGCTTCGGCCTCAACCCGGCCGACATCCAGGACGAGGTGCAGCAGATGATCTCGAGCGGCCAGCTGGTCGTGTCCTCGTTTGGCGGGACGAGCACGGTGCTCACAGAGCAGGCGGCCGCGCTCGCCGGCACCCCGGAGGGCGCCCGGCTCGTGGCTGTCGACAAGATCGGGCCCGCGGCCACGGCCGGGCTGCAGCCAGGCGATGTCATCACGCAGCTGGACGACGTCACCGTCGATGCCGCCCACCCGCTGGCGTTGCTGTTGCGTTCTCGCTTCCACCCGAACCAGCGCGTGACCGTCAGCTACACGCGCGGGAGCACCTCAACCCAGGTGCTGTTGACGCTGGCGGGGAAGCACCCTTCCTGTTGACGTCCGAGAGCTCGGGGCTGGGAATCCGCAGCCGCATCGGCGAGGCGCTCGTCGAGGCGGTGCGCTCGATTGGTGTCGAGGGCAACCTGCCCGACCTGGAGCTCGGGCGGGCCACGGGCGCCGGCCACGGGGACTACGCAAGCCCTGCCGGCCTGAAGCTCGCGCGGGTCCTGCGCCAGCCGCCGCCTCAGATCGCGGCGCGGGTCGCCGAGACGATTGTGATGCCGGACCGATCAGCGACAGCAGCGGCCTCAGGCGGCTACGTGAATTTCAAGCTGAACCCGGAGTGGCTGCAGCGGCTGGTCGCGGAGGTTACCTCGCGCGGCGAGGGCTACGGCGCGAGCGAACTCGGCCGGGGAGAGCGCGTGCAGGTGGAGTTCGGGAGCATCAACCCGACCGGGCCGCTCCACATCGGCCACGGCCGGGGAGTTGTCCTTGGCGATTCGATGTCCCGGCTGCTCGAGTTCACGGGTCACGGTGTCAGTCGCGAGTACTACGTCAACGACCAGAACACGCAAGCGCGCAGGTTCGGGGCCTCGGTGTGGGCGCGGATGCACGGCGAAGAGCCGCCCGAGGGCGGCTACACCGGCTCTTATGTCATCGAGCTCGCCGAGATGGCGAAGCAGGAGCTTGGCGATATCGACTCGCTGCCCGCGGAGGAGGCAGAGGCCAAGGTGCGCGAGTTCGCCGTCGGCGTGATCGTGTACCGCATCCGCGCCAGCGTCGCCCGCTTGAACGTGCGTTACGACGAGTGGTTCCCCGAATCGCGGTTGTGGCAGGAGGGACTGCCGCAGCTTGCGATCGAAAGGTTGCGCGAATCCGCGTTCCTCAAGGAGCGCGACGGCGCGCTGTGGTTCGGGCCGGCTCTCGAAGAGGAGGACGGTTTGGGCGAGCAGGTCGTATCCGAAAAGGAGGACCGCGTTGTCATCCGCTCCAACGGTGAGCCCACCTATTTCGCTTCCGACCTCGGGTACCTCCTCAGCCGGTTCGACCGCAGGCGTTTCAACCGGGTGGTCGAGGTCTGGGCCGCCGATCATCACGGCTATGTCCCCCGGCTGAAGTCTGCCGCCGCCGCGCTCGGGATCGACCCGGGTCGGCTCGTGATCATCATCCACCAGATGGTGAATCTCAAGGATGGCAAGATGAGCAAGCGTGCGGGGCGCTTCGTCGAGCTCGACGAGCTCGTCGAAAAGGTTGGCTCCGACGCCGTGCGCTACTTCTACCTCCTCCGCTCGCCCGACACGACGATCGAGTTCGACCTCGAGCTTGCGCTCACTCAGAGCAGCGAGAACCCCGTCTACTACGCGCAGTACGCGCACGCTCGCCTTGCCAACGTCGAGGCGACCGCGCGCGAGCGGCACCCGACCTTGCCCGAAAGAGCTGACGTCTCGCTGCTGGCGCAGTCATGGGAGCTCGACGTCGCGCGCCAGCTCGCGTTCTGGCCCGAGGTCGTGGAGGATGCGACCCGTCTGCTCGAGCCTCATCGCATTCCTTATTACGTGAACGACCTTGCGACCGCAGTCCACCGCTTCTATCACGCCGGCAACGAGGCAGGTGAGCACCGCGTGGTGGTCGATGACCCGGAGCTGACTCGGGCTCGGCTCGAGCTCTGTCGCGCGGCGCGTCACACTTTGAAGACGGCGCTTGACCTCATCGGCGTCACCGCCCCCGACCGTATGTAGGCAGTCAGATAAGGAGAATTAGTGTCCCGACCCCGAAGTTCCTCGCATCTTCGCGTCCTAGACGGCCGGGCGCCGTCTCACCCCACGGAATCTAACGATTCCGCGGGGGCCCCGAGAGAGGCGCTGAAGCGGTCGTCGCCTCCTGCGCGCGCTCGGTCACGCATCTACGCGATGCGCTCCCTTGCGTGCTCGTCGTCTCCTTGGCTCCGGCCGTCGATGCCGCGAAATATGCTTCGGCCCTCGGGGCCGAGACACTGATGGACGTCACCTGGCTTGGACACGGCTGCTTCCGGCTCCGCGGCCGGAACGCCGCCGTCGTCACCGACCCATATCCGCCGGCGATCGGGCTCAAGCTGCAGCGGCTCGACGCCGACCTCATGACCATCAGCCACCCGCACGAGAACCACAACTACGTGCAGGCTGTCCGCGAGGCTTACGAGATTCGCGGACCCGGCGAGTACGAGGTGGCCGGCGTCGCCGTCATCGGCGTCCCTACGTATCACGACGCGGAGAAGGGCGCCAAGCACGGACGGAACACGGTCTACCTGATCGAGATCGACGACATCCGCGTCTGCCACCTCGGCGATCTGGGCCACAGCCTCGACGACGCCGAAGCCGAAACGCTTTCTTCCGCCGACGTCCTGCTCGTCCCCGTCGGCGGGCGCACGACCATCAACGCCACCCAGGCGGCCGAGGTGGTGAGGCAGCTCGAGCCGCGCTACGTGGTGCCCATGCACTACGCGATCCCGGGCTTGAAGCTCCAGCTCGACCCGATCGACAGGTTCCTGAAGGAGATGGGGCTCGCCGCCGGCGAGCCGCTCCCCAAGCTTTCTGTCCAGAGGTCCTCTGGGGACTACGAGACCAAGCTCGTGGTGCTGGAGCCAAGAGCGGAACCCAAGCCCTAGGTCCGGCGGCCTTTACGGCGGAAATGTTTGCCGGGGGCTCCGACCCGGTAAGATTTGAAAAACCGCCCTGGAGGTCTCTATGTCGAAGTACGTTTTCGTGACCGGCGGTGTCGTCTCCTCGCTCGGCAAGGGGATCACTGCGGCGTCCATCGGGAACATCCTGAAGGCCCGCAACCTCACCGTCTCCCTGCAGAAGCTGGACCCCTACCTCAACGTCGACCCCGGGACGATGAGCCCCTACCAGCACGGCGAGGTTTTCGTCACCGACGACGGCGCGGAAACCGACCTCGACCTCGGCCACTACGAGCGATTCGTCGACGAGAACCTGACCGTCGCGTCGAACGTGACCACCGGCAAGATCTATCAAGAGGTAATCGCGCGCGAGCGGCGCGGCGACTACCTGGGCGCCACCGTGCAGGTAATCCCGCATGTGACCAACGCGATCAAGGAGAAGATCCTTCGCGCCTCGCGCGACCCGCAGGCCGACGCTGTCGTCGTCGAGGTGGGCGGGACCGTCGGCGACATCGAGAGCCTCCCGTTCCTGGAAGCGATCAGGCAGCTCAAGAACGACGTGGGTCGCCAGAACGTGTTCTACGTCCACTGCTCCCTGGTTCCCGTGATCCGCGGCGAGGAGGCGAAGACCAAGCCCACGCAGCACTCGGTGCACGCGCTTCGCGCGATTGGAATCCAGCCTGACGCGATCATCTGCCGGTCGGAGATGCCAATCGGCGCCGACCTCAAAGAGAAGATCGCGCTGTTCTGTGACGTCCCGCGCGAAGCCGTGGTCTCGGTGCCCGACGTGGATTCCATTTATGAGGTGCCACTCCTCCTCGAGGCCGCCGGCTTCGGCAAGGTGATGGCGAAGCACTTCGAGCTCGACGAGGTCGCGAATGCGCCGGACAACGGCCCATGGGTCCAGATGTTCGATCGCATCAAGCATCCGCGAGCGACTGTGCCCATCGCCCTGGTCGGCAAGTACGTGGCGCTGCCGGATGCCTACCTCAGCGTCATCGAGTCCTTGAAGCATGCCGGCATCCATCACGGTCTCGCCATCGACATCCGCTGGGTCTCATCCGAAAAGCTGGACGAGGGCGACACCTCGCCATTGATGGGCGTCGCCGGCATCGTGGTCCCCGGTGGGTTCGGCTATCGCGGCATCGAGGGCAAGGTGCAGGCGTCTCGCTACGCGCGCCACAACCGCATCCCGTACCTCGGGCTGTGCCTCGGCATGCAGTGCGCCGTCATCGACTTCGCCCGTGAGGCGCTCGCCGCACCGGACGCCAACTCGACTGAGTTCGCTGCGTTCACATCGACGCCGGTGATCGACCTCATGCCCGAACAGAGGAACGTCGACCAGATGGGCGCCACCATGCGCCTGGGCCTGTATCCATGCAAGCTGCTCCCGGGATCGCTCGCTCACAAGGCTTATGGCGAAGAGGTCGTGTACGAGCGCCATCGCCACCGCTTCGAGTTCAACAACGAGTACCGGGAGTCGCTGGGCGAGGCGGGGATGGTGTTCAGCGGCGTTTCACCGAATGGGCGCTTGGTGGAGATCGTCGAGCTGGCCCACCACCCCTGGTTCGTGGCCACCCAGTTCCACCCCGAGTTCCGCTCGCGACCGAACCGCGCGCACCCGCTGTTTCGGGACTTCGTGCGTGCGGCATTCCTGCAGAGCGGCATCGACCAGATGGAGCTGCGCCCTGCGGAGCTGCTCGAAGACACCGAAGGCTCTTAGTGTCCCGCGCCAGAAGTTCCTTGCATATTCGCGTCCTAGGCGGCCGGGCGCCGACTCACCCCACGGAATCTTGCGATTCCGCAGGGACCCCGAGAAGGGCGCTGAAGCCTGCGTCGACTCCTGTGCTCGCTCGGTCAGCAGCCCCACACGACAATGTGGGGTCCCCAGCAGGTATGCGCTCACTCGCGTGCTCGTCGTCTCCTTGGCTCCGGCCACCGATGCCGCGAAATATGCGGCGGACCTCGGGCGCAGGACACTAGAGAAGGGACACGGGTGGAGCAACAGATTAGGGGGATCCCCTCGTTCCAGGCGCGCGGAGAGCTGTCGCTCGAGCTGGTCCACGCCACCGAGGCCGCGGCTCTGGCGTGCGCACGCCTGCTCGGCAAGGGCGACCCGGATCGCGTGAGCGAAATTGCCGGGGAGGCGATGCGGCGCGTGCTCGAGGACTCTGGCCTGGGCGGCACGATCGTGCTCGGCCCGCGCAGCGATCCCAACCTCGCATCGGGAACGTCGCTGGCCGGAGGCGAGCGCCTTTTCGACTTCGGGCTGTTCCCGGTCGAGGGCGCGAGCCAGGTGGCCAGAGGCTCCGCGAACGCGGTCTCGATCGTCGCAGCGGTCGAGCCTGGCGGCTTCGCGCAGCTGCCTCAGGTCTCGTACGTCGAAAAGATGGTCGCGGGCCCCGGGGCGCGTGGCGCGATCGACCTGGACGATTCGATCACGGACAACCTCCGGCGAATCGCCTTCGCACGCGACGCTCGAGTGAGGGACCTCACGGTGGTCATCCTCGACCGGCCGCGGCACCAGGAGATCATCGCGGAGGTCAATGCCGCGGGCGCCCGGGTCCGGACGCTGGAAGAGGGTGACGTGGCGGGCGCGATCATGGCCTCCATCCCCGGCACCGGGATTGATGCAGCGATCGGGATCGACGGGCTGCACGCAACCCTGATCGCGGCGTGCGCGGTGCGCTGCCTTGGCGGCGAGCTGCAGGCTCGGCTGTGGCCGCGCAATGAAGAGGAACGAGCGCTGATCGGCGACCTCGCCGGACGCGCCTACGGGGTGTCCGACCTGGTGCCCGCGGCGGACGTGGAGGTCGCGATCACGGGTGTCACGGGCGGCCAGCTCCTGCCCGGGGTCGTCTTCGGGAGTGGCTACGCCGAGTCCTCCTCGCTCCTCATGTCGAGTCGCCAGGCAACTGTGCGCCGCCTGGTCACCCGCCACCACACCCTGGGCGAATCCAGCTAGGGCTGCCTGGGGTAAGGGCTTAAGTCCGGATTAGGCCGTTCCCGGCCGGGGTATCAATTAGAGGAAATGGACGATAGGAACCCGCTGTACCCGCCCCCGGGTGGGGGGCAGCTGCCACCGCCACCGATATACCAGGTGACTTCGGACATCCCCCCGAGCTCGCAGTACCACTACTCGCCTGCGCCACCGCGCCGGGCCAACCGCGGGATTCTGGGCGGCCTCGCCGCCGCTGCTGCCGCGGCGTTCGCCTACGGCAAGTGGGCCCTGCTGCTTGCGTTCAAGATCCCGGCCGCCGGGACCCTGATCTCGCTGGTCATCAGCTTCGGGGGCTATGCGATTTTCTACGGACCATGGTTTGCAGTCGCCTTGCTCTCGATGATCTTCGTCCACGAGATGGGCCACGTCGTCGAGATCCGGCGCCAGGGCATGCAGGCCACGGCTCCGATCTTCATCCCGTTCCTCGGCGCTGCGATCTTCCAGCGCTCCCACCCGACGGATGCCCTCAAGCAGGCTCAGATCGGAATCGCCGGTCCAATCGCCGGCACGATCGGGGCCACGGTGGCGTTCGCCTTGTACGGGACGCTGCACAACCCGGTATTGCTGCTGGCGGCGCTGATCGGCTTCTACATCAACCTCTTCAACCTGATCCCCATCTGGCAGCTGGACGGCTCCTGGATACTCGCCCCAGTCTCGAAGTGGTTCATGGTCGGCGGCTATGCGCTGCTGGCGGTTGGAGCCCTGTTCGTCCACTTCCTACTCAACCCGCTGGTCATCATCATCGCCGTGCTTGGCGTCCCGAGCCTGTTCGAGCGGTTCCGGACCGCGAACAACCCCTACTACACGTCGGTCCCCACCGGCGCCCGTTGGGCCATGGGAGCCGCCTGGCTTGCCCTTGTCGTCTACCTTGGGGTGTTCAGCCTGCAAGCCAGCAGCCTGCTCGGTACGTTCGCCCACTAAACTTATATCCGCCTGGAGGCACAACTTTGAAAGCACAGATCCATCCCACCTATTACGAAGACGCGGTCGTGACCTGCGCGTGCGGGAACACGTGGACGACCGGGTCGACGCGCAAAGAGCTCAAGACCGAAATCTGCTCGGTGTGCCACCCGTTCTTTACCGGCACCCAGAGGATCGTCGACACCGGCGGCCAGGTCGAGCGTTTTCGTAAGCGGGCGGCGAAGACCCGCAGCAACTAAGTGGTGTGTCCCGGGAATGAGCTCGCCAAGGCGCGGCCTCGGCGGGCGGTGCCAAGGAGACGACGAGCACACGAGGGAGCGCATCGCGTATATGCGTGACCGAGTGCGCGCAGGAGACGACGCAAGCATCAGCGCAGCCCGCCCGCCTAGGCCGATGAATTGGCGGGCGGTTTCCCGGACGCATCACTAATGCCGGTCCCGGAGGCTTCCGCTCCGGAGGCTGTAGCGCCGCCAAGGAAAGAGCAATTCTTCTACGGCGGCCAGGCGGTCATCGAGGGCGTGATGATGCGGGGCAAGCGCCACTATGCCGTGGCCGTCCGCCTTCCGTCGACGAAGCAGATCGTGGTCGACCGGGGCGAGCTGAAAGCCTCGATCTATGTCCACCGGTTCTGGAAGCTCCCGTTTGTGCGGGGACTCGCGTTGATTGGCGAACAGCTGCACCTCGGCATGAAAACGCTCATGTGGTCGGCGAACATGAACGCGGGCGCTCAGGGGGTGGTGATCGGCAAGAAGGAGATCCGCAGCTCGGTCGCGGTCGCGGGGATCTTCGGCCTCGTCCTCTTCATCGGCCTCCCGCTGCTGCTGGCCGGGCTCGCCGTCCACCGCAGCCGGGGCTTCGTCTTCGTCCTCGTCGAAGGGATCATCCGGGTCGGCCTCGTGCTCGGCTACCTGTCGCTGATCGCGCTGCTGCCCGACGTGCGCCGGGTCTTTCAGTACCACGGCGCCGAGCACAAGACCATCAACGCCTTCGAGTCGGGATGGCCGCTGGAGGTCCCGTCGGTCCGGCGTGCGAGCCTTCTTCACCCGCGGTGCGGCACCGGCTTCCTGCTCGTCGTCCTGGTTGTGAGCGTGATCGTGTTCTCGGTGGTGGCGCTGTTCAACCCGAACTGGTTCTGGCTGATCGCGAGCCGCGTACTTGCGATCCCACTCATCGCGGGCGCCGGATTCGAGCTCATCCGCTTTATGGCCCGCAACCGGACCAACCCGGTCGTAAAGGTCATGCTGCTGCCGGTCCTCGCGACTCAGAAGTTCACGACGCGCGAACCATCGGACGACATGCTCGAGGTCGCGATCGTCGCCTTCAACAGCGCTCGCGAGGGTGAGGAGGACACAGCCGGAGCCGCCGCTTGATCGACCGACTCGAGGGAATCGCCAAGCGCTATCACGACATCGAGTCGGAGATGGCGCGGCCGGAGGTCGCTTCGGATCACGAGCAGCTGACCAAGCTCGCGCGCGAGCAGCGCACCCTGCGCGAGATGGTCAACACCTATGAGGAGTACAAGCGCGCCCTTCACGAGGCGGAGTCGGCGCGCGAAATGCTCAAGCACGAGAAGGATCCCGAGATGCAGGAGTACCTGCGCTCGGAGGAGCGGAGGGCGGCCACGCAAGCGGGCGAGGGCGGCGAGCGGCTGAAGGTGCTGCTCCTGCCGAAGGATCCCAACGACGAGCGCGACGTCGTCGTCGAGATCCAGGGTGCCGAGGGTGGGGAGGAGGCGGCGCTCTTCGCGGCGGACCTGTTCCGGATGTACAGCAGGTGGGCCGAGAAGAAGGGCTGGAAGATCGAGGTCATCGAGACCTCGCCGAGCGAGAAAGGCGGCTTCGACAAGATTGTGTTCGAAGTTCATGGCCAGGGCGCCTACTCGCAGCTGAAGTACGAGGGCGGCGTGCACCGCGTCCAGCGCGTGCCGAAGACCGAGGCGCAGGGCCGCATCCACACATCGGCGGCGACCGTCGCGGTGATGCCGGAGGCGGACCCGGTCGAGGTCGAGATCAAGCCGGAGGACCTCGAGATCAAGACCTCCACCTCCACCGGACCGGGCGGGCAGAGCGTGAACACGACCTACTCCGCCATCCGCATGACCCATAAGCCGACCGGTTTGGTCGTGAGCATGCAGGACGAGAAGTCGCAGCTGCAGAACCGGGAGAAGGCGCTGCGGGTTCTGCGCGCTCGGCTTTATGACTTGAAACTTGCCGAGCAGCAGGCGGCCATCGGCGCTGAGCGCCGTTCGATGGTCGGCACCGGCGGCCGTTCCGAGAAGATCCGCACGTACAACTTCAAAGAGAATCGCGTGACCGACCACCGGATCAAGCTCACCCTGCACAGGCTCGACTCCGTGATGAACGGCGACCTCGACGAGCTCGTCGCCGCGCTCGTCAATGCCGAGCGTACGGCGCAGCTCAACGGCGGGAACGCTGCGTGACCAGCCCCGGAGGTTCCTTGCATCTTCGCGTCCTAGACGGCCGGGCGCCTGCGGCGCTGAAGCCAACGCCTGCGCGCGCTCGGTCGCGCATCTACGCGATGCGTTCCCTCGCGTGCTCGTCGTCTCCTTGGCTCCGGCCGTCGATGCCGCGAATCTGTGACGGGACCCCGGGTCCGGTCACGCGCTAATTGACCGTCATCGAGGTCCTGAAGGCGGCCTCGGGTCACCTGGAAAAGCACAGCTCTGACTCGGCGCGCCTTGACGCCGAAGTTCTGCTCGCCCAGGCGCTTGGCTTGCGCAGGCTCGACCTCTACCTCCAGTTCGACCGGCCCCTTTCCGACGACGAGCTGACCCGCTACCGCGGCCTGGTCAAGCGGCGCGCGCATGGCGATCCTGTCGCAGGCGAACGGTCCATTGCGCGTCGCGGACATCGGTACCGGCAGCGGCTGCATCGCGATCGCGATCGCGCACTACGCGCCAGGAGTCGAGGTGTGGGCAAGCGATGTCAGCCTCGAAGCGCTCGAGGTCGCGGCGCGCAACCTCGCGCGGCACAGCCTGGGCGACAGGGTGCACCTCGTCTGCGGCGACCTCCTCGATCCGCTGCCGGGACAGTTCGACCTCGTGTGCGCGAACCTGCCGTACATCGCGCCTGGTGCGGACCTGCCGGCGGAGGTCACAGCTCAGCCTGCGGGCGCGCTTTATGCCGCCCAGGACGGCGCCGCCATCGTGCTTCGCCTGCTCGAAGCGGCCCCCGCCCGTCTCAATCCCGGAGGCAGGTTGCTTGTGGAGGTGAGCCCTGAGATCGCCTCGAGTATCACGGACGCGGCGCGCCGCGCATTCGACAACCACGAAACCCATCGTGACCTCGGCGGCCACGAGCGGGTGGTCGAAGCGTGGTCCTCCATCCCCACGAACTCAGAGCCTTCGGCGTGAGTTCGCGGGGACCCCATTTCCTGAAACCGACCCGCGCCGGGCTCACCCGGGCCGCGAACCTGCTGCGCAGCGGTGGAGTTGTCGCGTTTCCGACCGACACCGTCTACGGGCTCGGCGCGGCAGCCGACGACGAGGTCGCCTGCCGGCGGATCTTCGCCATCAAGGGGCGGCCAGTCGGGCTGCCGTTGATCCTGATGGCGGCCGCGGAGTCACAGCTCGAGGGCTGGGTGCACGTCGACAGCCGCGCCGAGGGCTTCATCCGTCGCTTCTGGCCGGGCCCCCTCACGCTCATCCTTCACGCCAAGGGCGGTGGCACGCTGGGCGTGCGGGTCCCCAGGCACAAGGTCACCCTCGAGCTGCTCCGCGCCGCTGGGCCGCTCATGACCACGAGCGCGAACCTTCACGGCAAGGAGCCGGCGATGAATGCCGGCGAGGCTGCCTCGCTGACCGGGGTGGCGGCGATCCTCGACGGCGGCCCCGCTCCGGGCGGGGTGGCCTCGAGCGTCCTCGACCTGACAGGTCCGGAGCCGCACGTTCTGCGCGAAGGAGCAATCACGACGGCGCACCTCCTGGGCCCGCCGCCACCCCGCGCCGGATAGCCAGTACGATTCGATCGTGGCCGCACCCATCACCACGATGACCTTCCGTGCCCTGGACCGCGACGATCCGGAGGTCGCCAACCTGATCCGAAAGGAGTACAAGCGGCAGTCGGAAACGCTGGAGCTCATCGCCTCCGAGAACCTCACCAGCCCCGCCATCCTCGAGGCTCTCGGCACGCTGCTCACCAATAAATATGCCGAGGGCTATCCGGGCCGGCGCTATTACGGTGGCACGGGCGAGGTGATCGACAAGATCGAGTCGCTTGCGGTCGAAAGGGCCCAGAAGCTTTTCGGCGCCGAGTACGTCAACGTCCAACCGCACTCCGGGTCGCAGGCCAACGCGGCCGTCTACATGGCCGTATGCGAACTGGGCGACCGGGTCATGGGCATGGACCTGTCGGCCGGCGGTCACCTGTCGCACGGCAGCCCGGCCAACTTCAGCGGCAAGTTCTACGAGATCCACTCGTATGGCGTCAGCCGCGACACCGAGCTGATCGACTACGACGCGATGGAAAAGCTCGCCCAGCAGGTGCGGCCGAAGATGATCATTGGCGGGTTCTCAGCCTATCCGCGCATCGTCGACTGGGCCCGCATGCGTCAGATCGCCGACTCGGTCGGGGCCACATTCATGGTCGACATGGCCCACGTCGCCGGCCTTGTGGCGGGTGGCGTGTACCCGTCGCCGATCCCGCACGCGCCCATCGTCACAACCACCACCCAGAAGACCCTCCGGGGCGCATGGGGCGCGATCATCCTGTGTGACAGCGCGCACCAGAAGGCGATCGACTCGGCGGTCTTCCCAGGCATTCAGGGTGGCCCGCTGATGCATGCTATCGCCGCCAAAGCCGTGTGCTTCGGTGAGGCGCTCAAGCCCGACTTCAAGGTGTACGCAAAGCAGGTGGTCGTGAACGCCAGAGTGATGGCAGGACGGTTGATCGAGCGTGGCCTGAGGTTGGTGAGCGGCGGCACCGACAACCACCTGATGCTCATCGACCTGCGCCCGCAAAAGCGCACGGGCAAGCAGGTACAGGACATCGCGGATACAGTCGGCATCACGCTGAACCGGAACTCGATTCCGTACGACGAGGCGTCGAAGTTCAACCCGAGCGGCGTCCGGGTCGGCACTCCGCTGGTGACCACCCGCGGCATGCGCGAGCCGGAGATGGTGACGATCGCCGACTGCCTTGCCGACCTGGTCGAGCGGATCGACGACCCTGCGGTGCTCGACTCGGTGCACGAGCGCGCACTGGAGCTGTGCCGGAAGTTCCCGCTCCCGTACGCCTTCGATTAGGTGGTGTCCCGCCCCCGAAGTTCCTTGCATCTTCGCGTCCTGGGCGGCCGGGCGCCGTCTCACCCCGGGGAATCTGACGATTCCGCGGGGGCCCCGAGAGAGGCGCTGAAGCCTGCGTCTAGGGGCCCGGCGCCGCGTCGTCGCGCATCGAGCGATGCACTCCTAACGGCGCCTCCCTATCCTTGGCTCCGGCCGCCGATGCCGCGAAATATGCGGCGGACCTCGGGTGCGAGACACTGGCCACCTTGAGCGACTTTTTCAGCATCACCTTCCTGGAGACTCTGCGCGATAAGGTCCTCCCTGGCCTCTGGCCGCTGCTGGTCGCCCTGGCGGCTTGCGCTGTGCTGGTGCCGTTGGCGATCCGGGTTTCGCGGCGCACGGGCATCATGGCCGTGCCGGGCGGACGCCACGCGCATTCGACGCCGACACCGCTTCTCGGCGGATTGGCCATGTTCGTTGGCTTTGCCGTCGCGGTATTGACATTCGTTCCGTCCACCACGACCAGGACAGGGGTGCTCGTCGTCTCCGGCCTGGCCGCGGTGCTGCTGATCGCCGACGATCGCTGGTCGGTGAGCCCGGGCATCAAATTCGCCCTCCAGCTGTTGGTCGCCCTCGTGGCGGTGGCGGTGTTCGGCTTCGTCATCCGGTATTTCGGGCTGCCGGGATCCGGAGGCTACGGCAGCACGAAGGTCGTGGATCTCGGCTGGTTCGCCGTCCCTGTGAGCCTGTTCTGGCTGCTGGGAATGCAGAACACCGTCAACTTCCTCGACGGCGTGGATGGCCTGGCCGCGGGAGTCGTGTTCATCGTGGCCCTTACGTTGCTGATCGCTGCCGCCGGCAAGGATCAGATCGAGGTGGTACAGCTGGCGGGCGCCCTCGCGGGTGCTTGCGCCGGCTTCCTTCTCTTCAACTTCCACCCAGCGCGCATCTTCATGGGCGACTCCGGCTCTCACTTCCTCGGCGCGGCGCTCGCCGTGATATCGATCCTCGGGGTGGCGAAGGTCGCCGTGGCGTTCGCGCTCGCCGTCCCGATTCTCGCGCTCGCGCTGCCCATCGCGGACACCGCCTGGGCGATCGTGCGGAGACGGCGGGTGCGCATGTCGGTGGCCAGCCCGGACCTGCAGCATCTGCATCACCGGCTCCAGGCCTTCGGGCTCACCCCCAGGCAGACGTGCTACGTCTTCTACGCCGCCACGGCATTGCTCGGGACAATCGGCCTGATGTTTTTTGGACACCGCCGCATCCTCGGCGCGCTCGTGGTGGCGGCGCTGGTACTCGCGTCGACCGTGGCGGCGGACCGCCTGCAGAAGGCCGGCGTCCGCATCCCGGCGCCATTCCTGCGCCGCCTCCTTGCCGAACCCGGCACCCGATAGAATTTGGAGGGGCATGGCGCCCTCCTCGGATCCAGGTCCAACTCCAGGCGATCTGGCTGGACTCGGGGTGTATCTCGCGGCCGCGGTTCTGCTGCCGCTGTTTGGGGGCCTCGCGCTTGACAACGTGCTGCACACGGCGCCCGCGTTCGTTCTCGTCGGACTGTTCGTGGGCCTCGCGGCGGGCGCGGCAGGCGTCTGGTTGAAAGTGAGGGACTTCTCTAAGTGAGGGTGGGGCGGATTCAGCGGGAGACCGTCGGCGCTTCCTTACTTCTGGCCGGGGCGATCATCGTCGGCGCAGGCATGGCGGGCCAGGCCCTGATCGGGGCCGGTCTTGGAGCCGGTGTGGTGCTGGGCTCGTTGAACGGCTTCACGATCCAGTCGGTGCTCGATCACCGCGCGCCGATTCTGGCGACCAGCATCGTTCGACTCGCGATGTTCACCATCCTCACGTTGATCACCGCCCGTCTCCTCGGGGTGTCTGTGTGGCCGGTGGCCATCGGCATGGGGCTGGCGCAGCTCGTGATGGTCGGCTTTGGGGTGCGGCAAGGAATGCGCGCATGATCCACCTCGATTCAAGCGTCGGGCAGCCGGCGATCGACCTCGGCTGCGGCACGCTCTGCACTTTCAACTACAACAGCTTGATTTCCAGCGCCCTGGCCGTGGTCGTCACCCTCGGCATCGCGTTCTGGTTCCGCACACAGCTCCGCGATGGTGAGCCCGGCAAGGTTCAGGCCATTTTCGAGCTCGGCTACGACCTGCTTCGTGGCCTGATCAAAACCACCGTCTCAGAAGATGCCCTGTTCATCATCCCGCTGGCGCTCACGCTGTTCATCTACATCCTGGTTGCGAACTGGATCGAGTTTCTGCCACTCGGTCTCGTGCCGGTTGTGCATGGCGCCAACGCCGACCTCAACGCGACCGCGGCGATGGCCGCAGTCGTCATCGTGGTCGTTGAGTGGTACAGCATCCGCGTGCTCGGTTGGCGCGGCTTTCTGCGACGGTTCACAAAGCCATTCGAGCTGCCCTTGCCGGCACGGATCGCATTCATCCCGCTCAACATCATCGAAGAGATCACCAAGCCGGTCACGCTTTCGTTCCGGTTGTTCGGAAACATCTTCGCCGGCGCCGCGATCATCGGCTTGATCGTCGGCTTGGGGACGCTCTCGCTGCCCGTGGGGGGCACGGTCCCACTCACGATCGTGGGCAGCATCCTTCTGGTTGTTTGGAAGACCTTCGACGTGCTCTTCATCGGCTTCATTCAGGCATTCATCTTCATGCTGTTGACGGTCGTGTACTTCGGAATGGCCCGTGAGGGTCTCGAGCAGGAACATCACTAGGAGGGAAACGCAGTGACTGACCACGGAATCATGTTTGCCGGAGCGATCCTCGGGTTCGGCATCGCCCTTGGAGGCGCCGCCATCGGGGCGTGCGTCGGTGACGCCGTCGCCGGTAACGCCTTCCTGGGTGGGATCGCCCGCCAGCCGGAAGCCCAGGGCCGAATGCTGCCGTGGCTGTTCGCGGTCATCGGCCTGGTCGAAGGCATGTACTTCGTCACGTTCGGGTTGGGATTCGTCCTCCTGAGTCAGGCGCGCTGATGATCCTTCTGGCCGCGGCGGGCGTAGTCACCATCGACGGAACTGTGATCGTCGAGCTGATCACGTTCCTGGCAATGCTCGCGATTCTCTCTCGATACGTGTATCCAGAGGTCGTCAAATTCGCCGAAGCTCGCCAGCGGCTGATCGCACAGCAGCTGAAGGACGCCGAGAAAGCACGAACAGACGCGGAGGCTCACCTCAAGGAGGCCGAGGCCAAGGTCAACGAGGCGCGACGAACCGCGCAGAGCCTCATCGATGGCGCCAACAAGGCTGCTGAACAGGTGAGGCTCGAGGCCAGGCAGAAGGCCGAAGAAGATGCCAAACGGCTCGGCGAGACGGCGCGCAAGGAGATCGAGGCCGAGCGGCTGAAGGCGATCCAGTCGGTCCGCAGCGAGGTTGCCGGCCTGGTCGTGGCGGCGACCGAAAAAGTCATCGGCGAGACGCTCGATGTGGCGAAGCACAAACAATTGATCGACAGGGCCATCGAGGAGGTCGCGAGTGGCGACGGCAGCCGCTAAGCGGTATGCGCGGGCGGTCTTCGAGCTGGCCTCGGACGAGGGGCGTGTGGAGGAGTGGCTGCGTCATCTCACGGCGATCAGCGATCTCATGAGCGATCCCACCGTGGCCGCGGCGCTGGAGAACCCTCATCGAGTCGAGCCATGTGGACCAGGCCGCCGGCATCCTTGACGAGTTCGAGCAGCTCGCCGACGAAGCCGCCGGCCGCATTCGCGCCACCGTGACGGCCGCTGTCGAGCTGTCGGCCGATGAGCGGGAACGCCTCCGCCGCCAGTTGTCAAAGCGCCTCGGCAAGGAGGTGCGCGTCACGGCGATGGTGGACCGCCGCATCATCGGCGGGCTCAAGCTCCAGTACGGGGACCACCTGGTCGACGCCAGCCTCGCCACCAGATTGCAGCAGCTGCGCCGCCGCCTGGCGGACGCGTCCTAGGAGGAGCTAAACAAAAAGTGGGCATCAGCACCAAAGAGATCTCCGAGGTCATCAAGGCTCGCCTGAAGGACTTCGACGCCACCCTGGTGGCGACCGACGTGGGCCGCATCGTCGCCACCGGCGACGGCATCGCACAGGTCTACGGCCTGCAGAACGCTATGGCGGGCGAGCTGCTGGAGTTTCCGCGCGAGACGTACGGGCTGGCCCTTAACCTCGAAGAGGACCAGGTGCGCGCTGTGATTCTGGGCGAGTTCGGGCACCTGCACGAGGGCGACGAGGTGCGCACGACGGGGCGGCTGCTCGAGGTTCCGGTCGGCGAGGAGCTGATCGGCCGGGTGGTCAATCCGCTCGGCGTGCCGATCGACGGCAAAGGCCCGGTCAAGACCACGAAGACGCTGCCGCTGGAGAAGATCGCCCCTGGAGTCATCACGCGGCAGCGCGTCGACAGCCCCGTCCAGACCGGGATCAAGGCCATCGACACGATGATCCCGCTCGGTCGCGGCCAGCGCGAGCTGATCATCGGCGACCGGTTCACCGGCAAGACGACGGTCCTCCTCGACACCATCATCAACCAGAAGGGCAAGGACCTGATCTGCGTCTACGTCGCCATCGGTCAGAACGCGGCGTCGATAGCGCGTGTGGCGGCCACCCTGGAAGAGAACGGCGCGATGGGGTACACGATCATCGTCGCCGCCACCGCGTCCGAGCCCGCATCGCTGAACTTCATCGCCCCGTACGCGGGGTGCGCGATGGGGGAGTACTTCATGGATCAGGGCAAGGACGCGCTCTGCTGTTACGACGACCTGACCAAGCAGGCGTGGGCTTACCGTCAGGTTTCGGCAACTCTTCGCCGGCCGCCCGGTCGCGAGGCCTACCCCGGCGACGTTTTCTACCTCCACTCTCGTTTGCTCGAGCGCGCAGCGAAGATGAACAAGGCGCATGGCGGCGGCTCGCTCACGGCGCTGCCGGTCATCGAGACCCAGGCCAACGACGTCTCGGCCTTCATCCCAACCAACGTGATCTCGATCACCGACGGGCAGATCTATCTCCAGTCGGACCTGTTCAACGCCGGCCAACGCCCTGCGCTCAACGTCGGCATCAGCGTTTCCCGGGTCGGCGGCGATGCGCAGACGAAGGCCATGCGCCAGGTCGCCGGCCAGCTTCGACTCGACCTCGCTCAGTACCGCGAGCTGGCGGCTTTCGCGCAGTTCGCCTCCGACCTCGACACCCAGACACGCAACCAGCTCGAGCGTGGCGCGCGGCTCACCGAGCTGCTCAAGCAGGACAAGTACCAGCCGGTCCCTCTGGCCGAGCAGGTGGCCGTGATCTACGCGGGGACGCAGGGATATGTCGACAAGGTGCCGACCGCGCGGGTCCTGGAGTGGGAGGCGGCGTTTGTGCGCTTCATGCGGAGCGAGCGGCCGGGCGTGCTGGAGGCGATCGACAAGCAGAAGGCGCTGGACGACAACCTGTTCGAGCGCCTGAAGGCCGCGATCTCGACGTTCAACCACCAGTTCGGGGTCGAGGGCTACGGCGACGTGCCCGATCCGGCGCCGAAGGCCAACGCACCTACGGCTGCTGCGAGTTCACTCCCCTCGCCCCAGCCCTCCCCCCGGAAGGGGGAGGGGGAACCCAAGCCCAAAGCCACACGGAAAGCAAAGGCGAAGTAGTTGCCCGCGTATCGAGACATCGTCCGCCGGATCGACAGCATCAAGAACACGCAGAAGATCACCAAGGCCATGCAGGTGGTCGCTGCGACGAGGCTGCGGCGCGCGCAGGCGGCGGTGCTGGCGACGCGGCCTTACTCGGAGAAGATGCTCGAGGTCCTGCAGACGGCCGGCGCGCGGGCCACCGAGTACAAGCACCCGTTCCTGGTGCGGCGCGAAGGCACGCGGGCCGTGATGATCCTCGTCACCACAGACAAAGGCCTGACTGGGGCGCTCAACGTCAACAACATTCGCGCCGCGACGCGCTATATGACCGAGCACTACCCGGACCAGCAGAAGTATGTGACGGTCGGGCGCAAAGGCCGTGATTTCCTACTGCGCTTTCGCAGGAATGTGATAGCGGACTCCAGCGGCCTTCCCGACCGGCCGTCCATCGCCGCCGTCCTCTCCAGCATCGCCGTCGCCCTCGAGGAATACCAGAAGGGCGAAGTCGATGCTGTTCTGCTGTGCTACGCGAAGTGGATCTCGACGCTCAGGCAGGAGCCGATCGTCCGAACTCTCGTGCCGGCTGAGATCCCCGAGCGCGAAAAGGACGCCGCGCCGCCCGCGGACTACATCTACGAACCTGACCCTGAGTCGGTGCTCGACGCACTGCTGCCGCGCTATGTGGAGACCCAGGTCTACCAGGCAGTCCTGGAGAACAAGGCCAGTGAGTACTCGGCCAAGATGATCGCCATGCAGAACGCGACCAAAGCCGCTGGCGACTTCATCGAGTCCCTGACCCTTTTCGCCAACAAGGTCCGGCAGGCGGGCATCACAACGGAGCTGATGGAAATCGTCGGCGGCGCAGAAGCGCTGCGCGCGACCTAGACAGATAAAGGAGAGGCATGGCGGACACCAAGAAGAAGACGCGAGAAGGAAAAGTCAGGCAGGTGATCGGAGCTGTCGTCGACGTCGCCTTCCCGCCCGGAGAGCAGCCGGAACTCTACGAGGCGCTCGAGGTCAAGAAGCAAGACGGCGGTACGGTGGTGCTGGAGGTCGCGAGCGCGATCGGAGACAACGTCGTGAAGTGCATCGCCATGGACTCCACCGATGGCTTTCGGCGAGGCGACAAGGTGATCGCCACAGGCGCGCCGATCTCAGTGCCGGTCGGGGTCGAGACGCTCGGCCGCCTGTTCAACGTGATCGGCGCCCCCATCGACGACGAACCCGCGCCCGAAGGCGCCACGCGCTGGCCCATCCACCGCCTCGCGCCTCCTGTGTCAGAGCAGCAGGCAAAGGTCGAGATCCTCGAGACGGGGATCAAGGTCATCGATCTCATCTGCACGTTCGCCAAGGGCTCGAAGATCGGCCTGTTCGGAGGCGCCGGCACTGGCAAGACGGTCATCGTGCAGGAGCTCATCCGCAACATCGCGTACCACCACAAGGGCCGTTCCGTGTTCGCGGGAGTGGGGGAGAGGACGCGCGAAGGCAACGACATGTACCGCGAGATGGAGGACGCCGGCGTCCTTCCCCAGACAGCGCTGGTGTTCGGTCAGATGAACGAGCCGCCAGGCGCCCGTGCCCGCGTAGGGCTGACGGGCCTGACGATGGCCGAGTACTTCCGTGATGAGGAGGGGGCGGACGTCCTGCTCTTCGTCGACAACATCTTCCGGTACCTGCTCGCAGGATCGGAGGTGTCCGCGCTGCTCGGCCGCATGCCGTCCGCCGTCGGATACCAACCCACCCTGGCCACTGAAATGGGCGAGCTGCAGGAACGCATCACTTCGACCAGCAAGGGTTCGATCACCTCGGTGCAGGCCGTATACGTGCCGGCGGACGACTACACCGACCCGGCCATTCAGACCGTTTTCGCCCATCTAGGCGCGACGGTGCGCCTGGAGCGATCGCTCGTGGAGATCGGAATCTATCCCGCCATCGACCCGCTGGGGTCTTCCAGCCGTTTCGTGGAGCCATCGGTGGTCGGGCAGGAGCACTACGACGCAGCTCAGGGCGTCAAGAAAACGATGCAGCGCTACAAGGACCTTCAGGACATCATCGCCATCCTGGGCATGGAGGAGCTGTCGGAGGACGACAAGCTGGCGGTCTCTCGCGCCAGGAAGATCCAGCGATTCCTCTCGCAACCGTTTAGCGTGGCGCAACGTTTCACGGGACGTGAGGGCAAGTACGTGAAAGTGAGTGAGACGGTGCAGGGCTTCACTGAGATCCTGGAGGGCAAGCACGATGACCTTCCCGAGCAGGCTTTCTACATGGTGGGCACCATCGAAGAGGCACGAGCGCAGGGCGAACAGATGAAGAAGGCCGCGGCCAGCTAGTTGAAATATTCACTGCGCGTGGTGAGCGTCGAGCGAAGCCTCTTCGAAGGCGAGGTCGAGTTCATCATCGCCAAAGGAGCCGACGGCGAGCTCGGGGTCATGGCGCGCCACGCGCCCCTGATGACGGTGCTCAACCCGGGCCCCCTCCGCATTCAGGAGGTGATGGGTGGCGCCGAGAACGTGATCTTCGTGGGTGGTGGCTTCCTCGAGGTGCTGCCCGAACGCGTGACTGTCCTGGCGGATGTGGCCGAACACGCGGATGAGATCTCGCTCGAGCGAGCCGAGGAGGCGCGACGCCGAGCGCAGGAGAAGCTGGCCGGCACCGTCACCGCCGCCGAGGAGATCGAGTTCCAAAACGCCCTCGCGATTGCGGAGGCTCGACTCCGGCTGGCGCGAGCGCGCCGGCTCTGATGAAGTCACCCGCCCGGGGGCGCGACTACGCCCTCCGCATCACGGGCGGCTCGCAGCTGGCAGGCGACCTTTGCGTGAGCGGCTCCAAGAATGCGGCTTTGCCGGAGATGGCCGCCGCGCTCCTGACGTCCGAGCCCCTGCGCCTGACCAACGTGCCCAGGGTCTCCGACACGGAGGTCATGGCGCAGATTCTCGCCGAGCTCGGCGGACGCTCGGAGGGAGAGGGCTCGCTCGTCCTGCGGATGGGAAACGCGCGCGGGACCAATGTTCCCGATGAGCTCGGCCGGCGGATGCGCGCGACGATCGTCTTGCTGGGCGCTCTGCTCGGAAGGTTCGGACAGGCGCGCCTGCCCCGGCCCGGAGGTGACGACATCGGCGCGCGGCGTGTCGAACAACACATGCGCGGCCTGCGCCAGATGGGCGCCCGCATCGAGGAGACGGCGACTGAAATCGTGGCCGAGGTCGATCGCCTTCATGGTGCGCGGATCGTGTTCGACCTGCCGACCGTCACGGGCACTGAGAACATCCTTCTCGCCGCTGTCCTGGCCGAAGGCCGGACCGAGATCTTCAACGCCGCCCGCGAGCCCCATGTCCAGGATCTCTGCCTCCTGCTCGGCAAGATGGGTGCTCACATCGAGGGCATCGGCACGGAACGCCTGGTGGTCGACGGCGTGCGCGAGCTCGGTGGCGCCGAACACACCGTGATCGCCGACTACCTGGAAGCCGGCACCTACGCCATCGCGGTCGCCGCCGCCGGCGGCGAGCTGCGCATCGAGTGCAGCCGGCCGGAAGACCTCAATGTCGTGCTCCTGAAGCTCGAGCTCGCGGGCGCGCATGTCTCGACCGGAGACGGATGGTTTCAGGTCGGCCGGCGCCCTCGCAACAAGATCAAGCCAATCGACATGTCGACGTGGACCTTCCCTGGGTTCCCGACCGACCTTCAGGCCCAATACATGGCGCTGATGACGCAAGCCGACGGAGAGACCGTGATCTCCGAGTACGTGCACGAGAATCGATTCCAGCACGTCACCCAGCTCTCGAAGATGGGCGCCGGCATCAATGTCGAGGGGCGCCTCCATGCTGTCGTCCATGGTCCGTGCCGCCTGCGCGGCACGGAGGTGACGATCCCAGACATTCGCTCAGGCGCGGCGCTGGTGATCGCCGCCCTGTGCGCCGAGGGCGAGAGTCTCCTCCACAACGCCTGGCATGTGGAGCGCGGCTACGAAGACATGGCCGGCAAGCTGGCCTCGGTCGGCGCCCAGATCGAGAGGGTCGCGGTCGACTCCGAGCGGAGCAATCCAGGCCATACCTACGAATAAGGTCACAGTGTCCTGGACCGGAGGTCCGGATCGGTACCTCTCGATGCACACAGGCATCCCCGCGGTGCTTGCGGACGATCCACAGAGCTCGGTTGTGCGGGGCACCGGCCTGGCCCTGGAGCACTTCGAGGTGCTGAAGCGGAACCAGTCGTACCTTCGCTGACCCGGTGACCGGCCTGCATGTGGCGGTGGACGGGGTTGGGCTGACAAGGCCATGGGCCGGCGTCGGCGTCTACACGACCCAGATCCTTAAGGCGATGGCGGTGGAGCGCCCCGACTGCCGCTGCACAGTCTTCGTTCCGGCGGGCGTCTCTGCCGAAGGTTCCCGCTCGACCTCCTACCGGCAAATCCCGAAGCTGCCATTCATCGGTCGCCACGTGCAGTGGCCCGCCCGGCTGCGGCGCTTGAAGCCCGATGTGTTCTTCGGCGCAGTGGGAGCGCTGCCGCTGATGGACGTTGGCTCGCCATCGGTCATCACGGTCCATGACCTCGCGATCTATCGAAATGCCGGTTGGTTCCCTGCTCGCCAGCCGCTGAGCACTCGCTGGGTGGTGCCGAGCTCGCTGAGCCGCGCGGACAGGGTGATCGCGGTTTCCAGCAACACGGCGCGCGACGCCGAGGAGTTGTTTGGCGTCCCCCGGTCCCGGATCGCGGTCGTGCCGCACGGCGTGTCGCAAGGTCTACGTCCCATGAGTGCCGAAGAGCTCGCGCCCGTACGCGAACGCTTTCGGCTGCCCGAGCGCTTCGTCCTGTTCGTGGGCACCATCGAGCCGCGGAAGAACCTGCTCACGTTGCTGGAGGCATGGGCGATGATGGGAGACAGGCCCGACCTGGTCATCGTCGGCGGCTGGGGCTGGAATTACGAGCCGATCAGGGAACGCATCAGCCGGCTGGGCGACAAAGTTCACCACCTCGACGCCGTCGAGCCAACAGAACTGCCGGCGATCTACAACCTGGCGCGCGTGCTGGCCCACCCCGCGTGGTATGAGGGCTTTGGGCTGCCGCCTCTGGAGGCGATGGCCTGCGGCACGCCGGTGGTGGTCTCAGACAGCTCGAGCCTCCCAGAGGTCGTCGGCGATGCCGGCCTGGTGGTGGCCGCCGGCGACGCCGATGCATGGCGGAAGGCGCTGGAGAAGGTGCTTGGCGACCAGGACCTGGCCGCCGACCTCAGGCGGCGGGGGATCCTGCGCGCGGCCGAGTTCAGCTGGTCGCGCAGCGCAGCCATGACATGGGGTGTCATCGACGAGGCGGTCAGCTCGGGTCGCGATTAGGCCGGATTCTCCGGCCGTCCCCCGACGTTCTCTATCCCAACTCTGCGTCGCTAGGAGTAACTACTCCGAAAATCCCAACCCGGGGAAGGTGAGCAGGGCCGCGAATCCGGCCGTGATGACGAAGGGATTGCACAGCCTCACCGCGGCCGTTGAGCGGCCCGATGAGCGGAAACCGCCGAGGTTTCCGCTCATTTCTGACCTGGGGCGTGATCGACGAGGCCGTTGCCTCGCGTGGCGTGTAGGCCGGCTAGAGCAGCTCGCGGATGACCTCGACGACGCTCGCGGCGCATCGATCCCAGGTGAACCCGGCCGCCTGAACGCGAGCGGCCCGGACCAGGCGCGCCCGGACCTTGCGGTCGCCGATGGCTGTCTCCAGCGCTCCCGCCAGCTCCGCCGGATCGTTGGGATCGTCCACGTAGAGCGCAGCGTCGCCTCCCACCTCCGGCAGCGACGATGCGCGCGCGGCAACGACCACCTGGCCCCGTGCCATCGCCTCCAGGACCGGAAGGCCGAAGCCCTCGTACAGGCTCGGGACCACCACGGCCTTGGCCCGCTGATACAGCAGCTCGAGCGTCGGCGCATCAACGGTGCCAAGAACGCGACAGCGGGATGAGGCCCGAAGCCGCTTCGAAAGCGCGACGTCGCGCTCGGGGCCGGCGACGACGAGCGTGACGCCATCCAGACGCTCGACCGCTGCCAGGGCAGCGGCCTGGTTCTTCCGCACTTCGATGCGGCCGACCTGGAGCACGAAGTCGCCGGCCAATCCCAGCTTCGCCAGCGTCTTGGCCGGCGCGACCTCACGTTCCTCTTGCTCGCCACCGCCCAGCTGCACCACCCGCACCCGCTCCGGGGCGACGTGATACAGGTCGACGAGGTCTCTGCGGGTGGATTCGGAAGGGGTGATCAGGAGCGGGCACCGAAGCGCTGCCCATCGTGTCGTGAGCTGGAGATACGAACGCTCGGCCAGGGAGTAAGCCGAAGGGTGCCGCTCGAACGCGAGGTCGTGGACCGCGGTGAGGGACTTGCCGAGCCAGCCAAATGGGATGGCGTGCGCGGGCACGAAGAGCAGATCGGGATGGGCCGATTGGAGGGCCAGGGGCAGACGCACCTGCGACCACAGGCGGGCCATGGGCACCACCATCATGTCGACGCCCAACCCTGAGCGGGCTCGGGATCCGAAGAACAGCCACCGAAGGTCGGGGGCCGCGCCGGGCAGGCGTGAGCCCACCTCGCGTGCATAGACCTCCGTTCCGGTAGCCACCTCGCGAGTCGCCGGGTTGAGGTCGACGGCAACTGTTTTTCTCGATGCTTGAACACTGGAACGTGCGCTCACCCGCCCTTAAGCTAATGCGCGTGCGCGTGATCGTGCGACGGGCGGTGGCTGCCGTGGCATTCCTGGCCACCTGTGTCCTGGTGGTTCAGGTGGGCGACGCCACCCACGCGGTTCCGGCCCGAGCGGTGCTGAACGCCGTCCTCGAGAAACAGGCGCCGCTGCTGGTGCCGGCGAGGTCGGACCGCGTCTATACGCTCACCCACCTGCGAGTGATCCCCCTCGGGCGGAGCTCGATCAGCGTGCCCATCCTCATGTACCACTACATCCGCCCTGCTCCCTCGATTTACACGGACTACATGGGTTATAGGCTCACCGTGACCCCGGACGACTTCACAGCGCAGATGGATTGGCTGGCATCGAGCGGATTCCACCCGATCGATTTCAACGATTTGCGCGCCTACTTCTCGGGCGTTATGCCGCTGCCGGCCAAGCCGGTCGTGATCACGCTTGACGACGGCTATATCGACCTTTACTCGACCGCTTACCCGATCCTGCAGGCGCACAAGTTCAAGGCGGTGGCCTATATCGTCACCAGCTTTGTCGGCCAGGCGAGCTACGTCACCGCCGCCCAGGTCCAGGAGATGGACCATCACGGGATCCAGATCGCCTCCCACACCGTGGATCACGCCAATCTCTCGAAAGCGTCGCTGTACTGGGCGACAGCCCAGCTGGCTGCGTCGAAGACATGGCTCGAGAACCTGACCGGTCATTCAGTGGTCGACTTCGCATACCCGTCAGGCAAATACAGCGGCACAGCGATCGTGGCCCTCCAGGCCACCGGATACGACACCGCGGTGACCGAGCTCCCGGGCACTGTTCACAGCCTCGCCGACCGCTACTTGTGGACGCGCGAGCGAGTTTATGGGGGCGAGTCGCTGGGTGACTTCGTCAACAGCCTCGGCGCGGTGGAACCGTGGGTCGACGTCGCGGGCATGACCACCGCAGCGAAGCGCCCATAGCGCCTACGGACAACCTGCCCGTGCGCCAGGTGCGGGTGCTCGGCGTGCGCGTGGATTGCGTCGACATGGATGGCGCGCTGGCGCGAATCGAATCCTTTGTCGACGGCGGCGGCCTCCACCAGGTGGCGACCGTGAACCCTGAGTTCGTGATGCGGGCGGGCGAAGACAGGGAGTTCGCGCGCGTGCTCGAATCTGCGGACCTCTGCCTCGCCGACGGCAGCGGCGTGGTCTGGGCGGCTCGGCGTCAGGGCTGCGTGCTGTCGGGGCCCGTGACGGGAGTCGATTTGATCCCACCGCTCGCCGCCCTCTGCGCCCGCCGGCAGTTCCGCCTCTTCCTGCTCGGGGCGGCACCAGGCGTAGCTGACGAGCTGGCCCAGCGGCTGACGGTGCAGCACCCGGGACTACAGGTGGCCGCGCACTCGGGCTCGCCACAGGCATCTGCGGACGAAGAGACTGTTAGCCGGATCGTCGCCGAGCGGCCGCAGGTGCTGGTGGTCGCGTACGGCGCCCCTCAGCAGGAGCTGTGGATCGACCGCGTCGCCGGCCGTCTGGGCGGCGTCTCGGTCGCGATCGGCGTCGGAGGCGCTTTCGACTACCTCACCGGACGTGTCCCGAGGGCGCCGTCATGGATGCGGGGTGCGGGCATCGAATGGCTGTTCCGGCTTGCCCGCCAGCCGTGGCGGATTCGCCGGATGGTTGTGCTGCCGGCATATGCGCTGAAGGTCTTGCGTGCCCCTGGGAATAATTCGCGCTAGTCCGTCTTATCAGTAGCGACTCAAGAACCTCTCATCCCGCGCCATTACGATGGGGCGCCGTGGCCAGCGCCTCCCCGCATCTCAGCGTCGTCATCCCCTGCTTCAACGAGGAGCAGAGGCTGCCGCGCACCATCGAGCAGGTCGAGCGCTATCTCGACAAGCGCGGCGATTACGAGCTCATCCTCGTCGACGACGGCAGCCGCGACGCTACGCGCCAGGTGATGGACGAGGCCGCGGCGCGGCACAAGAACGTTCGGGTCGAGGCGCTGCCCCATAACCGCGGCAAGGGCCGCGCCCTGGCTGAAGGCGTGAAAGTCTCTATCGGCCAGGAGGTGCTCGTCACCGACGCCGACCTGTCGACCCCCATCGAGGAGCTGGAGAAGCTGGAGTCGGCGCTTGCGGCCGGCGCCGGGGTCGCCATCGGGTCGCGGGCCGTCAAAGGCTCGCGCGTCGAGCTCGCGCAGCCGATCTATCGCGTCCTGATGGGCAAGGTCTTCAACCTCATTGTCCAGGTCGTGCTCTTGCCCGGAATCTGGGATACGCAATGCGGCTTCAAGCTTTTCCGCGGCGACATCGCCCGCGACGTGTTCGCGGGCCTGACCACGGACGGCTTCGGTTACGACCCAGAGGTGCTGTATCTCGCGAAGAAGAAGGGGGTGCGGATCGCCGAGGTGCCCGTTGTCTGGCGGAACTCGGCGCCGACCACGGTGATGCCCATCCGCAGCTCGATGGACATGTTTCGCCACGTCGTGAACGTCAGGCTCGGGCGCGGCGACCGGAACGCGGCCAGACCGTGACAGATGGGGTGCTCGTTGTGCTGCCGACCTTCAACGAAGTCGAGAACCTCGAGCGTGTCGTCGACGGAGTCAGGCGGCTCGGGCATGACGTCCTGATCGTGGACGACGCATCGCCTGACGGTACCGGGGAGCTCGCGGATCGGCTGGCGGCCGCGGATAAGGGGGTGCGAGTCCTGCACCGTGCGCGCAAGCTTGGCCTCGGCAGTGCCTACGAAGATGCATTCCGCGTTGGACTCGCCGACGGCGCGCACCTCTTCGTCGAAATGGACGCCGACGGCTCGCATCTCGCGAGCGACCTCGATGGCATTGTTGAGGCTGCGCGGCGTTCCGGCGGACTGGCGATCGGCTCCCGCTACATACCAGGCGGCTCGATCGAAGGTTGGCCGTACCACCGCTGGCTGCTGTCCTGGGGCGCGAACTTCTACTGCCGCACGCTCCTTGGCCTTCGAACCCGCGACTGCACGTCCGGGTTCCGCTGCTATACCCGGGACCTGCTCAGTCACATGGGGCTGGACGACGTCCTGTCGCAGGGATACTCGTTCCAGATCGAGATGGTCTGGCGCGCGCGCCGGCTCGGATATTCGGTGGTCGAGGTGCCGATCCGGTTCGAAGACCGGGTCGCCGGCGCCTCCAAGGTCTCCAGGGGTGAGGTCCGGCGTGCGCTGTGGACGGTGCTGCGGTTGAGCCTGAGTCGATGGAAGCGGTAAGACCGGCAGCGGCGGCGCAGGTCGAGACCACCTCCTCCCGCGGTGAGTGGAGGCTGCCGCTGCTGACGGGCCTCGCGCTGGCCATCATCACAGCGGTGCCGTACGCGTACGCATACGCGGCCCAGTCCCATGGCCAGGTGTTCATGGGATTCTTCTTCCTCGGCGACGACGCCAACACATACCTCGCCAAGATGCGTCAGGGCTGGGAGGGGGCGTGGGCCTGGCAGAACCGCTACACCACAGAGTCCAGCCCCTCCGCATACCTGTTCATGTTCTGGATCCTGCTCGGCCACCTGGCCGCCATCCTTCACCTGCCGCTGATCGCCGTCTTCCATTTGGCCAGGGTCGGAGCGGCCTTTGCCCTCATGGGCTCGGCCTGGCTCTTCATCTCGCATTTCATCGAGGACCGGTCTGCGCGCCGCTTCGCTTTCTTCTTCGTGGCGATCGGGCTGGGGATGGGCTTGGTGATCCAGGCGCTCGGCCACCCGGTCATCTTCGGACACCAAACCGACACCCTGGACCTGCGGATGCCCGAGCTGACCGCCTTCTACTCGGTGCTCGCCCTTCCACATTTCGCCTGGTCGGGAGTGTTTGCCGGCGTCGGCGCGGCCCTTACCCTGAAGGCAATTCAGCGCGGCAGCCTGGGCATGGCCGCGCTGGCGGGGGCGGCGTGGCTCGGGCAGGCGTCCATCCACCCGCAGATGCCGATCCTGATGGGCGGCGCCACAGCGGTGGCTCTGCTGCTTCGTCCGGCGTCACCACGGGGCTGGGCAGCGGCGGCCCTGGCCTTCGCGATCCCCGCGCCCTACATCCTTTATTCGTACTTGGCCTTCGTGGGCAATCCCGAGGTCCAGCGCTGGACGTTTCATTCGAAGAACGCGCTGCCGCCGGAGGGCATCAGCCTGTTCTTCGCGCTCGCTCCCCAGCTGCTGCTGGCGCTGGTCGGCATCCCAGGAGCAATTCGACGCCGGACCCGTGAGGACCTGTTCCTCGTGGCATGGCTGGTTCTGCTCGCTGCCATCCTCTACCTTCCCAACCCCGCCGGCGACCTCCGGCGGCGCTTCCTCGACGCCATCTACCTGCCGCTGGGCGTGCTGGCGGCGAGAGGCATGTACGAGGCGATCCTGCCACGGCTCCGGAGCGTACGGGCGCGCGCGCTAGTGCCGTTTTCTTACGTCGCGTTCGCCTCGATCGGCAGCGCTTTCCTGGTTCTCGCCCCGCTGTTGTTCGTTTCGACCCCGATGTATTCGGTCAGCCAGGCCGAGTACGACGGCCTCGTCTGGCTGGGGAATGCGCCGGCCGGGACGGTCCTGTGCATGCCAGGCGTCGGCCTGTACGTCCCCGCGTACAGCCCCGATACGGTCTACGTCGGCCACTACGACGAGACGTTCGACTACTTCAACAAGACGCAGCAGGCCTTTGACCTGCTCACCGGCAGGGCCGACCTCGTCGATTTCGTTCATGCCGACCACATCCGCTACGTGATCTGGACGGCCGACTTGCGGTCCCCGCCGCCGGCCTCGTTAGGACCGCCGGCTTACGACAGCCCGAACTTCAAGATCTTCCGGGTCTACTGAAGGCGGCCTGCAAGCGCGGCGTCGAGCAAGCCAAGGAAGACTGGGTGCGGTGCGCCTGGCGCCGATCGGAGCTGGGGCTGGTACAGCGTCGCGACGAAGAACGGGTGGTCGACCCGCTCGATGGCGCGGACTTCTCCAGCGGCGTCGGCGGCTGCCACTCGCATCCCGTATTCGCCCGCGATGTGCTGTAGGTCGGGCGATAGCCCGTATGAGCACGTCGTGTGCTCGATCACGCGCTCAACGTCGTACAGCATCGCGAGGATCGACCCAGACGCCAGCACAACGGTGATTGTCTGGTCCTGAAGCGAACATTCGAGCAGGGTGATGACCGGGGTCCCACCGGGGCCGTACTCGGCGTGGGCGGCGTCAGCTATCCCCGCTAAGTTCCGAGCGTGCTCGACGAGCACGTGCTGATATCCACCTCAAGTTCCGACCAGCGGGACGTTCCGCTCGCGCGCTTTCCTTACAACGTCATGGGCCGCCTCCGGATCGCGATACGGGCTGCCGGGCCCAATCACGACCGCCGACCCGGGAGTGGCGATCCGCGATGCGTCACGAATCGCGTCGGTGCGCAAGACCCGGATATCGATCGGAATCCGTCGATCTGCCGAAGCATGTTCGAGGGCTGCGAGGGTCGCTTGGTGGTACCGGTGATCTGCCGGGAGATCCATAAGCACCGTGACGACGACGGCGCGCACCGCTGAACGTTAGCAGCCATAGGAAAAGCGTTCAAACAGGCTCGAGGGAATCGGTACTGGGACGACCTCAATGCCCTTTTCGG
>WNFD01000742.1_pt1 | contig 46388 bp, 37 predicted proteins | sample 5400491 | NCBI WGS metagenome assembly WNFD01 (sample SAMN13153343, study PRJNA577476) | soil metagenome | isolation source: 120 cm saprolite under Douglas fir tree site 2 hole 2 replicate 2 | place: USA:California | collected 2015-04-18
CAAGCCTCGTCGGGCCGCAGTCCGGTATTGACGGCAAAGAGAACATAGTCGTGAAGCTGTTCTGCCTCCCATTTGAAGCCCCGTTTCTTCGGCTCTTGCGCACGGGTTCGTGTCGCTTCGTAGAGTTGTTTGTATTCTTTTAGTGAGAACCATGCACGGTGCGAAATTTTTGGCGATTTCCGGTATCGCTCAGAGAAGTCAGGAAGACGATCCAGCCATCCGTTGCACAATGCCGTTTTTAGGATTTGGCGGAGGGTCACGATCTCTTGGTGCATCGTGCTATGGCCTGGTGGTTTGCCAAATTCCTTAAGAGCTTCTTGGTGTCTGTGAAGTCGGTATTCCTGGATCTTTCCAGCGGTTATTTCTGAGATGCCCAGGTTCCCGAAGAAAGGAATTAGACGTCCTTCAGACCGCCAGTGCTGGCCTTCCACGTATTTTTGGTTGCGTTCTCCCTGCGTCATGATGTCGAACTCGTGCAGGTAGTGCTCAGACACTTCGCGGAAGGTCTTTTCGCTCTTGATCTCTCCGTCGCGGAGTTTTCCGCGGAGTCGGAGGTACCAATCCTCAGCGATTTCCTTGGCCCTGGAGAGACTGTCTTCCTTCGTGCTGGTGCGGCGATTCTTGCCCGCGAAAAAGCTTGAGCATTGCCAGAGGCTGCTGTTCGGGCGTTTGTAGACGTGGACTTTGCCGCCCAGGATCGTGTGGTGTTCGGTCATCTTCGTTCCTCGTGCGAAGTGGCGCGAGAACTCGAAAATGTGTAATGAATGTGAAGCTATTCCCACGTCGAGAACATGTCAATAAGATTATTGTTTACAGCGAGATATTGTGAGAGAGGATGGGTCCTATGGGATTTTGAGTCCGCTGCGTCTGCCAGTTCCGCCATCCCGGCTTGGGAAGGCTCGTTCAGTTGCAAAGTCTCAGCGGCAGAACCAAGTTGCCGCTTCAGTTTCGCACATGCGCTCAATCGCAGCCAACCGACGCTTGGGCCGCTTGCGAGTAGTGCTGGACCGGTCTGAATCACGCCGGATAGTCCCTAAGAATACTTGCGCTTCAGATCTTGCGGAGACAGTCCTGGAACCGATTTTTTCTCCACAGATGAGTCCTTCACTAAATGAATGCCGTCCAGACTATGTGATTCGCGGATCTGGCTGGCCGCATGAATTGAGCGGCCAAGTCCAGCTAAATGAGCAAGTTCCTGCTTAATCTGTTCCAACCTGGCGTGTCGCTGGGTGTGAGCGATATGCTCGACAGTCTCATGGTGCTTTGCGCTACGGTACTGGACGTTCAATTCAAGTATCTGAGCGATTTCCGCTCGCAGGCTCACGATCTTTCCTTTAAGGACGCTTAAATGATCCATGTTACAAGCATACCTGAATTTGGCTGAAGCTAAACATTCTCTTGCACAATCCGAACCTCGTTTCCCACCTTGATGATGGCCCTGCGCCCGACGACGCACAAATTTAGACTCTTGAATGGGGGACAAAACCGTTGTATAGACGTTTTCGCCGCCTTCCGCAATAGCCACCGATCAAGCCGGCGTGGGGCTTTGGACGGCAACGACGGCCAGCGGCAAGTCCACCCGAAACACGGAACCCTGGCCCGCATTGCTTTGCACTTCAATCGTACCCCGATGCTGCCCCACAATCCATTCGGCAATAGAGAGGCCCAGGCCCGCTCCTCCCATTTCCCGGCTTCGAGCCTTGTCTACCCGGTAGAAGCGTTCGAAGATCTTGCTCTGCTCTTCAGCGGCAATGCCAACCCCGCTGTCTCGAACCGTAATCGCGACCCGGTCGTTCTTCCGCTCCAGCAACAAATCCACAGTTCCAGGCGCCGGGGTGTATTTGAATGCGTTGTCCAGCAGGATATTCACGACGCGTCGCAGAGACGTCTCATCCCCCAGGACGAACGAATCCGAAGCGGCGATGCTGGCTTCGAACTGCAGGTTGCGAACGGCGGCCACCTGGCGCCAATCTTCGACGATCCCCCGCAAGGTTTCCCGCACATTGATCGGACGCATTTGTAGCGTCTCGCTACCCGAGTCGTACTCAGCTTCTCCCCGCGGCTTGCGCAGCGCCAGTTCAGCCTCGGTTCGGACCAGGGAGATCGGGGTCCGCAGTTCATGCGACGCATCGGCGGTGAATTGCGTGACGCGCAGAAACGCCCGCTCAATGCGCTCCAGCATTTCATTCAACGTGTCCGATAAGCGCTGGAGTTCATCTCCGGTCTTCAGTTGGTTAAGACGACGGTTCAGGTTGGTCCCGCTGATGTCGCGGGCGGTTCGGACAATCGTATCCACAGGGGCCAAGGCCCTGCGGCTAAGCCAGTATCCTCCGATCGCAGCTACGAGAAGCAGTAGTGGAGCAAACATCTCGAGATATCGACGGAACAGCTTCAAGGTCTCCCTTACATCGTTGGTCGGCAATCCCGTCTGCAGCGCGTAGACGCGGCCGTTCACCTCCACTTTCTGGGTGATGAATCGGAAGTGCTTCCCTCCAAGTTTGCGGTTTTCGAACGAAGCGCGCCTGATCGAGGCGGGATCCAGAGTCGGCAGGGGATGAGCCTGCAGGAAAGGAGACCGGTAAATCCAGGTGCCATTGCCCAGATAGAGTTGAAGATAGTCACCAGAGTGCTCGAGAGAATAGGACTCCGTCACCTCCTCCTGTAGTTTTGCAACGGAAACATCCTTCGGTTGCGCCAGCAGAAAATTCTTCAGATCCTCAACCCTGGTTTCGAGATTGTCGTCCACAAGATCGTAAACACGATTTCGCAAAATGAACCACATTCCCGCACCGAAGACAAGCTGGGCGGCAGCGAAGATCATCAGATACCACAACGTCAGGCGTAGGCCGATGGATAGTTTCTTCATGCTTGCCCATCCGAACGGATCATGTACCCAACGCCACGCACAGTCTGAATGAGCTTCGCTCGCCCCGGCGGATCAACCTTGCTGCGCAACAAGTGCATGAAAGCATCCAGGGTGTTTTCCTCGATCTCGCGATCAAAGCCCCACACCGCTTCAATCAGCGCCCGGCGTGAAACCACTTTGCCGGCGCGGAACATGAGCCGCTCCAGCAGGTTGTACTCCGTTCTGGTCAAAGAAATGCGCACATCCCCGCGGGAAACTTCGCGGCTCGCGGGGTCGAGCATCAGATCGCCGATTTGCAGGTGGGTTTCCTGCGCTGCCAGTGCCCGTCGTTTGACGGTCCGCAGCCGGGCCAGTAGCTCGTCGAAGGAGAACGGCTTGGTCATGTAATCATCCGCACCCAGATCAAGCCCGCGGACGATATCTGGGACCGCATCCTTGGCGGTCAGCATGAGAATCGGCGTCCGGATTTTCTCTGACCGCAGACGTTTCGCCAGTTCGTATCCGTTGAGCTTCGGCATCATTACGTCCAGAATAATGACGTCGAACTCGTAGGCCTTGGCCAGAGCCAGGCCCTCGGCGCCGTCGAAGGCGCACATGGCGTTGTGTCCTTCTTCGGTCAGGCCTCGGCGCAGCAGGTCGGCCATGCGGGTTTCGTCTTCTACGATCAGCAGTTTCATTGGCTTGACCCGTCGCGGTCCTCGCCCCGGACGTCTCGCGATGTGCATTGCTTGAAGTCTAATAACGGAGGCCGAGTTCCTACTCAGAATAATAGAGAAACCTGAAGATAATATTAATGTCCTTTCATTGTGGCGCGGGCACTCTTGCCCGCGAAGGCCGGCAGGGTATGAAAGTTAGGCCGCCGGGGGCGTCAACCGCTTGGCTTACGACTGCTGGCAAGTGCTGAACAAGGAACTGCTGCGTCGCTCGTGGTTAGGTTTGGCGGGCAAGAGTGCCCGCGCCACACTAAACCACAAGATTCATGCAGTTCATGCAAACTTCAGATTGGCCGCGTAGGCTCGTGCGGTGAACTTGCCCAGGGTGCGACGACACTTCCTCGCTTCTGTCCTCCCTTTTACCGCGTTTGTTTCGTTTGCCTTGTTAAGCGTGAGCGCCGCGCGGAGTGGCAAGAACAGCCCTGCCGCCTCTACTCTGAGCGCCAGCACTCAGGGACCAGACCCAGTCCTGGTCGGCGCGGGCGATATTGCCACTTGCGGTCAACTGGAGGGCGCCGAAGCGACGGCAAAGCTACTCGACCAGATTCCAGGAACGGTTTGCGCCGTTGGAGATCTCGCCTATCCGGACGGGAGTGAGGAGAATTTCACGAAATGCTACGACCCAACTTGGGGACGCCACAAAGCCCGTACCCGGCCTGCACCGGGGAACCACGAGTACCGTAGCGGCGGGTCGTCTGCCTATTCACATTATTTTGGCGCCGCTGCTGGCAGTCCCGACAAGGCCTACTACAGCTACGATCTTGGCAAGTGGCACGTCATCGTTTTGAACAGTGAGTGCCTGGAAGTCGGAGGTTGCGCCGCGGGATCGCCACAGGAGCAATGGCTACGGCAGGATCTGTCCCAGCACTCCCAATCATGCACACTCGCTTACTTTCACAAACCCCTTTTCAGCTCCGGTGGAAAGCATGGCAATGATCCCGAAGTGAAACCGCTTTGGCAGGCGCTGTACGCCGCTGGGGCTGAAATCGTCATCAACGGCCACGATCACGATTACGAACGCTTCGCTCCCCAGGACCCCGACGGAAAAAGCGACCTTACCCATGGCATTCGTGAGTTCGTGGTGGGAACCGGCGGGAAAGATTCTCACCGCATCATGGGTAAGCCCCAGCCGAACAGTGAGGCTCGGAACAATGACACCTATGGTGTATTGAAACTGACGCTCCATCCCAAGAGTTACGATTGGCAATTTGTTCCCGAAGGCGGCAAGTCGTTCACCGATTCCGGCAGCGCCGTCTGTCATGACTCACAACATCAGACACTTTTCAGGAGGATTCGTTGAAAACTCTCTTTGCTTCTTCCGTAGTTGTGCTCGCCCTCACTCTTTCGATCTGTCTTCTTGCTGCTCCAGCTCCGTCGGACGCCGGGTACAGCGTAACAAAAAAAATTCCAATACCCGGCCAGGGAAGTTGGGACTACGTAACCGTCGACGAAGGCGCTCGCCGTTTGTACGTGTCGCACGGAACTCAAGTGGAAGTGCTCGACGTAGATTCAGGAGCCATCGTCGGCAATATTCCGAACACGGACGGCGTCCACGGGGTCGCGATTGCATCCGACCTGGGTCGTGGATTTACCAGCAACGGCAAATCGTCTACCGTCACGATCTTTGACCTGAAGACACTGAAGCCAATCGGGAGCGCGCCCACCGGCAAGAAACCGGACGCCATCATTTTCGATCCCTCCACCTCGCGAGTCTTCGCCTTCAACGGCGAAAGCGATAGCGCGACGGCCATCGATGCCGCTACCGGCAAGGTCGCCGGTACGGTCGATCTTAAAGGCGGCCCGGAATTTGCCGTGGCGGACAGCAAGGGTTTTGTGTTCAACAATCTGGAAGAAGAAAACGTGCTCCTCAAGATTGATGCCCGCAAGCTCACGGTGGAACAGCGTTGGCCCACTGATCCCTGCAAAGCACCCGTCAGCATGGCCATGGACCGCGAGAACAGGCGTCTGTTCGTGGGCTGCCGCAGCAAAGTGATGGCCGTCGTCAACGCCGACAGCGGCGAGGTGATCACAACGGTCCCCATCGGCGATCACGTCGATGCCACTGCCTTCGATCCGGAGACGAAGATGATCTTCAACTCCAACGGCGAAGGCACGATTACTGTGATCCACCAGGACAGTGCCGACAAGTATTCCGTGGTCGACACTGTGAAGACTGCACCCAAAGCCAAGACCATGGCCCTGGATCCGAAGACACACCAACTCTTCCTGTCCACAGCGGAAGCCGGCCAGTTCGAAGTGTTGGTCGTGGGAAAACAGTAATAGAGTCGGCTTCAAGGTCGGCGCGGATGATTGTTTCTGTTGCTCGAAGTAAGTCGGGCGCGCAAACCTCAACCGTCATCCTGCAGGTCAGAGTGAGAGTCCCCGTTCGGCTTCGTGGCGTGCGGGGACGCTCGCTTTCATGATCCCAACGATACAGAGTTGCAAATTTCCCCGTGCGCGCGGCCAGAGCTCTCCTTCAACAACCCCCGCTTGGGCAATCCCCGCTCCATCGTTTATCCTGAAAGGTTGTCCGGCAGCCGCTGAAGCATGCCGTTGGCATCAACTCTGATCTAGATTCGACGCCGCACCAGCTAGAAGCCAGGAGCGAGTAGCTAGAAGCTTTCTTATGAAAACCGGCATCATTGGCCTGCCCCAGGTAGGCAAGACTTCCCTGTTCCGTATTCTGACCAAGGCGCACCTCTCCGAGCAGGCTTATTCCAATCCACGCGAAGCCCATGTTGGCGTTGCCAAGGTCCCCGACGATCGACTCGACCGGCTGGCTGCGCTCTACAATCCGAAGAAGCTGACGCACACTTCTGTCGAGTACGTTGACGTGGGAGCCATTGGCCAGGAGGCTCTCAAAGAAAGCGCATACATCGGCCACCTGCGCCAGGTGGACGCGCTCGCCCACGTGGTCCGCGCCTTCGACGATCCCTCGATTCCCCACGTTGGCGCGATTGATCCGCTGCGCGATATCAAAAACGTCGAATTCGACCTCATGGTGAGCGATCTTGGCCAGATCGAGAAACGTCTTGAGCGGCTCGAAAAAGATCTCAAGAAGATGAAGACGCCCGAGCTTGAAAAGGAATTCGAGTTGCTTAAGCGGGCCAACACGCACCTTGGATCCGAGAAGCCACTGCGCGAAATGGAGATGACGCCCGAGGACAAGAAGCGAATCAAGGGATTCATGTTCCTCAGCGAGAAGCCGATCTTCTACGTGCTCAATATTGGCGAGTCCACGGAGTTGGGGAAGGAGTTGGAAGAAGCCGTAAGCAAATACAAGCTGACCGAGATTGCCGCGCGTCCGAATTCCGCGGCCACTGCGATCTGCGGCAAGGTTGAGGCCGAGCTAGCCGAAATGAGTGACGCCGATGCGGCGGAATTCCTCTCCAGTTACGGACTTAAGGAGAGCGGCCTGGTCCGCCTCATCCGCACGACTTACAAGCTGCTGGGGCTCATTTCATTCTTCACCGCCGGCGAAGACGAATGCCGCGCCTGGCAGATTCCCGCCAACACCCGCGCCCAGCAGGGCGCCGGGGCCATTCATTCCGATCTGGAACATCATTTCATTCGAGCCGAAACCATCCGCTGGGACCAACTGCTCGAAGCCGGCTCCGAAGCCAACGCCCGCGCCAAAGGCACCCTGCGCCTGGAAGGCAAGGACTACATCGTGCAGGACGGCGACGTGATGCATATCCGGCATTCAGGGTGACGATCTCAGTTATGGAGTCAACCCCTTGACCACAGAGGACACAGGGGAGCACAGGGTAAGGAACCGTCGTGTTCCTCGACTTAAAAGGTTTACCTAGGCGTTTACCAAGAACTGCTATCATCCCGGCTACCCACAATGAACGCGATCCTCATCAGCATCCTGCTCGGCCTGACTGCGGCCGCCGCCAACATCTTCGGGGGAGCGATTATCGTGCAGCGCCATTGGGAGCGCCGCTACCTCCGCTACTTCGTCGCCCTGGGTGCAGGATTCATGCTGGCCACGGCACTGGTAGAGATGGTTCCCGAAAGCCTGGAACTACGAGGCAAGTCCGCGGCATTTCTGATTCTTGCCGGCTACCTGATCATTCACTTCTTCGAACACACGGTGACGCCCCACTTCCACTTCGGCGAAGAGACGCACCGGGACGAGTTCATCCACTCACATAAGGGATACTCTGTCCTCCTCGGCCTGATTATCCACACATTTTTCGACGGCATCGCCATCGCGTCCGGATTTCTGGTGTCGAATTGGCTGGGCTGGCTGATTTTCTTCGCCGTATTCCTGCACAAGATTCCCGAAGGCTTTACCGTGAGTTCAGTGATGCTGGCCAGCGGACGCAGTCGCGGGATTGCATGGGGCGCGTCGGTAATTTTGGGGGGGGCCACTCTGGCCGGCGTTCTGACCATGGCACTGTTCCGCCATCATGTGAGCGCTGGTCTGCCGCTCTCGGCAGGGGTGACGATCTATGTAGCTGCTTCGGATTTGGTTCCGGAGGTCAACAAAGAACCGGGCGCGCGCATGGCCCTACTGGTTTTCGTCGGCGCAGGATGCGTTTTTCTGCTGGACGGCTTATTCCATCTCCCCTGAGGGATGTGGTGCATATCACGGATTACAGCCGGCTTCGGTGTCCCCTGTGTTCGGGCAGCGGCAGTATCTGCAGCTCGGGAATCTTCTTGAAGTCCTTGACATCTGACGTCACCAGGACACCGCCCCTTATGGCGATTGCGGCTGCGAAACAATCGGCGTATGGCAATCCGCGGGCAGCCTTGAGTTGTGCAGCGGATGTAGTCACCAATTCGTCAGCGTCGAGGATCGACAGTGGGAGCAGTTTCACTCGCTCCATGATCCTCTCGGTGTCGCTGAATCAGAGCCGGTTCACAATATCGGCGCCGGGCCCGCCAATCAGGAAGCGATAGAGAGCATTGGCATCGAGCACGTGGACCTTCACTTGAGATCTCGGTCCGGCTGGCGCGGAATACGCTCGGGAAGGTTTCGCCCCGCCAGAACCCCCCGCATCGCATCAATGAATTCATCCGTCACTGGTTGAATGATTAGACGGCCGTTCTCTTCTAGAAACGCGACACGGGTGCCTTCATCGATCTGAAATTTCCTGCGAATGTCCACGGGGATAACGACCTGACCTTTTGCCTTGACGGTTGCATACTCGACAGCCATAGTCTTACATCTTAATGGTTAGTTGTACTTAACTCAAGGAGTTGGATATTACCAAAGAAGTTGGACTAGGAAGTAGGTCATACTCCAGTCTCGAACACGCCGCCCCGAGGAGCGGTTCCGTGAACTGAGAACTGGCAACCGAGAACTGGGAACTGCCCTTTCAATCCACCGTGTGCTTCGCCGTGTATCCGTCGCGCGCCACGACGTCGATCTTTACCTCTTTGCCCTTCTGGTCCTTCACTTTCAAGGGACCCCCATCGGGCGCCACGACCTGCACTTTGAGCTTGCGATATGTTCCGTCGAGCTTCGTGTTGCTGGGATGGTAAGACAACGAATATTGATTGCGGATGTCGTTCGAAATATCCCCAAACAGCTCCGGTAACTCTCCTTCAAATCGCGGGAAGTAAGCGCGCCCCCCGGTCATGGCTGCGAAGGTCCGCATTTCGTTGTCTGCTTGCAGATAATCCATCTGGCCCACCGGGATTCCCATGCCATGTGGGGCAGCGCCGCCGTGGGACTCGTAGTACTCCCGCAGAATAAATCCCACGCTCACCGGGAAGATGGTTACATCCTTGGTGTCCTTGATCTTTTTCATGATCTTGTCCAGCGTCAGTTTGCTGAACGTGTCTACTCCCGTGGTCACCAGAACGATATACTTCTTCCCTTCCACACGATCCAGACGGTCGAGCGTATCGTACAACGCGTCGAAGAGATTCGTCTCCGCAAACCCTGGGATGCGCAACTGGTTCAGCGCTCCATAGACAGCTTTCTTATCTTGCGTGAAGTCCACCAGAATATGCGGCTGCATGTCGTAGTACGCCACCGCGACCCAGTCGTCCTTCTTCAGCGTGTTGACGAATGCATATGAAGCCTGCAGCGCTTGAATCAAGAACACGTAGTGCGTCGAGGCAAACTCAGTCAGCAGGACGGCCGTAATCGGCGCCTGCGAGACGTTGAAATTGGAAACCGCCTGCGGGACTCCGTCTTCCAGAACTCGGAAATTTTCCTTCCTCAAGCCAGGAATGAACTGACCACTCTTCGACGTCACCAGAACGTCCACATTCACCAGCGGCACGTTCACTTTCAGCGAGTAATCGGGGAGGCCCTCAACCTTCTTGGGTGTGACCGGTGGTGGCGGAGCCGGGGCTGCATCCTCCCTTTTCTTTGGGATCGAATACGGGCTCGCGCTCTCACCCGGCCCTCCGGCCTCAGCCGGTACATCCTGCTTCGGCTTGCCATTGTCGGGAGTTTGGGTGGTCGGCGGCCCCTGCTGCGGCTCCTGCGCAAACACGGGGAGAGGACCCAACAGCATTCCAAGACAGCAAGCCCCCACCAGGATCGGCGAATACCCGAGGGCGAGCTTCCAGCGTAAACTCTTGTGGAATTTTTGTGTAAACATAATTGGATGACTCCAGAAAACAGCTCTATGCTAGTATAGACGTAAGGATTCGCAATTGGGATGTTTGCCCAGGCTCCCGTTCATTCCCCTCCGGGCAATTACTTAACAATTTGGCCGAGTCTGATCTTAATGTGGACTCGTACGAAAGTCCTTTTGGGGCATTACATGAGAAGAGTGGCTCTCGCGCTGTTCGTCTTCAGTCTCTCCCTATCTACATCTACCCTACTGAGTGGTCAAAGCACGCCATCGCAGCCAACCATCCCTGTGGCGCAGATCCACGCCGGCATGCGCGGCGTCGCCTACACGGTGTTCGAGGGTGTTAAGCCCGAACCCATGGAGGTTGAGGTTCTCGGTGTGCTGCGCAACGTGAATGGCCCCAAGGGCGACATCATTCTCGTCCGTCTGCATGGCACCAAGGTCGAGTATACGGGCGTAGTCGCTGGCATGAGCGGCAGTCCGGTCTATCTGGATGGCAAGTTGGCGGGTGCCCTCGCCTTCCGCATCGGCGAATTCTCCAAGGAGCCCATCGCCGGCGTGACTCCGATTGCCAGCATGCTCGAGATCAATGCGCTCGACCGTTCGCCCGCGGAAGAGGCCGCAGCCACCAGACCCGCCGTGAACAATGCTGCCGGCAAAACAGCTTCCCCCGGCGACGCGACCAGCCTCGCCACCCCGAGTCAGGATTTCGCAAATTATCTGAAGCCCATCGAAACGCCTCTGGTCTTCAACGGATTCTCCGAAGATACGGTGCGCCGCTTCGCTCCACAGTTCGCTTCCGCCGGAATTGTTCCTGTGATGGGTGCCGGCTCGTCCAGCGACGCCAAACAACCCGAACCCCTCGAGCCGGGCTCGGCGGTCAGCGCTGTCCTGGTGCGCGGAGATATGGACATCGAGGCCACTTGTACCGTCACTTATATCGATCCGCAACGCCTGCTCGCCTGTGGACATCCCTTGTTGCAGTTCGGCTCGGTCGATCTGCCCATGAACAAAGCGCAGGTCCTGGCCACACTGGCCTCGCCGCTCAATGCCTTCAAGATCGTCAACACCACCGAGCCCGCCGGAGTCTTCGTCCAGGATCGCCACACCGGCATCATGGGAGTCTTCAACAAAGAACCCCAGATGATCCCAGTCACCTTGACCATCAATGGTGGGGCCGGAATGAAAGAGTTTCACTACGAAGTCCTGAACAACGCGCGCCTGAGCCCTGTCGCCATCATGGCGACCGTCTTCAATGCTCTGCATGGCGTGAACGAGTACGGTGAAGAAATCAGCTATCGGCTCAACGGCAGCATCAACGTCAAAGGCTTTCCCGAAGTTCAACTGAAAAACATGTTCTCTCCCGCGGAAAACGCACAGCCCGCTGCCATGGCGGCGGCGCTTTCGCTCGGGGAACGTTTCGGCCGCATCTACGACAATCCCTACAACGCTCCCGCCGTCAACAGCGTAAAACTTGACTTCGACCTGGTCCGTGAGCGGCGCTGGGCCCGGCTGGAAAGCGCCCGCGCCGATGTAACCGAAGCCCGCCCCGGTGACGAAATCACCATCGAAACGGTGCTCGTTCCCTACCGCGGGGAACGCCGCGTTCATCAGATTCCCGTGAAGATTCCGCCCTCAGCCAGCAAGGGAACTCTGCGCATCCTGGTCAGCGACGGCGAAACTTTAGACCGCATGGGCCGCGGGACGCCCGCTTTCGGCCGCAAACTCGACCTGGCCTCTACCATTGCGCTGCTCAACAAAGAGCACGCCAACAATCGCGTCTACGTATCATTACTGGAAGCCGACCCCGAGGCCCGCGTAGCCGATAAAGTTATGCCCACGTTACCCATCTCCGTGATGAATGTAATGGATGGCATGCGCGGCAACCAGGAAATGGTCGTCAGCGGCGAATCGAACGTGGACGAAACGGCGACCATGCCGTTGGACTACGTGGTGAGCGGCGCGCAATTGCTGACGATCACGGTGAAGTAAGGGTGTCGCAGGTGTGGCGCGGACCTGCCCTGAGCGAAGCCGAAGGGACTCTTGCCCGCGAACTCTAACCACCAGCAAGAGACCCAACTTCTAGCTCGGCACAGGCTTTGACTTCGCTTGGAAATCTGCTTGAACCACGCTGTCGGCATTTCGCGGGCAGGAGTGCCCGCGCCACACTTTCACCGCACCAATATTCCCGCCTTGTCCATGTGCCGGAATCCATCCGTCGCTAGCGCGGCCAGAAACATCAACGTTCCGTTGTAGCCGACGTGCACCAGAAAGCTCGCTGCCACCGACTTTGTCACCGCCCGTACTGTCGTCAAAACCACGCCTACTAAGCACACTACCAGCACGGCCGACCACGCATTCCCATACTGGACGGAGTGAATCAGGCCAAAGGGCAGTGCCGTTAGAACCACTCCCCAAATCACACCTAGCTTCCGCGCGATCACCGGGTAGAGAAATCCGCGAAAGAAAAGTTCTTCCATCAACGGACCTAACGTGATCGCGAAAACCGAGATCAGATACGCGTCCAGCGGCCGGGCGAAAAACTGCTCGAATGGTGTGTTCTTCGGCATGGGTAAAAAACGGCCCAGAAAATCGAGCGCAACCGTGAGCACTCCCAGCCCCAGCAACTTCACCATTGCGTTCCCGGGCCAGTTCCATCGAATTGCCTGCCAGAACCGCACGTGGTATTTCCCCTCGACCAGCGTCACCATAAAGATGGCGACGACCACATAGGCCAGAAGCTGGGCCAGAATCGCGAGCACAGCCTTTTGCGTAAGGTCGCGCAAGGTTGCGGTCGGATAAACAAACCGCTTCGCGCCAAAGAGAATGATCGCCTGCAGTACGAACACACTCCCCAGAGCCAGGCCAGCGATCTGCAGCACGTCCCAGCCGCTCCAGACGGGATTCTCGACTGATTTCGGTGAAGGCGATATCGGTGGACACCCAAGGGGCGGAAATGGGTCAACAACAACGGGGACCGGCACCTGCGGCTCGCTGTTCAACGGCGGCTCAAACTGCGGATCGTCGGATGATGACAAAAATGTCTCCTCCACTAACTACGGAACACAACATTAGCAATTGTCACCCTTGGAGTACCGGTCCCTCAGGGGCTAAAAGCCCACATCTTACTGGACCGTAGCGGCACGGCTGGAAGCCGTGCCCTTTCACAACCCACGACCTTGCACAACCACCCGTGCCCTTTCACAACCCAATTGAACCTGTCACAACTCAATTGAGGCCGGTTCTAGGCGCTACGCTTCCCGTTCCCGGAGAAATACCCTGTCAGGGCCTGCCCTGTATACGACTTCTTCACCCGCGCTACGGTCTCCGGCGTGCCCTGCGCCACGATGCGTCCGCCCTCTTCGCCGCCTTCAGGGCCGAGATCGATGACCCAATCTGCGTTGCGGATCACATCCAGATTGTGTTCGATGATGATGATCGAGTTGCCCAGGTCGGTCAACCGATGCAGCACGTCGAGCAGCTTTTTCACGTCGTCGAAGTGCAGGCCCGTGGTCGGCTCGTCCAGCAGGTAAAGCGTCTTGCCGGTCTGCCGCTTGCTCAACTCTCGCGCCAGTTTGATGCGCTGGGCTTCGCCACCCGACAACGTCACCGCCGATTGCCCCAGATGAATGTAACCGAGGCCCACGTCCACCAGCGTCTGCAGCTTTTGCCTTACCTGGGGAATGTTCTCCAGAATCGGCAAGGCATCGGAAACAGGCATCTCGAGCAGATCGGCAATCGAATTTCCGTTGTACTTCACCGCCAGCGTCTCGCGGTTGTAGCGCCGGCCGCCACATACTTCGCACAGCACGTAGACGTCGGGCAGAAAATTCATTTCGATCCGGCGCTGGCCTTCGCCCTGGCAGGCCTCGCAGCGTCCGCCGGGAACATTGAACGAAAACCGCCCCGGCTTGTACCCACGTTCGCGCGACTCAGGCAGCATGGCATAAAAGTCGCGGATCTGGGTGAACACGCCGGTATACGTTGCCGGATTCGACCGCGGCGTGCGCCCGATCGGCGACTGGTCGATGCGAATGACCTTGTCGATATTTTCGGCGCCCGAAATCGCCTTGTGCTCCCCTGCCTTTTCCCGCGAGCGATAGAGCTGCCGCGCCATTCGTGTGCCGCCGCTCGGCTCGCATTGCGATCTGCACCCGGCCCGAGATGTAAGCCCCGGTCAGCGAGTTCGGCTCGCGCATAATTTCCGTGGGAGTTCCGTGCGCCACCAAACTTCCACCGTGACGTCCCGCTCCGGGGCCCAGATCAATCACATAGTCCGCGCGGCGGATCGTTTCCTCGTCGTGCTCAACCACCAGCACCGTGTTTCCCAAGTCGCGCAAGTTCTCGAGCGCAGTCAACAAGCGTCCATTGTCGCGATGATGCAGGCCGATTGAAGGCTCATCCAGTACGTAAAGCACGCCGCGCAGTTTCGATCCAATCTGGGTAGCCAGGCGAATCCGCTGCCCTTCGCCTCCCGAAAGCGTCGCCGCCGAACGGTCCAGCGAGATGTATCCCAGCCCCACGGCGTTGAGAAATTGCAGTCGCTCCACGATTTCATGCATGACCCGTCCCGCGATCGCCGCTTCGCGCCCGGCCAGTTTGATGCCTTGCGCCACTGCGAGCGCTTGTTCCACGGGCAATGCTGTAAAGTCGGCAATCGACATCCAATTTACCCGAACCGCCAAGCTCTCCGGCCGCAGCCGCTTTCCCTGGCACGCGGGACAAACCGTCGCCGACATGTGGTCCATCAGCCAGTCGCGATAGCCTTCCGACGTCGACTCTTCCAGATTCTGCTTCAGGTACCCGAAGATTCCGTGAAATCCAGTCTTTCCGCCGCGCCCAGCTTCCCCATTGAGCAGCAAGTCCTGAATCTTCTCCGGAAACTTCTCAAACGGCGTGCTGAGATCGATTCCATAGGTCGCCGCCGTGATCCGCAACATGTGAAGCAGATTCTGCGATGCCGACCCTGGGCCAAGCCCGCCCTCAAGCAGCGGCTTCGACCAGTCGTTGATTACCTTCGCGGGATCGAAATCGTACTTGCTGCCCAGACCGTGGCATTCAGGACAAGCTCCATACATGCTGTTAAACGAAAACGAACGCGGCTCAAGTTGCGGCACGTTAATCCCGCAGTCCGGACACGCGAGCTTCTCCGAATAAAGCTGCTCTTCTCCCCCGACCACCGCTACCTGCACCAGCCCGCCTGCCAGCTTCATCGCCAGGCCAACAGACATTTCCAGCCTGTGCTCAATCCCCGGCTTCACCAGCAGGCGATCGATCACGACCTCAATGGTGTGGTTTTTTCGCTTGTCGAGCTGAAGGTCGTCCTCCAAATTCACCAACTCGCCGTCGACACGCGCCCGGGTGTAGCCGTGTTTCAGCAGCGTCTCCATCTCTTTCTTGAACTCGCCCTTGCGCCCTCGGACGATGGGCGCCATCACCATCACACGGTCTTCCGGGGTCAGGGCCATGACCCGCTGGACAATCTGGTCCGCCGACTGCCGGCTGATGGCCCGGCCGCACTTGGGGCAGTGAGGAACCCCGATTGAGGCGAATAGTAAGCGAAGATAATCGTAGATTTCGGTAATGGTCCCGACGGTCGAACGCGGACTGCGGCTGGTGGTCTTCTGCTCGATCGAGATGGACGGGCTAAGTCCATCGATTGCATCAACATCCGGACGTTCCATCTGGTCCAGAAACTGCCGCGCGTAAGCCGAAAGGGTCTCCACGTAGCGCCGCTGTCCCTCGGCGTAAATCGTGTCAAACGCCAGCGACGACTTCCCCGACCCGCTCAACCCGGTCACCACGGTCAGCGTGTTGCGCGGAATCTGGACGTCGATATTCTTTAAATTGTGCTGCCGCGCCCCGCGGACAGAAATCTTCGTAATGGCCATTTATTCGCGGGAAATTGCCCCTTCGTAACGTCGACAAGGCACCAGAATTGTTCGAGAGTAGGAATACACAGCTCTACTCCGTATCTTAGTCGCCAACAGCGCCGAGCGTCAACGCGGTTAAATTGAGGACTCGGACTGAAGTCGGGAAAAAAGCTGAGGTATACGGAAGCAATGGCCGTGGCATCTGATCTTGCACTTACTTAAGGGTGGTTGACCGTGAATTCGCTCTTCATGCTTCTTGTTCTCTGCGTTACTGTGATCACGTCCGTGGGCCTCGGCGTCGGCGCCGCTTATGCAGCCGTGATCGGAATTCTGCAGGCTTTTGGCCAGACGTCGCAGGCTCAACCTGCACCCCAACGTGCGCGCCTCGTATTAGTCCCCACGCAGACCCACGCCAGCGGCGACTAGACACCACCCAGCTATCTAGAAGTCAAATCATTCTTGAAGTGCGCTGACCGAATCGTGTGGCGCGGGCACTCCTGCCCGCGTGCCTGCAGCGCCTAAAGGCACGCGGGCAAGAGTGCCCGCGCCACACAAGCATGTCGTTGTAGGTCCGCATTTACTTGGATTGGACCTCGATCGGTTCTGCGACGTTCATAGCCTGCCCCGCTCGATCGCCAACTTGAATTGTCCGCCCATGTTTCCGGTAGGCTGCAATCACACCCGGCTTTGACCAGTCCAGGTCCCATCCCTTCTCGATTGCCAGGAGAGAATAGGAACCCGGAATTACACCATGCAAAGTGAAAGTGCCGTCCAGATCGCTTTGGTCTCGTCGGAGAAGATCGTGGTCTGTCTCTGGATCCTTCGGTACCAGAACCACCATGGCGCCAGCAATAACCTTACCTGCGCGCTTCGCGGTCCCCTGTACTTCCACGCTGCCGCCCACCAGGCTTAGCGACAACGAAGGCGAAGAGCCCGCCGCCACAGTCAGCGTGTGACCGGAGACTTCGCCGCCTTCCGATGCAATGTGCGCAATGGAGTAGGGCTTCGTAGACCCTGCCACCAGTACTTCGTACCGGCCGGGAGCGATCTGACCGAGTTCCACTTCTCCCTTGGGATTGATCGGTCGCCAAACTGCGATGACTCGATGTCCCGAACGCAACCCAACCATAAGTCGAGATGGAAGCGTAGGCTCCCCGGGCACCTGTACCGACACTTTGACGTTACTCAGGGCTTCACCGCTGGATGTGTCGATCTCCTCTCCATCTTTGCTGAGATCTACCCCATTCATTTGAAGACCTGACCCTCCACCGTCCATGCGAACGTTGTAGCGGCCTGCGGGAATGCCCGTAATTTCCACCAACCCTGGCGACACCATGCGCCCACCGCTGGTTTGGACAAACGCGGAGCCGTCAAAGGCAGGTTGTTGAAGCTGCGGAAAAGCGAAGCCGTTCTTGCCGTCGCCCGGTATATGAAAAAGCAGGCGAAGGGCCGGAACCGGATTCATGTGAACGTCCACCTGCACGCGGTCACCACCTCGCACTGGAATCGGCGTTGCGCTTTCCGCCTCAAGCACATCCGGGTAGTAGGTCACCGGATAGGCGACATCAAGAGATCCCTCAATCGTGGCTGTGGACGCGGATTGGCCCTCCGGCGCGGAATTAGCCCCCTCCGAATTGGGATGAACGGCGTACCACGGCGCCGCACTCGCCGACAAGAAGTAAGTGCCGGGGATGAGCGGCGTCATCTCGTACATCCCCTGATCGTCCGTCTGGGTATTGAGAGCCTGTTGAATCTGGTCCAACCCTCCGCTGTGATCGACGTAATATAACGCCACCATTGCATGGCGAACCGGTTCCCCAACTTCGTCCAGAATTTTGCCCGCGATCACGGCATCTGGCGCAAGCCGCAACACCAGGCCTTCGGTGTCAAGACCGGCGCCGGTCACAATCGCGGTGGAAAACTGGTCATGCTGATCATATGCGGCCGAAATGAATCCGCGCTTTGCCCCTCCCAGCGAATACTTTCCTGCCGGTAGCCCGCTGAACTCAAACTTGCCGTCCTCGGAAGTTACCATGGACTGAAACTTCCGCGGATCCAGTGCGTCTCTCACCAGGATTCGTGCGCGGCCCAGGGGATGTACGTCGGCTTTGCTCACTACAGTTCCTGCGATTCGGTATCCGCCGCCAGGAGTTGTTGCTTGGGGACTCACAATCTGCGGCGCTGCGAATGCTCGTGCTCCTAACGGGCTGAGAGCGATCATCAACCAGAACGAGCAGACCGAACTTGGATAAGGTGCCATGTTTACTCACTGCCGGGAATGATTTGCAATTGCACAGTCGCCTTCTGCCCGGCGGACAAATGCACAACCTGCCCCTTTGTTTCGTAAGCCCGCATTGCCTCAGCGTCGCGATAGGGAAGATTTGGTTGAGCACTCTTGAACGCAATAACACGATATGTTCCGGGCGCCATCATCTGCGAGTTGAACTCTCCTTCGGGAGATACTTCCAAAGGTTGAAATTGCCCTTGGCTGTCCGGCAAAGGAACGCAATACACCCAGGCTTGCGGTGAGGTTGGCATTGCCCCAGCTGTGATCCCCGCCACCGTTCCATCGATCTCCGCATTATTGTCACGCATGGTGATTTCGATCGGCGTACTCGATCCCGCCGTGACGACTAACGGCTCATGCAGCAAATCAACTCCGCCCATAGTCGCCGCCGCCACGTAGCCACGGGACGAACTCAGTCGCAACCAATATCGCCCGGACGCAAGATTTTCGATGACAAGTGAGTCATCGTTCGGCCCTGTAGGGGGACGAATCGAACCGCCTCTGTGCTGCTCGAAATCATCCGTCGGCTCCGCTCTGACTTGCAAATAGAGTCGCGGCCCGTGCAGGCGGATAGTACGCCCTTCGATCATCATCGATCCCGATCCGGTCCAATCCGTTGCGCTAAATTCCTCCTTAACGTGCAGAATGATCGAACTATTGCCGGTAAGCGTCATGCCCGGCCCTTCGAACGGAGGCCCAGCGACTGCAATGTTCACCGCCCCGGCCGCCAAGACCGGGCCAAACATAGCCGCCTCCACCAGATAATTTCCATTGGGCAGCAACCCTTCGATCCTCTGCTTCTCGGCGTTGTAGCCGAGCGAGTAGCCGGGGCCATGGTGTCCCTGTGGCGATACAGTAATGTTCATTCCAGAGTTTGCGTCTCCATTCGCGACCGGAATTCTTACCGGATAATAGGGCTGGCGGACTAGTGAAATATCCGCATGAAACGTCTGCCCGGCCGTGAGCTGAATCGTGCTGGCGGCTGCAAAATCGGTTGCGCTTGGGTAATAGACCGGTGGAAATCCATACAGTTGACCGCCGGGAACCGTAGCCGCTGGATCATTGTCCATCAACTCGTGCGTCACCAATTTGTAAGAGCCGGGCAGAAGTTCGGCAAAGCGGAACTCCCCGTTCGAGTTCGCCTGTACTGAGATCCCGGGTATCCAGCGAGGGATGCCTTCCTGCACCTGCCTTGTGAAGATTTGCACGTTAACGCCAATGGCCGCGTCGGTCGCGGAAAGAATGACTCGGCCCTTGATCAATGCCTCGGGCATCAATGAGATCGTGAGCGCACTGCCAGAAGATGCCTCGACCTGGCTCCCCCCGCTCGGATCGTCCAGAAACCCAGGCTTGCGCGCCATCAGCCAAGGGATGCCGCCAGCGCTTCCTGTGGACCACACTCGTGGAGGTGGGCCTACACCGGCGAAACTGTTTTCGCTCTGAATGTCGACCTTCGGCAGTGTGAACTCAAAATGACCCTCGCTATCGGTCAGCATCGCGAAGCGATTGTCGGGGGAATAGACGAGAGCTCGACCAATCGGCTCGTGGGTAACAGCATTGACCACGGTCCCGCGAACACTACGCTGACCGCTGTCAGGTTGCTGCCCCTGCGCGGAAACTTGCTCTGCAGAGATGCAACCAACCGCGAGCAGACCAACCAGAAGAAACGCCACGCGTTGGATCACGGTATAAACCATCGTATGGACGCAAGAGAATCACTGCTGGTCTTCACACCTCTGAGGGTGGCCGTATCAGGCAATTATCGGGATCAATTTGACTTCTTTTCGCTTCGTGCCGTCAATGCCACGGACCGGTTGCTAGCAGACCGCGCCTCTGCGCCGAGGCCATTCCATCGACGTCCCCGGCTTCGTCCTCCCTGGGTCTCGCCCTTTCAACAAGGCCCGGAATTTAACAGTTATATTAAACTCCCTATAAGGCTTGCCCAGGCACAAGCAGTGCCGTTTCGGAGTGTTAGCCTCCTCAAGATCAGTCGGGATGCAGATCCTCTGAGATACAGATTCTCCTGTATGGTCTGGGATTCCGTCCAACGCGATGCTTTAGACGATTCCAATTGTCGGTACGCACTCCTACCTTGGCACAATGCAGACGTCGCAGATTGTGTATGAAACGGAGACCAAACTAAATGAGTGCTGCTCGTCCCGAGCCCAGTTTCCACCTGATTCCTTCCTTGGCGCACCCCCGCAGCCATGATCGGGGCGGTCATGTGGTTCAGTTGTATACAGACGACGTTTTCCTGGTCGAGGTGTTGAGCCGATTCATTGGCGGTGCTATTGCAATGGGGGATGTCGCGGTGGTCGTGGCTACCAAGGCGCACCATGAAGGTCTTGCCAAACGGCTATCCGCTCAAGGGTTGGATACGGGCGAAGGCGATCAGGCAAGGACGCTACGTCCTCCTGGATGCCGGCGAGATGCTCCCCAGATTCATGGTGAACGGCTCGGTCGACGAGGCACGATTCATCGATCTGATTGGGGGTGCTTTGACGGGTGTCCGAAATGCTGCCAATCGCAAGGATTCCCGCATCGCTGTGTTCGGGGAACTTGTCGCCCTGTTGTGGGCGGAGGGAAAACCACAAGAGGCGATTCGGGTGGAGCAACTCTGGAATGACTTAGCTGAAGAACACTCCTTCTCTCTATTCTGTGCATACCCGATCACGGGGTTCAATAACGAAAGACATATTGAACCATTCTTGAGGATGTGCGGCGAACACTCGGGCGTTGTTCCAAGCGAGAGCTATCTGGGACTGAGCAGCGAAGAGGAGCGGCTTCGCAGCATCGCTCACCTGCAGCAAAGGGCTCACGCGCTCGAAAAAGAATTGGAGTTGCGGGAAAGCGAGGAGCGATTCCGGTTGCTGGTGGAAGCCGTCCAGGATTATGCGATCTTCATGTTAGACCCTCAGGGCAACGTGAGCAGTTGGAACAAAGGAGCTGAACGCCTAAAGGGCTACCGAGCCGCTGAGATCCTTGGCAAGCATTTTTCTTGTTTCTATCCGGAAGAAGACTTGCGACGCGGCAAGCCACAATGGGAATTGACGGTGGCGGCAAAGGACGGGCGATTCGAAGACGAAGGCTGGCGAGTACGCAAGGATGGGTCCAGATTTTGGGCGAATGTGATCATCACGGCGGTACGGGACGAGAGTGGCAACCTGCTCGGTTTCGGGAAAGTCACCCGGGATTTCACGGAAAGAATGAAGACCGAGCAGGCATTGCAAAAAGAGGTTGTTGAGAGAAAGGAAGCGGAAGAGCGATTGCACGATCAAGAAAGATCGCTACGAGACCTATCGATTCACTTGCTCCGCAGCCAAGATGAGGAGCGCAGACGCATTGGCCGGGATCTGCACGACAGTCTGGGTCAGTACCTTGCAGTGCTGAAGATGAAGCTGGATTTACTCGCATCAGGGTGTGTGGAAGGGGATGCCGCCCAAGAACTTGCGCAGTGCGCTAGCCTGGCAGAGGATTCCATAAAAGAGGTCAGGACCATATCCCATCTCTTGTATCCTCCAATGCTCGAGGAGACCGGCTTGACAGCGGCAATACAGTGGTTTTTGGATGGATTTTCGTCACGCAGCGGGATCAAGACTACGTTTGAGGTTGATCCTGACTTTGGCCGCCTTCCGCGCGAAGTGGAACTCGCCATGTTCCGCGTCCTTCAGGAGAGTCTGACGAATGTGCATCGACACTCTGGAAGCCAGATCGCACACGTGCGGCTTCTATCGAAAGACGGAACATCTATCCTTGAAGTTGCTGACGAAGGAAGAGGTGTGCCGCCCGGAATCCTGAACGAAGCCGGCCAGGACTGGACGCGGGCATTGGGAGTTGGATTGCGCGGAATGAACGAACGCATCCGCCAATTGGGAGGCACGCTCCATCTGTCGTCCAGCGAAAGAGGCACAACGGTGAGTGCCAGCGTTCCATCCCGCACATAGATGAGTAGTCTCATTCCAGAAGTTGACGCGATTCCCGGCCGGGCCCCCCACGCACTGCGAATCCTGATTGCAGATGATAGCGAGATGATTCGAAAGAGCATGATCGCGATCTTGAGGTCCCGTCCGGCGTGGGAAGTATGTGGAGAGTCCCCCGATGGCGCTGATGCGGTTCAGAAGGCGATTGACCTTCGACCTGACGTGGTTCTTCTCGATATCAGCATGCCAGGCATGAATGGATTGGAAGCCGCCCGCATGATCCGGCAAGAGCTACCAGAGGTGAAAATCCTGATCGTCAGTCTCAACGATGCAGCTTTTACGTTGCCGAGTGCGCGGGCAGCAGGCGCCGACGGCTGCATTGGGAAAGATCGCCTCACTACCGACCTGGTTGCAGCCATTGAGGCCTTCGAGCCGGACCGCACGGAGGGGCTCTAGGGTTGCTCTTCAGATAGTGAGAGAAGCCTACAGGTCCATCGCCGAGTACGCCTAATTTCTGGTGATTCTACGCTCTTCGGTGTATTCGTCGTTTGTTTGCAAAGCCTTACCATACAGTATGGCTGCGTCAGAAATCTCGGCGGATATCTCGCCCACTCGCATCCTTGTAGTGGATGACAGCCAAGCTATGCGCCGAGGCTTGCGACACCTGCTGGAACGGCACCCACACTGGAGGGTTTGCGGAGAGGCTTCCGACGGTCGGGAAGCAGTGGAGAAAGCCAAGCAGGAAGACCCGGATGTGATCGTTCTCGACTTCCAGATGCCGGAAATGAACGGCTTGGATGCCGCCAAGTCAATCAGGCAGCGTTCACCACGGGTACCCATCCTGATGGTGTCGATGCACATGTCGCCCCAACTTGCCGACGAAGCCCGGAAGGCCGGGATACGCGGAGTGTGCGCAAAAAGCGACGTCTTCTGCGTTGTTGAAGCAGTGGAAACTCTCCTCAATAACGGAACCTATTTCCGGGCCTGACACAGCTTCTCACCCGGGCAGCCGCAGCGCGCTCTTCCGATAACTCTCGTGTTAGCATTTTGGTAGTTGTCCTCTTCCCCGGCGGCACGAGCATGGCCCGTACTCGTTCCATTCCGATTTCATTTCTTCCCGCGATGCTTCTGGGCATTCTTCTATGCACATCCGTGCCGGCGGCCGAGCAGTCTCCGTGGCTCGAAATCCACTCCGCGCATTTCACGGTCATTACGGACGCCGGCGACAAGAAAGGGCGCGAAGTCGCCCTCCGCTTCGAGCAGATGCGCGCCGTCTTTGCCAGCCTCCTCACGAAAGACCGCCTCAACCAGCCGCTGCCGCTGACCATCCTTGCCTTCAAAAATGACAAGCCGTACTACCAGATCGCGCCTCTGCGACAGGGTCAGCCCATTGACGTCCCCGGCTTCTTCCTTCCGGGTGAGGACCAGAACTTCATCGTCCTGAACTTGTTCGAAGAGGAACCTTGGCGCCCCGTTGCCCACGACTTCGGCCACATGCTGCTCAACTACAACTATCCGCCTGCCCAAGGGTGGTTCGATGAAGGCCTTGTCGAGTACTTCAGCTCCGTCCGCGTCGACAATAAGCAGGTCGAAATCGGCGGCGATCCCGAACTGCACGCCTCCGTCGCCAAGGATCTATTGCAGAACCAGCTCGACACCCACCCACCAAAGTCGCTGACTGAATTGCTGGGTGCGCAAGTCTGGCTCTCCATCCCCGACCTTTTCACCATGAAGCACGACACCTCAACCTACACCGAAGGCACGCACCACACGCTTTTCTACGCTGAGTCGTGGATGGTGATGCACTACCTGCTCCATCAGAAGAAACTGCCAGAGACGGGCGCCTATTTCGATCTGGTGTTGAACCAGAAAGTTCCCGTCGAAGAAGCCATTCAGAAAGCCTATGGCGTGTCGCCGGAGCAGCTCGAGCAGGCGGTGAAAGATTACTTTCACTCTCAAATCGCCCTCTCTTCGGCACTCGATGCCGCGCGGCAGAAGAACCCGGATCCGGACTTCTCCACAAACCCCGCGCAGGTTTATCACTTCCCTGTTCCCGTCGGCCCCGACGATAGTGCAATCAACTCAAAACCTTTTCCGGAAGCCGACGCTCGCGCGCTCTACGCCGGAATCCAGGTTCGCATCCCCGAGCGCCGGGAAGCCGGCCTGAGAGCATTGCAAGCGCTCATCGCAACACCTGCTACTCCTGCTCCTCCGCCCGCAAAAACCGCGAACGACGACGACAAGAGCCCAACCCTTGCCAATGGAAGCGAACTTGCGCACCGCATGCTGGCATGGGACTACATCCAGCACGGCGAATTCGACGGAGCCGTTATCGAACTAGGCGACGCGGCCGCGCTCAAGCAGGGCGACATGTGGATCCGCTATTACCTCTCGGTCCTTAAGCTTCGCATGGCACAGGCCAAGCACACCGAGATTCAAGGCCTGGCGAACATGATGCAGGATCTGCGCGTCGTCCTCGAGTGGTACCCCGAGTCCGCGGAAGCCTATGACATGCTCGCCCTGGCCCGCAACGAGGGTGGAGGCCCGGTGGCTGCCATGCAGGCCGAGCGCGCCGCTATGCAGTTGAGCCCTCGCGACGAACGCTACGTCTACCACCTCGCGCTGATCTACATCACGGGCAAGAAGTGGGAAGCCGCCAACGCTCTTCTCGATCGCCTGAAAACCAGCAGCAATCCGCAGATCGCGGCTCTGGCGCGCGACAAGCTGGCGCAGAGCGCAACCGAGCGCAAGTATGGTGTCCCGGTCGGCAGCGAGTCCAAACTCGCACCCCAAAAATCACCGTTTGACGTCCTCGAACAGGACGCGGCCCAGCGTGCCGCTGGCACACAAACTACACCAGCCGCCACGCCAGCGGACACCCGCACGACCAAGTTTTTCAAAGGCCACCTGGTAGGCGTCGACTGTTCTAAACCTCCGATGGCGATTCTGACCGTAACTTCAGGAGGAGTCGCCCTCAAGCTGCGCGCTCCCGACTACAAATCACTGCTGCTGATCGGCGCCGACGATTTCTCCTGTGAGTGGAGAGACCGCGCCGTCACGGTGAATTACAAGCCCGGCGGCTTGTCCGATGGCGACTTGGTGTCGTTGGAAGTACGATAGAGTGAAAGCGTTATTTAGGACACACCAGCTGCGCATGGACATCCGATGATCACTCGCTCAGACGACTACGTGGAGTACTGCCGCGAAACGGCGAAGCATGCCCCGAGATCCGCATGACTTGGCCCTGAGAGGCAGGCACCTGCGGAAAATCACGCAGCTGATTCACGAACGCATCGTCGAAGCGGTAGATCTTCGGTCCGGCGATGATCTCGTAGACCTAGGCTGCGGCGACGGCACGCTGCTGCGATTGGCGGAACTCGCAGGCGCCCGGACCGCTGTTGGGCTGCTCGCCACCGAAGAGGAAGTGGCCGTGCTCCGCCGGGCTGGGCTTACGTTAAACCGGGACTCACCGACCAGCTGCCCCTCGCAGACGAAAGCGCCTCGGTTGTCGTCTGCAACAACGTGCTGCTCGTGGTTCCCCGGCAGAAGATTCCCACGAGCCTGCGCGAGATCCACCGAATTGCCAAACCGGGCGCACGCATCTTCCTGGGGGAGATTCCTTTTGTCGAAACGCAAGATCCGACTCCGCAGTTCAGCAGCCGGCGAGAATTGCTCTCTTTCCTTTATCACGAGCGTGGCCTGAGAGCGTGGTTAGGGATGCTGCGAAGAATGGCCTACTGGCAACTTACTGGGAAGCCAGCCGTCATACGGAGCGGAACCGAAGTCTCTTTCTACGCCGAACCCGAAGAGTTTATTGCCATGGCGCAAGCTGCCGGATTAGAACTCGTACGCTATTGGCAGCATGACCATCCACCTACCCGCAACAATTATTTGCTGCGAAAACCAAACTAAGACTGGTCACTTAAATGTCATCTGAGGAAAAGTGGAGATCCCTCAGAGGCTAAAGCCCGCATTCTTATTGACCGGCAGCGGCACGGCTGAAAGCCGTGCCCTTCCCAGAATTATCTTGTAAGAAATTTCGGCAACCCCGTTTCCTTCCTCTGCAACCAACCCTCCGCCAAGACCGCGAAACTGTTTCGGCAGGGAAATTCCCCCCTGCGCTCGGCGCCTTGGCCGACGTTTGCAGATCCCCATCGACACTCGCCCTTCTTGATTCGGGGCCCCGAAGGTGCGTGCGTTGAAGCCTGCTGCCGCTCGAATGACACAAGCAATCCATTTCTAAGGAGCTTTCGATGATGCGCAAGACTGTATTCGTAGTCTGCCTGCTGCTGCTCTCGCTTGGTGTGAGTGCTGCTCAAACCATAAAATTCCATAACTTTGAACTCAGCTCTACCCCTACGACGCAGTGTCCCACTTCCTCCCTCTGCTACAACAACGCGGCCGAGCCCGCAATTCGCTCCGATCCCGCTGGACATTTCTTCGCCTCCTCGGAGAACGGCCTGACTGCCGGCACCGAAGCCTGGCGCTCGCTAAATGGAGGCCTGAATTACACCGACCTCACTTCTCCCAACTCTGTGTCCCATGCAACCGACAATACCTTTGAGCCGGGTGGCGGCGACACCGACCTCGCCGTAGCCACTGCCCTCAACAGCAAAGGTTTCTACAACGTTTATGTCGCGAGTCTGAGCCTGGCCAACGTGGACGTCAGCACCAGTCAGGACCAGGGCGGCACGTGGACGCTGAATCCGACCAGCGCGACCATTCCAGGGGACGACCGCGAATGGATTGCCGCGGACGGTGCTTCCAAGGTCTGCATCTCCTATCGCACCGCGGTGGGTACACAACTGGTAGTGAATTGCAGCAGCGACGCGGGTGCAACCTTCACCCAGGTGGGCAACGTTTACGACACCGGCCATCAGTTCTTCGCCGCCTACAACGCCGCCATTGGCAATCTCGCCATCGACCCGGCCAACCACTACATCTATCAGACATTCGCCGCCGTCACGAACCAGCAGGAGGCCACCACCTGCACCACCTGCAATCTGCACGTAGTCTGGATGGGCGTCTCCACGGACGGCGGGAATACCTTCACCGACTATCCCGTCTACATCAACCCAGACGTCAATGCCAGCTACAACCACCAATTCACGAACGTGAGTGTCGACAAGGCGGGCAACGTCTATTCCGTCTACTCGGACAATCACGATGTCTACTACAGCTTCTCCCGAGATCACGGTCAGACCTGGTCGGGACCGCACCAGGTGAATACGGGAGCAGCCGCGACTGCGATCTTGCCCTGGAGCGTAGCCCTGGCGTCGGGAAAGATCGACATTGTGTATTACGGCACCTCGTATTACGACGGCGTGAACCCGCCAGACACTTACCCCTCGTCCGCGAGCTGGTACGTCTACATGGCGCAGAATCTTTCCGCCACAAACTCGGCGAGCACCTTTGTGCAAGTGCAAGCCACTCCCATCGTGCACTACGGCGGTGTCTGTGAGAGTGGGGTCACATGCACGGGCAACAGAGACCTGTACGATGACTTTGGCGTCGCCGCCAGTCCGGTCACAGGCCTGGCGTCAATCGTCTACAGCGACGACCAGTACACCGCGGACGCCTACGATCCGCCGCAGCCCGGATGCACCGCCAACACTACCAACACCGGATCGTGCGATCACACATCGATCGCGACGCAGACCAAAGGCACCGGCATCAATTAAGCGGCTGTTTTTACAGGTTGGAGAAAGCACGTGTGGCGCGAACCTGCCCTGAGCGACGTCAAAGGGACTCCTGCCCGCGAAAGTTCGTGGCAAGACTCTGGACGCGTCTCAGGGCTTGACTTCAGAGGGTAAGGCAGAATTCCTTTGCGGGTCGTCAATCTGTCATCCCGCGGAAATCGACAAGCCCTGACTGTAATATCCAATTGCCCAGAAGCCGACTTCTGGACAGCGACGCGAGAACTCGCCCTCAGCTAAACCTAAGTTGCAGTGAACGCCAACCTCACGCAGCCGCCGATTGAGCCAGAGTGGCCGATTTGTTTTCCTTGGAATTGTCCGCAACGTATCCAAGAAAGCTTAGCAACCGATTACAGGCGATACACACCGCCAACAGCACAAACGCAAACTCTGCCCGGTCGAGTGAATCTTTGAAAATTAGCGACCATTTAACTACCAACACGATCAGCGCTGCCATTGCGGCGACATAGCTTGTAATGAGAAGCCGGGCCTTCCATGTACCTCGTTTCAGCACAGGGAAGATTGCTTTGGTGAACGCAGGATGTGACGACGGCGATCCATGTAGCCATTCCGCAGCGGCCCACGCTCTGCATATGCCAGCGCCCAGCAAGGAAGTCAGAAGCAGAAGAAGGCCACTCTTGGCATCGGCTCGTGCCTCCTTCGCTGGATCCGATTCACCTTTTGGTCCCGGACTGCCGGTGTTAGCAAGTGTTGCCTTTCCCGTTTGTTCCCCTTGTGTTGCAACCTTGTTGGCGTCAAGGGCGGACAAGAATATGTCTTCAAGACTTTCCACGGCACAAAACAAGCAGGTCCACATGCAGATTTGCGCAACCAACATTCTCCAACCACGCGATTTCCTCAGCACGAATAGAGCCTGAAGCGGACCGGATTCTGCCTGTATTCTTTGATCCGATCCGTCCGCCCGTTTCAGCGATTCCATTGCCCATTTTCTTTCGGCCAGTGCCCAGGCCCGGAAAGCGAGGCCGCCGAAAACGAACATTACCATGACATCGCCAATACTGCCGGCGTCGCCGATCCCAAAGAGCACCAACATGAGAATAACTAGAGGGCATCCCACTATGAACGCATAAGCCAAGGCATGGATGATCCAAATGCTTGGATCGTGCGGTGGAAACAACACGAACAAGCGCTGCATGAGCGTGAGACCGTGGTTCGGCCCTTCCGCCAGCTTGGATTCCTTCGCTCTAAGCGCGTCCAATTCTCTGAGACTCTGAGCAATTTGCAGCTCTAGTTCTTTCCTGCAAGCAGAAAACGAGTCCCCAGGTGGCACCTTAGCCAACATATCGAGCAGTTCCGCGACCTTTTTGTTCTCCAGTTTCCTGGCAGGCGTGGAGTGGCCAGTGATCTCACTTAGATTACGCTGCACGGTGACGGCTGTTCCCAAGGCGCCTACGACCGCAGAAGTAATGAATTTGGCATCAAAAACGACGCCATTGCCCCAATTCCAGAAGGTTGAGGAAACCAGAGTCGGCTCCGACATATTTCACCGTAACGCTGCGCGCAAGAGCTTAGAACCACATGGGGAGAGCGGACCTATCAAACTCCGTGGCAGGTTCCCTTCCTATACGTTAGTGACAGAACTTGTCAATCCGTTGCAGGAAATCGGTGGTGTCGTAATTCTGTTGCTTCTCGGCGCTCGCATGGACTGCAGTGTGCCACCGAAATCGGCCTTGCGGTGGCTGCGGCTCGCAACAACGAAGAGGCGGCCCGACCTGTTCACGATTACTTTGGCTTCCAAAGAGATGGCGCAACGCCGCTTGCAACGGTGACATCTACACGTGAAGCTCGAACTCCATCTCTACTCGGACTGAGAAACGGGGCGGCTGTCCAGAAACGAGGTTCTGGGAAGTTGGCACGCCACTTCAAGTCCCAACTGCTCAGGTCAGCGCTTGCGGGGCTTTCAGCCCGTGAGGCGCCCACAAAATCTCCAGCAAAAAACCCTCCCGATAAAATCGGGAGGGTTCTCGATGGCTGGATATTTGTCGCCTAGGCACGGACGACGTTTCCAGCCTGAAAGCCCTTGGGGCCTTTGAGGAGATCAAACTCCACGGTCTCGCCCTCGTTGAGCGTGCGGTACCCGTTCTCTTGGATCGCGGAGAAATGCACGAACACATCCTCCCCCGTGGAGCGCTGGATAAATCCATAACCCTTCGCCCCGTTGAACCACTTCACTGTTCCCTTCTCTCTCACGGTAATAACTCCTTTCACCCAATCGCGAAGAATAGTTCTCCGGAATGCCCGATCGAAGCCCCGGACGGCCGGGGCGCCCCCTCAAGTCAACCGGATGAACTCTGTTGCGTCACGATGCGCGGAAGAAACGCCCCTAAAATAGAGAAGACTCCGCAGTTCTCCACCGCTGGTCAAACTGCGGTGCGAACTTCCGGAGCCCGGCAATCTTGGTGCGCTTCGACTGCTCACCTGAACGTCAACCTACCTTACGGACTCACCACCGGACGGTCAGTCCAGTAATGAGCAAAAGATAATATCAGTATTAAATCGATTCGCAAGAAGAATTAGAAAGCTGTCCAGATAGTGACCGTTAGTCATATTCGTAACTTTAACGACGATCGTTTAACGACGATCAAGGAATGGCGAGGACGATCAAGGCAAAGTCCTGTAACCGCCTGATCCGCTTTGGTTTAGCTGGAGTTTCGAGCCTAACGCAAGGCTCTGCTAGGATGAATTGAACGCCGTGTCCACGTCACCCATTCCTAATGTTCCCAAGCCCGCCCCGCCGGTCTCCAGGTCCGCCCGTCCGCGCAAGCGTTCCTCCGGACTCGTGCTCTCGACCGCAAAATATCTGATGCGAACCGACGCGCACACGTTCGCCTTCTCCGTCGCCGCCAACTCCATTCTTTCGTTCTTCCCTTTTGTGGTCTTGCTGATGACGCTCATCCGCCGCGTTTTTCACTCACGCGTAATGTACGACGTTGTGGTTGAACTTCTGCGTGACTATCTTCCCGCCGGCCAGGAATTTGTCATCCGCAACCTGAACGCCATGGTCAACAGCCGCCACCGCGTCCAGATTGTCTCGCTCATTATTTTGCTGGTTACTTCGGCAGGGGTGTTCCTTCCACTGGAAGTCGCGCTGAATCGCATCTGGCGCTTTCCCAACAACCGCTCATATCTGGGAAACCAATTGGTCTCGCTCGGCCTGGCTTTCGCTTGTGGTGTGCTGACTCTGCTCTCGATCGCCATGACCGCGGAAAACGTCGCCCTCATGGAATTTCTTCTGCACGGCCACGCCACCGGACTGGTGCGTCTGGTTGGATTCCTGGTGATGAAGGTTTTCGCGATCGGCGCGAGCATCGCGATCTTTTTTCTCATCTACTGGCTGCTGCCTAACGGCAAAGTTCCGGCGCGCGCGGTGCTGCCTGCAGCCATCATTATGGGTCTGCTGTCTGAGGCGGTGAAGTACGCCTACATCCTCGCTCTTCCCTGGCTTAACTTCCAGGAGGTCTACGGCCCCTTCGCACTTTCAGTGAGCCTGATGTTCTGGGCCTTCCTTACCGGCCTGCTGCTGCTCGCGGGCGCGAATCTTTCAGCCGAAGAACATCTCAGGCGCGCGCTGTAGTTAGAACGCACGATTTCTCACGCACGCTTCATCCCCGTCGCAAATTTTCCCGTAATCCACAGGCCACGTGTGACATCCGTCACTGCATCCACATTTCAGACCGGCTAGCATCAGTTGTTTCCCAGTTCCTCCGAGCGGACATGCATTCCCAGGTGCCTTTCCATGCAAGCGAGAAGTGGCAGTTGTCTGCTCGTAATTTTGTCCTTGGTGTTGGCTGCGCCTCTTGCGATGCGCTGCCAGACCGATCTTACCGAGACCGATCGCCGCGAACGCAGTGCCGGCGATTCGCCGATGCTTTGGTCGCCGCGCCTCCCTCCCCCATACTTCCCAGGACCAGGGCGAAGTCCCGTGGGCTTCTCCCCTCGGCGCTTTCCCGTTCCTCCCGTCAGGATCGGACTCCCGCAGATCACTCGCGCGGCGGGAACCATCTTTTCCGGCAGCGTTACCGCGATCGCGAGTGTGCCCGCATCCAGCAGCCAGGTTGAAGCGGTTTCGATCAGCTTTCACGTCGATCGAGCCATTCGCGGCGTTACCCCTGGGCAGAACCTGACCATCTTTCAGTGGATCGGCTTGTGGAGCGGTGGCAAGCGCTATCGCGTGGGAGAGCATGTCGTTCTTTTCCTGTATCCACCGAGCAAGCTGGGACTTACCAGTTGCGTCGGCGGGCCATTGGGTCGCTTCAGTATCGATTCGCTGAACCAGATTGCGCTCTCAGAACAGCACATGGCAGCCTTCGGGGCGGATCCCGTGCTGGGCGGCAAGTCGCATATCAGTTTCCGCGACTTTGTTCGCGCCGCTCGGCGCCCCTTCGAGGAGGAGTAAGTGCAGACGGTGAAGACAATGACGTCGCACGCATCGACCCTGCGCCCTCTCCTCGTGAGAATCGCCCTGGCAGCAGCGGTAATTTTCCTGTGCTCTCTTCTTTCCCGCGCTGGCGGGCCCGAGCGTGTAGCTGGAACCAGCTATTTTGATCCATCGAGTGCTGGCAAGCCTGTCGTCTGGCCGCTGGGACAACTTACCTACTACACCGATCAGGGGGATCTCAGCCCGATTCTGCCCGCATCTTCCGCAGATACGTTCGTCGCCAGCGCCTTTAGTCAGTGGACATCCGTCTCCACCGCTGCGCTCAGCGCGAGTCACGGAGGCCACCTCGCTGAAGACGTAAACGGCTCCAATGTCACCCGCAACCTCGACGGCACTTTAACAATTCCGGCCGACATTCAGCCCAGCGCCCTTACTACACCCATCGGTATCGTCTACGACTATGACGGGGCTGTCACCGATGCCTTCCTTGGCAGCGGGGCCGGCAATGCCAGTCAGTGTTTCTTCAATGCCGCCTTTGGGGGCGACGACAGCTACGGCCTTTTCGCCAGCTTTCAGCATGCTCTGGTGGTGATCAACGGCCATTGTGTGCAACAGACGGCGCAACTCACCGACGTCGAATACCGCCTGGTGCGCGTCCTGGGCGGCGTGCTCGGCCTCGACTGGTCGCAACTGAATACGAACGTCATCACCGGCACGCCGCCTCCCACATCCGACGACTTTGCGGGCTTCCCGGTCATGCATTACTTCGACGCCGGGAATTGTGTCCCGATTACTCGTTGCTATCCCAATCCTTACCAGCTTGCCGTGGACGATGTAGCCGCCGTGTCCCGCCTGTATCCGGTAACGGCACAGAACCAGTCCAACTATTCCGGAAAGCAAATCTTTTCCACCACGACCGCTCGCATTCACGGCTCGGTGTGGTTTACGGATCCTTCGGGTAGGTCGACTCAACCAATGCAGGGGGTTAACGTAGTCGCGCGCTGGATTGATCCAATCACTGGCCAGGCCTCGGGCCGGTACGCGGCTTCTTCGGTCTCCGGATTTCTCTTCACCGGAAACGCAGGAAACCCGGTTACCGGCTTCAACGATCCTCTGGGAAACGCCTTCAGTCAGTTCGGTTCGAGCGATGCATCGCTGGAGGGCTTCTTCGACCTCGCCGGACTTCCGCTTCCGGGCGGGGCAGCGAGCGGGCAATACCAGCTGAGCGTCGAAAGTCTGGACCCGACATTGGCCACGGGAGTTGGGCCGTACGCACCTTATCAGGTTGCGCTTTCTGGAGTATCTTCACCGATTGTGGTCACAGTCGCCCCCGGCGTTGATGTCCCGCAGGATATCCTCATGTTCGGTAGCACGCAGCCGGTCATGCCGTGGGCGGCGTCAGAAACCTGGAGCGCTCCTGCCCCCGTTCCCGCTGGGGGTGATTGGATTGGATCTTTGAGTGGTTACGGCAATGTTGGCTACTTCTCTTTGCCCGCTCAATCCAACCGCACTCTCTCGATTGCAGTCACCGCGCTCGACGCGAGCGGAACTGCCAGCGAGACTAAAGCGGCGCCCGTCATCGGAATGTGGGCGTTCGGCGATGCCCAGGGTACGCCGCCACCGGCACTGACGACCTCACCGTTCAACTCAGCCAGCTTTGCTCTCACCAGGCTGGACGCGCAAATCTTGAGCTCGACCAACTTCCTGATTGGCATCGCGGATCTCCGCGGAGATGGGCGGCCCGACTACCACTATCACGCGCATGTGCTGTATGGAGATTCCGTGACTCCGGCGCGACTCAGCGTGAACGGCGGCGCCGTTACACTGCGCGGAACCGGCTTCGCGGGGGGCCTCACCGTGGCCGTCGGTAGCACTAGTGTCAGTGCGCTGACGGTGAGCGCCGGGCAGATGATTCTCGCGCTGCCGGCGCGAGGAGACGGTATGCAGAGCATCACCATTACCGATCCGGCGAGCGGCGCCTTCTCTAGCATGACCAGTGCACTCACCTACGGCGCTGCCGCCACTGACAACCTCGTGCTGGTCGCGGGATTGAATCCCTCGACGCCGGTAGGCGTGCAAGCCACCAATCCCGTAGGGGTGCGCGTGGTCGCATCGGATGGAATAACTCCGGTGAGCGGCGCAACCGTCAACTGGAGCACCACCAACAGCGCAACCCTCTCTGCCTGTGGAAGCGCTTCGTCATGCAATACCACCAGTGACGAAGGCGGCGCGGTTTCCACCTGGGTGACGCCCGGCGCAATCGGCGTCGCAACCATTACTGCAGCGCTTGCGCCGGCGGTTTACAGTCCACCGAAATCGGTGTCGGCAACGCTGCTGGGAACGGAATCCGCTTCCGATATCGGTGTCACTACGCCATATCTCTCGATCGCGCAGGGGGCGACGGTTGCTGTTCCCCTCACCGCACGAGTGATGAGCAACGGCGTACCGAAGACTGGCGTGACAGTGAATTTCACCGTGGTCGCGGGTTTGGGCAACCTCAGTTCGTCCAGTGCAATTACCAACGGTAGCGGTTACGCCACAGTTACGCTCACGCTCACGAATTTGACACTGTCGGTTCAGGTAAGCGCGTGCGTTGCTCCCACTAACAATCCTTGCCAGGCATTTTATGGAACTCCGGTGCCGGCTTCGCTGCAGAATCTGCAAACGGTCGCGGGAGCCGCACAAGTAATCAGGCTGGGGGCGGCGTTTCAGCCCGTGATCCTGCGCGTCACCGATTCATCTTCGCCTCCAGCTCCCGTGCTCGGCGCGAGCGTCACATTCCAAACCATGGTGCTTCGTCCAATCGGAGATGCTCCCGCAGGGGGCGCAGGAGAAAGCCACACCGGAAGTCCCGCGATGCCGATAATCCTGAGCGCGAGCCAGAGCAGCATCGCATCCGACGCGAATGGACTGGTGAGCATCGTTCCGTCGACGGGTCCGTTCACTGGTTCGCTGGAAGTTGACGTTTCCGCCACGGCAGGGACGACAGCCGCGTTGCAATACGTTTTGCAGGCGCTGCCGTGAGGCGGCGGAAATGTGCCCGTGAGCGGGCGTATTCCGACTCCTGTTCGACGGCGTCCTTCCCGCTTACTGTGCCTCGGACTTCTTAAGCGTCGTTGTGCAGGCAGTTCGCGGACAGGAGTGTCCGCGCCACACGGGCCTGCCGAGCTTGGCTCGGCTGGACAGCCGGGGGCGGCTGTCCCTACATGGGCCGTGCCGAAGGCCGGCTCACTTCTTCGTCCATTGGTCCACCCATGCGTTTACTGTTTCGTACCACAGGCGGCTGTTCTGCGGCTTGAGGACCCAGTGGCCTTCGTCGCGGAAATACAGCATCTTTGACGGGACGCCTTCCATCTGCAGCGTGGTAAAAAGCTGGAAGCCTTCGCTCACGTCGAGGCGGTAATCGCGCTGGCCGTGGATGACCAGCGTCGGCGTCTTGAAATTCTTGGCGTACTGGTGCGGCGACCACTTCTGGTACATGGCGCGGTTGTCGTAGGGAGTGCCTTTGAACTCCCAGTCGTTGAACCAGAGCTCTTCGGTGGTGCCCCAAGCGGATTCCGCATTGAACATGCCATCATGCGAGACGATGCACTTGAAGCGGTCAGTGTGGCCGAGGATCCAGTTGGCCATGTATCCGCCATAGCTGGCGCCCAGCGCGCACTCCCGGTCCTTATCAATAAAACCATAATGCGCCTCCGCGTAGTCGAGTCCCTTCATCAGGTCTTCAAACGGAGCCCCGCCCCAGTCGCCGTTGATGGCGTCGATAAACTTCTGTCCGTAGCCGGTCGAGCCGTGGAAGTTGATCATGAGGACCACGTATCCGTTGGCGGCGAAGAGTTCGGGATTCCAGCGATAGCTCCAGTCGTCTCCCCAGGCCCCCTGCGGCCCGCCGTGGATGAGGAACGTCAAGGGATATTTCTTGCTGGCATCGAAGTTCGGCGGTTTGACCAGAGATCCCTCGACATCATCGCCGTGCGCGCCGGGGAAAAAGAATGACTCGGCGTTTGACATGCTAATTTGCGATAGCAACTGATCGTTTATGTGGGTAAGTGCCCAATCCTTGTTCAGCGAACAATTCTCTTTTCCTTGATCCACATTGCCTGTCTTGGCAGGGCAGCCTTCTCCAGCGGCATCGGCTGCGTAAATCTCAATCGGCGCAGTAATTGACATTCGAGTAAACACCAATTTCTTCCCGTCAGGGCTTATTGCTACGTCATCATCAAAACCTCCCACGAGGGCACGTCTCAAAAACTCCGTTCGGGTCTTCTCGGTCCAAGACACGCCATAGATCAGGGAGTGGCGCATATGCTCTGCACTGAAGTAGATCGTCTTCGAGTTAGGAGCCCATACGAATGATCCAACCCAATGATCGAAATCCTCCGTTACATCTTTTTTCTCCCCCGTCTTGCGGTCGTAAAGCATCAACCGGAAGCGGTCGCTCTCGTAGCCCGGACGCTGCTGGGAGCGGTAGGCGATGTATTTGCCATCGGGCGAATAGAGCGGCGTCGAGTCGCTGGCGGGATTGTCGGCGGTGATGTTCCTGGTTTGTGCCAGAACCCGGGCGGACGAGGCCTCCGCCCCTACATTGACCGGGACGATCCAGAGATCGTTGTTGGTGGAAGCGGCCTCGTTCTTGTCGTGATTCGAGGTGTAGCAAATCTCCTGGCCGTCGGGCGAGAAGGCATAGTTGTCCTGCCCGCCGAGCGAAAACACGGGCGCGTCGTAGTCTCCGGGGGTGAGATCGCGGGCAAACGACGTCGTGACACTTGCCCCCGCGCCCGCACCTGATAGTTGACCTGCAATTGTCCCTCCATCAACATCGACCACGAAGATGTGGCTGCGCTTCCCCTCCTTGTACGCGTTCCAGTGACGATAGAGCAGGCGGGTGAAGACCTGCGCCTTCACTTCCGACCTGTTAGCCTCGTCAAGCTTTTTTGCGTTGCAATTAGCTTCTTCGGAGGGCTGCCCATCACACTCGGGATATACATCCGAGGTGAAGAGAATACTCTTGCCGTTCGGCGACCAGAGTTCACCGCTGGCTTCGGTTGCGAAGAACGTGAGTTGATGTACGCGGGTGATGGAGCCGATGACGCCGTCGAAATCTGCGATCCAGACCTGCGATCCGCCTTTTTTCGTCGAGAGGAAAGCGAAGCGCTTGCCGTCGGGCGACCAGCGAGGGCGGTCGCCATCCTGATCGGGAATGAGCACGCGTTCCGTGGCTCCCACCCTTCCCAAAACCGGGGAAGGATGGGGCACCCCACTTTTTTCCCGGTTCCCGCTATCTTGACTTCCACTGAAGGGTACGATCCAGATGTGCGGCGTCTTCGTGTTGGCATCGAGATTCACATCGACCACACTGAAGATCACCCACTTGCCGTCAGGCGAGACTTCCGGCTCGCCTACGCGCTTGAGCTTCATCATGTCTTCGAAGGTGAAGGGATGCTTGACTTGGGCAAAGGCCGGGAACGTGAATGCGATGAGAGCAAGAAACGACATGAAGAGACGGCGCATGAGGCCTCCTGACAAATGGATGAGTGTAACAGGGGAAAGCTTCTAGCTTCTAGCTATTAGCTGCGCTCCTTCGCTTCGCGCAGGATGACAGGCAAGCAAAAAACGCTCCAAAACTTGCACCACTGTAGATCAAGCTCGTAGCAGGCAACCCATCGCGGACTTAGACATTCAGACCAATTGAGATCGACAAAAATCTCCGCGGAAACGCGGTTTGGCGAGGGAATTTTTCTTCCGGAAAACGACGGCAACCTCTGTGCTGATAGGGCATCCAAGTGAGCGGCAGAACTGCAGCACCCTACCCTCCGACCTCGCTGAGCGGAGAGGGGCCGGAGGTAGGGTTGCGGCAGTAAGCCCGGTTCGTAGAGACGTCGCTGGCTATGTCCTTGGGCGCAATGCAAGATGGCGTTGCAAGCGACGTGTCTACACCATCCCCGCGGTATTCCGATACACTAAAATTATGAACCGGCTGTTTTGTAGAATTTTCTTATGCCTCACGTTGGTGGCTTGCGCGCTTGTAGGCTTGCCCGTAGTTGCCCAGGAGGGTCCGCCGGAGAACACGCCTCCTAAGAACGCCACGCCCGAGGAAATCATTCAGCACTTTGCCGCGAAAGAAAAAGAATTCAAACAGGCGCGCGACCAGTACACGTACCGGCAAGACGTCAGAGTCATGACTGTGGACGGTGACACTGTGACCGGCGAGTATCACGAAGTCTATGACGTGCTCTTCGACGACAAGGGCAGGCGCATTGAAAATGTCGTGTTTGCGCCGCAGTCCACGCTGGAACAAGGCAACTTGTCCATGGACCAGGGCGATTTCGAGGATATCCGGCACCGGCTTCCGTTTGTGCTCACTTCCGATGAGATTGCCGAGTACAACATTCTCTACGTCGGCCAGCAGCAAGAAGACGAACTGCACTGCTACGTGTTTGACATTGCGCCCAAGGAGATCGTGGGCAAGAAGCGCTACTTCCAGGGACGCATCTGGGTAGACGACCACGATTTTCAGATCGTCAAGACCTACGGCAAGGGTGTTCCCGACATTACCGATTCCAAGAAGAAGGGCAAAGACGAGCATCTGTATCCCAAGTTCACGACCTGGCGGCAGCAGATCGACGGGCAATACTGGTTCCCGGTTTTTACCCGGGCGGATGATGAATTGCACTTCAAGATCGGCGACATCCATATCCGCGAGATCGTGAAGTACGAGGATTACAAGCGCTTCGGCTCGAACGTGAAGATTCTGTACGAAGGGAAAGAATTGCCGCAGGGCGAGAAAAAACCGGAGCAGAAGAAGCCGGAAGAGAAGGACCCGAATCCGCCGCAGAAGTAAGTGGGGCGAGCTGTCAGCTATCAGCTGTTCAGCCTACACCCGGATCCCTCGTTTGGGCTCGGGATGACAGGCCGGTCCAGGGGGGCGGCTCGTAGGATGACACGGGTGTTATTCCAGGCTTGCCTCGCAAGGCGTCGAGCTGAAAGCTGATGGCTGAAAGCTCAGTAGAACAAATACTTCCGCCATTTGTCGTCGCTGCGGCCCATCAGGCGCATGATGTGGCGGCTGGTGTGGAGGTTGAAGGCGCGCGGCTCACGCATCAGCTTCATGCCGGCTTCGGCGGCGAACTGATTGCCCTTGCGGCGGTTGCAGGGATGGCAGCAGGCCACCAGATTTTCCCAGGTGGACGATCCTCCGCGGGAGCGCGGGATGACGTGATCGAGCGTCAGCTCACTGGAAGACATTACAGTGCCACAGTACTGGCAACTGTTGCGGTCGCGCAGCAGGATGTTTTTGCGTGACAGAGCACGGCTCTGATGTGGAATTCGGCGGTATTCCAGCAGACGAATCACCGAGGGGACGCGCATGGTGAGGCGGGCGGCATGCAGGAAGTGCCCGTTCTCTTCCTCAGTCATGGCGACTCCCTTGAGCACCAGCACCAGAGCACGACGTGCGGCGCACACATTGATGGGCTCATACGAGGCATTTAGCACCAGGACGGGCGCGTGCAAGGCGTGACCGTTGCCGTCACGGTGCATGGCCGCCGGCGAGTACAGGCCGGCGGCGTGCCGGCCTGGGGGTCCTGCTTCGTGTTCAATCCGCCCTGACATAGTTGCTCTTGTTACTCTCCGCCCCTCGTTTTCCTACCTTCGCAGCCCTACCTTCCAAGCGCGCCCCGAGAGTCGCGGAATGACTAGCCTGCCCGCGCCGACGGTACCTCTGCCGCTTCAGAGAGTTCCTGATCCGCCGGTGTCTCAATCTGACTGTATGTAGATGCCATTTTCGGCGTACGCGCTACCGTTGCGACCCACACCCGGCTGGCCCCGGCGCGGAGCAAGACTCGCGCACACTCGGAGACAGTCGCTCCGGTAGTGTAAACATCGTCTATGAGAAGAACTTCACGGCCCTCGACTGCTGCCTTGGAACGTGTGACGGTGAAAGCTCCACGCATGTTTTCACGGCGCTGGTGCGGCGTCATGCCGATCTGCGATTTGGTCTCGCGTCGACGCTCAAGAACATGGTCGGCGAGGTAGAACCGACCCTCCGCCGAGTTCAGCTTGAGGGCGGCCGCGGCGATCAATTCCGCCTGATTGAAACCGCGCTCGCGGCGCTTGGAGGTATGCAGCGGTACCGGAATCGCCGCAATTGGCTCCTTCCCAAGAACAGGGTCGAGGAGGACGATCGCGTCGGCCAGCATGCGTCCCAAAACGTTCGCGGCCGGGCGTACTCCGCCATACTTCAGCAGGTGAATGAGATCCCGCAAGCCCTCTTCATAGCGACCGTAGGCGACGGCCTTTTCGAAGGGCGGTTCGACCGCGTGGCACAGACGGCAGAGGAGGCCGCCGCCGACGTCGTAGAAAACGTGAGGAGAGAACACCCGCTCGCCGCAAACGGAGCAGACTTTGCCGCTAAGGGGGCGGATGCCATCAAGACATTCTTCGCAGACTGGAAGACGGGAAATGTTAGTAAGCGACACACCGCAAATGCGGCAGTCAGAGGGAAACAACACAGCGAAGAGACTCTCTGCAGCCTGCCTGGCCCAGGCGCGGGGTTTATGCAGAACAATAGGAGCCCCTGCCTCTGGAACTGTGGCCCGGCTAGCCCGGATTCTGTCCTCACTACTGCTGAAGACGGCCTCCCTTGCGCCGCACGAACTCGATTGCCGTGCGGGCGAACACACACGCGTTTCAGACTGAGCTTACCAATGCAGTATAACGGCGTTCCCTGCCGCTAGGCAACGTTACGGTTATGGGCCGCCGGTCTGGGCACCTTGGCAACGGGAATCATGCCGCTGACTTCTGACAGGCGATCTTTCACTTGTGTGAAGATCAGGCGGTAATCGCGCCGGAAGCATTCTCCGCAGCGGACCGGTTGTAGAAGGAGCACGGGCAGAAGGTAGCGCTCGGTCAAAGTCCTTCGGCGAGAGCGAAATCCAACGTTGCTGCCACAATCACTGCAGTGAAATTCCTTGAAATGTTGCCAGAAGCCAGAATCGGGGGAGTCGTTTGTCACATTACACCTCTGGGATAAGCGAACGACGAAGGGGTGGATCGACCACGTAAGGGTATTTTACTCTAGCCGGGCTCCGGAGTGTTGATTTCTGGGAGGCGCCTGCAGGACGAAACATGCAGGAGTCCCGATTTGAAAGTCGGAGTGCGGGGAAACTAGGCTGGGGCGTCGTTGGGCGAGCGCGTGGACCATGTCACAGTCCAGGTCAGAATCTTATCCGGCCACGTTACTTATCGGTATCGCACTTGTAATGCAGGCTGGCCGCGTGCTAACGTGCGCCGTTCCATTGTCTTAGATAAGTTAGATGTCGGGAATGAGTTAGAGAGAGTAGCGGCTTCCAATCCACTCCCTTGAGGATTGCACCTATGAGTAGCCCCGAGCCAGGAACTGGCCCGAAGAAACACGTTCCCTTCGTGCCCGAAGGCATGCAGATGAAGGAGTTCACGCTGCGGGCCATATTGCTCGGGCTCGTGCTAACGGTGGTTCTAGGAGCGGCGAACGCTTACCTGGGGCTGCGTGCCGGAATCACCATCGCGGCGACCTATCCTGCGGCGGTGATTGCCATGGCGGTACTGAGAGCGTGGAAAGGGTCCCTGCTGGAAGAAAACATCGCTCGTACTGCGGGATCAATCGGGGAGTCGGTGGCGGCGGGAGCCATCTTTACGATTCCAGCGTTCTTGCTGGCTAAGGCTTGGACCTCGTTTAGGCCTGCCGACGCCTACTGGAAATCGACGGCTTTGATCATGGTGGGCAGCATTCTTGGAGTGCTGTTCATTTCTCTTGTGCGACGGGTGATGGTGGAGGATCCCGAGTTACCCTTCCCGGAATCGGTAGCCGCTTCAGAGATTCACAAAGCAGGGCAGCGCGGAGCCCAGGCGGCAAAATATCTTTTCTGGAATATCGGCGCAGGCGGCGTGGTATACATGCTCGGCCGCTTCGGGCTGTTTGCCGCTGATAAAGATTTTCATCCCACTGTCGGCACTCTTGGCCACAGCGAGGTACGTCTGGGCACGGCAGGAAGCAGCACCGTGTTGCCCGCCGGAGGAACCAGCATGTTCGCAGCGCCCAGTGTGAGCCCAGCGTATCTGGGTGTGGGATACATTATTGGCCTGCGCCTCGCCTCGCTCCAGTTCGCGGGTGGCGTGGTGGCGTGGGGACTCATGGTACCCGTGCTCATCTTCTTTCTGGGACCGCAGGTCAAACAGTATCTTCCCGCCGACACCCCTGATAATTGGGCAGCCATCGCGGCAGGAGTGTGGAGGTTCATCGTCCGTCCCATCGCTGTCGGTGGAATGCTCGTGGGCGCGGCATATACGCTATTTAACATGCGCAAGAGCCTGACCGCGGGCCTCGGCAAAGCATTCTCTGATCTGCGTCAGACCGCCGACCAGCGGGCGAAGCTTTCGCGCACCGAGCAATACATGAGCTCGAAGGCGGTCTTCGGATTGATCGCTTTGATGTTCGTTTTGATGTGCGTTCTTTATGTTCGTATCTCCGGTTTGGTTTGGCCGGCGATTCTGGCCGCAGTCGTCATGCTGGTTGTCGGCTTCTTCTTCGCTACGGTCTCGGGCAACCTTGTGGGATTCATTGGCTCTTCCAACAATCCGATTTCAGGCTTGACGCTGTCGACTTTGCTGATTGCCGCGCTCCTGATGGTTGCGCTGGGTGTTTCCGGAAATGCTGGCGTTGCGGCGGTATTAGGCGTTGCGGCCGTAGTGTGCGTCTCATCCGCGGTCGCAGGCGAGTTGTTGCAGGACTTCAAGGTCGGCTACATCCTGGGAGGCACACCGCGCAGGATCCAGATGGCCGAATTGATTGCTGTGGTGGTAGCCAGCCTGGTGATGTACTGGCCCCTCATGCTGCTGCACGAAGCAAACATCAAAGCCGGTGGAATCGGATTTGGTGATCGTCAGCTGTCGGCGCCGCAAGCGGGATTGATGGCGACATTAGCAATGGGGATTGTTGGCGGCAATATGCCGTGGCCCCTGGTAGTGGTCGGAATCTTTATGGGGATCGCGTTGATCATGATGCAAGTGAAAAGCCCCATGCTGGTGGCGGTCGGCATGTATTTGCCGTTTGAGACTACTTTCGCCATTTTTCTGGGAGGAGTTTTCCGCTCCCTCGGAGATTCGCTGGCCAAGCGGCGTGGATTTAACCGTGCACAAATGGCGCGGGTGGAGAATGCGGGGGTGCTAACCGCGTCTGGATTGATCGCTGGCGAGGCCGTCCTGGGCCTGGTTTGGGCTGGATTGCAGTTTGCTCCAGCCTGGGCTAGGCCACAGTTCTTCAAGGAACCGTCTTATCTAGCGGGAGGCATGATCGTACTGGTTGGCTTGGCCGCTCTGATGATCTGGGTGCCGCTGAGTAGCGCAGGCGATCCGAATGAACCGGCGCCGCCGACCGCGATGATGTAAGTACTGGTCTAACCGCAGACGCGAGCGTAGCGAGACCTAAAACCACGAAGGACACTAAGTTACACGAAGGCGAATAGCGAATATAAGCTTCCTTCGTGACACTTTGTGTCCTTCGTGGTTGATTTTTTCTTTATGTCGATCCAGACGAATATTGCCTTGGTTCGCCAGCGGATGGAGGATGCGGCGCGGCGGGCGGGACGCTCGCCCGAAGAAATTGCGCTGATGGCCGTCACTAAGACCGTTGAGCCTGCGCGAATCCGTGCAGCCTATGAAGCGGGCCTGCGGGTGTTTGGGGAAAACCGAGTGCAGGAATTCGCTGGGAAAGTCGGGGCCCTCGCCGATCTGATGGATGCGAAATGGCACATGATCGGACATTTGCAAACCAACAAAGCTGGCAGGGCGGCGGAATTGTTTGCTGCTGTTGACTCGATTGATTCGTTGAAGCTGGCAGAGAAGCTGAATACGGCTGCGGGAACACTTGGGAAGAAACTCGCAGTGCTAATTGAGATTAACGTCGGCGGAGAGGCAGCCAAGAGCGGCGTCGCGCTGGCTTCGCCGGAGATTGAAGAGATACTGCGTGCTGCCCCGCGACTTGAATCATTGTTGTTTCAAGGATTGATGACTGTGCCTCCTTTGACTGACGATCCCCAAGGCGCGCGTCCCTATTTTCAAAAACTGAGAGAACTCCGCGATGCGATTGCCAGGCGGCGGCTGGTTTCAGTCAGCATGAATGTACTTTCCATGGGCATGTCGCACGATTTTGAGGTCGCAATTGAAGAGGGATCGACTTGTGTGCGGGTGGGGACTGCAATTTTTGGACTTAGGAGCTACTCAATCTGAGAAGCTTATTCCGATGACGCTGGGTTCCTAGGAATCTCTTTCAACAATCGCAAGATTCTAAGCCCGCTGTCAATGGTACTGGCCAGCGCCACCTCTGATATGCCTGAACCCCCACCTTCCGGATGCAGAACCTTGTCCCGGACTTTCCAAAACTCTCTCGTGGCATTGGAGACTTCTCGTGGAATGATCGAATAGTCTCTCAGCGCTCGGCGCATAACCCTAAGGTTCTCCGTGGGTTTCGTCTCCTTGAGGCTCGAAGCCTCATACAGCGAAGCAACCTCTTTTTCGATCTCTAAGGCTAATCGTACGAGCGCGGATCGCTTGTCGCGGGAGCCGATCGCGATGATGTCTTCTTCGATTTTAGTGTTCGGAGCCGGCACCGACGCACCTGCGGTTTGACCGGGAGTGGGCGAAGTTTCTTCGGCCGCTTTAACTGCATTATCGAGTTGCTTGACATTGAAAACGAATTCCCAGTCCTTCACCTTGACCCTCGCGATATACGCTGGGAATCGGGAAAGCTCGGGCAAGAAAAAGAGGAACATAAGGCCGCTCAACAACGCGATCGTCTGCCAGTCCAAATGATACTTGTCAGGTGCAACCAGATATACGATCCCCACTCCAGCAACAAGCAGCACCACAGCCCACATATGCTTGGGAATCGAAAGGAGCTTCGGCAGCATAAGAGTGGCCAGTGCCCCCAAGATGAGCAGCGTATTTGCAGGACCCGGGATGAACCTGCTGGAAATGAGATTGTTGTGCACAATTGCAAGAATTGAGATCAGAATGAAGAGGACCGCACGGGGGCTAAGGAATTTCTGAGCTCTGGCTGCAAAACCAGTTTTCTCCGCCAAAGTTTCCCCGGTTTTCGTCTCGCTTTCCATTCTCGCCAGCCGAGCCCGTCTTATATCATAATTTCGGTCTGTTGCAGCACACCAATTTCTTGGTCTCGATCTCGCGGAATTCGTCCAGCGTCACCTTTGTCGTCAAGGTTCATCCCCGCGCGAAGAAGAACGCGATCACGGGCGAACTCGGCGACGCGCTCAAAGTCTCCCTGACCGCGCCGCCCATCGAAGGACGCGCCAACGACGCCTGCATCGAATTCTTCGCAAATCTTTTGAAGGTGCCGCGCTCTTCCGTTACCATTGCGTCCGGCCAGAAGGGCCGCCGGAAAGTGATTCGAGTATCGGGACTGTCAGCGGAGGAAGTTAGGAAGCGTATCGGGATGTAGACGCGGGCGACACACGCGGGCGAGGGCGCCCGCTCCACACGGGACACAGGAGCCAACTTGAGCCTTTCCGAACGTCTGCAGGAGATTCGCACCGGATTTGAACGTCCCTTCTGGATTGCCAACATCACCGAAATCTTCGAACGCCTTTCCTACTACGGAGCTTTTGCGTCTCTTGCCCTGTACTTGCAGGAAAAGCTGAATTTTTCCACCGAGCAGACCGGGACCTTGACTGGCATCTTCGGCGGCATGGTGTGGTTTCTCGCTATCTTCGGCGGGGCTGCTGCAGACCGGCTGGGCTTCCGCCGCGCGCTCTCGATGGCGTACCTCATCCTGGCCGCCGCGTACTTCCTCATCGGCTCCATCGGAGCGCACTGGCTGGCACCAGCGCGCAACGCTGTGCCGCTTGGGCTGTTTGTCGGCGTCATTCTCGTCCTTCCCGCGCTCGGCATCTCGCTAGTCAAGCCTTGCGTGGTCGGCACCACGGCGCGCGCTTCCAAGGAAAACGTCCGCTCCATCGGCTACTCGATTTACTACACGATGGTCAATGTCGGCGGGGCAGCCGGCCCGTATTGTGCTTCCTGGGCGCATCGTCACTTGGGC
>WNFD01000331.1_pt1 | contig 46194 bp, 36 predicted proteins | sample 5400491 | NCBI WGS metagenome assembly WNFD01 (sample SAMN13153343, study PRJNA577476) | soil metagenome | isolation source: 120 cm saprolite under Douglas fir tree site 2 hole 2 replicate 2 | place: USA:California | collected 2015-04-18
TGTGGTCGTCGGCCCCGGACCCGGTGGTGACCGGGTCGAAGCCCGCCGCGCGGGCCTCGTGGTCGCGCAGGCCGGTGCGGGCGGCGGCGTGGTCGAAGATCTTCACCACCTGGGTGCCGAGGCTGCCCGCGAACTCGCGCTCGCCGCCGAGGGCGTTCTCGCCGGCGACGCGGCCCTGCTTGTGCGCGGTGGTGCCGAGCGGGAGGTACGTCTCGCCGAGCAGCCGGTGATGGGTGGTGACACAGTCGCCTGCGGCGTAGACGTCCGGCAGGCCAGTGCGCATCTGGCGATCGACGGCGATCGCCCCCCGGGCGCCGAGCGTGGCGCCGGCGCTGACGGCGAGGCCGGTGTCGGGCCGCACGCCGACAACGACGAGGACCACGCCGGCCGTGCGCGTGACCTCCTGGCCGCCTGCTGCGACCGCGTGCACGCGCAGCCGCCCCGGGCCGGCCGACGCGGCGCGGGTGATCCGGGTGACGGCGGTGCCGGTGAGAACCTCGACGCCGCGGCTGGTGAGCTGGTGGTGAACGAGCGTGCCCAGTCCGGGGTCGACGGTGGGCAGCACCTCGGCGAGCTGCTCGATCTGGGTAACCGCCAGGCCCCTGGTGGTGAGGGCATCGGCCATCTCCAGGCCGATGTAGCCGCCGCCGACGATGACCGCGCGGGCCGGGGATGTCTCCTCCAGGGTGCGCATCAGGGCGAAGGTGTCGCCCATCGAGTGCAGCAGGTGCACCCCGTCGGCAGGGCCGAGAGCGTCAGGGCCTGCCAGCCCGGTGATGGGTGGCCGGACCGGGACCGCGCCGGTGCCGATGATGAGCTTGTCGTAGGCGATCAGTTCCTCGCTGCCTGCCGCTCTGGTGACCAGCAGCTTGCGGCTGCCCGCGTCGATGCGCCGGGCGACCGTGTCCAGCCGCAGCCACATGCCGGTGGCTTCCAGGTCGGCGGTGGTCCGGTGCGCCAGGTTGCGCCAGTGGGTTACCTCCCCGGAGACGTAATAGGGGATCCCGCAGATAGAGAAGTTCGGATAGGCGTCCGCGGCGATGACGGTGACCTCGGAGCCGGGATCCAGCTCCCGGGCCCGCAGGGCGGCGCTTATCCCGGCGTCGCTTCCGCCGATGGCAACCAGGTGCATGGGTGACTCCCTTCCAGGTCAGCCCGCCGCCGGCGGCGGGCGGTGATCTGTGCCCGCGGCCGCCGGGGCACGGCTGCCGTCTAGGTGATCATGGGCGTACCCGCCGCGGCCCGCTGCCGCGCCCCGGGCGGCCGGCCCGGGACCGGCCCGGGAACCGGTGGCAGGGTAGAGCAGCAGCACCAGCCCGCCGCCGATCACCGCCCCTGCGGCCTGGGCAATGATGAAGCCGGGAACCGAGGCCGGGGCGATCCCGGCGAAGGTATTGCTGAACGCGCGGGCGATGGTCACGGCGGGATTGGCGAATGACGTCGACGACGTCGCCCAGTAGGCTGCGCCGATCCAGGCGCCGACCGCCGCCGGGGCGAGCCTGGCCCGGCCGGAGCGGGCCAGCGCGAAGATGAGCAGGACAAGCCCCGCGGTGGCGACCACCTCGCCCAGCCACAGATGCCCGGCCGAGCGGTCCTTCGCCGACGCCGTGACCGCGGGCAGCGCGAACATCAGGTTCGCGAGCACCGCGCCGCCGATCCCGCCCGCGACCTGCGCGGGCAGGTACGCCGCGAGATCCCTGGCCGCCAGCCCGCTACGGGTGCGACGGCCGAGCGCCCAGTCCGCCAGCGACACCACCGGGTTCAGGTGCGCGCCCGACACCGGCCCGAACATCAGGATGATGACCGCGAGCCCAGCGGCCGTCGCGACGGCGTTCTCCAGCAGCTCAAGGCCGGTATCGCGGGGCGACAGCCGGGCCGCCATGATCCCCGAGCCGACCACCACCGCGACAAGCAGCCCCGTACCGGTGAACTCCGCCAGCGCCCGCCGCCACAGCGACGCCGACAGCGACGCTGACGGCGGCGACGGCGACGGCGACGGCGTGCTCACCGGGCGCCCGCCGTCGCGGCCTGCGGGCCGAGCAGCGCCGACAGCCGGGCAAGCACGCCCGGGTTGATCCAGTAGTAGACCCACGTTCCCCTGCGCTCGCAGCCGATCAGCCCCGCCTCCCGCAGCACCCTGAGGTGGTGGCTGATCGTGGGAGCCGTCAGGTCGAAGGCGCCGGTCAGCTCGCAGACGCATGCCTCGCCGCCCTCGTGGCAGCCGATCAGCGACAGCAGCCGCAGCCGCACCGGGTCGGCGATCGCCTTGAACAACGGCGCCAGCTCCCCGGCCTCCCGCGCGGACAGCGGCTCGCAGGCCAGCGGCGTGCAGCACGTCCCGCCGGTGAGCCCGGCCTCCGGCAGTGCTTGCCTAGACATGCAGTGCTTGCCTAGACATGCAGCACCTGCTTAGACAGCGCTTGCTTAGACATAGCTCTAATTTGACATACGCCGAAGTCAGGATGCAAGCTGACTCCGCCGTTAATTAGACAGCTGTGAAATAAGAAGCTGCCGCTGACGCGGAAACCGCCGCTCCAGCCAAGGGAGGAACCCTCATGTCCCGTGTTCAGCTTGCCCTGCGCGTCGCCGACCTGCAGGCCTCGATCGACTTCTACTCCAGGCTGTTCGGCGTCGAGCCGGCCAAGCTCCGCCCTGGCTACGCCAACTTCGCCGTCGGGCAGCCGCCGCTCAAGCTCGTCCTGCTCGAAGGCGAGGCCGGCGAGGCGACGCGCCTTGACCACCTCGGCGTCGAGGTAGAGTCCGTCGGCGAGGTCACGGCCGCCACCTCCCGCCTGGCCGGGGAGGGCCTGGACACCGCGGTGGAGGAAAACGTCTCCTGCTGTTACGCCGTCCAGGACAAGGTGTGGGTACACGGACCCGGAGCCGAACCGTGGGAGGTCTACGTCGTCAAGGCCGACGCCGACGTGCTCGGCAAGGCTGACGATTCCATCTGCTGCACCTGTGGCGCGGGTGATTGAGGCGGCCGGTCTTACCTGGCCGGGGGCTTGGCCAGCGACGGGTCGGGCGGCAGCGGGGGCATCGCGTCCTTCGCCGTCGGGGCGAGCAGCTTCGTCATGTTGAGTTTCGATCCCACCATCTGCTTGAGCATGAAGTCGTGGTTGAGGTCGAGGATCGCACGGGTTTCGGCGGCGATCACGGCGTTCCGGCTGAGGCTGAGCTCGTTGTCCTGCTGCTGTTCGCCTGACAGGGACCAGTTGGTGGAGCCCTTCACCGTATACACGCCGTCGACGATCACGATTTTCAGGTGCGAGATCGCGTTGCGCACCGAGCTGGTGCCAATGGCGATGCTGTTGCCGAAGGCATCGCTGCACCATTGCGCCAGGATCTGCTTCTCGTGCACGCCGCCGGCCTGGCTGCGGTCCAGGCTCATCTGCACGAACACCTTCTCATCGGCGAGCTTGCCCTGAATGATCTTATTCAGCTCGTCGTCGTCGTAGCCGAACATGTTGACGACGATCGAGTGCTGGGAACTCGCGAGCAGGGCGACCAGCAGGCCGTGGACGTCGTCCCGCGGAGCGAAGAACGTCCTCTCGTCGGCGGGGTACCCGTCAAGGAACCGGCCCTCGGCCTTGAACTTGCCGAGCTCGTCCCATACAAACTGCGCAATGGCCACCACAATCCCCTTCCATCCATTCCATGCTTCAGGCTGGGAGGGCTTCGAGCACGGAGACGACGGTGCCGGTGGGAATCACCCGTTCGAGCCGGAAGCCAGCGCTGGCGAGCATCCCGGCGAATTCGCTGGTGGTACGCTCGCGACCGCCGTTCATGACCATCATGTTCAGGTCGGTCAGCAGGCTCTGGAGGTCGCCCGGCCCTGGCCGTTCGGGGATCAGGCGCTCAATGACGATCATACGGGAGCTGGGGGTGACCGCCTCGCGGCAGCGCCGCAGGATGGTCAGCGCCTGGTCGTCGTCCCAGTCGTGCAAGACGGATTTGAGGAGGTAACCGTCCGCGCCGGCGGGTACGGCACGCATGAAATCGCCGCTGCGCAGTTCGCATCGGTCGGAAACGCCGGCGCCGGCCAGGGTGGCCCTCGCGTCGCCGAGGAGGTGATCGAGGTCCATGAACACCGCGCGGGTATGCGGGCAGTGCCGCAGGATTTCGGCCAGCAGCGTGCCGTGACCGCCGCCGACGTCGGCGATGACAGGGAAGCAAGAAAAGTCATAAGCGGCGACGATGGCGCAGCTTAATCCTTCTGCGATGCCCGCCATCCCGGTATTGAAGCGCACCGCCGCCTCCGGATGGCTGGCGTAGTACTCCCAGTTCCGCATGCCGTGCACGTGATCAAAGGCGCGCTCGCCGGTGCGGATGCTGTGGTTCAGTCCTGTCCAGGCGGACCAGGCGGGCTCGCCGGCGAAGTACAAGGTGGCCGCGGCCAGGCCACCGCGCAAGGCCAGGCCGACTGCCGTCGGAGCGTACCGATGACCGGCGTCCACCTCAAGGACGCCTAGCACGACGAGCACCCGCAGCAGCCGTCGCAGGGATGGTTCATTGGCGCCACAGGCCGCCGCGAGCGCGCCGCTGGTCAATGGCTCTCCGGCGAGGTGCTCGACGATGCGGAATTCGACCGCCGCACGGATGCACTGGGTCTGCCATGAGGCCAGCATCAGCGCCATCAGCTGATCCCGGGCGCTGTCTCGGTTCATCGCGTCCACCCCCATAACCTAGTCTCCCCTCCCCGCTCGCCGCAGCACCTCCTCGCGCGTCATGCCCATGAAGTGCATAACAATCTCGTGGTTGGTCGAGGTGACCGCTGACTCGGACCCGGTTCGATGGTACAAGTCGACTGTGCGAGGCGATGGGCTCAGCTCGGGCGTCCCGTCCGAGCGTAGGGCAGTAACGATAGCCGGCACGTCATAGGCGAGTTCCACGTTCCGACGGACGTAGAAATCCTCCCCGCCGACCGTGACTATGGGCAAATCATTATCGCCTGCACCACCATCTGACGGATGGTACACAGGCTGGGTCAGCAAGTCGTAGCGAAACGCCTCGTTCAGCAATGGCTTCGCTTCGTCAGGAATGAGCCGGAGGATCGACTCAGACCACCACCGGCTGAGGACTCGCGTAGCTTCCGGGTCGGTGTAAAAATACCTAATAGCTAAGCCAAACGAGCTGGTACCCCCGATCGCGGCCTCCACCGACGCGCGCAGCGGGGCAACCGCATGATCGTCTACCTCGACGAGCCAGGAATCAAAATTCAACAGCACCTGCGACTGAGTCAAACCGCCAAAATGCTGGAGTGGCAGCCATATGTAACGCAGTACGGCGTTTTCGGCAATCACTCTTGCCCAGAATATAAAACGCTGCATCTGCTGATTCTCTGCAAAGGTCACGGTATCATGGGCGAGGACATACTCGAAATCGTCATGGTCGCCCCTCACTGACTTGATCCCGAATTCTCCTTTCTTCGTCATATACTCAGTGTTAGGCAGCAGTAGCATCGGGTATACTGCGATCCGGGACACCCGGCGAGACAAGCGATCATAACCTTCCATGAAGGACGCAGGGGTTTCGCCTGGGGCCCCCCAGATGAGCTCGGCGTAACAGTCGAGTCCTTCTTTATCCAGCCAGGCGACGAGATCTTCCCACTCGTTCACCTTCATGTTGCGCCGATTCATGTTTCCCAGCGCTTCATCGCTGAGCGTCTGCAGCGCAAGAGTGAAGGAGCTTCGCATGCCAGCCTCCTTCATCATCTTGACAATTTGATAGAAGGTCCTGGATTTGTTCTTAGCCCACGAAGTCTCCAGTGCCCGCGGGAAGCCGAACCTGTCTCGTGTCTCGATAAGGGCTTGCACGAAGTCGACGTCCCCCCGCAGTAGACCGAAGTTTGCATCACAGGACACGATAGTGTGCACTTTTAGCTTGGCGAACACCTCAAGCTCCAGGCGTAGCCGCTCAGATGAGAACGCCCGTACCTTCTGGCCGACCGCACCTCCCCAATAACAGAAGGCGCATTTGTAAGGACATCCGCGATTGGTCTCCATCAACGCCACGTCGTAACGGAATTTCCCGTCATTGTCAGTTAGCTCAAGTGCGCCCGTAAGGAACGGTGATGGAATGACATCCAGATCCTGGGCTCTTTCTCGTGCCACGTTGGTCACAAGCAACCCGTGGCGATCCTTGAAAGAGAGCCCAGGAATTTTGTAAAGCTCTTCCTTGTCCAGGCCGTCAAGATAAGCTAGCAAAATATCGCGGAAGGTGAACTCGCCTTCGCCGTTAACTACGATGTCAACTTCGGGAAGCATCCGGAACACGCGGGCGGCTTGCTCAGAAACATGATTACCGCCAAAGATCACCCAGCCGTCTGGGTTCAGTTGCTTGAAGGTTGCGGACAGCGCGCCGAACGATCGATAGTTCCAGCCCATCACCGAGAAGGCGAGGATGTCCGGGCAGCCTGAACTGAACATGGCATTTGCCATATGGGCATTAGTCACGCCACCACGGAAGTTGTGAATCTTGATATCTGTTACTAGGCCGATACGATCGTCTGTTAGCGCCGCGGCCTTGAGGTACCCGGCGGCGAGTGGCATCGACTCCAACGGCATGTCCCAGATGCCTTGCTGCACCAAGAATGCCACCGTGCGATCCTGATCGTTGCCTGAGGCACTCATGATGTATGCTCCTCACAGGATACGCCATACCCATCCCGCTGACAAGAATATTAAGATATATCGACGGGCGCGCAGCAAGCAATGCGGGTACGGGGTCAGCGCTTGGCCCGGGTCCAGGCGATCAGTTCGTCGGAACTCAGGGTGTTGACGATCTGGCCGGGGTCGACATCGCAGCGGGCGACCCGTTCGCAGCCGTTGGGCTGCCAGTCGAGCTGGCCGGGCGCGTGGGCGTCGGAATTGATGGCGAGACGGCAGCCTGCTTCGAGGGCGAGGCGGAGCAGGCGCATGGGCGGGTCGAGCCGCTCCGGACGGGAGTTGATCTCGACGGCGACGTCGTGGGCAGCGCAGGCATCGAAGACCCGTGCGGGGTCGAACTCCGACTCGGGCCGGATGGCGCCGCGGGGTCCGCCCGCCTTGACGATACGGCCGGTGCAGTGCCCGAGCACGTTCACCCGGGGGTTCGCGATCGCCGCCACCATCCGCCTGGTCATCGCGGCGCGGTCCATGCGCAGCTTGGAATGTACGCTCGCCACCACGACGTCGAGCTGGCCGAGCAGGCCGGGCTCCTGGTCGAGCGTGCCGTCATCCAGGATGTCCACCTCGATGCCGGTGAGGATCCGCAGCGGCGCCAGCTCCTCGTTCAGCTCCGCCACCACGTCGAGCTGGCGGCGGAGCCGGTCCGCCGACAGGCCGTTGGCGACCTTGAGCCGCGGCGAGTGGTCGGTCAGCGCGAGATAGGCGTGGCCGAGCTGCCAGGCGGTCTCGGCCATCTCGCGAATCGGCGAACCGCCGTCTGACCAGTCGCTGTGGGTGTGCAGGTCGCCCCTGAGAGCGGCCCGGAGCGCCGCCGTCGCTTCGCCCGCCGGCTCGCTCGCCGGCTCGCCTTCGGCCGGCTCTAGCCGCCGCAGATAGTCAGGGACCTCACCGCGCAGCGCCTCCGCGATCACTAGTGCCGTGACCTTCCCGATCCCGGGCAGTGCGGTCAGCGTCCCGTCCCGCGCCCGGCCGGCCAGCTCACCGGGCGCGGCCGACTCCACCAGGTCGGCCGCCTTCCGGAATGCCTGTACCCGGTAGGTCGGCTCGTGCGAGCGCTCAAGCAGGAATGCGATGCGGCGCAACGCCTCGACGGGTTCCACGCCGCAGACCCTACGCGAGATCCGGAAGTAAGCCCCGCCCCGGCAAACCTCTGACTATAGTCAGAGGATGGACCCAGACGCGATCGGGCAGGTCCGGCGGTTCAACAGGACCGTCACGCAGCGGATCGGCGCGCTCGACGACGCGTTCCTGTCCCGCGACCGCCCGCTCGGGCAGGCGCGCCTGTTGTGGGAGATCGGCGCGGACGATGGCGACGTCCGGTCGCTGCGATCGCGGCTCGACCTGGACTCCGGGTATCTGAGCCGGCTGCTGCGGTCGCTGGAGAACGACGGAATCATCACCGTCGAGCCCAGCCAGGCCGACCGGCGGGTACGAACCGCACGCCTCACCGACGCCGGACAGGCAGAACGGGCAGTGCTCGACCGGCGTTCGGACGATGCGGCCGCCTCAATCCTCGAGCCCCTCAGCCCACGTCAGCGCACCCGCCTCACCGCGGCGATGGCCGAGGTCGAGCGGCTCCTTGTGGCCTCGAGCGTCCGGATCGCCGTCTGCGATCCACGGCACCCGCTCGCCCGTTCCTGCTTCCAGGCGTACTTCAGCGAGCTGTCCGGCCGCTTCTCCGGCGGCTTCGACCCCGCTCGGAGCCTCTCCGCCGACGACGCGGAACTGACCCCTCCCGCAGGTGTACTGCTGGTCGCCACGCTGCACTCGGACCCAGTCGGATGCGGCGCGATGAGATTCCGCCAGGACGCGTCGGCGCAGATCAAGCGGATGTGGGTCGCCCCCACCGCCCGCGGCCTCGGGCTCGGCCGCCGGCTCCTCACCGGCCTGGAGGCAAAGGCCGCGGCCAGCGGGGTCCGGATCCTCAGGCTGGAGACCAATCGCGCGCTAGAGGAGGCGACCGGGCTGTACCGAACGGCCGGCTACCACGAAGTGGCCGCGTTCAACGACGAACCCTACGCCGACTACTGGTTCGAGAAGACCCTCGACCACTCCAGAACCGGCAACACCGACCAAGCCTGACCAGCGACAACCGGACAGCGCTCATCGGCGCTAAAGCAGGCTAGCGTCCACCACGCTCACGTCGCTTGAGCAGGATCAGCACCGCCACCATGAAGATCAGCAGCACGCCCGCTCCCACGTAGTTCATCATGACGCCCGCGACTCCATCTTGCGGAGCCTAGCAACCTCTCCACCCGTACGCGACCCGACGCCACCGTGCCGGGTACCAGCACAGCGCCGTCGGCGCGATCCGGCACCATGGGGTGAACGGCGGCGCAGCCGCTCACCCCGCCCGCCCCAGAAGCCCGACGGCAGGGCAGCCGCCTCTAAAACGGCCCGCAGCGGGTTCGACTCCCGCCTGGGGCACCCAAGAGGTGGCTGACGGGCGGACCCCGCGCGTGGCTATGAGAGTGCCCGGCGGGTGCGGTCGGGTAGTCAGGAGGAACAGCCATCGCGCTCCCGTTCGGCACAATGAATGAGACGGGGACCGCGCTGGCGGTGCCATAGCCAGCGGGCGAGAGCGGCCCGGTGTCGTATGCGGCTATCCGGATGAACGGTTCCCTTACGGTGTCTGGCGGGGGCGGGCTGTCGGGGCCGGGGCCTCGTACGATCTTCCCCGTGCTGATGGGTCGCCGGGTACGCCTGGCCGTCATGGTCGCCACCCTCGTGGTCGCGGGCTCGGGCTGCGGGCCGCCGCGGATCTCGGGCGGGCACTCGGGCGGGCGCGGGTCGCCGGGGGCTCCGGGTACGCCGGTGGCGGCGCGGTCGGATGTGCCGGAACCGGCGACGGCGCCGCCGCTGACGCGGCGGCCGGCGGGCGTGGTGGTGGCGCTGCCCGGCGCGCCCGAGGGCCTGGCGGTGGACGTACCCGACGGCATACTCGCCGTCGGGGTCCGCAGGCCGGACGGGGTGGCGCTTGTGGACGCCGCGACCGGGCGGGAGCGCACGCTTGTGCGGCTCCCCGGCGCGCCCCGCCACCTCCAGCTCGCCGGGCCGGCCGGACCGGTGCTCGTCCCGGCGGAGGGTGCCGGTGAGCTGTTCCAGCTCGCGCTGCCTGGCGGCGCCATCGTGGCCGGCACCCGCGTCGGGCGCCAGCCGCACGACGCGGCCGCGGCCGGATCGATGGTCTTCGTGGGCAACGAATACTCGAACACGGTCTCGCTCGTGCGCGGCGGCGCGCAGGTCGCCGTCGAGCCCGCGCCCGTCCAGCCCGGTGGTGTCGCCGCCGCACGCGACGGTTCGGTCGGCGTGGTCGTGGGGGTGCGGGGGCGCCGGATCGAGGCGTACGCGGCGGACGGCCGGGCGCTTGGCACGGCGCCGTGCGGCGTCGGGCCGACGCACGTGCGGGCGGGCGCGAACGGGCTGTTCTACGTCGCGGACACCGAGGGCGACGCCGTGCTCGTTTTCCGGGTCAGCGCGGACGGCGCGCACCAGGCCGGCCCGCACCAGATAGGCCCGCACCAGGTCGGCTCGGCGGCGACCGAGCCGGGAACGCCGTACGGGATCGCCGTCGATGGGCGGCGCGGCCTGGTGTACGTGACGCTCACCGCGACTGACCGGCTGGAATCCTTCCGGATCGCGGCCGACGGCCTCGTGCCGGACCAGATCTGGCCGACCGTCCGCCAGCCCAACGACGTGGCCGTCGACGAGGCCACTGGCCGGGTGTTCGTGGCGGGCACGGCCAACGGCCAGCTGGAGCTGATCGATCCGGGCACGCCCGCGACGCCGGTGCCGCGATAGCCTGGCGAAGAGCGAAGGAGGACCATGTCCGCGATTCCATCGTCCCACCGCGACCTGCTCGATGGCCAGTTCGCCACCCTCGGCACGGTCGGCCCGGACGGCCGTCCGCAGCTGTCGGAAGTCTGGTTCCTCGCCGATGGCGACACGATCGGCATCTCGCTCAATACCACGCGGCAGAAGACGAGGAACCTGCGGGCAAATCCGGCCGCGAGCCTGTTCCTCCTCGACCTGGCAGCCCCGTACCGGTACCTGGAACTCCGGGGCGACGCCGAGATCTCACCGGATGAGGACTACTCGTTCGCGGACCGGGTCGGCGCGAAATACAACGCGGACCTCCGCGTCCACGACCAGCCGGGCCAGGGGCGCGTCGTGGTAACCATCCGCCCTGTGCGGGTGAACGCGGTCGACATGAGGGGCTGACCGGCCCGCGTCGCCGCGAGCGTGTCCGGCTGTTGCTGACGGTCAGGGGCGTCTTAGCATCGCCTGGTCGAAGTTGGCTGGCACCCTCTCGGTCGCTTCCGCCTCCTGCGTCCAGTAGCGCACCGTGTCTGCCATCACCCGCTGCCATGTTGCGCTCCCGCTCCATGGCGAATCGCTCCAGAGGAGCGCGAGGTGCCCGCCTGGAGTGATCGAGCGAAACGCCGACTTGGCGACAGCCCGGTAAAGGTCGACTCTGAACTCGGGTTCAGTCGACATCAGGCCATTGTGTCGGGCGGGGCCTGCCTCATGCGTCCCTCCGGGCAGAGCAAGGAGGTGATCAGGGTATCGACGAGGGCGTCGAACGGAGGCCAGGGGACCTGGGGACGGCCGACCCGCAGGGAGATCAGTCCGTGCAGGGCGGCCCAAAGGCACAAAGTGGCCTGGTAAGGATCGGCGGGGTGCATCAGGCCGGCGTCGATGCACTCGATGATCACATTCTGCACGGACCCGATGAGGGCGGCGCCCGGGCGCTGGCCGTCTGGGATCGGGTCAGCCGGGTTGACCAGGCCAGGCATGGAAAACATCACGTAATAGGCCTCGGGATGTTCGGCCGCGAACTGGCAGTAGGCGACGACCGCCGCGCGCAGCCGGGCGGCGGGTCCGGTGAATTCGGCGACGGCCTGGTCGACGCGGCGCGCAAGGTCGGCGAAGTGCCGCTGGTAGACGGCGAGCACGAGTGCCATCTTGTCCGGGAAATGCAGGTAAGCGCTCGTCTCCGCGACCCCCGCGTCGCGCGCCACAGCGTGCAGAGACAGCGATTCATGGGTGCCGCTGTTCTCCAGCAGCCGGTTGGCCGCGGTAATCAGGTCCTGGCGTAACTGGTCATCCTCATCTCGCGGGTGACGGGTACTGCGGGGAGCGTCGCCGGATCTTGATGTCACGGATGTTCTCCAGCAATGGCGATTCGGTTCAGATGCGTGCAGCAGCCTCTACCGTCCGAGGCAAACCTCAGCGACCGCATATACAGCTGCAATGTAGCGCTACACCTGCCTTACCCGAGAACCGGACGCCCCGCCAGGATCGGCAGCATAAGCCTGCCTCTGCGGCCTCAGGGAACCCGGCGGACCGCGGTCCAGCGCAGCATCATCGCCGTTCCGGGCGCGGCAGTCGTCAACCCAGGGTTGACGACACGCCAATCGTCAACCTAGGGTTGACGCATGGGACAGCCCGTACGACTAGACGACCTGATCATCCACGTCATCGACAAGAACCCGGACGGCAACGCGCTGCAGCACCTGTCCGACGCGGTCGAGACCTCCGCCCAGCTCGGAGAGGCCGCCGACCACCTCATCGGTCATTTCGTCGACCAGGCCCGCCGCTCCGGCGCATCCTGGACCGAGATCGGCCAGCACATGGGAGTGACCAAGCAAGCCGCGCAGAAGCGCTTCGTCCCCAGGGAATCCGATGACCTCGACTTCCCGGCCTCGGGCAGGCTGAGCCGGTTCACCCAGCGCGCCAGGACCGTGGTGCAGAAGGCCAAGGCGGAAGCGCAGGAGCTGAGGCATGGCGAAGTCACCAGCGAGCACCTGGTCCTCGGCCTTCTCAGCGAGCCCGATGGCCTCGGCGCCAAGGCCATCGTCGCCCTGGGCGCGCCGCTTGGCCAGGTCCGCAGCGCCACCCTCGCCGTGCTCGGACCCGGCCGCAAATCCGCACCCAGGCTCATCCGCTTCAGCCGCGGCGCCAAGAAGACGATCGAGCTGTCGCTCAGGCAAGCCCTGCACCTGGGCCACAACTACATCGGCACCGAACACCTCCTGCTCGGCCTGCTGCACAACGACACCGACCCAGCCGCCGGGCTGCTCAGCAGTCTCGGCGTCACCCATGACCGGGCCGAGGAATGGCTCCACGCCGAACTCGCCGCCCTGCAGGCAGCCAAGGCCCAGGGCCATGCCTGAGCACGCCCGCCGACGGTCCACCGGCTATGGCACGGCCAGCATGGTCCCCGTCTCATTCATTATGCCGAACGGGAGCGGGATGGCGGTTCCCCCTGGCTGCCCGGCCTCACCCGCCGTGCCAGTCAGGGAACCTGGACCGTCACGAAGCCCATGGGCGGCTGTCCAATGTGGGCTATTCAGAAATAGTTTCTGATGAAGATCAGCATGGCGATCCTCGCCGGGGCCAGCAGCGAACTACAGCAGTGGTCCATTCACAGAGTCTGGTGTGTGTCGATGGACCATTGCTGTAGTTGCGGCGATGCGGGTGCTGGGCCGGGCCGTGGCCCGGCAAGATCACGGCCTGAAGGCCTTTGAATAATCCTCGAGCAGGGCCGCAAGGAGCAGACTCCGTGTCCGCATTGTCATCGTCCCGAGATTCAGGCCGGAGAAACTGACAGTGCCTCACCGCGGCGGAGGCGGCGGCTCAGGGTGAGCGCGTCGTCCGCGAGTGCGGTCACGAGTATCCCGGGGCCGACCAGCCGCAGCACGGCAAGCCCGCCCTCGGACATAGGTCCGCCCTCGGACGCGGACATGGCCTCGGGTACTGGCCCAGCCTGGGCCGCCGCCAGGTATTGCGGGCCGGCCAGCAGTGTGCTGCCGACCGCCTTGGCGCCGCCGAACATGGCGCAGCTGCGGTCGACCAGCGGCTCGCCCGCGCGGAGCTCGTCCCGCAGCAGCGGCTCCCCTGCCATCTCGACATCCCTGCGGCTGCTGACCTGGCCGGGGGATTCGCCGTAGCGGCCGAGCACCAGCTGCTCACGCCAGACGAGCCGCGCGCCGGCCGCTGCCGTGATCTCCGTACGCGCACGATGCCGGCAGCCGGCCACCGCGACCGTGGGCTCGGGCGCGAAGACCAGCCGCCCGGCAGCGCCGATCCTGGCACGCACCACGAGCTCAGAGGCGGCCCCGTCACGGCCGGGCAGCACCAGCATCGCCCCGGCGGAACGCACGGTCAGCGCCGAGTTGTCGCCGACCTCCACGTCCAGGATGAACGTATCCCCCCCGAGCGGCCCTGCCGCCGCTGCCACGAGGTAAACAGCTTCAGCCGTTACCCGAAGCGCTAGCGGGCCGTCCGAGCGGATGCGGGTGACCCTCGTCCGGCCTGACCCGTCGGCTTCGGTGGCGATCGCGGCTCGCGCGACAACGCCGGCACCCACGTGTTACCGCACCTCTCATTGGGCCGGTGCCCCGTGCCGCACCGCGCCGAGCACCCAGCTGGTGACCTCTGCGGCCTCGGGTTCCGTGCGCAGGGAGGTGAACAGCACAGGCCGGCCGTCCCGTACCCGGGCCGCGTCGCGGGCCATCACGGACAGGTCGGCACCGACGAAGCCGGCGAGGTCGGTCTTGTTGATGACAAGCAGGTCCGCGGCGGTCACGCCGGGCCCGCCCTTACGGGGCACCTTGTCGCCGCCGGAGACGTCCAGCACGAAGATCTGGAAGTCCGCGAGACCCTGGCTGAACGTCGCGGTGAGGTTGTCTCCCCCGCTCTCGACGATGACGAGGTCGAGCGGCCCGTGCCGTTCCTCCAGGGACTCGACCGCGTCCAGGTTCGCCGAGATGTCGTCCCTGATCGCGGTGTGCGGGCAGCATCCGGTGCGGACAGCGACGATCCGGTCGTCATCGAGGATGCCAGCACGCCGGAGAAACTCCGCGTCCTCGGTCGTGTAGATGTCGTTGGTGACCACGCCGAGCCGCAGGACGTCGCGGAGCTGGCGGCACAGCACGGCAACGAGCGCCGTCTTGCCGCTGCCCACCGGCCCCCCGATGCCCAGCCGAAGGGCACGGGACCGGCCGTCGGCGCCGTCGATCTCCACCTCTGCCTCCTGCCCCGAACGCGTGCACACTCATCGTCGCACTCTCATGTTAGAGAGGCGTAGCAGGGCCGTGGCGTAGTCCTGATCCAGGATCGGCGCCTGGATCAGCTCATCGGGTATCTCGAACGCGTCGGCAAGAGCGCGCGCGTGCGGCTGGATTCGCTCGGAGGCCGCGGTGAGCAGCCAGGGAATCCGCCGGACCTGGTGCGGGGTGAGCATCTCCTCGCACAAGTACCAGTCGGCGTGCGCGGCAACGGCTTCGAGCGCGTAGGTCGCGCACAACGGGTCAACCGCCGCCCTGGCCCGCGAGTCGGTCACCGCGTCCACGGCGGTCAGCAGGCTCTCCATCGCCAGCCGCGTACCGTGCGCGTCAACGAGTTCCCCGGCGAGTTCGGCCCGGTTGTTCCACGCCTCGAACGGTCGCTGGCCGCGCCGGTCAGCCCGGTCCAGCTGGTCGGCCAGGAGCTGGTACAGCGCACGCTCCCGTTGCCGCAGCAAGGTCAGCCACGTCCGCGGACTGCTCAGGTCCGCGCCCCGCTGACCGGTCGCAACTGGCCCGGGCGGAGAATAGCTAACGCCAGCGGCCATCGTCCGTCCCGCATCTCCCGCGATCAGATAGCTGTCCCCGGCAGCGGGCCCGAGCAGGTGGCCGAGTCCCTGATACTCGGCGAACCGGTTGACCGTGAACATGCCCAGCGCCCCGCTGCGCTGCGCGCACTCGGCGGCGACCCTGGCCGCCGTCTGGCTCGCCACTGCCTTGACCACGCCCAGTGTCCGGCTCAGCCCGGGTCCCGGCGTCCAGATCGGCTCGCCGGCCAGCCCGGCCGGCAGCGGCCGGCCGGTCACCGCGGACGCGTGCACGCACTTGGCCCGATTCACCAGGCAGGTCATGGCATAGCCGTGCGCGAGCGCGGAGAACAGCCGGCGTTGCTGGCCGCGGTACTCGAGCACCGGGCGTGGCGCGGCGAACCGGGACTGGGTGAACCGGTGGTGACCGTGCCGGATCGCGATGCTGACGCTGGCCCTGGTCACCGCGGCGGCAGCGGCGGCGGCCGCCACCCAGGACCACTGGCGGACTTCGAGTGAACGCATCAGCCGGTCACCGGGGGTGCCGAGCGGATCGCGGAAGTGACCGCTCGGCAGCAGCTCCGCGCTGTCGTGCAGCAAGCTGGAGAGGGGAACCGGCAGCCGGTCGAAGCTGACCGTCGCGTAGTCAAGGGGCATGCCGAGCGTTTCCGGCAGTGCGGTGATCCGGATTCCTGGCCGGACACCGTGCTCGTCGCGCAGCACGACCACGAACGGGAACACGCTCCGGTCGGCGCCGTCCACGTACAGTCGGGCGTACACCACGCCGATCTTGCCGACACCGGACAGCCCGGCATTGGGCATGAACTTCTGTGCCGCGTCATCAGGGGTGTGCAGCGAGAAGGTCTGGCTAGCGTGGTCGTAGTCGGCGCGGGTACCGATGCCGATATGGCTGTTGCCACTGCCCAGCTCGGTGACCAGCAGCGCACCAAAGGAGGACATCCGGTCCAGCTCGGCCACGTGCACGGCAAGATCAGGCCGACCGCGGCCGAACTCATGGATCGCGCCCGAGCTCAGGCACCAGTGGATGGTGGCGGCCAGGAACAGCGAAGGACTGGCAACGGCCGACCATTCAAGCACGGTGAGCAGCCGTTCGGGGTCACGCAGCAACTCGCTCCCGGCGGGCAGCCGCTCGCCAAGGAAGCGCAGCCGCTCGTAGCTGAGCCGGCAGGACTGCTCGTGGTCGAGTCCTTGCCGGACGGCAAAGATGTCCTGCTTGAACAGTTCACGCAGGGAGGCCCGAAGGGCCTCGTCGGGCGTGCGGCACATCACCTCGGCAAGGCTGCTCCTGATCGTCGGCGCAGTGCTGCCCTGGGGGGACGACCCCCCAATACCCCCCGCAGCGCTGCCCTCGGGGGACGACCCCCCAATACCCCCCGTGATCACGACGCCCCCGCCTGAACGACGGGGGAACGCTCGTCAGACAGCGCTGGCGGCCTGGGGCGAATTCCGGTAGCCCGGATCAGCACCGTCCCGTCCGGAGCGGCGGCGACCGCGGCGCCGGCGGCGCCGCTGAGCCTCCCCGCGGCAACCGAGATCTCCGTGCCGTAGCGGGCCAGTAGCGCCACGTCGTTGAGCTCGGTGAACAATTCAACCTGCTGAATGCCGACCGGCACCAGCGGCATGCCACGACCATCCGCTGTCCCTGGATCGCCGGCTTCGGCGAGCAGCGCGAGCTGCACCAGCGCGTCAAGCAACAGCACGGGAATCCGGCAGGCGGCAAACCGCTCGGCCCATTCGCCGAGCAGCGGCCCGAACTCGGCCGCCGCCCCATCGCGGGTGACGCGCGCACGCAGCAGTGACCGGAACGGGCCGCTCAGGCGGACAGCGTGGTGATCGCCGTAATATGCCGGCACCACCTGATCGCCATCCAGCCCGGGAAGGTAGAGCGGCGGCGCCGTCGGAAGTCCGGTACCGAGCACCACGCGGGCCTGCGCGTGCAGGTGGTCGCGTTTGAGCACGACACCGTCCGGGGTGGTCACGTCACTGAGCACCCAGGCATCGGCCTGGTCGGCATTGTCCGGATCGGGCCTGAGGCTGGCCCGGTAGACGGGCGATCTGCCGGCGTGTCCGAGCCGTACGGTGACGGGGGCGTGAAACCTCAGGTCGCACAGCCGGATCGGTCGCTTGTCCGCTGTGGTCGCCGCGGCCGCCTCGGCTGCCATCTCGGCGATCAGCGCGCCGGGCAGGGTAGGCACACCGCGCAGCAGGTGATCGAGCAGATATCTGTCCCGGACAGGATCGGGCTGCCAGGCAAGTTCGCCGCCGCCCGCGAAGGAGCCGCCGGCGAAGGAGCCGTCCGCGAAGAAGAACCCGGTGCGCGCGCCGACGGCGAGCAGCCTCCGTTCCGCGTCGCCAAGGTAGGTCACTTCCGGTTCGCCGGGCGGCGCGGCCTCGCCCCTGGTTAGTTCGGCGAGGAAGAGTGCGACGCCGTCAGCGGTGGACACTCCGGTGAGCGCGTCCTGGCGGCGCAGCAGATCGCGGATCACCGGCTCGGCCGCGAACCCGGTCTCGTCCCACAGCGCCCAGGCCAGCGTAGTCTCGTGTGCGCCGGTGACCTGACGCTGCCAGCTGGCCGCCGCGTTGAGCAGGTCATTGGCCGAGCAGTAGTCCGCCTCGCCTGGCCAGCCGAGCACCGCGAGCAGTGAGCCGAAGTTGTACCAGCGCCGCGGCCGCCGGCCGGCGAAGGCGGCGGCCAGATTGCGATAGGCGAGCAATTTGGTGTCGCGCACCGCGCGGGCGATGTGCAGCGGTGTGCTGCGCACGGTCCCGCCGTGGTGGATGCCGGCCGCGTTGATCAGCAGATCCACTCGCTGGTGCGCGCGATGGATCTGGTCCACTGCGGCCGCCGTCGCGCCGGGGTCGGTGAGATCGCAGACCAGGTGGTGCACACGGCCCGCGCCACAGTGGCTGGTCAGCCGGTCGATGGTGCGCCGGGTCTGCACCGACGCGCGCTGCCGGTCATAGTCGGCGGACAGTTCCCCGATGCTCCGCCGCGGGCTGGCCTGCCGTGAACTGGCAAGGAACCCGGCCCGGTCGCCGAGAGCACATGCGCCGATAGCAGGGTCGCCGATACCACGGTCGCCGATACCAGGGTCGGCCGCAGGAGCATGCCTGCCCAGCAGGTAGATGGCAGGCCGCGCTCGTTCGGCGATGGCGGCAAGGATCTCCGCGGTAAGGCCTCGGCTCCCCCCGGCGGCCACCACCACGCTGTCCTCGGACAACTGTGCCGCGCCAGGATAGGCCGCGCCAACATGGGGAGCACCAGCATAGGGAGCGCCAGGATCGAGTTCGCTCGACCGCAAGAGGTACTCGTAGCGATGCCCTGCCGCGTGGATGACCACGCCGAGCGGGTGCGCGCGGGCGGACTCCGCGGTAAGCAGTTCAAGCCCGCGCGCCGTTTCGCCCTCATCGGTGAGCACGGCAAAGCTCAGCGCCGCCGGCGCTTCCCTGGCCAGGCTCTTGACCAGGCCGGTGAACACGCCGGTGGCTGGATGCGGCACGGTGCCAGCCACCGCGTCGAGCAGCAGCACCTCGAAGCTCGCCCCGGCCGAGGCCGACCAGCGCTTGGCGGCGAGGAACGTCAGATCGTGCAATACCCGGACCCTGTCCAGTACGGACAGATCTTCGGCCGGCCGGTTCGCATCGATGACGGCGATGACACGCACATGGTCGATGCGTGATCCGGGTTCAGGTAGCAGGGCCTCCAGTGCGGCCGACTCGGGCAGGCCGGCTGAGTGGGGCAAGCCGACCGGCGGGGTCACCACCCACACCTCGTCCGGCAGCCGGAGGCTGCCAAGCCGGGCTTCATCGTCCACCAGCAGCAGCGTGCCTGGCGGCAGTGCCTCGACCGGGGAGCGGAGCTGGCGCGGTGCCACCCGGGCCAGTTCGCGCACAGCACGGGTCACCGTGCCGGTCGCGGTACCGGCCATCGGGCGGGCCACGCTGTCGGTCTCAGCGCTGGTCATAGGGCGGGTCACCGGAATGGTGCCGCACGGCGGAGTCGCGGGCACGGTCAGGTCGAGCTGCGTGCCCCAGTCCTGTGAGCTGCCGATCCTGGTGCTGTGCTGACCCGTGCTGTGCTGACCCGTGCTGTGCTGACCCGTGCTGGCTTGCCCCCCGACCATGTGCGCGAGCAGCGCGATCGACGGATCGGCGCCGAGATAGGTGCGGCCGGAGCCGGCCAGCGGAGCCATCGCGGGCGGCCTGGTGCTCGGCTCCGTCGCCCCGAGGGTGGTGCGGATACGGCCAAGGACCGGCAGGTTCTCCCTCGCCGCCGTCGACTCCCTGGCGAGGGCGATCACGAAGGCACCCTCGGCCAGCGTCTCGTCCTGATAGCAGGGGGCGAGCACCACGGCAAGCTCGGGGGTGCTGTTGCCGTTCACCGCGGCGACCAGCACCAGATCCAGGTTGCCGTGCCTCAGGTACCGCTCCGCCGCGCGGAATGCGTCAAGTGCGGAGTCTGGACCGGTGTCAACGGTGAGGTTGAGCCCGCGGAAATTCGCCAGCGCCGCCAGCCGGGCCGGGATGATGTTGGGCATGATGCCGGGAAAGGAATCCTCGGTGCTGGCGGGAACGAGCGCGCGCACCTGTCCGGTGAGTTCTTCCACGGCACAGGCGAGGCCGGTATCGGCGCGGATTTCCGTTTCCAGGCAGCGCCGCAGATCGCCGAGGTAGCAGCGCAGCGCGTAGTGCACGGCGCGGCGGGTCGGCCCCATGTGCGCGGCGATCACCCCGGTGACGTCCTGGTTCCTCGCGCATGCCGCGCGCAGAGCGTCCGGCAGCCGACCGAAGGCGCGCAGCACCATGAGCTGGCCGCGGTCCATGTTGCGCATGGTGGCGGGCGGCAGCCGTACCTCGCTCACCGGCGGAATCGGGTAGTCCGCCCCGAAGCTGGCCTCCGGCGCCGGGCCGAGGCCGCGCAGCCAGGCCACGATGTCCCGCTGGCCGGGCAACTCGGCCGCCCAGCCGACAACCACGATGTCCTCCTCGGCGGGCACAAGACCGCCATCGCGCTCCCGTTCGGAATATGAATGGTTCTTCGCCCCGGTCGCAGGGGCCTGCACCTGGCCGGATTCGTAGGAGCTGAGCACCACATGCGCATTGGTCCCGCCGAAGCCGAACGCGGACACGCCGACCCTGTTCGGTCCACGCGCTGGAAGTGCGATGGGCTCGCGCGGCGGAGTGAACCTGCTGCCGTCCAGCGCGGCAATCGGATCCCGCAGGTAGGGCTGGGCGGGAACGTGCCTGTGCATGAGGCCGGTGAGAGCCTGCACCAGCGACACGATGCCTGCCGCCCAGCCGGTGTGACCGACGATGGCCTTGTTCGACGACAGCAGCGCCCGCGGGCCGTCACCGACGACCTGGTGCAGGCTGGCCAGTTCGGCGCTGTCCCCCGCCTGCGTGCCGGTGGCGTGCGCGATCATCCAGTTCAGGTCTGCCCCGGGGGACGACCCCCTGAGAACCCCCGGAAGGTCTGCCCCGGGGGACGAGCCGTAGGCCCGGCGCAGCGCCAGCACCTGGCCGGCCGGATTAGGCGCGTAGATGGCCTTTCCCCTCCCGTCACAGGAAAGCCCGACGCTTTCGATCACGGCGAGCACGGTGTCCCCATCGGCGCGTGCCCGGTCCAGCCGCTTCAAGATGACCACCCCGGCGCCGTCGGAGAACAGCACCCCGTTGGCCGCGCGGTCGAAACACCGGACCTCGCCGGATCTGGACAGGCCGCTCAGCTTGGAGAACAGCACCAGATTCCGCGCGGTGTAGGCGAAAGCCCCGCCGCACACGGCAATATCGGCGCATCGCTCGCGTAGCGCCTTGATGCCCAGATCGACGGCGTACAGCGAGGACGAGCACGCGGCGTCCACCATCACAAGCTCGGTCCGGTCGGGCAGGATTCCCGCGATCGCGTTGCGGCCGACCCGATGCGGCAGGTACTCCGCCGCCATCTGATCCGGCCCTTCGTAGCGCTGGCTCAGCTTCGCGGCAAGCTGCGGACCGAGATCCGCGAGCAGCCGCCGGTAGCCGGCCAGCACGAGGCTCTGCTCCATTGCCTGGCTGCCATCCGCGGTGTAGCCGACCGAGGCGAAGTACCGGTCGCCCTCCCCGCGGGCCACGCCCGCCAGCGCGCAGTACAGGCTGTGCCGAAGCCACAGGGCGGTGGGCTCCCGGCTGGGCACCGTGCCAGCGTCCAGCTCGGCACGCAGCCGGGGATGCGGCGCGAAGCCTGTGATGAAGCCGGACTTCGGCGTGTAGCTGCGGTCCTCGGCGGTGGGATCGCTCGAGTAGAACCCGTTGATGTCGAACAGCTGCGGCTCGCAGAATACGTGTCGTCCGCCGGACAGTACCCGCCACAGCTCGGACGGATCGTTCGCACCCGGAGTGACAACACCCATGCCAACCACCGCGATCGCCAGCCCATCGTCGGAATCGTCTGGCCCGGGGGCGGGCACGGTGGGGGGCATAGGGGCGGGCCCAGGGGCTGGAACGGTGCGGGGTGCGCTGCTCAGCAGTGCTGCAGGGCTCAGTAGTGCAGGGCTCAGCAGCGTGGCGCCGAGAGACAGGCCGCCGTCGGCGATGACGGTCTGCCCGGTTATCCAGGATGCGGCTTCCGACGCGAGGAACAGCACGACATTGGCCAGTTCCTCTTCGGTGCCAAGGCGATGCCGCAGCGGGGTGGCCGCCCGCACCTGCTCGGCTAACGCGTCCGCGTTGGGGAACATGCGGGCGACCGCGCCGTCCAGCAGCCCCCCGGACGCGGTGTTCACCCGGATATTGTCCGGAGCGAACTCGACCGCTAGGTAACGGGTGAGCGCCTCCACCGCGGCCTTGGTCGTGCCGACGGCGGCGTAGTCGCTGATCACCAGCGAGCTGCCGAGAGATGAAAGGTTGACGATCGCCCCGCCGCCCGCCATCAGGGGCGCAGCCCGCCGCGCGCACCACAGGCCGGCCCGCAGGTTGGTGTCGAACGCTCGCTGCCAGTGTGACTCAGCCAGTTCCGACAGTGGCAGCAACGCGCCTGAGGCCGCGTTGTTCACCAGCACGTCTAGTCGGCCGTGCCGCGCCGCGATCTGGTCGAACATCGCGTCGACCTGGCTCCGGCTGGCCACGGAGGCACGCAGCAGCTCGGCCGAACCCTCTGTCCCAGCCAGCTGGGTCATCAGCTCAGGCGCTTCCCTGGCGGCATGGAAATAGTTGATGATCACGTGCGCACCGCGCGTCGCGAACGCCCGGACAATCGCCCGGCCAAGGCCGCGAGCCCCGCCCGTAACCAGGACAATGCGACCGCCGAACTCGCCTGTGCTAGCAGGGGGGGTCGACGCTTCGCGCCCCCCTAGACCCTCCCGGCGGGACGTCATCGACTCGCCCTCGGCTGGCTGGCCACGATGTGGTCGGCCAGCCTGCCGAGCGTCGGGTAGTCCCAGACCCGCATCTCGGCGGGCCGGCCTGGCAGATCGAACTCACCGGCGACCTTGGCCAGCAGCGAAGTCTGCTTCAGCGAGTCGATGCCGAGATCGGCTTCCAGTTCGGCATCCTCGGTGAGGGCGTCGATCGGATATTCCAGTGTCTCGGCATACAACACGCGCAGCCGGTGGAGCGCAACGCCGCGCCGCGCCGACTCATGGACCGCGGCGGGCGGCGGCTGGCCGGCTCTCGCCGCCGGGATCACCGCGGCGGGCGGCGCGAACTGGCCTGTCACCCGTGTCTCGGCCGGTAGCGGCCCCGGTTCGAGGTGGCTCAGTTCGAGGTGGCTCAGTTCGAGGTGGCTCAGTTCGGCCCCGGCCGCCGATTGGCCGACCGTGCGCATGACGGCGCTGGCCAGGGCAGCGCTAGCAAGGGCGGGGCTAGCAAGGGCAGCGCTAGCAAGGGCAGCGCTAGCAAGGGCAGCGACCTCATCATCCGGCGAGGACAGCGGGGCGACCGCGCACACGTCAGGCACGGTCAACTCGACGCAGCGGGTGAGCGCGTTGAGCGCGCCCGACTCGACGAACAGGGTGCACCCCTCGGAGTGGAGCTGGCGGATCGTGTCCAGGAAGCGCACCGGCAGCACGAGGCAGTCGGCAAGGGCCTTGAGCAGGTCATCCGCGTCGGTGTAGCGGCGGCCGTGCACCGGGGAGAACACCGCGCGCTCCAGCGGTCGCTGCCGGATACCGGCCATCAGGCCGGCGAACTTCTCGACAGCGCCGAGCATCGACGGATGGTGTGAGGCGTAGGGCAGATGCAGGCGGGCGGCGAACAGGCCGAGCTTGGCCGCGGTCTCCTCCGCCAGCCCGATGGCGGGCACCGGCCCTGCGATCACGGTCTGCCGCGGCGCGTTGACGCAGCCGACCACAAGCTCCGGCTGATCGATCAGGCCGATGAGATGGTGCACGGTGCGCTCGTTCGCGCCGATCGCGGCCATCGCGCCCCTGCCCTCCCAGCCGCGTAATGCGGCGACCCTCGCGCAGACCAGCCGGGCCCCGTCCCCGAGGCTGAATGCCCCGGCGGCGACCAGTGCGGCCATCTCGCCGAAACTGTGGCCAACCAGCAGATACGGCTCGGCCTCCTGCGCGACCAGCACCCGATGGGTGGCCACGGAAATGCCGAAGATGGCCAGTTGCAGCAATTCCGCGCGCTCGGCAAGCAGTTCCTTGACCGGCCACTCGCGCTGTCCGAATAGCACATCGCTGACAGCGGGCATTCCGTACTCGGCGGCTATCGCGTCGATCTCGGCGAAGGTGCCGTCGATCTGCGGGTAGTGCTGCCTGGCCTTCCGCAGCACCCCGGCGGAATACGCACCGAGGCCGGGAAACAGGAACACGGTCCGGACTGACATGGTGTCCTTCATGGTTGGTAGCGACCCGATGGTGATTCAGGCCGGGATCTGGCCAAGCGCGAGCAGGTCGAGCATGGCCGGCCCGCCGACATAGGCGGTGGTGCCACCGTCGATGGTCAGCACCGAGCCGGTCATCAGCGCGGACGCGTCACTGGCCAGGAAGACCGCGGCGCCGAGCACATCTTCCGGACTGCCCCAGCGGCTGGCCGGCACCGCGCGCGTCAGCCCAGCCGATGCCTCAGGGTTGCCCGCGAGATTCTTCGTCAGCTCGGTAGTGGTCCAGCCGGGGGCAAGCGCGTTCACCCGGACTCCGCTACTGCCCCATTCCGCGGCAAGGGTGCGGGTCAGCGAGAGGATGCCGGCCTTGGCCACCCCGTAGCCAGACAACATGGGCACCCCGGCGAGACCGGCGATCGAGGACATGTTGATCACCGAACCGCTGCCACGCCTGACCAGGTGCGGCCCGACCGCGCGGCAGAAGTGGATCACCGAGTACAGGTTGACCCGCATGACCCGCTGCCAGCCGGTCGCGTCGAGCTCGAGAAACGGGCCGGCCTGGTCGAATCCGCCCGCATTGTTCACCACGACATCGAGCTGCCCGAATTCGCGCAGCACCGTCGCCACCGACTCGCGGATCTGATCTTCGGCGCTGACATCGCAGGTGAGCACCAGCGCCCGCCGACCGAATCCCTCTATCTTGTCGGCCAGTTCTTCCAGCGCCGTTGTGCCGCGAGCAAGCACGGCCACATCCGCCCCGAGTTCCGCGTAGCCCAGTGCGATCGCCTTGCCGATTCCTCGTGACGCCCCGGTGACCAGGGCGGTCTTTCCTTCCAGATTGAACAGAGCAGGCAAAGCGGACATTGGTTCCTCTCCAGCCTGGCGATCAGATTTTCGCACCCAGATTTCGCATCGTGCGAACCAGTTTGGTAGCAAAGCCGTATAGATTTACCAACCATGCTTGCCCTATGCCCGACCAGCTCGCCAGCACCACCAAGCAGACAAGGAGTATTGGCGGCCAACAAAAGTTGTCTCACCCTCCACGTGCAGCCATGCGGGAGCAGGAATCAGATGATCTTGACCCGGTGCGCCAGCCGCCACAGTTCACGCCGGACCGACGCGTCATCCTGGCGCAATAATTCCTGCAGCACCTGCCGCCCCTCGGCGTTGAACCGGATTTCCTCCGGGCAGGCGTCCTCGGCCTGGAGCAACGCGAATGTAGCGCCGGCCGGATTGCGCTGCTGGCTGTGCGCCCGCGCGATGGTCAGATAGTGCTGCGCCTGGCGCTCCGCGCTGACTAGGCCGACCACGTCGACCGCGCTGGCTAACCGCAGCGCCCGGGGCACCCGGCCGAGAATCAGTGCGATCCTCACGGCGTGGATGGCCACATCGGTCGGGCCGAACGAAGAAGCCAGGTCATTGTGGCTGCCGCCGAGCCGGTCCGCTGCAGCTCTCGCCTCGTCCAGCAGGCTCTCCGCAGCATGGTGATCGCTGTCCACGGCCGCGGACTCCGCGGCCGTGAGAGCGATCGCGCCCCACACCGAAATCATCTCCGGCCGGTCGTCAGCCGCCTGGGCGCCAGCTGAACGGGCGGGCAACGATCGGGGCAGCGAGGAGCAAAGCTGCCGCGCCTCGCCGACGAATCCGCAGCGCACCATGGTTTCCGCATAGCCGCCTGCACAGGCAACCCTGGTCAGCGCATCACCGCTCCTAGCCGCCTCGGCCGCCCCGCGCTCTGCTGCGAGCAATGCCAGCGTCACATCGCCGGTCTGGCACAGGAACGACGATGCCAGCCGGTGCGTGTGCGCGAACAGGGAATACGTCCTGGCGCCGACCGGAATCGGATGCGCGCCTGTCACAGCGAGCAATCCGGGTAGCACGCGCTGGGTGGTGCTGTAACGCTGCGGCGAGTTCCGCCAGACCCACCATGCCTCGTCCAGCTGCCGTCGGAATCCGACGAGGTCAACCTGGTGTCGACGGGCGGAATTCCGGTCGGGCGCATGGTGTCGTAACAGTGCCTGGCGTATATCGGCCTGCACTGCGACCTCGGGGATGTCCCGTTGGCCTTGCCGGGTCCTGATACCGATGAAATCCGCGACATCCTCGACTTGCAGCACCTTGGCCAGCAGCAGCAACGTCGGCAGTTTGTTCACCGTGCGCTCGTCTTTCTCCACCTGCCGAAGCCACTCGCTACTGTAACCGATCAACGCGGCAAGGGTTTGCCGCGAAATACCCCGCCTTCGGCGCAGAAATCCGATCCGGCTTCCTAGGCTTATTTCTTCGGGCACCCCCTGGCCTCTCCGTGTGGGCATCGACGATCACATCCATTTGCGGTGCACCGGTAAATAGTGTGCTACCTCCGCGAAACCATCACAGCAGTGCACGCTCGCCCAGGTCAAGTGGCGTGCGCGACGTGCCTCTCCTGATGGATCACGCATTAGGTTGACACAGAAACCCTGTTATGTCCGGGTATCGCCTAGTTGTCACGGCGAGCGCGGGTACTGGCAGCACTTTGGTTCATTCATTGATTGTGGGAACACACCGGGAAGGCAACGCTGCCTGAGCGGCAGCCGCACTTCCAGGTCCGCACCCGACCGCGTATCACCGCTCGCCGCGCGGCACGTTACCGAGGGTCCCGGCGTGCCTCACGACTCGAAGAGGCGACCGTCGGTCCGCAGGTGGCGTTCCGCCAGCATGTCAAGGCCGGGCGCCGACATGGCAGGCAGCCCGGCCCAGTCCGGCGCTCTGCTTACCTGGGGGGCCGACCCCCCAAGACCCCCCGCCCCGCTCGCCTGGGCCGCCTCCGCCGCGATCGCGTCCGTATCCGCCGCGAGGTCGGCAAGCAGCTTGTGAACGGCCAGCGGATCGAGTCCGAGCAGCCGGACGGCCGCCGACGCCGGGCCGGTGATCGCCGCGGTTGCGGTGATCAGCGCCGCGTCGTGAGGGTCTCCCCCGGCCGCGAACACGCAAGCGCCGAGGCTTACCGGGTGGGCCGGCCCGGCTGGAAGGGCCTCCGCGAGGCCGTCGAGCACCGGATGCCGCCAGGCCGCCCGGCCCGCGCGCAGCAGTGCCCGCCCCTGCGCCCGCGCGGCCTGGCGCTGCGCCGCCGATGGCATCCGCACCTCGGCCTCACGGTCGAGCTCCCGCCAGCGCGCTGCCGCCCCGGCGGCGACCGCAGCGGCGTGCCCACAGGAGGCCGCCGCCAGCGCGCCGCTGACCAGCCCGGCTGCCCGCCCCCGTGCCCTCAGGAAGCCGGCCAGGTCCGCCACGTCGCGTACCGACCCAGCCTGGACCGCCGGTTCCAGCCCGCCGGAGTGGGCATGCGCGCCCGCCGGGAGCCGTGAGTCGGCAAGCAGCAGCAGAGCGGTCCGCATGGCTGGCCTCCCTCGCGGTCTGTGGGCGCCGACGGGCTCATGACGGCAATAGCGATGCGCACTCCAGCCAGAAAGCTCGATGATCATGAAAGGTTCAGTACCGGATAAGGCTACGTAACGCATCCGAAAAACTCCGTCTCGTCAGCCCGGCCCGCCGCCTGGTGATCGAGTGGACCGCGCAACTGTCAGCCCAGCGATTCAGCCTAGCTCGCCCTCATCAACGCCGCCCAGGACTCCCACACCCACGAAATGGGACAGCTCACCACCGAGCTAGCCACTTCGGATCCGGCACGAGACTCTAAGGGTCCCTAGTCTTACGTGATCATGGAACACCGGCAGAGTTCACATACTGGATACACCACGGACCAATGCCTGTGATGTGGACACCCTTGTATGAGTCACGACTCACAAAGTGAGGCGCGCCTAGGGTTCCGCCGCCGCGGACCACGGGCGTAGCGGCAGGCGGCCGCTACGCGATAGCCGAGAGCTGACTGAGCATAATCCGCGCAGAGCGGACCGCGGCGGGCCTGGACCGAGAGGCGAGGCGGGTGCCCGATCTGGCTCCCGTTCCACGGCGGGACAAAAGCCCGGGAGGCTAGCCGAGCCTGGCCGCGTCCGACCGGGCCCCGTCATCCGGAGCGCGCGTGAGCAATCAGCAGAACCCGCATCTCCCCCGCGACTTCTCAGCGGACGACCTGCATGAGGGCTACGGCCCCGAGGCGCGGTACGCGGTTGCCGCCGAGGCGCGGCTGCCCACCACCCGCTGGGAGGAGGAGGTCGCCAGGGGGCTCGAACTGGGGCTTCCCGCGGCGGACTCGATCGTCGACCGGCGCATCCCTACCTTCTCCCGGGGTGAGCTGCCGCACTTCGCCGGGATCAACACGTTCCTCAAGGCCCCCTACGTCGAGGACGTGCGCACCTGCGGCAGCTACGACGTGGCGATCCTCGGCGCTCCCTACGACGGCGGCACCACCTACCGGCCGGGAACCAGGTTCGGGCCGCAGGGGATCCGCCGCATCTCCGCACTGTATGGGCCCTACAGCTTCGAGCTGGGGGTGGACCTCCGCGAGTCGATCACGATGTGCGACCTCGGCGACGTGTTCACCATCCCGGCCAACATCGAGAAGACCTTCGACCAGATCAGCAAGGCCGTCGGCCATGTCTACGGATCCGGTGCCTTCCCCGTCGTGCTCGGCGGCGATCACTCCATCGGCTACCCGACCACCAGGGGCGTTGCGGGATGCCTGGACGGCAAGCTCGGCATTATCCACTTCGACCGGCACGTCGATACACAGGAGACCGATCTCGACGAGCGGATGCACACCACGCCCTGGTTCCACGCCACCAACCTGCCGAACGTGCCGCCGGAGAACCTCGTGCAGATCGGCATCGGCGGATGGCAGGCGCCGCGTCCCGGCGTCAAGGTGGGCCGCGAGCGCAGGACGACCATCATGACGGTCACCGACTGCGTCGAGATGGGGATCGACGCGGCGGCCGAGCGGGCGCTCGAGATCGCGTGGAAGGGCACGGAGGCCGTCTGGCTGAGCTTCGACGTGGACTGCCTGGACGCGGCGTTCGTCCCCGGCACCGGCTGGCCAGAGCCTGGCGGCTTCCTGCCCCGTGAGGTGCTCAAGTTCATCCAGCTCATCGCGGAGCGACCGCTGGCGGGCATCGAGGTCGTCGAGTGCTCGCCGCCCTACGACAACGCGGACATCACCTCGCTCATCGCGACCCGCGTCATCTGCGACACCCTCGGCTGCCTCGTCAGGGCCGGGCACCTGCCGCGGCGGCACAGGTGAGAAGAGAGCGCGGATGAGCATTCCGGCACCGTCAGCGCAGCCAGCACCGTCAGCGCAGCCAGCACCGTCAGCGCAGCCAGCACCGTCAGCGCAGCCAGCACCGTCAGCGCAGCCAGCACCGTCAGCGCAGCCAGCGCAGGCGACACAGGCGGCCGGCGGCGGCCGCCCGGGCCCGGCGGATGCCGGCCACGTCGCCGAGGTGGCCGGGCTGCGCGTTACCTTCCGCAGGGCCGGCCGCGACATTCATGCCCTGCGCGGCGTGAGCCTGGATATCAGCGAAGGGGAAATCCTCGGCCTGGTCGGGGAATCCGGATCCGGCAAGAGCGTGCTCGGCCTGGCACTGCTCGGCCTGCTTCCTGACGATCCGCGCCCGCTCATGGCGGGCACGGTCGCCGTCCGCGGCAATGACATGCTGACCGGCTCGGCCGAGCTGCGCCGCTCCGTCCGCCGCGAGCACCTCGGCGCGGTGTTCCAGGATCCGATGACCTCGCTCAACCCGACCATGCGGGTGGGCCGCCAGGTGATCGAGGCGGCAGGCTCGCCGGACGAGGCGGTCAGGCTGCTGCGGGCGGCGGGCATACCGGACGCGCAGCGGCGGATGGCCAGTTTCCCGCACGAGCTGTCCGGCGGCCTCAGGCAGCGGGTGATGATCGCCATGGCCGTCGCGGGAAACCCGGCCCTTGTGGTGACCGACGAGCCGACGACCGCCCTGGACGTCATGGTGCAGGCCCAGGTGCTCGGGCTGCTCCGCTCCCTGCGGGACGAGATCGGCTGTAGCTTCCTGATGATCACACATGACCTTGGCGTGGCAGCGCAGGTCGCCGATCGGGTGGCGGTGATGTACTCGGGCCGGATCGCCGAGCTCGGGCCTACCCAGTCGGTCCTGCGCGCCGCCGCGCATCCCTACAGCAGCGCACTGAGCCGGTCACGGCTCTCCCTTTTCTCGGTAAGGAACAGGCCGCTTGTCACGCTCGCAGGCGAGGTGCCTGATCCGGCGGATCCGCCGCCAGGCTGCCCGTTCCAGCCGCGCTGCGAGCTGGCCGTCGAGGACTGCACGGCGCGGATCCCTGAGCCTGCCGAGGTAGCCCCGGGGCACCTGAGCGCCTGTATCCTGCCCGCGGCCGACGTCGCTGCCGCGGCACGCAGAGCGAAGCCCGAGGAAGAGGCCGGCGCCAGCGCTGAGACAGACACCGGCCCTGAGCCGGGCGGTGCTGAGCCGGGCGGTGCTGAAGCGGGCGGTGCTGAAGCGGGCGCCGGGCATGACCCTGACGCCACGACGCCCGCTGCCGCCCCGGCCGCTGCCGCCGGAACGCTGGCCGTGCGGGCGCATGCGGTCGCCAAGACTTTCCGGGTGAAGTCCGGCCGCCGCAGGGTCGGCCTCGCCGCGCTGCGCGACATCGACCTGCACGTGGACGAGGGCGAGTCGGTCGCGATCGTCGGCGAGAGCGGGTCAGGCAAGTCCACGCTGCTGCGGATCATCGCGGGGCTCGAGCGCGCGGACCGGGGCCAGGTCACGCTCGGCGCGGGCGCCCGCCCGCAGCTGGTGTTCCAGGACGCGGGCGCCTCACTGACCCCGTGGATGACCGTTGGCGCGCTGATCGGGGAGAGGCTGCGCGGCGAGCGGCTCGGCGCGGCGGCACGCAGGGACCGCGTGGCTGAGGCGCTCGCGCACGTGGGCCTGCCCGCCCACGTCGCCGCCGCGCGCGCGGCCCAGCTGTCCGGCGGCCAGCGGCAGCGGGTCGCGCTTGCCCGCGCCACCGTGATCCCGCCGGAGGTGCTGCTCTGCGATGAGCCGACAAGCGCGCTCGACGTCTCCCTCGCCGCCGTCGTGCTCAACCTGGTCGCGAAGCTGCGCCGCGAGCTTGGCATGGCGATGCTCTTCGTGACCCACGACCTGTCGGTCGCCCGGGTGGTGGCCGATCGCATCGCGGTGATGTACCTGGGCCGGATTGTGGAACTCGGCAGGGCGGACGAAGTGGTGGCGAGGCCGCGGCATCCCTACGCCAAGGCGCTGGTGGCCGCCGTCCCCGACTTCGGCGCGGTGCCGATGGCGATCCCTGGCGAGCCTGCCAGCCCGCTCGACCCGCCGCCCGGCTGCGCCTTCAGCCCGCGCTGCCCGATCGCCGAGCCTGCCTGCGCGGACCCGGCCCTGATCCCGCGGCTTGCCAGGCCGTCCGCGCGGCACGGCAGCCCAGACAGCCCAGACAGCCCAGGCAGCCGGGACAGCACAGGCAGCCGGGACAGCACGGACACCGCAGACAGCGCCGAAAGCAGGGCAGGCTCTGTCCGCCTCGTGGCCTGCATCCGCACGGAGGTGACCTGAGATGGCCGTCGCCGAGCCCTACGTTGCCGCGGCCGCGGTGACCAGGCGGCGCCCGACGCTGCTGCGCGGCGGCCGCAGGCTCGACATCGCGGCGGCCGGGCTGCTCGCGGTGATCACGCTCATCGCGCTGCTCGCGCCGGTGCTCGCGCCATACAGTCCGGTCCAGCCGGCCGGCCTGCCACAGCTGCCGCCCGGCTCGGGCAGCTTCCTGCTCGGCACGGACAGCATCGGCCGTGATGTCCTGTCCCGGGTGCTCGTCGGCTGGGAGTCGAGCTGGTTCGCCGCCCTCGCGGTGATCGCCTCGGGCCTTGTCGTCGGCGGCCTCATCGGCCTGGTCGCCGGCATGTCCGGCGGCATCATCGACAACATCCTGATGCGTGTGACCGACGGCTTCCTCGCGCTGCCCGCCCCGGTGCTCGCCATCGCGGTGGTGGCCGCGCTCGGCGCCGGCTTCGTGCACACCCTGCTCGCGGTCGCCATCGTCTGGTGGCCGTTCTACGCCCGCATCGTCCGGGGCGAGATCCGCTCGCTGGCGGCGCGGCCCCATGTGGAGGCCGCCAGGCTCGCGGGCGCGGGCAGACTGCGGCTCGCCTTCAGGCACTTGCTGCCCGGCGCGGTCCCCGCGGCCGTGGTTACGGCGAGCCTGGACGTGGGCAACCTCATCCTCACTCTCGCGGCGCTGTCCTTCCTCGGGCTCGGCCAGCCCCAGCCCGCCCCCGAGCTCGGCGCCGACACCGCCCGCAACCTGCCGTACCTGCTGCAGCAGTGGTGGATTCCCGTCATGCCGGGGATCGCCGTCATGCTGCTCGCCCTGGCCGGGAACCTCGCGGGCGACGGCGTGCGGAACCTGCTGAGCGACCGGTAGCGCAAGGAGCAGCGAATGATCCAGCTCATCGCCAAGCGGCTGGCCGCCGCCGTCGTCATCCTGCTCGCGCTGACTGCCGCCATGTTCATCCTGCAGAAGGTCTCCCCTGTCGATCCCGTGCACGCCATGCTCGGCGCCTCGGTCTCCGCCAGCGAGGTCACCGCGGAGCGGCACCGGCTCGGCCTGGACCGGCCGGTCACTGACCAGTACGGGCACTACCTGGCCGGGCTCACTCATGGCGACTTCGGGATGTCCTACCGGACTCGGCGCCCGGTCAGCACCGATCTCGGTTCCTTCCTGCCGGCGACCGCCGAGCTGAGCCTGTGCGCGCTGCTGTTCGCGCTCGTCCTGGCGGCGATCCTCGCCCTCGGCAGCACGCTGCGCTGGCCAGGGGCGGCCGTGTTCAGGCTCGCGCTGCTCGCCGGGGCATCCGTGCCCGCGTTCCTGCTTGGCATCGTGGGCATCCTGATCTTCTACCAGCGGCTCGGCTGGCTGCCCGCCACCGGACGGTCCGGCTACCCGAACGCGCCGACGGGCCCGACCGGTTTCCTCACCATCGACGGTCTGCTGGCCGGCCGGCCGGCGGTGACGCTGGACGCCTTCCGTCACCTGCTGATGCCCGCTGTCGCGATCGCCGTCGTCCCCGCGGTGTCGATAGGCCGGGTGCTGCGGTCAAGCCTGATCGACGGGATGCGCAGCGACTACGTGCGAACCGCACGATCAAAAGGTCTTACCGAGCGGAAGGTGGTGCTCGCACACGTGCTGCGCAATTGTCTCGGCGCGGCGCTGTCGATGACCGGCCTGCAGGTCGGCCTCATGTTCTCCGGAGTCCTTGTCATCGAGGAAATCTTTGCCTGGCCCGGTATCGGCCAGTACATGGCGCAGAGCATCCCCGCCGCCGACTTCCCCGCGGTCGCCGGAGTAACCCTGGTCCTAGGCGTCGGCTATGTCGCGGTCAACGCGATCGTGGACATCCTGCAAGCCGTGGCGGATCCGAGGATCCATGCCTGACAGCCAATTATTGGAGGAGACGATGCCTAAACAGCCACTGCTCGTCGGGAACACCGCCCTCATCGTGGTGGACATCCAGCGCGGCTCCGCGCTGCCAGGAAATGAGTCAGGCATCCCGCACATGGACGGTGCCCTAGGCCGCATCGCCCGCGCCGAGCAGCTCGTCGCCGTCGCCCGTGCCGCCCGCATCCCGGTGATTTTCTTCCAGGAGGTGCACCGGCGCAGCGGCGTCGATTTCGGCCGCGAGCTGGACGGCAGCGAGGGCGTGCACTGCGTGGAGGGCGAGGAGGCCACCGAGCTGTGGCCGACGCTGCGGCCTGCAGAGGGCGAGCATCACCTCGTCAAACGGCGCTACTCGGGCTTCATCGGAACCGAGTTCGAGCTGCTGCTTCGCGGCCTTTCCGTCTCCACGCTCGTTCTCATCGGCGGGCTCACCGACGTATGCGTCCACTACACCTTCGCCGACGCGCACCAGCGGGACTTCTACGTCCGGGTGGTGGAGGACTGCGTCGGCGGGTCGAGCGAGGCGCGGCATCTCGCCTCGCTCGATGCCATGGAGTACCTGCAGGCCGGGGCGCGCCGGAGCACCCAGGAGATTCTCGACGCGTTCACGGCAATGGCCGCCGACCGCGGCCTCACGTTGACAGGAGCAACCGGATGACACGAATACTCCCCCGCCGTGCCAGCCCTCGTCGTGCCAGCACCCGCCGTGCCAGCCCCCATCGTGCCAGCCCCCATCGTGCCAGCACCGTGGCTGCCGCGGTGGCTGCCCTGGGGCTCGGCCTGGCGGGCTGCGGCTCGTCCGGGGGCACTACCCCGGTGAGCAAGGCGCCGACCAGCCGTGTGCTGAACCTGAGCTTCCTCGAAGACCCTGGCAGCGGGGCCACCGACCCGGACATCTACTACGCGGGACAGGGCATCATCCTGCAGGACAACATCTACCAGGGCCTGCTGCAGTACCAGGGCGGCACGGCGACGCCCACGATCATTCCCGATCTGGCGACGAGCTGGACGGCCTCAAAAGACAACACCGTGTTCACCCTGAAGCTGCGGCACGGGGTGCTCTTCCACGACGGCACGCCCTTCACGTCCGCCGCCGCGGCGCCATCGTTCGCGCGGCGCCTGGCCGTCGGCCAGGGGCCTTCCTACATGGTGGCCGACGTCGCCGCCGTGACCACGCAGGGCCCGTATCAGGTGACCATCACGCTGAAGAGCCCCAACGTCAACTTCCCGGCCTACCTCGCCGCCCCCTACGGGCCGAGGATGATGAGCCCCACCGGGCTTGCCGCGAACGCGGGCAGCGATCACGACCAGACGTACCTGCGCACACACGACCTGGGGACCGGCCCCTACGAGCTGACCGAGGCAAGGATCGGCTCGGCGTACCAGCTCAAGGCGTTCCCGAGGTACTGGGGGCCGCAGCCGTACTTCACCACCGCCAACCTCCCGGTGATCGACGACTCCGCCTCACAGCAGCTCCAGTTCGACAAGGGCTCCCTGGCCGCCGTCATGCACGACCTGCCAGAGTCGGCGGTGAAGTCGTACCTGAAGAACTCCTCGGTCAGCAGCTACCCGCTGCCGACGCTCAACTCGGACTTCCTCTACGTCAACCCGAGCGCGGGCTTCCTGACCACCGCGGCGCACCGGATGGCGCTGCTGCAGGCCGTCAACGTCAAGCAGATCTACACCGAGGTCTTCACCGGGCGCGCCACCATCGCCGCCCAGGCGTATCCGGCGCACATGATGCCGCAGGGAACCGCCACCCAGTCCATCCCTGACCAGACAACGGCCCTGGCCAGCCTGGTGAGATCACTGCCGCCGGGCCAGCGGACGCTGACCGTGGGGTACGACTCGTCGTCTCCGGACAATCAGCTCGTGGCCAACCTGCTGTCCGCGCAGCTTGACCCGCTCGGACTCAACGTGCAGGTCCAGTCCTATACGACGGCGCAGATCTACGGCTGGCCGCCGCCGGCGCCGAGCGCCAAGGGCGCGCCGGACGTGCTGCTCGACGGCGGCTGGCCGGACGCCGCGCCGCCCTACATGTGGGCGCACATCAGCTTCGATCCGAACGGCGGCCTGAACTACATGCACTGCTCGACGCCGCAGATCAGCAGCCTGCTGACCCAGGGCGTGGCGACGGGGAGCATGCAGACCTTCTCCCAGATCGGCCAGCTGTCGGTGCAGACCGGCTGCTGGTACAACCTGGTGAACCAGGACGACTTCATGGTCGCCCAGCCGTGGCTGAAGGGCGTTACGCAGGCACACGTCGTGACCAACCCGAACTCACTCAGCCTCGCCGCCCTTTCCGCGGGCTGACCAGCTCAGATCAGGAAGTAACCCTCAGAACAGGAAGTAACGCTGGGCCATCGGCAGCTCGCTGGCCGGCGCGGGCTCGATCACGTCACCGTCAATGGAGACGGTGAACGTGTCCGGGTCGACCTTGATCTCCGGCAGCGCGCCGTTGAGCGGCAGGGCGCTCTTGTCCCGCCGCCGGACGTCGGCCACCGGGACGAGGGGCCGCTGGACGGCCAGCCGCGCGGCCAGCCCGTTCTCGATCGCGGCGGGGGCCACGAAGTGCAGCGACGTCCCGCTGACCACCTGCGGCGCGGCGCCCCACATCGGACGGGGCAGGATGGGCTGCGGGGTGGGGATCGACGCGTTGGCGTCACCCATCGCCGCCCAGGCCACCATGCCGCCCTTGAGCACGGCGTGCGGCCGCACGCCGAAGAACGCGGGTTCCCACAGCACGAGGTCGGCGAGCTTTCCTGGCTCGACAGAGCCGACCTCGGCGTCGATGCCATGCGCCACGGCGGGGCAGATCGTGTACTTGGCGACGTAGCGGCGCGCCCTCAGGTTGTCCGCGCCGCCGGTGTCACCGGGCAGCGCGCCGCGCCGCTCCTTCATGACATGCGCGGTCTGCCAGGTGCGGATCACGGTCTCCCCGATCCGGCCCATCGCCTGCGAGTCCGAACCGATGATCGAGATCGCCCCGAGGTCGTGCAGCACGTCCTCCGCGGCCATGGTGGTCGGCCGGATGCGGCTCTCCGCGAACGCGAGGTCCTCGGGCACAGCCGGGTTGAGGTGGTGGCACACCATCAGCATGTCGAGGTGCTCGTCGAGCGTGTTGACCGTGTGCGGCCGGGTCGGGTTGGTGGAAGACGGGAGCACGTTCAGGTGGCTCGCCACCGTAATGATGTCGGGGGCGTGGCCGCCGCCCGCGCCCTCGGTGTGGTAGGCGTGGATCGCCCGGCCGGCGATCGCGGCCAGCGTGGACTCGACGTACCCGGCCTCGTTCAGCGTGTCGCTGTGCAGCGCCACCTGGACGCCGCTCGCGTCCGCGACCCGCAGGCAGGCGTCGATCGCGGCCGGGGTCGAGCCCCAGTCCTCGTGCAGCTTGAAGCCTCCGGCGCCCGCGCGCAGCTGCTCCCAGAGGGCGTCGTCGCTGACCGTGTTGCCCTTGCCGAGCAGGACGACGTTGACCGGCCACGGGTCGAGCGCCTCCAGCATGCGGGCGAGGTTCCAGGCGCCCGGCGTCACCGTGGTGGCCTTGGTGCCCTCGGCGGGCCCCGTACCGCCGCCGACGATCGTGGTGACCCCGGCGCCGAGCGCCTCGGTGAGCTGCTGCGGGCAGATGAGGTGAACGTGCGAGTCCACCGTGCCCGCGGTGAGGATCCTGCCGTTGCCTGCCAGCACCTCCGTCGACGGGCCGATGACGAGATCCGGGTGGACGCCGTCCATCGTGTCCGGGTTTCCCGCCTTGCCGAGCGCGACGATCCGGCCTTCCCTGATCCCCACGTCGGCCTTGATCACGCCCCAGTGGTCGAGGATGACCGCGCCGGTGATGACGAGGTCGGGGGTGCCCTCCGCGCGGGTGGCCGTGGCCTGGCCCATCGACTCACGGATCACCTTCCCGCCGCCGAACACCGCCTCGTCCCCCGAGCCGGCGGGCCCGCGGCTCCGGTCCTCGGTGATCTCGATCGTCAGGTTGGTGTCGGCGAGCCTGATCCGGTCACCGGTGGTCGGGCCGAACAGCGTCGCGTAGCGCGCCCGGCCGATGTGCTCAGCCACCGGTGCCCTCCCCCTGCTCGTGTGTATCGAGAGGCTCGTACGGATCGAGCGGCCCGGCGGACTCCAGCCGCAGGCCGGGGACGATCCGCCGGCCGCCGATCGGCACCAGGCTGACCTCCCGGGACACGCCGGGCTCGAAGCGCACAGCGGTCCCTGCCGGAATGTCGAGCCGGTGCCCCCACGCGCCGTCCCTGTCGAACCGCAGGGCCGGGTTCGCGGCGGCGAAGTGGTAGTGCGACCCGACCTGGACGGGCCGGTCGCCCGTGTTCACGACCAGGAGCGTGAGCTGCGCGCGGCCAGGATTCAGCGGCACAGGATCGGCCGCGGTGATGACCTCGCCCGGTATCAGGGGCCCCGTTTTCAGTGGCCGCTCTTTCGGAAGCGGTGCCGTCACGGGATCGGCCGGTGCACGGTCACGAGTTTCGTGCCGTCGGGGAACGTCGCCTCGACCTGCACCGAGTCCAGCATCTCCACCACGCCGTCCATGACGTCGTCCTGGCTGATCACGTGGCGCCCGGACTCCATCAGGTCCGCGACGGCCCGGCCGTCCCTGGCACCTTCGAGTACGTGCGAGGCGATGACGGCGACCGCCTCGGGATAGTTGAGCCGCAGGCCGCGGTCCCGCCGCTCCTCCGCCAGCCGCGCGGCCACGTGGATGAGCAGCCGTTCCTGTTCGTGCGGAGAGAGGAGCACGATGGCGAAGCTACCGCGCCGCCGGAACCTGGCGGGAGACCGCCGCGCGAGGTTTAACAAACATTTCACCGAAGGCGCGCATGCGGCGACCCTCTTTTCGCTATGCCCAGGAGCCCTGCCCGGTGGCAGATCAGATTTCAGCCGAACGGAAGCGCGGTGGCGCGTCCCCTCAAGTCCGTCCCAGCTACCCGCCGCAACGCGGTCGCGGGAGAAGCCGCCCGGACCCGGCGACCGCCGCCAGTGGGGTTCCCTTGTGAAGCGCGAGTCATTGATGCTGGCGTCGTTGTAGTTGTCTTTCGGCCGCGTCGAGTGCGGGTGTGAGTGGTGCGAGCGCGGTCCGGAGCAGCTCGGGTAGCGACCCGGACGGCACGACGAGTCCGCTGGTCGCAGGGGACGCGGTGGCTGGCTGTACCCATCGTTCAAGTGCGACGCGAACCGCGGCGGCCACGCTCGCCGCGAGCACCCGCGCGGTGTGCCGGTCGGTATCGCCGAGGCGCTCGGCGATCACGGCGATGAGGGGATGCTCGATCTGGGCGGCGGTGTCGACGAATGCATCGCGAAGCGCGGGACGGGTGGTGATGAGTAGCAGCACGTCGCGATCGTGGCTGCCCGGGTCGGTGTACTGCTCCACGATCGCCTCGACGACGGCGTCGGCTAGACGGGCGCTGGCGGGCCGGGCGGCCACTGCCGCCGCGACCCGTGCTTCCCGTTCGGTGGTGACGGCGGCGACGATCGCCTGTTCGCGACTGGAGAAGTAGTTGTTGTAGGTCCGCGGCGAGACTCCGGCAGCCTCGGCGATGTCGTCGACGCGCACGTTGTCCGGCCCGCGCTCCAGGGCCAGCCGCAGCGCCGCCTCCCGCAGCGCCTTCCGGGTGGCTTGCTTCTTCCTCTCCCGCAACCCGGGCCGTGGTGTCGTCACAGTGTCAGCATCCCAGCCGAGGTGCGTAAACGCAAACTTGCGTACACGCATATTGGTGGATAGTCTCGGGCCGAACCCACTCGACAGGAAGGACCAGGCACGTGCGAGCCAAGGGCATGACGTACGACACCGGCTTTGTCCGTAAGGGCGAGATCTCCCGTGAGCGCTTCGACCCCGAGGTGGTCAGGCGCGAGCTGGCCATCATCCGTGATGACCTGCACTGCAATGCCGTCCAGATCATCGGCGGTGATCCGGAGCGGCTGGAGCTGGCAGCCAGCTACGCCGCCGGGCTCGGTCTGGAGGTCTGGTTCTCGCCCTACCCTCTGGAACTGACGGCCGACGAGATCCTGCCGTTGTTCACCGACTGCGCCGAGCGGGCGGAGCGGCTCCGGAAGGGGGGAGCCGAGGTCGTGTTCGTCACCGGCGTCGAGCTGAGCCTCATGAACCAGGGATTCCTGCCCGGTGACACCGTCGACGACCGGCTCGGTCTGCTGCTGAGCCAGCCGCCTGATCGCCGGCGCGAGCGGCTCGCTGAGGTCAGCGCCCGTGTCAACGACTTCCTCCGCGGCGCCGTGGCCGTGGTCCGCGAGCGTTTCCGAGGCAGGATCACCTACGCTGCCATACCGGTCGAGCGGGTCGACTGGACGCCCTTCGACATCGCGAGCGTCGAACTCATCCGGTCCGCCGAGGTCGCCGGCCAGTTCAGGGAAGGCGTGCGCAACCTCGTCGCGGGAGGAAAGCCGGTCGCGATCACCGGCTTCGGCACGGCTGCCTACCGCGGCGCGGGCGACAGGGGCGGTCGCATTATGGAGATCCTCGAGTACGACAAGGACACCGGCGCCCCGGTCCGGTTGAACGGGGAGTACGTCCGCGACGAGGCCGGCCAGGCCACGTACCTGGCCGAGCTGCTGGAGATCTTCGACACCGAAGGCGTCGACAGCGCCTTCGTGTTCCTCTTCGCGCTCAGCAACCTTCCGCACCGCCCCGACGGCGATCCCCGTCACGACCTGGACCTGGCCAGCCCGGGGATCGTCAAGATGCTGGAGGGCCGCAGAGGAGACACCTACCCCGGGATGGCCTGGGAACCCAAGGCCGCCTTCACCACCGTCGCTGAGTGCTACCGCGGCTGACCACACCGCACAGACCGCAACGCACCTATCGAACACGACCACGACCATGAACACGAAGACGAAGACGACCGCGGCGAGCTCGGCCCCGCTGACTCGCAACGATGACCGCGGCGCGTGCCGCCCGCCCCAGCCTCATCGGCGAGCAGCAGCCGCCTGGCCGGCACCCGGCGCAGACGGCGACCGAACACCAGCGCGCCGACCACGCCAGGCAACGTGTACGCGGCCTAGACTGATGCGGCCTCCCACGCGAACCCGTCCGGGTCGGTGAAGGGCCCGGCATCGCTGCCAATGACGATCCGGTGCGATCCGGTGCCGTCCGGGGAGACGCCGGCGTCCCTGGCGAGGGCACGGCGCCCGTAGAGCGCCAGCTTGACGTGCGTCGACGGGGTGGCGAACTCGACGTACTTGCGGCCAAAGCTCTTCGCCACGGCCAGGCCGCGGCCGACGTAGAACCGCTTGCTCGCGGCAACGTCCGCGACTCCCAGCAGGAGCACGGTCTCGTCGATTTGCCGGGTGGCCGGGCCGGTATCCTTCTTCGACGCCGTCGCGACCTTCCAGATTGTCCCGTCCGGGGCACGTACGACGCCGCCGTAGCCCCAGAACCCCTTCGCGGCTGGCTTCAGCGGGGTGGCGCCGGCGCCGAGGGCGGCGCCGATGAGGCCGTCGACGGTGCTCGGCTGGGACACCACGAGCGACAGCGTGTACCCGCGAAAGCCGGTCGTCGGTGCCTCCGAGGCGCGTACGCCCACTTGAGTGACCAGGCCGAAGGCGGTGTAGAAGGCGCTGGCGACCGTGGGGTCGGGGACTTCGAGGGTGACGGATTCGATGGAGGTCATGGCAGGTCCTTCAGTGAGTTGGGTTTGTCGTCATGTTGTCGGCCAGCATGTTGTCGGCCAGCACGGTGTCGGCCAGCACGGTGTCGGCCGGGCATGGATGTGCGTGTGCCGCTGGTCTCAACAGCTCTGGAGGAACCCGAGGGCGTTGCCGTCGGTGTCCTCAACGATGGCGGCCAGTCCTCCTCCGCCGACGTCCTTGACGTCCTGCCGGGTTCGCCAGCCCGCGTCGATGGCCTGGTGCAGGCTCTCCGCGACGTCGTCGACGTAGCAGTAGCCGACGGGACCGGTCATGCCATGGTTGTGGCCGTTCGGGTCGAGGCCGATCTCCTGGTCACCGACCCGGAAGCCGACGTAGTAGGGCTCGTCGGCATACGGCTCCACCCCCAGGACGGTCCCGTAGAGCGCCTTCGCTCCGGCCAGGTCCCGGACGGGGATGATGATGGTCTTGACACCGTGGGTCATGACTGCCTCCTCGTTGGAGTGGATCCAGAGGTGACAGCGTCTCCCTGGCCTGGCTGGACCCGCATCCGTGCCGATCACGGAACGCGCCACGGTTCCCATCACGTAGCCGCGGCGCTGCCGGCGACGCGACCCCGTGCGGGAGAATGGAGCGCATGTCGAGGCAGACGGCGACGGCGGGCATCTCGGCTCGGGAGGCCGAGATCCTGACCCTGGTCAGGGAGCACCGCAGCAACGCCGAGATCGGTGCGCAGCTGTTCATCTCGGTGCGCACGGTCGAGACCCACGTGTCCTCGTTGCTACGCAAGCTTGGGGTCCCGGATCGTCGGGCGCTCGCCGATCTCGCGACCGGGCTCGCCCAGGCCGAGCGGACCAGCCAGGCGCTGGCCGGCCTCCCATCGCCGTTGAACCCGTTCATCGGCCGAGCCCGGGAGCGCGCCGAACTGCGTGACGCGGTCGGGGCGCACCGTCAGGTCACTGCCGTCGGACCCGGCGGTGTGGGCAAGACCCGGCTGGCGCTGGCCGTCGCCGCGGACCTGGCCGGCGACTTCGAGGACGGCGTATGGTTCGTCGACCTCGTGCCGGTCACCGATCCGGCGATGGCCGGATCCGCAGTAGCGGCCGCGCTCGGCCTGGGCGAGCAGCAGGGCCGTAGTATCGACGACTCGGTGCTCGCCGCCCTTGCCGATCGCCGCGCCCTGCTGGTGCTGGACAACTGTGAGCACCTCTCCGACGGGGTGACACCGTTCGTCGAGCGGCTGCTAGCGCGCTGCCCGTACGTGAGCGTGCTGACCACCAGCCGGGCTCGGTTTCTGGTGCCCTTCGAGTGGGTCTACTCGGTTCCGCCGCTGTCGCTCGAAGGACACGACGGCGGCGACGGCGACAGTGACGTCGGTTCGTCGGATGCGGTCTCGCTGTTCCTCGACCGTGCCGCCGCGGTGGGCTGGACCCAGGAGGCCGGGCACCTAGCCCAGGTCGCCGAGGTCTGCCGGAAGCTCGACGGGGTGGCGCTGGCGATCCAACTCGCAGCGGCCCGCCTGCCCGCACTCGGTCTCGACGGGCTCGTCGCGGGCCTGTCCGGCCACCTGCGGCTCCTGGTCGGCGGACACCGTACAGACGAGCGGCACCGCTCGGTGCGAGCCATGCTCGACTGGAGCCAGGCCCTGCTCAGCAGCGCCGACTCGACCCTGCTGCGACGCGTCTCGATCTTCGCGTCGCCGTTCACCGCCCCGGCCGCCGCCCGGGTGGCCGGGTTCCCGCCGCTGGAACCGGGCGAGGTCGTCGACGGGCTGGCCCGACTCGCGGATCAGAGCCTGCTGATCGTCGCCGCGTCGGCAGTGAAGGGGGCAGGGGAGGCGGGTGGGACCCGGTACCGGGCACTGGAGACGATCCGCCAGTACGGGATCGAGCAGCTCACCGAGACCAGTGAGCTCGCCGCGACCCGGGCTCACCATGTGCGCTGGTGCCTGGCCACCGCCACCGAGCTTGCCCAGGACCCCTCGCGCGCCACCGGCGACTGGCGAGCCAGGCTCGACGCGGCGGCCGACGACATCCGAGCCGCGCTGGGGTGGGCAGCCGAGCAACCCGAATACCATACGGAGGCGCGCGCCCTGGCCCTGTCACTGGCCGACCTGGCCTTCTCGCGCAACCTGGCCGGTGAGGCCCAGCGGCGCTACGAGCAGGCCGCCGCCCTCACCGACGACCCGGCTGCCGCGGCCACGGCTCTCCGGTGCGCCGCCGACGTGGCCGCGTGCCGGATGCGCGGCGACGACACCTACCACCTTCGGCAGGCCGCCGCAGACGCCGCCCAGCGCGCCGGAGACACCGCGGCCGCGGCCCGCGACCTGGCCACGGCAACCACGACCTACTACCGGATGTCCGGCGTCTTCGCTCAGCTACCGTCGCCCGACGAGGCAGCCGGCCTGCTCACACGATCCCGCGAGCTGGGAGGCGACGACCCGGCAGGCCAGGCGGCAGTGGTCCTCGCCGAGTGCGGCGCGCTCGGCGACGCGTTTTTCGCCGAGCAAGCCGAGCCCAAGACGGCCGCGTCGGAGACAACCGCGCTCGCAGAGCAGGCCGTGGAGCTGGCCCGCCAGCTCCACGACCCGCTGGCGGAGTGCGCCGCCCTCGACGCCCTGACCGGGGCCCAGCACCGGGCAGGCGACACCTTCGCTGCCGCCGCCACCGCACATCGCCGTGTCGACCTGCTCCACTCCGTGCCCGTCACCCCGGGCACCGCGTTCGAACTCATCGACGCACTCCTCATGGCCACCGAAACCAGCATCGGCGTCGGCGACCTGCCGGCCGCACGGCAGTGGGGCCGGCAGCTGAGCGACCTGCCGTTGCTGGCCGAGGTCGGGCACTTCGCCACTTCGCGGCTCCTCGTGGCCGACGCCCTCGCCGGCCAAGCCACCGACGTGATCCTGGCCAGCCGCCGGTTCCTCGACGCCTGGACCCAGGCCGGTCGCCCACGCGCACCCAGCTTCGGCCCAGCAGCCGCCGCAGTCGCGATGATCCACGGTCTACGCGGCGACCACGCCGCCCGGGACAACTGGCTCGCCATCATCGACCAACTGGGAGTCACCCCCGAACGCCGATCCGGCTACAGCCCCACCTTCGACGCCATCGCCCTACTCCACCACGGGCACGCTACCCTCGCCCTGGAACGGCTCAGCACCCAAACCAACGAGCTGAACAAGTGGCTCACCTGGATATGGCTCCACTGGCACATCGCCTTGCGCGCCGAAGCCGCCGTGCTAGCTGGCCACTGCGACGCCAACCGCTATCTCACTGCCGCCCGGCCGATCGTCGCCGGGAACCCCATCGCCACCGCCATCCTCGACCGTGCCGCCGCGCTGCTCGACGATGACCACGAGCGCCTGCTCACGACCGCAGCCGTGTTCGAGACCGCCGACTGCCCCTACCAACGAGCCCGGACGCTCATCCTGGCCGGCGCCGACACCGCACCGGCCGGCAACGCCGCTCTCTCCGACCTGGGTCTCACCCCGGCAGCCGCCACCGGCTGACCAGAGAGCCGAGAGGTTAGCTCGTGCTAGTGGGCAGGGGCTGTGCTTTCGGTGATGGGTTTGCCGCGCCGGTAGATGGTGCCGGGGCGCCAGCCGGGCGGCGGAGGGTAGAAGGTGATCCGCCCGTCGGGGTCCTTGCTCAGCCGCCAGCCGCCCTCGTGCACCAGCCAATGACAATACTCACAGACAGGCGCCCCGTTCGTCACGCAGGTCTTCCCGCCGTCGGCCCAGAAGATCACGTGGTGGATCACCGTCGCCCGCCCGTTGCACCGCGGCCGGCAGCACCGCCCGCCGTACCGGGCATACAGGGCATCACGCTGCCGCGGGGTCCAGCCGGGGTCCTTGCGGCCTACGTCAAGTATCGCCGAGGGGCGGCCCAGAGGGCCGGGCAGCTGCGCGATCGCAGCGGCGAGCAGTCGCGTGAGCTGCCCGGTCGCGTCCAGCGGCGGCGGCCGCGACTCATCATTGCCGCACAGATCACCATCACCGCCGCCGCTGCGGCCGTCCGGGCCACAGCCGTCTCTCGCACGGCTGTCGCGTTTATCCGCGCCCCGGCTGGGATCGCCGCCGTGACCGTGGTGGGCAGGCCAGGGGGATCCAGGCTGACCGGGGACCGATGGCGGAGGCCGACCGCCGGGACTGGTAACTTCGCCGACACCGGTGATGACCCGGACGATCTCGGCGTCGCAGGCCAGCCGACGTGCTGTCTCCCCAGTCACTGGGATGCCCGAGCCGAGCACCGCGCCCGGCGACATCGGCCAGCCGAACAGCGTCGAGACCGGGGTAATGACAAGCACCCGGGTGCGAGCGCGGCCAAACGCCGCCGGCGCCACTCCGGGCGGCGCATGCTGGCCGTGTCCCCTGCCCGCATCGTCGGCGCGCGGGCCGCCTTTGCCGGTCCTGCCGGTCTGGCCGCCGTCCGGTTCGCTGTCCCGGGCTGCAGGCCACGCGGCGCCTTCAGGCGACGAGTCCACGCCGTCCGGCCCGCTCCCGTCGTCCGACTCACTCCCGCGGTGCGAGCCTTCATGGTGGCGGTGACCGGCGTCTGCGCAGGGCTGGTCGTCGTCTGGCTCATCGTCCGGGCAGCCCTGGCCGTCGTACGGCCCGCCACCGGGATGCCCGCTGTCATCCGGCTCATCGCTGTCGGCGGCTGGTCCCCCACTGCCCAGGCCGCCGCCAGGATCAGCCGGACCCGGACCAGCCGGACCCGGATCACGGGCACCGTCACGGCCAGCGCCGGAGGCATCCGGGCCGGAATCACCGGAGCTGCCAGCGGCCGCAGCGGACGGGCTGCCTGCGGACGGGCTGCCTGCGGGGGATGGGTTGCCGGCGGCCGAAACGGGGGCGTCCGGGGCCGTGGCGGTGGCGGCCATGCCGGTGAAGAGGTCGGCCCAGCGCTGTTCCCTGGTCCGGGTGTCCTCCGGGCCTGCCTTGCCGCCGAGTTCCTCGAACGCCGCGATCACCTGCTCCGCGGCGGCGGCGTGCAGCCGCCCGGTGATCTCGGCCGTGCCGCCCAGCGACCGGGAGATCCGCAGCTTCCGCCGCCGGTACTCGTCATAATCTTCCGCGGCCCGCTCCCGGGCGTCGGCGGCCTCCCGCA